>WPCK01090583.1_pt1 | contig 356124 bp, 295 predicted proteins | sample 5399851 | NCBI WGS metagenome assembly WPCK01 (sample SAMN12869471, study PRJNA574797) | sludge metagenome | isolation source: wastewater treatment of pH11 | place: China:Beijing | collected 2019-05-20
CACGCCGCCAGCGTTCGTCCTGAGCCAGGATCAAACTCTCCATAAAAGTGTTTGATAAAAGCTCAAAAAATAAAACATTGACGAGATATTTACTATCTCTTTAATTCGCTTGGCTGTGTGTTCAGTTTTCAAAGAACAATACTACTGGTCTCAATTCACCATGAGATCCTTCTTGTTATCATTACAAGCGGCATTATGACGAGAAAGTATACTTCGAAGCTTTCTCTTGCAAGTGCAGGAGCGCTTTTTTGTAACAAGAATTTAATTATATCACAATAATTTTCCGTTGTCAAAACTTTTTTTGTTTCATTAGAGTAACTGCAACTTGGTAAAAATACCACATGTTGATCGTTTAATTTACGGCCAGATAAATAATATAACACATATAATTACTTTCATGCAATAGTTTTATAAAAAATATAAAAAATACTTTCTAGAGAAACTCTCTAGGAAGTATTCTTACGTTTTATATTTCAATCGGTTCTTCTATATATAAATCACTTCGGTTCGCAAGTTTAACAAAATCACCGCTGTGGTCTATTTTTACCATAGGACGAATTGGTGCAAGAGGTTCTATAAAAACAATTTCCGCTATATCACCATTGTTTAACCTAACCTTTGTACCGACCGAGTAATTTGCAATTAACTCAGCTAACATCTGTAACACCTTAATATCGAACTTACCAAAATCATCTTTCATAATTAATTCAATTACACGATATGGGGATTGTTTTTGTTTATAGTAACGCTCAGAGGTCATAGCATGAAAAACATCTACCACTGCAATAACTTTACTAAACTTATGAAGTTTGTTTGTAGTAATTGCCATCGGATAACCACTACCATCCTCACGTTCATGGTGTTGCAAAATTGCTAGTAGAACCCCATCTGTTACTCCGGTAATATCCTTTAACATCTGGTAACTATACAATGGATGTTTCTTTATTTCTTCATACTCCAAATGATTTAGAACGCCTCGCTTATCTAGAATACTATAAGGAATTTTGGCCATCCCACTATCAGCCATCATTCCAGCAATGCCTAATTGAATAACTTCTGCTTTTGAGAAGTTTAATTTAAGGCCTAGGTAACCTGATAAGACCCCAACAGAAACGGAGTGGTGGAATATGTAGTCTTCTTTTGTCGCATAATGGTGAATAAGAATGAGTTCGTTTGGATTTTCATTTATTTTTTCCAATAGCGGGAGAAGTATTTTTCGAATTGTAAGGATGTCCACTTTCATTCCAGCTTGCCAACTTTGAAATTGTTTTTTATAGGTTTGAACAGCTTGAATATAAAGATCCATAAACGAAGTTGTAACTGGTTCGTCTATAGAAATGTCATCTTCAACTTCAATTACTTCCCTCGGATTAAATGGTTGACCATTTACAAGTACTGCTTCTACATCTACTGACTCAATTAAAAAAACATGTAAAACATTTATGTAGTCCAAGGTTAAAACTGTTTTTTTTCGCATTAACGTTTGGCCGGAATTACAAATAACATCACTTGAAAGTATACAGCCGTGCTCTAGTTGATTAGGTTTTACCCTCATTTTATATTTCCCCCAAAACCCAAACTTTGTTTATATCCCATTATATCACAATTATTGCTTTGATTTATGTACGAAAAAAGGACTTACCTACAAAAATATTGTGGTAAGTCCGAAATATGTCGAAAAAATTACTCTTCTTCACTTTCCTCAGTGTCGTCTGTTTCAACAGTATTGTCTACAGCCTCTGTTTCACCAACGGTGTCTACTTCAACTTCACTATTGTCTTCACTTTGTCCTAATTCAACATCTTCTTCTTCACTAGCGTCGACTTTAGCCACAGTTGCAACACCTTCACCTTCACCTATCCTAATTAAGCGGACACCTTGTGTGCTTCTACCCGTTCTAGAAATATCACGTACATGAAGTCTTATAATTACACCGCTAACTGTAATGATCATGAGATCATCTTCATCGGAGACTACACGTAATGATACGGCACTACCATTCTTATCAGTAATGTTACACGTACGTATTCCTTTACCACCACGGTTTTGAATACGATATTCTTCAATTGGCGTTTTCTTTCCATAACCTTTTTCAGTTACAGTTAATACGTCACAACCCTCATGAATAATATCCATACCGACAACTAAATCATCATCTGATAAAGAAATTCCTCTTACACCGCCTGCTGTTCTACCCATTAAACGAACATCGTTTTCATGGAAGCGGATCGCCATACCTTTTTTAGTACCAACAATAATTTCCTGGTTACCATCTGTCAAACGAACTCCGTGAAGCTCATCATCTTCACGTAAGTTTATAGCAAATAGACCACCTTTTCGAATATTGGCAAATGAACTCAATTCAGTTCGTTTCGTAATTCCATGCTTTGTCATAAAGATTAAGTAATTATCATTAAACTCTTCAATAGGTATGATTGTACTGATGTATTCACCAGCCTCAATTTGAAGTAAGTTAATAATCGGTAGACCTTTTGCCGTTCGACCAAGTTCAGGAATTTCATACCCTTTTAGCCGGTATACTTTTCCTTTATTCGTAAAGAATAGGAGAGTATGATGCGTACAAGTTGTAAAAAGTTGTTCTACAAAGTCATCATCATTGGTACCCATACCTTGAATCCCACGACCGCCACGCTTTTGACTGCGATATGTTGTAATTGGCAAGCGTTTAATATAACCGTTATGAGTTAAAGTTATAACGATATTTGTTCTAGGTATTAAATCCTCATCTTCAAAACTATCTTCATCAATTGAGATGATCGTTCTTCTTTCATCATTAAACCGCTCTTTAACCTCTAAAAGTTCTTCACGAATAATTTCTAATACTAACTCTTCATCAGCTAGAATTGCTTTCAATTCAGCGATTCTCTTCACTAGCTCAGCATATTCGTTTTCTATCTTATCTCTTTCTAAACCAGTTAAACGCTGCAAACGCATATCTAAGATTGCTTGGGCTTGTTCGTAGCTTAGGGAGAATTTCTCCATTAAACCATTCCTAGCAATATCAGTAGTTTGCGAAGCTCTAATTAGGGCAATAACAGCATCTAAATGATCTAGAGCAATTCTTAATCCTTCTAAGATATGTGCACGAGCTTCAGCTTTTCGAAGTTCGAAGGCTGTACGACGTTTGATAACAACCTTTTGATGCTCTAGATAATACTCTAGGCATTCTTTTAAGTTTAGTACTTTTGGTTGGCCATCAACGAGAGCTAACAGGTTTATCCCAAAGCTGGTTTGCATCGCGGTTTGTTTGTATAGGTTATTTAAGAGTACATTAGCATTCACATCTCTACGTAATTCAATAACAATTCTCATACCGTTACGATCTGATTCATCGCGAAGATCAGTAATTCCATCTAATCTTTTTTCACGGACTAATTCAGCAATCTTTTCAATCAATTTAGCCTTATTTACTTGGTATGGCAATTCAGAAACAATAATGCGCTGTTTCCCACCAGACATTTCTTCAATATGCGCCTTTGCTCGTAAGACAATTGATCCTCTACCAGTTTGGTATGCACGGCGAATTCCAGATATTCCAACAATCTCAGCACCAGTAGGGAAATCAGGGCCAGGTATAACCTCCATTAGCTCTGGTAATGTAATCTCCGGATTGTGACTTACTGCTAACACGCCATCAATTACCTCGCCTAGCTGATGAGGAGGGATGTTAGTCGCCATCCCAACAGCAATACCTGAAGATCCATTTACAAGAAGGTTAGGGAAGCGCGCAGGTAAAACCTTTGGCTCTCGCTCAGAGCCATCATAGTTATCCTGATAATCAATGGTATCTTTATTAATATCTCGAACCAATTCCATTGATATTTTTGACATTCTCGCCTCTGTATAACGCATCGCAGCAGCTGCATCGCCATCAACAGACCCAAAGTTTCCATGGCCATCTACAAGCATATATCGATAACTAAAATCCTGAGCCATCCTTACCATTGTTTCATAAACGGCAGAATCTCCATGTGGGTGATACTTCCCGATTACTTCACCAACGATACGAGCTGATTTTTTATATGCCTTATCAGACGTCATACCTAATTCATTCATAGCAAATAATATTCGACGATGTACAGGCTTTAACCCATCACGTACATCAGGAAGAGCACGACTTACGATTACGCTCATCGCATAATCCATAAATGATGATCTCATTTCCTGACTAATATTTATTTCTTTAACTCTAGATTGATCAGCCATCTAGCCTTACCTCCAATTCCCTTTATCCAACAAACTTCAATGTAAAATGTAGAATTTAGAATGTAGAATTGATGTTAGTGGTCTTTTTAGCCCCAACTATATCCTTAATTCTAAATTTACAAGATGTTTTTCTCATTGGGGGAGTAAACCAACATTGTAGAATGTAACTTGTTTCAAAAAACAATGTACATTCCACATTTTACATTCTGATTTTATATATCTAAGTTTTTCACGTAGATCGCATTTTCTTGAATAAACTCACGGCGTGGCTCAACCTTATCACCCATTAGCGTTTCAAAGGTCTCATCAGCCTTCATTGCGTCTTCTAACGTTACCTGTAGTAGCGTTCGAGTTCCTGGATCCATCGTTGTATCCCAAAGCTGAGTTGGATTCATTTCCCCTAGACCTTTATAGCGTTGAACGCCAGGCTTTGGATTTTCTGCCATTTGTGCAAAAATTTCATTTAGCTCTTTATCGTTATATGCATACTCAATTCGTTTACCTTGTTGAACTTTATATAATGGTGGTTGAGCAATATAAATATAGCCATGCTCAATAATTGGTTTCATGTAACGGTAGAAGAACGTCAGGAGTAATGTTCGGATATGAGCACCGTCAACGTCAGCGTCAGTCATAATAATTGTTTTATGGTATCGAGCTTTAGAAATATCAAACTCATCACCAATACCTGTTCCTAGTGCTGTAATAATTGCTCGAATTTCGGCATTGGAAAGTATCTTATCTAATCTCGCTTTTTCAACGTTAATAATTTTTCCACGTAAAGGAAGAATTGCTTGGAAATGACGATCGCGCCCTTGCTTCGCTGAACCTCCGGCAGAGTCACCCTCTACGATATAAAGTTCACTTATAGCAGCATCTTTTGACGAACAGTCTGCAAGCTTACCAGGGAGTGAGCTTACTTCCAAAGCACTTTTACGTCTTGTTAACTCCCTAGCTTTTTTCGCTGCTTCTCTTGCTCTTGCTGCCATAACACCCTTTTCAACGATCTTTTTAGCAACAGCAGGATTTTCACCAAGGAATTTAGCAAATGCTTCACTAAAAACAGAATCTGTAATTGTACGAGCTTCACTGTTTCCTAGCTTTGTCTTCGTTTGCCCTTCAAATTGAGGTTCTGGTATTTTCACAGAAATAATCGCTGTTAACCCTTCACGAACGTCATCTCCAGAAAGGTTTGCATCACTGTCTTTAAAAAGATTATGCTTCCTAGCATAATCATTAATTACACGAGTCAATCCTGTTTTAAAGCCAGATTCGTGAGTACCACCTTCGTGTGTATTAATGTTATTGGCAAAAGAATAAATGTTACTAGTATAGCTATCATTGTATTGAACAGCCACTTCCACATGTAGCCCGTCTTTTTCAGCTTCAATAAAAATGGGTGGTTCATGAAGTGCTTCACGAGTACGGTTTAAGTGCTCGACAAACGAGGCAATTCCACCTTCATAGTGAAACTCTTTATGCTTACCATTTTCGCGTTTATCTTCAATGATAATTTTTAGGCCACGATTTAAAAACGCTAGCTCTCGTATGCGTGTTGCTAAAATATCAAATTCATAGACAGTCGTTTCTGTGAAAATCTCAGAATCAGGCTTAAAACGCACCGTTGTACCACGGCGATCAGTTTCACCAATGATAGCTAAATCTGCTTGAGGAACACCGCGGTGGAATTCCTGATAGTAAACCTTACCTTCACGATGTACTTCTACTTCTAACTTACTAGATAGGGCATTTACTACAGAAGCCCCTACACCATGTAGTCCACCAGATACTTTGTATCCACCACCACCGAATTTACCACCGGCATGGAGGACCGTCATAATAACTTCAACTGCTGGTCGTCCCATTTTTTCATGGATCCCTACTGGAATTCCACGTCCATTATCGACAACCGTAATACTGTTATCTTCTTCAATCGTCACTGAAATAGTGTCACAGTGACCTGCTAGTGCCTCGTCTATACTATTATCTACGATTTCCCAAACTAAGTGATGAAGCCCACGGCTACTAGTAGAGCCAATGTACATCCCTGGACGCTTTCGAACTGCCTCTAAACCTTCAAGGACTTGAATTTGACTTTCATCATAGTTTTGCGATTGTTGTTCAATTGTCATATCTTCACCCACTTCTTATATTGAGATGTAGAATTTAGAATGTAGAATTTTTCACGAAAAATCGCTTCGGAGCTATCCTCCAACACCTACATTTTACATTTTACATTTAAATTTCATCTATATCTGAAACGTATAACGCCCTGCGTTTGAGGGTTGTAGAGGAAATAGGAGATAAGTAAACCTTTTCTGCTGTAATTACAATTGATTTGGTCATTTCCTTGGCTATTTCTTCTACCTTGTCTTGTTGGTGATAATAAGTTAAAAATTCCCCAGTAGTTTCAGACGTCTCTACTTGGCGATCTAAAATGGCAATAACATCCTTGGAACGAATTACAGTGTCACCACCTAAATGAATAAACATTTAGCCACCTCATTTCAATTTTTCGATATTCCCTTTTTCCACCAAATACGTCGAAGCTTCCTTTAGCGTTTGATGGTCAATACCATCAACACTAGTAGTTGTAACAAACGTCTGGACTTTACCTTGAATTGTATTCAATAAATGAGATTGACGATAATCATCTAGTTCTGATAGCACATCATCAAGTAAGAGGATCGGATATTCACCAATTTTATCATAAATTAATTCTAGTTCGGCCATCTTAACTGATAAAGCTGTTGTTCTTTGCTGTCCTTGGGAGCCAAACGTTTGAACGTCCCGACCATTTACATGAAACAATAAATCATCACGATGTGGCCCAATCAAAGAAGTCCCTCTTTCAATTTCTTTCACCTTCATTTTGGTGAAAGTTTCCTGTAAAGCTTCTTCTATTTTCGACAACTCTTTAGGTTCTGATACCTTAACAGATGGTTTATATTCAATCACAAGGTCTTCTTTACCTCTACTAATATCAAAATGAATTGGTTTTGCCCAACGTTCCAACATTTCTATAAACTCATAGCGCTTTTGCATAACCTTTGCTGCTTGCTCGATAAGTTGTATTGTTAGGACCTCTAGTAAACCATTATCTGCTTTTTTTCTCTGCATTTCTTTTAGCAAATGGTTTCTCTGTTGAAGGATTTTCTGAAATAGAGACAAATTATATAGATAGACGGGATTAATTTGACCCATTTCCATATCTATAAAACGACGCCGCACCTGGGGGCTTCCTTTTACAAGATTAAGATCCTCAGGTGCAAACATAACAATATTTAACGCGCCAATATATTCACTTAATTTCCGTTGCTCTAATCGGTTTAATTTTACCTTTTTACCTTTAGTAGAAATGATGACTTCTAACGAAAGAGGGCCGGTTCGTTTTTGGACACTACCTTCTATTTTAGCATATTCTTCGTCCCAATAGATGAGTTCCTTATCTCGAGTTGTTCGATGAGACTTCGCTAAACCGAGAACATAGATTGACTCCATAACATTTGTTTTACCCTGGGCGTTTTCACCTAAAATAACATTTACATTATTTTCAAAGGTTACGTGCTGTTTTTTATAATTTCGGTAATTCGTCAAAGTAAGATTATGAATATACAAGTATTTCCCCCACTTTAGATAAGCACAAAACTCCACTCTCGTTACATTTCTTTAAAGTTAGGCTTACGCAAACAGCTTTTTAATTCGAACACTCTAATTAGTCTGTGGTTACAATACGAAAACTGCCATGATTAGGAATTGTAATAAGGTCTCCATTATAAAGTTTTTTCCCTCTACGGTTCTCAAGCTCATGATTCAAATATACTTCATGCTCACTTAAGAACCATTTAGCCATACCACCTGTATCGATAATACCAACTTCTTTTAACATTTGACCTAGTGTAATAAACTCCGATGAAATAGCTACATTTGTTTCCATTGCTAACCTCTTTCTATCAACGGTATTCCATACATCGAAAAAACATTTTAGACCGTTCAGATTTTTTCCCTTAAATTATATTGTACTAAAACGAGGGAACTAAAACAATTCTCTCTGTGCGAGAAAAGTAAAAATGCTACCTATTTCCGTGGTAGCATTTTTACTTTTCAGCCTTATGTTGTTAATATGTGCGCACTGGAGAGAACAAGTGTAAAGCACTGTCACTTTCTACTGGTCTTAACAAAAATGGACTCATAGCTCCAGTAAATGAGATTTTAACTTCAGTACTATCGACAATCTTAAGAGCATCAATGATGTTTTTCCCGTTAAAAGAGATACGAAGTTCTTCACCACTTAAATCCTTTGTATAGATCTTTTCCGTAACACGTCCAATCTCTGGAGTTACCGATGTAATTTCGACAACACTATCTTCTAACGTTTTAAAGTTAACGACATTGTTTTTACCATCACGAGAGAGCAGGAGGGCACGTTCAATCGCTTGTAAGAACCCTTTTGTCTCTAAAACAATGTCCGTCTTAGAATAATCAGGAATCATATTTTTGGTGGCTGGATAGTTTCCATCAAGAAGTCTCGAAAAGAATAATAAGTTTTTAGATTTAAACAAAATTTGATTTTCAGTAACAACAATATCTAATAATTCATTATTGTCATCAATAATCTTACTTAACTCATTTAAACTTTTACCCGGTATAACCACATTTGTGAAATTTAAGTCCTCAATATTTGTTTCTATAGCCGCTTTGCGCATGGCTAGTCGATGACTATCTGTTGCAGTACAGACCAATTGCTTATTTTCCACTTGCCAGTTTACACCTGTCAAGATAGGGCGTGTTTCTGCAGTGGACACCGCAAATACGGTTTGTCGAATAATATTTTTCATCAAATCATTCTGAACTTGAAATAGATTGTCTTCTTCAATTTGAGGTAAACGCGGATACTCCTCGGGATCTAGACCATTTAAGTTAAAGACAGAAGCTCCAGACCGTAATGTTGTTGCAAATTGATCTTGAACAACAACTTCAATTTTGTCATCCGGTAACTTTTTAACAATTTCCGCAAAAAATTTGGCTTGAAGAACGATGCTGCCTTCTTGAATGATCTCAACAAGTTGTTGCTCATTTTCTTCTTTAGGAATAAAACATTCAATTGAAATATCTGAATCACTACCAGTTAAAGTTACTCCTTCATGATCAGCGACAATTTTTATACCAGTTAAGATGGGAATTGTCGTTCTTGACGAGATTGCTTTTGAAACATGCTGAACACTTTGAACAAAGTAATCTCGGTTAATAACAAATTGCATCATAGACCTCCTGTTTTAAACGAAGAAATTTTTAAAGGTAATTAAAGTAATATTATTTATTTTTTTTAATAAAAAGATAGTAATAATAGTAATAGGTCCTGTTGATATGTTGATAAGTGAGGAGACCTTTACTATTTCAAGTTTTACACATGTTAATAACTTGTGTGTAACAAGAGCAAAGTTATTAACATATTCCCGCAAAAAAATTGGAAGGTATCATTACTTTTAGGCAATAACCTTCACAATAAAATTAAATTTTTAATTGTTCTTTAATTTCTTGTATTTGTTTTTGTAAATCAATATCGCTGGTCAACAGTTTTGATATTTTTTCATGAGCATGGATGACAGTGGTGTGGTCGCGTCCACCAAATTCACTACCAATTTTGGGTAAAGAAAACTCAGTTAGCTCCCTAGAGAGATACATAGCAATTTGTCTCGGAAATGCGACACTTTTTGTGCGCTTTTTTGCTTTGAAATCATCGAGTTTAATACTGTAATGTTCACCAACAACGCGTTGAATATCATTAATGGTAATGACTTTCGGTTTTGAATTAGGAACAATATCTTTTAATGCCACCGCTGCTAGATCTGCGTTCATATCTTGATTTATTAGCGAAGAATAAGCTACAACGCGAATAAGTGCTCCCTCTAACTCCCGGATATTTGTATCAATTTGGTTTGCGATATAGAGCATGACTTCATTTGGAATATCTAAGTTTTCCGCTTTTGCTTTTTTACGTAGAATGGCAATCCTTGTTTCTAAGTCTGGCGGAGTAATATCAGTAATTAAGCCCCACTCAAAGCGTGACCTAAGACGATCCTCAAGCGTCGGTATTTCTTTTGGAGGTCGATCACTAGATATTACAATTTGTTTACTGTCATCATGTAGTGCATTAAAAGTATGGAAAAATTCTTCTTGAGTTTGTTCTTTTCCAGCTAAGAACTGAATATCATCAATTAGTAGGACATCGACATTTCGATATTTATTTCGAAAATTAACGGCTTTGTTGTCACGAATCGAGTTGATAAATTCATTGGTAAACTTCTCAGAAGACAAATAAACAACCTTTGCATTTGGATTATGCTCAATGACATAATGACCAATTGCATGCATAAGATGTGTTTTCCCGAGCCCAACGCCCCCATAAATAAAAAGTGGATTATAGGCCTTAGCTGGGGCCTCCGCTACTGCAAGTGAAGCTGCATGGGCGAAACGGTTTCCAGCCCCAATAACAAACGTATTAAACGTATATTTTGGATTGAGCATGTTTTTAGGTATTTCATCATTGTTAGTAACAATATTTTGAGGAATTTTAGCAACATTCTCGACAAGTTCATCTTCATCTTCTTCAATATTTTGAGGTATAACAATCTTTACTTTCAGTTCGGCACCTGTAATATCCTGTAATGTTTCGGCAATAAACTTTATATACCTATTCTCTAACCAATCCCTTGCAAATTCATTAGGAGCAGTGATGGTTATTGTGTCGTTCTGAATTATTTCAGCTTTAGTAGCCTTTAACCAGGTATCAAAACTTGGCTTGCTCACTTTTGCCTCCATTGCTTCGAGTGCTTTATTCCATAAGTCACTTATATTTTGCAAGTATGCTCCCTCCTTACTATAAAAATCGAACCCAAAAAAGCTTTATTCCAATGGAAAATGAGCTTGTACAACATATGTACAACCCATATGAATAATAATGAATAAATATTTAATTAACAATAGATGTGGAAATATATATAATATAGTAGAATAGTGTAGAAAACAAGCTTATAAACAAACTTGTGGACAAGCAATAAACAGCCGTTAATAAGATGTCCACAATATTACCCACAGGATGTGGATAACTATAGAAGGTAAAAAAATATCCACGGGTGAAAACATAACTATGATATCAGAAAAAACATTGGTTAGCAATGGTTTTACTACAGTTATCCACATCTATCAACACCTTGTGGTTTAGAGTTGTCCACAACACAAGATACTGTGTGAAAGTTGTCAATAAGTGAGGAAGAAGTGAAAAAAATGTCAAAAAAGTTATCCACATGACTTTTTTGTGGAAAAAAGACTGTATTGTTTTAGTTGAAATTTTATGTAGAAATCTGGGTTCTTATGAAAGAAATTAATTTTCGTTTGATAGAAACGGACTTATATGCGGAACAAAACAGTTGTTAACGATATTGTGGTGAGGAAGGAAAATTTAATGAGGCAAGGTTGGAAGTGGAGGATCAAAAGTTACTAATGAGAGAAAATGGCATTTTACTTTCAGAGGATTTCGTACTACTATAATTAAGAGTTCTTTTTGGAATAAATTCATATTTTTATAAGAGAGACTTGACAATTGGGGTAGATAGTCCTTATAATTTACAAGACTGTCTTATATCGAGTATATCCTCAGGGAGGTGTAATAAATGGGAAAACCAACTTTCCAACCAAATAACCGTAAGCGTAAAAAGGTACACGGTTTCCGTGCGAGAATGGCTACTGCAAATGGCCGTAAAGTGTTAGCACGTCGTCGTCGTAAAGGAAGAAAAGTATTGTCTGCATAGGCCACTGTTGTCAGTGGTCTTTTTTCTCATTATTATAGAGAATTTCTACATATTTAGTTGCTTTAGAAAGCTTTTTTATTTAGTTGAGAATATTATCTGTTTAAATTGATTAAATTGAGAAAGCGTTTAATTTTTTGGAAGGGTCGGACCATGGGTCTGCAGCTTTCTAATGAGGTGTCAGGTTTGAAAAAAGAATATCGAGTGAAAAAAAATGACGAAATTTCTCTTATTTTTAAAGAAGGAAAATCCGTTGCGAATAAGCAATTTGTATTATATATGCTTGAAAAGAAGGACCAGCCTCATTTTCGGTTAGGTGTCTCTGTTAGTAAAAAGTTAGGAAATGCAGTGACAAGAAATCGTATAAAACGTTTAATGAGAGAATCTGTTTTTCAGCTGAGTCAGGATCTGAAACCATCCTATGATTATTTATTAATTGCAAGGCTTCCTTGTGTTGAGATGGACTTTCACGAAATGAAAAAGAGTATTACTCATGTGTTTTATCGCGGCTATGCATTTAAAAAGAAGGGTGAGTAACTTTGGAGGTCCTAAAAAAAACGTTAATCGGATGTATCCTTTTTTACCAAAGGTATATTTCGAGGTTTACGCCCCCAACTTGTCGGTTTTATCCTACATGCTCACATTATGGTTTAGAAGCAATTAAACGTTTTGGACCGTTGAGGGGAAGTTGGCTGACAGTAAAAAGAATTTTAAAATGTCATCCTTTTCATCCAGGCGGAATTGACCATGTTCCGGAAAAAAAAGAGAATTAATTAAAAACAGTCATAATAAATATGAACTAGGCTTGTATTATCACTAGGTTTTGCGTTATCTTTAAAATTAGGGAAGATATGACTGATTATTTAATGATAGAAATTCGTTGGAGTGCAAGGAGGAAGTAGTAGTGAAGAAGAAACTTGGTTTAATAGCAATGCTACTAGGTTTTGTTTTGCTAGCAGTAGGTTGTGGCAATCTTGAAGTCCCGATTACTGCGGAGAATAAGTCTGGTATTTGGGAGAGTTATTTTGTTTACCCGCTATCTTGGTTAATTACAGAAGTAGCTGTCTATTTTAATGATAATTATGGATTGTCACTTATTATCGTTACGATCCTAATTCGAATTGTTCTTTTACCTTTAATGATCAAACAAACAAAGAGTTCAAAGGCAATGCAAGCGCTACAGCCTGAAATGACGAAACTAAGAGAAAAATATAGCGCAAAAGATCAAAAAACACAGCAAAAATTACAAGAAGAAACAATGAAGTTATTTCAAGAGCATCAAGTTAACCCGCTTGCCGGTTGTTTACCGATTTTTGTTCAAATGCCAATTCTATTTGCATTTTATCATGCGATTATTCGTACAGGTGAAATTGCTGAGCATACATTCTTATGGTTTGATTTAGGTGCTGCAGATCCTTACTATATATTACCTTTAGTAGCCGGAGCAACAACGTTTATTCAGCAAAAAATGATGATGATTGATAACAACCCTCAGATGAAGGTATTGCTTTATATCATGCCTATTATGATTATTGCATTTGCTGCCTTTTTCCCGTCGGCACTTGCGTTATATTGGGTAGTAGGTAATATCTTTATGATCGTTCAGACATATTTTATTACTGGTCCAAATGTAGGTAAGAAAGTTGATGCCAAAACAGGGGGAACTAAAAAGTGAAAAAAGTAACTGTTTCAGGGAAAACCGTTGATGAAGCTGTTCAATCTGCCATAGCCCAATTAAATACAACGAGAGATCGAGTCTCAATTCAAGTTCTTGAAGAGCCCCAAAAAGGTTTTTTAGGATTGATTGGTAGTAAACCAGCAATCGTTGAAGTTGAGATTCAACCTGATGCAGCAGAGGAAGCAGTCAAGTTTCTTCAAGAAGTAACAAGGAATATGGGTGTTGCAATAGAAATTAACCAGGTAGTGACAAAAGATGGCCTAGCTTTGAATTTAAGTGGAGAAGGCATCGGGATGTTAATCGGGAAACGAGGTCAAACACTTGATTCTCTCCAATATCTTGTAAATCTAGTAGCTAACCGATATTCTGATGGGTATATGAGAATTGTTTTAGATGCTGAAAACTATCGCGATCGACGCAAAGAGTCACTTGAACAATTAGCCAAACGACTTGGAAACAAAGCATTAAAGACAAGAAAAGAAGTAATTCTAGAACCTATGAACGCTTTAGAAAGAAAGATTATTCATACTGCCCTTCAAGAGATTAAAGGTGTTAAAACATATTCTGAAGGTGTTGAACCAAACCGTCGAATTGTTGTGGCGCCAGCCAAGTAGTTGCCAATTCGGGTTTAGATTGTTTGAGAATCATGCTTTAAAGTAAATAAAAGTTATAAAGCCTACACAGGTGTGAAAACACTAGTGTAGGCTTTTTTTGCATGATACATAAATTTGATATAAAGGTTGTCTAACTCGAGCAGATAGGGTGACGTTTTTCGTTTTCTTGTGGAAAAAGCTTATCCTCAAGTGATCGAAGGGATTTTAAAATCCTAGACACTACTTATTGATTTTAAAAAGGTTATTCACATGTGGAAAACTTTATTTTTTTGTCAAAAAATCTAAGAGAAAGTGTAGTTGTGGATAGTTTTATGGTTGATAACTTGGAAAAACGGGGACAATATTGGAATAGAGTAGTTGGAAAATCTTTTTATTAGAGTGATACTGTGGTATTCTTGTTAGTTAGGAACAGGTAGAATTCTCCTCAGGCATAAATGAGGAAGAAGAATATTTTTGATGTATAGCTGCGAGTGCTAGCTGGTGGAATTCACTAAAGGAAAATCATCCATGTGCTCGTGCTTTTCTTATAAGAGGTGAAGAAGATGGAATTTGATACAATTGCGGCGATCTCGACAGCAATGGGTGAAGGAGCTATTGCGATCGTTAGAGTCAGTGGTGATGGTGCAGTAGCTGCAGTAAACAAATTATATAAAGGTAAAAAGTCTTTAGTAGAAGTGGAAAGCCATACGATTCACTATGGTTACATTGTTGAAAAAGAGACAGACCAAATAATAGATGAAGTAATGGTATCAGTATTGAGGGCTCCTCGTACGTTTACTCGTGAAGATATCGTTGAAATTAATTGTCACGGTGGGGTAGTTTCAGTTAATCGTGTATTACAAGCAGTGTTGCGTACTGGAGTTCGTTTGGCTGAACCAGGTGAATTTACGAAACGTGCCTTTTTAAATGGTCGGATTGACTTATCACAGGCTGAAGGAGTTATTGATCTAATTCGCGCGAAAACGGATAGAGCAATGAATGTAGCAATAGGGCAGGTTGAGGGTCGATTATCCAAAAAGGTTCAAAGGCTAAGACAGGCCTTATTAGAGACTGTAGCTCATGTTGAGGTGAATATCGACTATCCCGAATATGATGCTGAAGAAATGACCAATAATCTTCTTCGAGAAAAAGCGGAGTATGTGAAAGCTGAAATTGAAAAAATCCTTCATACTGCTCAGCAAGGGAAAATACTTAGAGAAGGTTTATCTACTGTCATTATTGGTAGACCAAATGTAGGGAAGTCATCATTATTAAATAGTCTGGTGCATGAAACAAAGGCAATTGTCACTGATATTCCAGGCACTACAAGGGACGTAATTGAGGAATATGTAAATGTGAGAGGGGTTCCACTTCGCTTACTAGATACTGCTGGAATAAGAGAAACAGAGGATATCGTCGAAAAAATTGGGGTAGAGCGATCGAGGAAAGTGGTAAAGGAAGCAGAACTAGTTCTACTTGTCCTTAATTTTGGTGAGCCACTATCTAAAGAAGATGAGAGCTTGTTTGGTATTATTGAAGGAATGGATGCAATTATCATCGTAAATAAAACCGATATCCCTCAAAGTATTGATTTAGAGAAGGTAAGGGAACTGGCAAAAGGTAGACCAGTGGTGACTACATCGTTAGTAGAAGATCAGGGAATTGATGAGTTGGAGGAGGCAATTGCAAAGTTATTTTTCCAAGGTGGCATTGAGGGTGGAGATTTAACTTACGTCTCAAATTCAAGACATATAGCTTTATTACATCAAGCTAAAGACACCATTGATGATGCCCTGCAGGCTTTAGAAATGGAAGTTCCAATTGATATGGTACAAATTGATATTACAAGAACCTGGGAGCTATTAGGTGAAATTATCGGCGATACGGTTTCAGAAAGTTTAATCGATCAGTTGTTTTCGCAATTTTGTTTAGGTAAGTAAATAAGACAATTGTTTTTTATGGGAGGAAAGATAAATGGAATATCATGCTGGTGAGTTTGATGTTATCGTTGTTGGCGCTGGGCATGCGGGGGTTGAGGCGGGCCTTGCAGCAGCACGTATGGGTGCCAATACGTTAATGTTAACATTAAATCTAGATGCAGTTGCCTATATGCCGTGTAACCCTTCGGTAGGGGGGCCGGCAAAAGGAATTGTTGTAAGAGAAATTGATGCCCTTGGCGGCGAAATGGGAAGAAATATTGATAAGACTCATATTCAGATGAGAATGTTAAACACGGCGAAAGGGCCTGCTGTCCGAGCGCTACGCGCGCAGGCTGATAAATTTTTATATCAACACGAGATGAAAAAGACGATTGAAAAACAAGAAAATCTTTTGTTACGCCAGGGAATGGTAGAAAGATTAATCGTTGAAGGTGGTGTTTGTAAAGGTGTCGTAACAAATACGGGAGCTACATACAGGGCAAAAGCAGTTATTATTACTACTGGCACATATCTGCGAGGAAAAGTGATTTTAGGGGACTTAGCTTATGAAAGTGGTCCGAATAACCAACAGCCTTCGGTTAATTTGGCTTACGACCTGATTAACCACGGGTTTAAGTTAGTCCGCTTCAAAACTGGTACACCACCACGTGTTCAAGGTGATACGATTGACTATAGTGTGACAGAAATTCAACCTGGTGATGATGAACCAAGAGCATTTTCCTATGAAACAAAGGAATTTAATGTTCTTGACCAATTGCCTTGCTGGTTAACGTATACAACAGATGAAACGCATCAGATTATTAATGCAAACTTACACCGTTCTCCGATGTACTCCGGGGTGATTGAGGGAACTGGACCAAGGTATTGTCCTTCTATTGAAGATAAGATTGTTAGGTTTAGTGATAAACCTAGACACCAAATTTTCTTGGAACCTGAAGGAAAAGATACATTAGAGGTGTATGTACAAGGTTTTTCTACTAGCTTACCTGAAGAAGTGCAGTTAGAAATGTTACGAACATTAAAGGGTCTTGAAAATGTGAAAATGATGCGCCCTGGTTATGCGATAGAGTATGATGCAGTTGTTCCAACCCAATTATGGCCAACATTAGAAACAAAGCTTATCGAGAATTTGTTTACGGCAGGTCAAATCAATGGGACATCTGGTTATGAAGAGGCTGCAGGACAAGGGATTTTTGCAGGTATGAATGCAGCGTTAAAAGCAGCAGGTAAAGAACCGATTATTCTTGATCGATCTGAGGCATATATAGGCGTTTTAGTAGATGATTTAGTAACAAAAGGGACAAATGAGCCATACCGCCTTTTGACTTCGCGAGCTGAGCACCGTCTAGTCTTACGCCACGATAATGCCGATTTAAGACTTACGGAAATTGGGTATCAGGTTGGATTAATTCCAGAAGAACGCTACCAACGTTTCCTTGCTAAAAAAGCTCAAATTGAACGTGAAATTGAGAGACTTGAACAGGTAACAGTTAGACCAACACAGGAAGTCCAGGCAATGTTGACAGAAATTGGTTCATCGCCATTGCAGGATGGTTACAAAGGATCAGTTTTATTAAAGCGACCAGAAATTACGTACGGGTTTATTGCAAAGCTGTTCCCAAGTGAGGAAGAAGTATCAGCTGAAGTTGCTGAGCAAGTAGAAATCCAAATTAAATACTCTGGTTATATTGAAAAGCAATTTCAACAAATTGAACGAATGAAGAAAATGGATGACAAGAAAATTCCTGAAGACTTAGATTATCATGCTATTTCAGGCCTCGCAACAGAAGCTAGGCAAAAGTTAAGTGAAGTAAGACCGTTATCAGTAGGGCAAGCTTCCAGGGTTGCCGGAGTAAATCCTGCCGATATTTCTATTCTTTTAGTCTATTTAGAGCAGGGGAAATTAAAAAGAACGAAAGAAAGTGGTATAAATGAATAAAACGGAGTTCCAATCGAAATTAGCTGAAAAAGGGATTATTCTCAACGAAACTCAAATGAAGCAATTTGATCTTTATTTTCACGAGTTAGTAGAGTGGAATAATAAAATGAATTTGACGGCTATTACAGATGAAGAAGGAGTTTATTTAAAACATTTCTATGATTCAATAAGTGCAGCTTTTTATCAAGATTTTTCAAAACCTTTTAATTTAGTTGATGTTGGTGCGGGAGCAGGTTTTCCGAGTATTCCGATCAAGATTTGTTTCCCTCATTTAAAGGTCACGATTGTTGACTCTTTAAATAAGCGAATTTCTTTTTTGCAGCATCTTGTAACAACACTAGGATTAAGCAATGTGTCATTATATCATGATCGCGCTGAGAGTTTTGCTAAGAAGAAAGAACACCGCGAGCATTATGATTTAGTTATGGCAAGGGCTGTAGCGAGAATGCCTGTGTTGGCAGAACTATGTTTACCATTAGCCAAAGTTGGGGGATTATTTTTAGCCATGAAAGGTCCAGAGGTGGTTAATGAATTAGCTGATAGTAAAAAAGCATTTGCGACACTTGGTGGTGAGTTAGTTCGAGATGAAAGTTTAATTTTACCGATTGAAGAAAGTACCAGACATTTTGTATTTATAGCAAAAAAGAGGAAAACTCCTCACACGTATCCTAGGAAACCAGGGACACCAAACAAACAGCCTCTGTAGATTTTTTAAAGTGATAATATCTTATTTGTTTTCTTAGTTATTCGAAAAAAACTCGTGTAGATTCTATACTACTGACAACGATTTTTTGAAAACCTTACTAAAAAGAAAGCTACGCATTCAGGTGGCTTTCTTCTTAAATAACTAATCTCACAAATTGTTACCATTGACTATTAGAGCTATTAAGAACAAAAAGGTTTAATTAACGTACTTATGTAATAAGTCTATAAATCTATTAATTTTTTCTAAAAATGTTTCACGTGAAACATTGTAAAGTGGTATTATTATAGAGGGACAAGTTATTCCAATAGAGGCTGTATATTTATTAATTAATTCTTACAGTCAATGTTCAACAATCTTTTGTAAATGGACGAAAATAAAAGAAGGACTTTCTATCTTATTTAGAGAATACGTTAGGAAGGTAGTTTTCAGAGGGTGGTGCCGTGATGAAGCCGTTTTCACGCCTGTTCGGTTTTAATGAAAAGAGCGAAGAAATCATTGAAGAAGTAAAAACAATTGACGAAATTAATGAAAACGAGGAAGTGAAACAAATTCCTGTAAAGGATATTGTGCCAAACCGTTTTCAACCACGTACTGTGTTTGTAGATGAGAGAATCGACGAATTGGCACAAACGATCCGTACACATGGTGTCATTCAACCTATTGTTGTTCGTGAACGAGAAGGTAAATTTGAAATTATTGCTGGTGAGCGTCGTTGGAGAGCTGTTACAAAGTTGGGGTGGGAGCATATCCCGGCAATCGTAAAAGAATTTAATGATTCTCAAACAGCATCTGTTGCTCTAATCGAGAACTTGCAACGGGAAGGTTTAACTGCGATTGAAGAGGCTGTAGCTTATGCTAAGTTACTAGAATTGCATGGCTTAACACAAGAAAGTTTGGCACAACGACTTGGTAAAGGTCAATCCACAATAGCGAATAAACTTCGATTATTACATTTACCTGAACAAATACAAGAAGCAATTTTAAATAGAGTTATTACAGAGCGCCATGCAAGAGCATTACTGCCAGTAAAAGAAGAGACGCTCCAAGAGAAACTGTTAGCTGAAATTATAGAAAAAGGGTTAAATGTAAAACAGACAGAGGAACTTGTTAAAAAGTTACTAGAAGGCCCTGCTGAAAAAAAGAAAAAGCCGCAAAGAAAGGCATTTTCTAGAGATATGCGTTTGGCTATGAATACTATTCGGCAATCTGTTGATATGGTAGTGAAAAGTGGACTCTCTATTGACACAGATGAAGAGGATCATGAAGAATATTATCAATTTACGATACGAATACCCAAAAATAAATAGATTATTGCTAGAATAAGTATGTCATCTCTTTTGTTTTACGGCTCACTTCCTCGGATTTGAGTTCTTTTTTTATTGTTTTTTGTTGTTCGATATTTTTCTAAGAAAAAAATACTTAGATTTAATATTTCATGATAAAATGTAAATAATGCGTTTGAAAAACCATTACATTCTATTAGGAAAAAGAAATAAAACTAGAATGTAAGATATAAATGAGGTAGGTGAAACAATGGGGAAAGTAATTGCAATTGCAAACCAAAAAGGTGGGGTTGGTAAAACAACAACTGCTGTCAATCTAAGTGCCTGTCTTGCTCATATTGGCAAACGAGTTCTTTTGATTGACGTTGATCCCCAAGGTAATACTACGAGTGGAATCGGTATTGATAAAGGCGATGTTGAAAACTGTATTTACAACATTCTAGTTGAAGATATAAGTCCGAAAGAAGTGATTATGCCAACAGCTGTTGAAGGATTAGATATTATCCCTTCTACAATACAGTTGGCTGGTGCTGAAATTGAACTTGTTCCGACGATTTCAAGGGAAGTTCGTTTGAAAAGAGCACTTGAGCAAGTAGAACATAACTATGATTTTATAATCATCGATTGTCCTCCTTCTCTAGGATTATTAACAATTAATTCTTTAACTGCTTCAAATTCTGTATTAATTCCTGTTCAATGTGAGTATTATGCCCTGGAGGGTTTGAGTCAACTATTAAATACAGTACGTTTAGTTCAAAAGCATTTGAATACAAACCTAGAAATTGAAGGTGTGTTACTAACGATGCTTGATGCAAGAACTAACTTAGGAATTCAAGTAATAGATGAAGTGAAGAAATACTTCCGAGAAAAGGTGTTTACTACAATTATTCCTAGAAACGTCCGTCTCAGTGAAGCGCCGAGTCACGGACAGCCGATTATTACCTATGATCCAAAGTCTAGGGGTGCTGAGGTATATATAGATTTGGCAAAGGAAGTGGTTACGAATGGCTAAAGGCTTAGGTAAGGGGATATCAGCTTTATTTCCTGATGCTGCTGACGATAAGAAAGAACAGATACAAGAAGTATCTCTAACTGAATTACGACCGAATCCTTATCAGCCAAGAAAGATCTTTTCTGAAGAGTCGATTACTGAATTAAAGGAATCGATATTGAATCATGGTATATTACAACCTTTACTAGTTCGCAAGAGTATTAAAGGTTATGAAATTGTTGTAGGCGAACGGAGATATCGTGCAGCTACAGAAGCTGGTTTGAAAACAATTCCTGTTGTTGTAAAAGAATTAACCGAAGATAAAATGATGGAGTTTGCATTAATAGAAAATTTGCAAAGGGAAGACTTAAACCCTATTGAGGAAGCTGTGGCCTATGATAAGTTAATGAAACACTTACAGTTAACTCAAGAACAGTTGGCAAAACGTTTAGGGAAAAGTCGCCCGCACATTGCAAACCATCTTCGTTTATTACAACTTCCAAATCAAGTCCAAGCTTTAGTTGAAAACGGTGAACTTTCAATGGGTCATGGCAGAGCTTTACTTGGATTGAAAAACAAGGACAAACTAGAGCTACTAATTAAAAAGGTGTTGGAAGAAGGACTAAATGTTCGTCAACTCGAGCATCTAATTCAGGTACTAAACGAAAATGTTTCACGTGAAACAATTAAGAAAAAACCAGAGCCTTCGGTTTTTATAAAGGAAAAGGAAGAATATCTACGCGAAAGGTTCGGTACTTCGGTGGCCATCAAGAAGAATAAAAAAAGAGGAAAGATTGAAATACAATTTTATTCTGAAGATGACTTAGAAAGAATTATAACTTTACTAGAAGGTCATTAATAAATATGTTTTTTTCTAAAGAGTATTAACCTCTACGTTCAAGGTTAGTCTCTTTTTTTTTCTAGTAAAAGAGGGTATAGTAAGTTTATCTAGATTAGGGGGTTAGGAAATGGCGATTATTTATTTTGATCAGGCGGCTTCATCATTCCCAAAACCTAGCACAGTCGCTACTGCTGTTGCTAAGGCGATAAATGAGTATGGTGCAAATCCTGGTCGTGGTGGTCACCAACTTGCAAATGAGGCGGCTGCAGTAATATATGAAACTAGAGTTAAGTTAGCAAAGTTGTTCGGAGAAAGAGACCCGAACAATGTAATCTTTTGTCAGAATGCTACACATGCTCTTAATCAAGGTATAAAAGGGTTGCTCTTAAAGCAAGGTGATCACGTAATTACAACTTCTTACGAGCACAATTCAGTAAGAAGACCTTTGGAGTTTCTTAAAGAAGAAAAAGGCATTAATGTTACGTATCTAAAAATGAATACTAATGGTCATATTTCAAGGGAGGATTTCATAAAAGAAATATTACCGGAGACGAAATTGGTAGTAGTGAGTCATGGATCGAATTTAACAGGTGCTATCTTCCCAGTTGAAATGGTAGGGGCTATTTGTAAGGAATACGGTATCACATTTTTAGTAGATGCATCACAGACGGCGGGTATTTTACCAATACATATGGAAGAAATGAATATAGATATGCTTGCTTTTCCGGGACATAAAGGATTACTTGGTCCCCAAGGTACTGGAGTGCTTATTGTCAACAAGGCAGTAGATTTAATCCCCGTATTCCATGGAGGAACCGGCAGTCATTCTGAACAAACACATCAACCTCTAGAGCGTCCAAATCGGTATGAGAGTGGCACGCTTAATACACCAGGAATTGCAGGTTTATCAGCCGGTATTGATGAAGTTTTGCACATTGGGATCGAAAACATATTTGAACATGAATGGGAATTGACCAAGTATTGTCTTGATAGAATGTCAGCTATTGAGGGTGTGAGAATATATGGCCCTGATAAAAGTATAAAGAGACTTGCAGTTATTCCTTTTGTTATCGAAGGTACAGATATTCAAGAGGTTACGATGATTTTTGATCAACATTATCAAGTGGCTTTAAGGGGTGGGCTTCACTGTACACCAATGGCACATGAAACGATTGGAACAATAGAGACAGGTACAATACGTGCTAGTTTTGGTGTATATAATACAAAGGATGAAATTGATCAGTTTATAACCATGATAAAAGAAATAAAGGAAGCTCTAATCGGATAGGAGAAGACGAAATGGCGTTGTTAGGAACAATTGTAAATGGCTTAGCAATAATTATTGGTTCATTATTAGGTACACAGCTTCGCAGAATTCCTGAAAAAATAAAAGATACGGTAATGCAGGCGATTGGCTTAGCGGTTATTATCATTGGGATCGGAATGGGCCTGAAGAGTGAAAATTTCTTAATTGTTATTGGAAGTTTAGCTGTCGGTGCAATTTTAGGTGAAAAATGGGACCTAGAAGATAAGCTCAACCGTCTTGGGAAATGGTTGGAAGCGAGAACAGGTGCCAAGGAAGAAGGTTCTTTTGCGAAAGGCTTTGTTACTGCTACGCTTATTTATGTAGTTGGGGCTATGGCTATCGTTGGAGCGCTAGATAGTGGGCTACGAAACGACCATGCGGTTTTGTATACAAAATCGATGCTTGATGGATTTTCAGCAATATTGTTTACTAGTACGTTAGGTATTGGTGTACTGTTTTCTGCTTTCCCGGTAATGATTTATCAGGGAGGTATTGCAATTCTAGCAACACAAATAACGCAGTATGTTCCTCAAGCGATTATGGATGCTTTTATAGTAGAAATGACGGCAACTGGGGGAGTAATGATATTAGCTATTGGTTTAAATATAATTGGAGTTACAAAGGTAAGAGTTGCTAATTTGTTGCCAGCAATTCTTGTTGTAGCAGTGATCGTTACAGTTATGAGTTTTTTCTAGGAGGCATAATTCGGTCAAGTAAATAAATTTACTCATAAAAAGAGACAACCTTTACTATACATGTAAGGAGTTGTCTTTTTTGTTTTAAAGGTATCTAGCTAGAGAAGTAGGTTGGTTTCACAGTCTTTAGCAGCGAACGATGTTTTTCCTTTTGTAAATGTTTATCTGTGAGCAGGACACTATCGGCTATTTTTTCGGCCATTTTTATCACGAAATGTAACCTCGTATTTTGGAGCACCATATACTCCATAAAACCGCCAACATTTACAATGCCAGTAATGTGAATATCACCTACAGGAGGAAGATTTTTATTGACAGCAGCACCAGGTTTTACAGGACCGTCATTAATTGAAATATATCCAACACTTGTAGAACGACCAAGGCAGGCATCAACACCAATAATAAATGGGTTATTATGCTTAGTCTGAATTTCAGTAAGTTTTTCTTCAAGATTAACTGCATGAATTGGTTCTTCTAGTGTTCCATAAACATGAAATGTATTTAGTTGGCTCTCTAGTTTTGATCCTATAAGTGGACCTAATGAGTCGCCGGTGGAACGATCAGTGCCAATACATACGATAACAATATCTTTAGTTGCTAGTTTTGGTAGAAGGTCTGAAAGTTGGTTCGCAAATTCAGTTGTAGCATCGCTTTCATCAATGTGAACTCGAAAAGGTAATTGCCTTTTTCTAAAGAGATTTCTTGTAATCATCCTATGACCTCCCATCTATGAAAATAATAGTATTAGTATACGGATATTTTTTCCTTTATATACATACTTACCAATATTTTTTGAAAGGTTGCGTTTATTATGATTAGAGCAGGTTTGAAATGGATGTTTTTAATTATCGGTACGATGATTGGAGCTGGGTACGCCTCTGGAAGGGAACTATGGGAGTTTTTCGGCACAGAGAGTAGCTTTGCTATTATCATATTTTCAGTGTTATTTAGTATCTGTGTCGCGGTTATCTTGAAAATAAGCTACAGTCAAAAAACTGTTCATTATTTGCCAGTTTTAGAGTTGTTAATGGGAAAAAAGTTAACGAAACTATACGATTATATGATTATCTTGTATTTGTTTTCGGTTACTGTAATTATGTTAGCGGGTGGTGGGGCAACTTTAGAGGTTATTCAACTGCCGTATTGGGCAGGGATAATTATAATAGCATTACTGTTAGTCATGCTGTTTTTCTGGGATACGAAAGGCATAACGTCCATGAATTCATTGGTAGTACCTATTCTTATAGTATTCCTAGTAGGCATATTACTTTCTTTTCAATTCCTTGAAGGATTTTCACTAAATTTAAGTCTTAGCAACCAATCAAATTGGCCAGCAGCTTTTACATTTACTGCTTTGAATATACTTCCGTTAGTTGCAGTATTGGCAGGTATCGGTAGTGAAATCAAGTCTAAAGGAGAGATCTGGATTGCAAGTATCGGTAGTGGAGCAGTCTTAGGGGCGATTTCATTTCTTTATAATGAGTCTCTTTTAAAAGTAGCGCATGATATTATGTTTTATGAAATACCGTTGTTTGCGATTCTTAAACATTATCCATATTTTATGGTGCTGGTAATGTCGGGATTACTTTGGGTAGCTATCTATACGACTGCAGCGTCTGGAATTTTTGGTTTGACAAGTCGGTTTCGAAAATTTGTTTCATGGCCACTTTGGACAATTGCATTAGTGTTAGTAATACTAATGATTCCGTTAACACAAATTGGGTTTTCAACATTGATTGCTGTACTATATCCGCTCTATGGTGTATTAAATCTATATATACTAGCTTCAATTCTTTTGTATCCTATTGCAAAGAACTTTAAAGAGTAATAGCCTGAGAGTGCAGAGCGCTCTCATTTTTTTATTTCAATAGAAACTATTGTAGTCTGTATTGTATAATGACAAATAGATGATAATGGTGACAGAAACGTTTATTATAGTAGGAGGATATGCTTAATGGATAATCAAAAGCAATTTGATCTTCATGACGTTGTTGAGATGAAAAAACCGCATCCTTGTGGGGAAAACCGATGGAAAATTATTCGTCTAGGAATGGATATAAGGATAAAGTGTTTAAAATGTGAACACAGTGTGTTAATACCACGAAAAGAATTTTCAAGGAAAGTAAAAAAAATAATACTTAAACATATAGAATAAACTATTTTCATTAAGGGAGAGGTTAATATGGAAGAGAAAAATATATCAGCCTGTCCCCTTAATTGTTGGGATACATGCGGCTTTACAGTAACAGTCGAAGATGACACTGTAGTAAAGGTAGAAGGAAATAAACAACACCCAGTAACAAAAGGACATATCTGTAGTCGAGGAAGAATGTTAGAAACGAGAACAAACTCTCCTTTGCGAATTACAAAGCCTCTTAAAAAAATTGCAGGTAATTTTGAGGAAATAACGTGGAAGCAAGCCCTTGATGAAATAGCTGAAAAGTTAATTTCTATTAAAGAGAACGATGGAACAACAGCTGTACTTCATAGCCACGATTATTCAAATAATGGGCTATTAAAGAACTTAGATTACCGCTTTTTTAATTGTTATGGTGGAGTGACAGAGGTTGTTGGTAGCTTATGTTGGGGTGCTGGGATAGAAGCACAGATTTGGGATTTCGGTAACAGTGCAGCACATGCTCCTGAGGATATTTTTAAAAGTAAACACGTCGTTGTCTGGGGAAGGAATGCTGCGAGTACAAACATTCACTTGTTTAGTAACTTAATAGAGGCTAAGAAAAAGGGGATACACGTTACTGTAATTGATCCTTTATATCATCAAACAGCTAAGTTAGCGGACACATATATCGCTGTTCGTCCTGGAATGGATGGACTACTTGCGATTGGGGTTATCAAAGAGTTAAAAAAGATGAATGCGTTGGCATTTGATTTCATTAAGAAATATACGTATGGGTATGAAGAGTTTGAAGAATATGTTGATGAAATAGAAATGGCTGAGATTACGGAGCAAACTTCGGTTGATGAAGAAACGATTAAAAAATTAGCTTATCAGTATAGTCATGGACCTACTGCTACATTTTTAGGACTTGGATTACAAAGATATGCTAATGGTGGCCATACGATTAGATTAATAGATGCACTAGTGGCTTTAAGTGGAAACGTCGGTATTGAAGGTGGAGGGGCTAATTATGGACATCTACCTGTTGGGCAATCATTTGATGTAAGTAATTTACTACTGGAGAATCGCAAGACGGCTAGTAGAACATTTACAAGGATGAATCAAGCTGAAAAAATTCTCTCTGAACACGAGCCACCAATTAAAATGGCGTTTGTTTCAAGAGGAAACCCGTTGACACAGCTTCCAGACACGAACAGAGTTGAAAAAGCATTTGCTTCTATTGATACAGTGGTTGTTATCGATCAATTTATGACAGATACCGCGGGATTAGCTGATTATGTTTTGCCATGTACGACAGTATTTGAGGAAGAAGACATATATTATGCTTCCATGTATCATAGTTATGTCAATTACGGACCAAAAGTAGTGCCACCAAAGGGTGAAGCGAAATCGGATTTATGGATTTGGCGAGAGCTTGCTAAGCGGTTAGGGTTTGGTGAAGACTTTGCTTTTAGTGAAGAAGAGTTCTTAAAAATGGGGCTGCAATCTTTGGAGAAGAAGGGGATTACTCTTGAAAGAATAAAAGCCGAAGGGTTTGTGAAATTGCCTGTTCCTGATGTTCCTTGGTCTGATTTTACCTTTAAAACGCCTACTGGGAAATATGAATTCACGACAACGTTACCTGTAAAAGAGGGAGAAGAACCAGCGCTAAGATTTACGTACCCTTTAGAGTCAGTAAAAAGTTCCAAAAGAAAGAACTATCCTTATCATTTGTTATCAAAACATCCAGCTAGATCTAATCACTCACAAAATTATCATATACTGAATGATCATAGAGTAGTTGTAGAAATCTCCGAGAAGATTGCCAAGGAAAGAAACCTTGCCGATAGCGACGAAGTAATCATTTGGAATGAACGCGGCGAAGTTTCAGGCCAGATAAAGATTATGAAAAAATCTCATGACGACACGATTAATATCGATGAAGGTAGATGGAAGAAGCTTGGCGGAACGGTTAACGTGTTAACTTCGTCCGGACGCTCTGAGATAGGCCTAGGTGGTATCCAATATGATTGTTTAGTGGATATCAAGAAAAGCGTAATTGCCCAGGAGCAAAATAATTCTTAAGTTAATATTATATAATTTCATATCATGTAGGAAAAAAACAAGCTTAACAAAGCTTGTTTTTTTCCTATTAAATACATATAATTGTGAAGGATTGTTAGTTCGTCTAAAGGAAATTTATACTTATGTTTATATAAACTATATTTAATGAAGGAAGTGGCATAAATGGCTTTAACAACTGGTATCGTTGGTTTACCAAACGTCGGTAAATCGACGTTGTTTAACGCAATTACACAAGCAGGTGCAGAATCTGCAAACTATCCATTCTGTACGATTGACCCGAACGTAGGAATTGTTGAAGTACCAGACCCACGGTTAACAAAATTAACAGAACTAGTACAACCAAAGAAAACTGTACCAACAGCATTTGAGTTTACTGATATTGCAGGGATCGTAGAGGGAGCAAGTAAAGGAGAAGGTCTTGGCAATAAATTCTTATCTCACATTCGCCAAGTCGATGCGATTTCTCATGTAGTTCGTTGTTTTGAGGATGAGAACATTACTCACGTATCAGGAAGTGTTGACCCAATTCGTGATATCGAAGTAATTAATTTAGAGTTAATCCTTGCAGACCTTGATTCTGTTGAAAAGCGAATTAGTAGAGTGGAGAAACTGGCTAAGTCAAAAGATAAAGAAGCGATTGCTGAGCTTGAAGTATTAGTGATGTTAAGAGAAGCTTTTGAAAATGAAAAGCCAGCAAGAAGTGTAGAGTTAACTGATGAACAAAAGAAAATTGTACAAGGCATGCACCTTTTAACGATGAAGCCAGTTTTGTACGTTGCGAACGTAAATGAAGATGGTTTATTAGTGGCTGATGACAATCCTCTAGTACAAAAAGTAAGAGATTTTGCAGCAGGCGAAAACTCAGAGGTAATCGTTGTTTGTGCTAAAATTGAGGAGGAAATCTCTGAACTAGAAGGTGAAGAGAAGGCAATGTTCCTTGAGGAGTTAGGAATTCAAGAGTCTGGATTAGATCAATTAATTCGTGCTGCATACAGTTTATTGGGATTATCAACATACTTTACAGCAGGTGTTCAAGAAGTTCGTGCTTGGACAATTCGCAAAGGAACAAAAGCTCCTCAAGCTGCGGGAGTCATCCATACTGATTTTGAACGTGGGTTTATCCGTGCGGAAGTAGTGGCATACGATGACTTAGTAGAAGCGGGATCACACGCTCAAGCAAAAGAAAAAGGGAAAGTAAGGCTAGAAGGTAAAGAATACGTTGTTGCTGATGGAGATGTGATTCATTTCAGATTTAACGTTTAGAATGTTAGAATGCAAAATTAAGAATACGTAGTAGAATGTAAAATGAGAAAATGCAGAGTGTAGAATGGCGGGGGAGTGGCTTCCAAGCACTTCAAGAATAATTCTACACTTTACATTCTACATTAATCTTTTAATTTACATTTTACATTTGAAGTGTATTCTGCTATAATCGATAAATGCGAGTAAATGACAAGTTATTTTGTTGTGTTATTCGCCCCTTGCTCCTCTAAGATTGAGGGGCCGTTAGACCAAAAGGAGGTGACGTACAAATGCGTAAATATGAAATCATGTACATTATTCGACCAAACCTTGAAGAAGCTGCAACTAAAGAGTTAATCGAGCGTTTTAACAGCGTTTTAACAGACAATGGTGCTACTATCGACAAGGCTGATGAAATGGGTAAGCGTCGTTTAGCTTATGAAATTGAAGACTTCCGTGAAGGCTTCTACGTATTACTAAACGTAACTGCTGAGCCAGCTGCAATCGCAGAATTCGATCGTTTAATTAAAATTAACGAAGACGTAATTCGTTTACTTATTACTAAAGACGAAGAATAAGATTAAGAACTAGTAGAGAGAATGGGGAGGGGTACTGATGCTTAACCGTGTTGTTTTGGTTGGCCGCCTAACAAGAGATCCTGAACTTAAGTACACACCAAATGGAATTGCTGTGGCGAGTATTACGCTTGCTGTAAACAGACCATTTTCAAACCAACAAGGAAATCGTGAAGCGGACTTTATTAACGTAGTGATTTGGCGTAAACAAGCAGAAAATGTAGCTAATTACTTACGTAAAGGAAGCTTAGCGGGGATTGATGGAAGACTGCAAACTCGCAACTATGAAAACAACGAAGGTAAGAAAGTTTTTATAACAGAAGTTGTCGCAGACACTGTACAGTTCCTTGAAACAAAAGGTGCTGGTGGTGGAAATCAGGGTGGTGGAGGAGATTATTATAATAATCCTAACCCAAATCAGGGTCAGAGTGGTTATCCTAACAATCAAAACCAAAACCAAAATAATTATGGCCGTAGTAATCAGTCTCAATTCTCTGATGATCCATTTGCTAGTGATGGCAAGCCAATTGACATCTCTGATGATGATTTACCATTTTAGATCTATTGGCTTCTAAACTTTAACTTTAATGAGGGGTAACCCTACGAATATAAAAAATAACCATGAAGGAGGTTTTTTGAATGGCAATGGGAGGACGTCGTGGTGGCCGTGGTGCGAAACGCCGTAAAGTATGTTACTTTACAGTAAACAAAATCACGAAAATCGACTACAAAAATGTTGACCTACTTAAGCGTTTCATTTCTGAGCGTGGTAAAATTTTACCTCGTCGTGTAACTGGAACTTCTGCTAAGTACCAACGTCAATTAACGACTGCAATTAAACGTGCACGTCAAATCGCTTTATTACCGTACGTTAGTGGGGAATAAGGACATATAGAAAAAGGGGATGGCTTATAGTCAATCTCCTTTTTTATATTTTAGGTGAAATCTACCTATAATAAGGCATAGGAGTTATTTGGAAAGTAAAAAGGGGATGTTACGTTTGAAAAAGCAATTTGCCGTAGTTGGACTTGGTAGATTTGGTGGAAGTGTTTGTCGAGAACTTTATAAGATGGGTCATGAAGTTTTAGCCATTGATATAAATGAAGAAAGAGTCCATAATTTTGCAAACTACTCAACACATGCTGTCGTAGCTAATGCTACTGATGAAAACACTCTACTATCTTTAGGCATACGGAATTTTGAGTACGTTATTGTTGCCATTGGGGATAATATTCAAGCTAGTATATTGTGCACATTATTATTGAAAGAACTTAATGTAAAGCATGTATGGGTGAAGGCTCAGAATAACTACCATCATAAAGTTGTTGAAAAAATAGGAGCAGATCGTGTCATCCACCCTGAAAAAGATATGGGGATTAGAATTGCCCATTATCTAGTATCAGAAAAAATTATTGATTACATTGAATTGTCGCCTGATTACAGTATTATGGAGCTAATAGCTTCAAAAAAGGTAGCAAATAAAACAATTGCAAAATTAGACATCCGAGCTAAGTATGGCTGTACGATCTTAGGGATTAAAAGAGGTGAAGACGTCATTATTACGCCTTTTCCGGATCAGCTAATCTTAGAAAATGACATCTTAATACTAATTGGCCAAAATAATGATTTAAGGATTTTTGAAGAAGAAGGATTATAAACGCTTAACTGAGATTTTTCTTATACTATTAGTGAACTATTTTGTCACTAATAGTATAAGAAAAAACGATAATTTAGCTACTTACGTTAGTAGAAATTTTTCAAAGCAACGAACTTCGTTTATAATCATGTAGAGTGCTTTACCTAAAAGTTACCTACAGTAGTAGGCACTAATAAAATTAGTAGCTATGGTTGTGCCTAATAGAAATGAGGGATTAAAGATGAAGAATACTAAGGTTATGACTGAAGGGGCTATATTTGCTGCTATTTTTGCCATTTTGGCATTTGCGACAGTTGTTTTACCGATCTTTGGTTCAATATTAATATGGATTTTACCTTTACCATTTATTATTTATACAGTAAGAAATGGTTGGAAACCGGCGCTAATGTTATGGGCTGTAGCGTCATTTGTTTCATTTCTGATTGGAGGTCCAATTTTACTTCTGAGTGCTTTTATGTTTGGAAGTAGCGGTATTGTTGTCGGTGAATTATTTCGACAGAAGAAACCTGCTTTTACCGTTTTGCTTGGTGGAAGCTTAGCGTATATAGTTAATTTGCTATTGATTTTTATATTTAGTATTGTTGTTTTCGACCTACACCCTATTAAGGTAATTCAGGAGTTAATGTTAGAATCAGTACAATCGGCGGAGGCAATGTTGGTTGCGATAGGACAAGATCCTGGTGCTCAGCTCGAACCGCTAGTTGATTTTATTGACAGACTAATTTTCTTGGCACCTTCTTTACTTATTTCAACAGGGATATTCTTTGCCCTTTTTATACAGCTAATCGCATATGCTGTATTAAAGAGACTTCGAATAAAAGTGGCTCGTTTCAAGCCTTTTAGAGAATGGGCATTCCCAAAGTCATTTCTCTGGTATTACTTAGTTGCATCACTTTTTATACTTTTTGGGTTAGAAGAGGGGACAGCTCTCTATATGGTTATGTGGAACTTGTTCCCGTTGTTGGAAATTGCGATGACAATTCAAGGCATAGCCGTTGTTCTTTACTATTTTCATGTCAAAGGATTTCATAAATCGGTACCAATCATTGTCATCGTCGTGACGTTTTTCGCTCCTTTTTTGCTTTATATCTATCGAATATTAGGTATAATTGACTTAGGATTTGAGTTACGAAAAAGAATGAAAAACTCGATTTAACTGGGAGTTGAAATTATGCCAGAGTTTTTATTGAAAAAGCTGCATGGATATCATATCATTGCGCTATTTGCTGTGGCAGTTATCTTTATTGGAATACTTACGATATACCAATGGGTCATTGGGATATTAGGTTTATTTAGCATCGCGATTTTACTTTTTATTACCATACAGGCCAAAAGGACGTTTAAGAAAGAGGTTGAACAGTATATTTCAACGCTATCTTATCGTGTTAATAAAGCGGGTGAAGAAGCTGTTACAAAGCTACCTATTGGTGTATTACTGTATAACGAAGAAAAGCTCATTCAGTGGGCAAATCCGATGGTGATGTCAATTATTGAAGATGAGTGTATCGGTCAACCTGTGACAAAAATTGCTGAAGAATTAGACAGTGCTCTAGACAGTGACCAAAATGAAGCAATTATTCAACTTGGAGAAAATGTGTTTCGTGCGAACTTTAGGCGTGATGAGCGTTTGATTTATTTTTTTGATATCACGGAAGAAGCTAAAGTGAAAAAGATGTACGAAAAGGAACAAACTGTTATTGCTATTATCTATTTAGACAACTATGATGAAGTTACACAAGGTATGGAAGATCAAATCAGAAGTAAATTGATGAGTCAAGTTACTTCTATTCTAAACAAATGGTCAAAAGAGCATGGAGTGTTTTTAAGAAGGACATCTTCAGATCGCTTTTTAGCAATTTTTCGCCAAGAGGCACTAGAGGAAATTGAAGAAACCAAGTTTGATTTACTTGATGAAGTAAGAGAGGCAACTGCTCGTGAAAAAATACCAATTACTCTTAGTATTGGTGTCGGCGGTGGGTCAGGTACGTTGCAAGAATTAGGCGTATTAGCTCAATCAAGTTTAGACTTGGCACTTGGTAGAGGTGGTGACCAAGTGGCCATAAAGCAAAAAAATGGTAAAGTACGTTTCTATGGCGGAAAGTCTAATGCGATTGAAAAGCGTACCCGTGTTAGAGCAAGGGTAATCTCACATGCCATTAGAGATTTTATTTTGGAAAGTGATCGTATCATGATCATGGGCCATATTAATCCCGATATGGATTCAATTGGTGCATCGATTGGTGTTTTGAAATTAGCAGAGCTTAGTGGTAAAGAGGGGTATATCGTAATAGATCCCAACAACATAAGCAGAGATGTTGGTAAGTTGATGGAGGAAGTAGAGAAGCATGATCGCCTTTGGGCTCACTTTATTTCTCCTGAAGAAGCGCTAGAAGAAGTTACTGCCAATACCCTTTTAGTGGTAGTCGATACACATAAACCATCGCTTGTCATTGAACCGAAATTACTAGAGCGAATTGACCGGGTGATCGTTATTGATCATCATAGGCGTGGTGAGGAGTTTATCAATGAAGCAGTTCTTGTCTACATGGAGCCTTACGCATCGTCTACAGCGGAACTCGTAACCGAATTGCTTGAATATCAACCGAAGCAAACAAGATTAGATTTACTTGAAGCAACTGCACTGTTAGCTGGAATAATTGTTGATACGAAGAGTTTTGCCGTACGAACTGGTTCAAGAACCTTTGATGCTGCATCGTTCTTGAGGTCACAAGGTGCTGATCCTAGTTTAGTACAAAACTTATTAAAACAAGACTTAGAACAATACATTAAACGTTCTCGATTAATTGAGAGTGCACATATTTATCGTAACGGTATAGCGATTGCCAAAGGTCATCCTGAAGAAGTATGTAGTCAAGTACTTATTGCTCAGGCAGCAGATACACTATTATCGATGAGTGGCGTCGTTGCATCGTTTGTAATTTCGAGACGAAAAGATGGTGCAGTTAGTATAAGTGCACGATCGTTAGGCAAAGTCAATGTTCAATTGATTATGGAAAGACTTGATGGTGGTGGCCATCTATCAAACGCTGCTACCCAATTAGGTGATGTATCATTAGATGAAGCTGAGCAACTTTTAAAAGAAAAAATAGATGAGTACTTTGAAGGGGGAAAAAGTGAATGAAAGTAATCTTCTTACAAGATGTTAAAGGTAAAGGCAAAAAAGGTGAAGTGAAAAATGTATCTGAAGGGTATGCAAGGAATTATTTACTTCCAAACAAACTAGCTTCTGAAGCTAGTGCTGGAAATTTAAAAACATTAGAAGTGAAAAAGCAAGGCGAAGAAAGACGTGCAGAGGAAAAACTTAATGAGGCGAAAGCATACAAAGATGAGCTAGAAAAGCTTACAGTTGAAATAAAAGCAAAATCTGGTGAAGGTGGACGTTTATTTGGAGCAGTAACAAGTAAGCAAATTGCTGATACCTTGGCTAAAATGAAGAAAAAAATTGATAAGCGTAAAATTGAGTTAGATGAGCCAATTCGTGCCCTAGGCTACACAAATGTTCCGGTAAAACTTCATCCAGAAGTAACTGCTACGATTAAGGTACATGTTGTCGAAGAGAAATAATACAGCAGAATTAAACGGTTAGTGTTGAAATGTAGAATGGAAAATGTAGAATTGTTTTTAGAATATAAGCTTTAAAGCTTAAAACTAAGGCATGCTGCATTCTAAATTCTACATTTTACGTTTAAGCTAGATTTTACGCTACATGTGATATATATATATATAGGCATTTTACACTAAAAAGAGGTGAAACCATCATGAGTGAATTATTCGCTGATCGAACTCCACCGCAGAATATTGAAGCAGAACAAGCAGTTTTGGGAGCTATTTTCCTTGAAGCAGAGGCACTTGTTTCAGCATCAGAGAGGTTACAACCAGAAGATTTTTACCGGGCAGCCCATCAGCGGATCTACAGCGTGATGATCCAACTAGCTGAAAAAGGTGAACCAGTAGACTTAATTACTGTAACTGCAGAACTGCAGGATAAAAAATGGCTAGAAGAAGTAGGTGGGGTCGCCTATTTAAGTGACCTAGCAAGCTCGGCGCCAACGGCAGCTAATATTGAATATTACAGCAAAATTGTTGAAGAGAAATCTTTATTACGACGTTTAATCCGTGTTGCTTCAAATATAGCAGCTGAGGGTTATGCAGAGGAAGAAGAAGTAGATACTGTTCTAAGTGAAGCCGAAAAAACAATATTAGAAGTTGCCCGTAAAAAAAATACAGGGGCATTTATATCAATTAAAGATGTTTTAGTTGAGGCATATGATAATATTGAACAACTGCAAAATCGTACAGGCGATATTACTGGTATTCCAACTGGCTTTTCTGAGTTAGATCGAATGACAGCTGGGTTTCAGCGCAATGATTTAATTATAGTGGCTGCCCGTCCTTCTGTAGGTAAAACAGCCTTTGCGTTAAACATTGCACAAAATGTCGCAACTAAGACAGATGAAAATGTTGCAATCTTTAGTTTAGAGATGGGTGCTTCCCAGCTAGTAATGAGGATGATTTGTGCTGAAGGCAACCTCGATGCACAACGACTTCGTACTGGATCGCTAATAGAAGAAGATTGGACCAAACTAACTATGGCTATGGGTAGCTTGTCAAAAGCGGGGATATATATTGATGATACTCCAGGTATCCGTGTGAATGATATCCGTGCGAAGTGTCGTAGGCTAAAGCAGGAAAAAGGTTTAGGCATGATTTTAATTGACTATTTACAGTTAATTCGTGGTGATGGCCGTAGCGGCGAAAATAGACAACAAGAAGTTTCTGAGATTTCTAGATCATTAAAAGGTATAGCTAGGGAACTAGAAGTACCAGTAATCGCCTTATCGCAGTTATCACGTGGTGTAGAATCTCGTCAGGACAAACGACCAATGATGTCTGATATCCGTGAGTCAGGAAGTATTGAGCAGGATGCTGATATTGTTGCATTCTTATATCGTGATGACTACTATGATAAAGAATCTGAGAATAAAGATATTATTGAAATTATTATTGCTAAGCAAAGGAATGGTCCAGTTGGAACCGTTGAGCTTGCCTTTGTTAAAGAATACAATAAATTCGTAAACTTAGAACGGCGGTTTGATGAACGCGATATGCCGGCTGGGGCGAATGCCTAAGTTATGGATAATAGGTATTTAAGTTAGTTGGTAGTATGAAAGATTTAAAATCGAGTCCCCTTTAGAGTGAGGAAACAACACACTAAAGGGGGTTTTAGTGTGTTGTTTCCAAAGTTATAACATATATTTTTTTAGAAAAATAATGTAGAATGTAGGTTGAAATGTAGAGTTATTTGAGCTTTTGTTAAGGATAGTATGTAACTAATTACTTTACGTTTTCCATCTTGTTTCGAGAGTTCGCGATCTCCTCTCGTTAAAAAAAACTAAGGAGTTGTTTAATGATGAAAAAAGCATTGGTGGTGTTCAGTGGCGGTCAGGATTCAACGACTTGTCTATTTTGGGCATTAAAAAACTTTGATGAAGTAGAGACTGTGACGTTTGACTATAATCAAAGACACAAAGAAGAAATAGAAGTGGCAAAAAAAATAGCTCAAGAACAGGGTGTAAAAAACACTGTGATTGATATGAGTTTATTAAATCAGCTTACTTCAAATGCATTAACGAGGACAGATATTGAGATAAAAGAAGGAGAGGATGGTAGTTTGCCAACAACTTTCGTTGATGGACGTAATCATCTTTTCTTATCGTTTGCAGCTATCATGGCAAAAGCAAAAGGGATCAATCATGTAATAACTGGTGTCTGCGAAACTGATTTTTCGGGATATCCAGATTGCCGCGATATGTTTGTAAAATCTTTAAATGTCACATTGAATTTGGCTATGGATTACAATTTTGTCATTCATACGCCGTTAATGTGGATTGATAAAAAAGAGACTTGGGCTCTCGCAAATGATCTTGGTGTGTTTGAGTATATTAGAAGAAATACACTTACCTGCTATAATGGGATTGTTGGCGACGGTTGTGGAGATTGCCCTGCTTGTAAACTTCGTAGGGAAGGTTTACAGAAGTTCTTAGCTGAACAACAGGGAGGAGAAATCCGTGAATAAAGATGGTCTATTTGGTTTTAGAATTGTCGATAGCCTTCAGAAGTTAGGTGAAGATATCCAGATCAAAGATCTGAAGTACCATCATAAGCGTGTATTGGTAAGTAAGGAGTTTACGTTTGACTCGGCACACCACCTTCATCACTATGAGGGAAAGTGTAAAAACTTACACGGTCATACGTATAGGGTTGTCTTTGGAATTAGCTCATTTACTGATGAGATCGGCATTGCAATTGATTTTGGTGATATAAAAAAGATTTGGAAAGAACATATAGAGATTTATTTAGATCATAGATATCTAAATGAAACATTACCTCCAATGAATACAACCGCAGAAAATATGGTTGTTTGGATATATGAAACAATGGCGGATTATTTAAAGAATAGTCAATTTAAAAGTTTAGATCCTAGAGTAGAATTTGTTCGCCTATTTGAAACTCCTACAAGCTATGCAGAAGCTAGAAGAGAGTGGATGGAATGAAAATACCTGTATTAGAGATTTTTGGGCCGACGATTCAAGGCGAAGGTGCAGTGATTGGGAAGAAAACGGTTTTTATTAGAACTGCTGGCTGTGATTATCAATGTTCTTGGTGTGATTCAGCTTTTACATGGGATGGAACAGGTAAGGATGACATTCGCTTAATGACAACCAGCGAGGTTATTGAAGAGTTAAAAGAGATTGGATTGGAAAACTTTCAGCATGTTACGATATCTGGCGGTAATCCAGCCTTATTGAGGCAACTAGGTGAGCTAGTAAATAGGTTGAAAGACTTACAGTTACAGATTGGATTAGAAACTCAAGGCACAGTATGGCAGGATTGGATGTTATACATCGATGATCTAACAATTTCACCAAAGCCGCCGAGTAGTACCATGACAACTAATTTTGAGAAGTTAGATCAAATGATTGAGTTATTAGAACAGAGAATCAATCAAGGACATGTTAGTTTAAAGGTAGTTATTTTTGATGAGGAAGATCTAAAATATGCAAAAGAAGTTCATCAAAGATATAGTTCCGTTCTATTTTATTTACAAGTAGGGAACGATGATCTAGCCATGAACAATGATGAACAACTAGCTATAAAGCTCTTAAAGAAACTAGAGTGGCTTGTGAGTAAAGTCATTACGGATCCAGAGTTAAATCAGGCAAGAGTATTACCGCAGCTACATGCATTGCTGTGGGGAAACAAAAAAGGAGTGTAAATTTAATGAGACAAGATCATGAATTAGAAGGCGTTTCTTTATTAGGTAACCAAAACGTTGAGTATAAATTTCATTATGATAAATCAATTTTAGAAACATTTGATAACAAACATCAAGATAATGACTATTGGGTAAAGTTTAACTGCCCTGAGTTTACAAGCCTATGTCCGAAAACAGGGCAACCAGATTTCGCTACTATCTATATTTCTTATGTTCCAAGCGAAAAAATGGTTGAGAGTAAATCGTTAAAACTGTATCTTTTTAGTTTCAGAAATCAAGGAGATTTTCATGAAGATTGTATTAATATTATTATGAAGGATCTAATTGAATTAATGGATCCAAAATATATTGAGGTTTGGGGCAAATTTACTCCACGTGGTGGTATTTCTATCGATCCATATGCTAACTACGGCAAAAAAGGAACAATGTTTGAAGAAATGGCGAAGCAACGCTTATTTAATCATGATATGTATCCAGAAAAAGTAGATAATCGTTAAAGTAGAGGTGGTAATTCAGTAGAATTACCACCCTTTTTATGTTTTTACGAACAAAGAAATATTTATAAGTAAAAAATGTTCGGAATTTATTGACTTAAGAAAAGTAAATTGATACACTAGCTATGGTTTTGAATGAATAAAGGAATACTAGCAAAACATAGATATAGCTTTGATAATTTGTGGAGGTGTACATAATGGCATCAGTTGTAGTAGTTGGAACTCAGTGGGGAGACGAAGGGAAAGGTAAGATTACTGATTATCTTTCAGAAAAAGCTGAAGTAGTAGCTAGGTATCAAGGCGGTAATAATGCAGGCCATACAATTGTATTCGACGGAAAAAAATATAAACTACATTTAATTCCTTCAGGGATTTTCTATAAAGAGAAGATTTGTGTGATTGGTAACGGGATGGTTATTGATCCTAAAGCGCTAGTTACAGAACTGAAGTATTTACATGACCTAGGAGTAGACACTAGCAACTTAAGAATTAGCAACCGTGCTCATGTCATCCTACCTTATCATATTAAACTTGATATTGTAGAAGAAGAAAGCAAAGGTGCCAATAAAATTGGGACAACGAAAAAAGGTATTGGTCCTGCTTACATGGATAAAGCAGCTCGTGTAGGAATTCGCATTGCTGATTTATTGGATAAAGAAGAGTTCGAAGCAAAACTAGAGCGTAACCTAAAAGAAAAAAATCGCATGTTCGAAAAGTACTATGAGGTAGAAGGATTTACAAAAGAAGAAATCCTTGACGAGTACTTTGGATATGGTCAACAGATTGCTCATTATGTTGTTGATACTTCAGTGGTATTAAATGACGCATTAGATGAAGGTAAGCGCGTATTATTCGAAGGCGCTCAAGGGGTTATGTTAGACATTGACCAAGGCACATATCCATTCGTAACTTCATCTAACCCAATCGCTGGTGGAGTAACAATTGGTTCTGGTGTTGGTCCTTCGAAAATTAATCATGTTGTAGGTGTTTCTAAAGCATATACAACACGTGTTGGTGATGGCCCATTTCCGACTGAATTAAATAATGAAATTGGCGATCGTATTCGTGAAGTAGGAAACGAGTATGGAACTACGACAGGCCGCCCTCGTCGAGTAGGTTGGTTTGACAGCGTGGTTGTTCGCCATGCACGAAGAGTAAGTGGTATCACTGATTTATCGTTAAACTCAATTGACGTATTAACTGGCATAGAAACATTGAAGATTTGTGTAGCTTACCAATATAAAGGTGAAGTAATTAAAGAATTCCCAGCAAGCTTAAAAGTATTAGCTGAGTGTGAGCCAGTATATGAAGAGCTTCCAGGCTGGACTGAGGACATCACTGGGGTTAAATCTCTTGATGAACTTCCGGCTAATGCAAGACATTATGTAGAAAGAATTTCTCAGCTTACAGGAATTCCGTTAACGATTTTCTCTGTAGGACCAGATCGCAACCAAACAAACTTAGTTAGAGGCGTATTTGCTTAATATAGTGGACAAAAGCACACCTTAATTGTTGTGCTTTTCTTCTTATAATTTACTTATTGGAAGACTCTTTTCGTAAACATTATGTTTTTTTATCTTAAAATAATCGGAAAAATAGCCTAGATGGAGATATTAACCAAAAAAATATGTAAGAAAAGAGCAGTACTTAAATAGTAATTTCTTAGTAATTTGTGTGAAAATCCGGAATTTGGGATTTTTACGAAAGCAACAAACTTTGCGAAAACAGCCTACGGGAATGTCTACTAAGAAGTTGAATTGAACAATAGAACTAGTACTAGTATAGGTATTCAAGTCTATTGATAAGAAATATTTTAAGGAAAAGGTATTGATTTTAACGAAAAACTTCTGTAGTATAGAAAAAGTGTTCAAAAGTTGTGTTGAAAAAACATTCTCAAAATATTTTTTTAAAAAACACTTGCACACATTTTGAAAACATGTTATTATAAATCTTGTCGTCACAAGACGAGCAGTTAATTAATAAATAAGAGCCATTAGCTCAGTCGGTAGAGCATCTGACTTTTAATCAGAGGGTCGAAGGTTCGAATCCTTCATGGCTCACCAAGTTTTTTGCAAAGCAAAATAACCAAAGTTTTTTGCGAAGCAAAATAACTAAAACTGGCCCGTTGGTCAAGCGGTTAAGACACCGCCCTTTCACGGCGGTAACACGGGTTCGAATCCCGTACGGGTCACCAACTATTTTCCAGTTGAATAAACAAGGAAAGATGGTTATAATAATTACTGTGGTTAGTAATTTATATTATCGCGGGATGGAGCAACGAGCTTTGCATCGAAGATTTACTTCGAGTTGTCTCGACGCATTGTCAACAAAGCGATACTAGCAGAGGAAGAGACAGTTCTTACCTAGAGCAAGAGCCACAATTTATAATTTTTATTATCGCGGGATGGAGCAGTCTGGCAGCTCGTCGGGCTCATAACCCGAAGGTCGGAGGTTCAAATCCTCCTCCCGCAACCAATCTACATCTTGATTATGCATCACTGCAGATTTGCGACGAGCAAACGAAGTGGCACAGGAGCAGAGTAATTTAGTATTATAAGTAAAACAAATTAAGTTGTTAGAGGAGCTACTGCACCGTAGGAGCAAATCACATATAACTATAAACAAACAGTTATGGTGGACGAGCAAACGAAGTGGCGCAGGAGCAAATACCATTTAATCTGTATCAATTAATTGGACAACTAGTTTCATTGATAATTTCATACGGACCCGTGGTGTAGCGGTTAACATGCCTGCCTGTCACGCAGGAGATCGCCGGTTCGATCCCGGTCGGGTCCGCCATTTATGGCTCGGTAGCTCAGTCGGTAGAGCAGAGGACTGAAAATCCTCGTGTCGGCGGTTCGATTCCGTCCCGAGCCACCATTTTTACAAATCAAATAGATATGCCGGCCTAGCTCAATCGGTAGAGCAACTGACTTGTAATCAGTAGGTTGGGGGTTCAAGTCCTCTGGCCGGCACTCTTATCATAATCTTTGAGTCTATCATTCACTTGATAGACTTTTATTTTTGTAAATTATTGCCAAAAATGATACAGTTTGATTACGGTTATATGTTTTCAGACAATTTTATGATATATTATGGTAAAATACAAAAGGTTACAAATTTCGCTTTTACGAGATACATAGAGAAAGTGTAAGTAAAGTCGTGTAGGAGGAGAACCATGGAAGATTACAAAAGCCGGTTAAATCAACTACAAGAAAAACTTATTGGCTTAACAAAAAAGAATTTAAACATATTTAAACATACATCAAAAAATTACAAAAAGTTAGCAACTAGTCTTTGTATAGCTGCCTTACTAACAACAAGCGTACATACTACAAATGATCGAGTAAATGCTGAGGATGCTAACTTAGCTAAGTTAAATATAGAAACTATCTATCATGTTTATTTAGATAATAATAGAATTGGTGCTGTTAGTGATAGTAGTTTGGTAGAGCGCCTAATTAATAAAAAAATTGATGAATACAGTGATCTATATTCAGGTTTACAATTAGTTGTAGGAGAAGAAGTGAAGATCATTCCTGAAGTTGTCTTTAATTCACGAACGAATTCTACTCAGACGCTTAATGAGCTTGAAAGTAATATTACTGTGAAAGCAGAAGCAGTTGCTTTGCTGGTAAATGGTGAGGCTGTTAGTTACGTTAGTTCTGAAGAGGATTATGAAACTGTTGTTGATAAGTTGAAATTGCAATATGTTTCAGAGGAACAGCTAGAAGCAGTTGTTAAGGCTAAAGAAAATGACGTGAAGGTTAGTGACCCTGCAGTCGGGGAAAGAGTTATAAAAGATGTGCGATTATCTGAGGATATCTCTATTGACCGCATTCCTGTTTATCCAAAAATGATTATGTCTGTTGATGATGCAGTGAAACAGCTAAATTTAGGTACCTTAGAAGATGATGTGTATGTCGTCGAACCAGGAGATGTATTAGGCACTATTGCTCAAAAACATGGTCTGACGGTACAGGAAATCTTAGCATTAAATCCGAGTATTAACGAAAACACATTGCTTCAGATCGGTGACGAGTTAAATGTAACGATTTACGAACCTATTGTAAAAGTAATTATAGAAGAAGCAACAAAAGTAAAAGAAGAGATACCTTTTAAAACAGAGACTAAAGAAGATGCTACTATGTGGCGTGGTGACACAAAAGTTCAACAAGCGGGACAAGCTGGAGAACGTGTTGTAAGCTACAATATTACCCGGGAAAATGGAAGAACAATCCAAAGGCAAATTGTTAGTGAAACTATTACTAAAGAACCTCAAACAAGAATCGTTGTTAAAGGAACTAAAGTAGCTTCATCGCGGGGGACAGGTAGACTTGCTTGGCCAGCTGTAGGTGGATATATCTCTAGTTATCAAGGGATGCGCTGGGGCAGATTCCATAGAGGAATAGATATTGCGCAGCCTAGAAACCGAAATATTTTAGCAGCAGATAATGGAACCGTAACTTTCGCTGGCTGGGATGGTGGTTATGGAAATAAGGTCATGATCAACCATAACAATGGTATGACCACTTTATATGCTCATCTAGCATCAATGGATGTAAAAGTTGGCCAAACAGTTACGCAGGGCCAAAAAATCGGTGTAATGGGCTCTACAGGTAATTCTACTGGTGTGCATTTGCACTTTGAAGTATTACAAAACGGAAAGCTTAAAAATCCAATGGACTTTCTGAAAAGATAAATAAAGAGGTCTGATTCTTGCAAGAGGTTATATAATTGCAGGGATCAGGCCTTTTATTTGTACTTAACAATACGTACCCTGTTTGCCATGGTTGCTAAACCTAACCATCTCAGGTTTTCTAAACCTAAACAAGAAAAAAAGGTTGATAGTATGTTAAAATGGTAGTAGAAATTCACCCAAATTCGTAGATATTGAGTCAGGAGTTGAGAAGAGTATGGATAAGAAAATCTTAGTTGTAGATGACGAGCAACCAATAGCAGACATTCTCAAGTTTAGCCTTGAAAAGGAAGGCTTTACAGTAGAGTGTGCCCATGACGGAGAAGAAGCATTAAAAAAAGTTAGTCAGTTAACCCCTGATTTAATTTTGCTAGATATTATGCTACCGCTCAAGGACGGTATGGAAGTTTGTCGTGAGGTCCGAAAAAGATACGATATGCCAATCATTATGCTTACAGCGAAGGATTCTGAAATTGATAAGGTTCTTGGCTTGGAGTTAGGGGCTGATGACTATGTTACAAAGCCTTTTAGTACTCGGGAGCTACTAGCAAGAGTAAAAGCCAACTTAAGACGCCATCAACAGAAGTCTGAGGAGATAACTCCGGATAAAAAGGAAATATACATTGGTTCTTTATCTATTCAACCTGACGCTTATTTAGTAACGAAACGAGGAGAAGCGATTGAGCTTACTCACCGCGAATTTGAACTTATTTATTATCTAGCTAAGCATATGGGTCAAGTAATGACAAGAGAGCATCTTCTTCAAGCGGTTTGGGGTTATGACTATTTTGGTGATGTTCGAACGGTTGATGTAACAGTGCGTAGGCTACGAGAAAAGGTTGAAGATAATCCGAGTCATCCAAATTGGATTATTACGAGAAGAGGAGTAGGCTATTACCTTAAGAATTATGAGGAGAACTAACGATCATGCAAAAAGTAGGATTGTTTAAATCGATCCACGTAAAAATTGTAATCATCTACGTTTTGCTTATTCTAATTGCTATGCAAGTTATCGGCGTTTATTTTACGAAACAGCTTGAAGATCAGTTAGTTGATAACTTTTTTGATATGCTTGATGAGAGAGCTAATTTGCTAGCATATAATGTCGAACAGGAAATGAGAAAAACTCGTGACGACTCAACTCCAACGTTACGGTCTGATATAGATGTACTCCTTCGCGAGTTTTTCTCAATTGAAAATGCAGAAGTACAAGTGATAGATAAAAATAAAGTTGTCTTAAGTGTCTCTAATTTTCAAAAGCGTCACGTAATTGGGCAACGTACTACAGAGGTACGTGTCAAAAGGGCATTGCTAGGGACAGACGATGAGGATATCCTCCGTGATCAAAGTACAGGTCATCGCATGCGTGTGCTAGCTGTACCCGTGAAGTCAGATAATGAGACGATTGGTGCCATCTATATTGAAGCATCGATGGAAGAAATTTATGAGCAAATGCGGCAAATTAATCAAATCTTGATGACAGGGACGATTATCGCTTTGGCTATTACGGCTGCACTGGGAATTCTTTTAGCACGGACAATTACGCGACCAATATTAGATATGCGAAAACAGGCGCAAGTTCTTGGAAAAGGTGACTTCTCTAGAAAAGTGCATGTCTACGGTATAGATGAAATTGGTCAATTAGCAATTACTTTTAATGGATTGACAAATAAATTAAAAGATGCGAATGCCACAAAAGAAGAAGAGAAGCGAAAGCTCAGCTCTGTGTTATCTCATATGACGGATGGGGTCATTGCGACTGATAAGGAAGGTAAGATTATCTTAGTAAATAGACAGGCTGAGTTGCTGTTAAATGTATCCCAAGAGGATATTCTTGGCATCTCAATTGTTGATTTGCTCCGTTTAACAGACGTGTTTGATTTAGAAGATTTAATTAAGCACTCAGATCCACTATTACTAGACTTCGGAAACAAAGACAAGGAATATTTGTTAGAAGCTAGTTTCTCAGTTATTCAAAAAGAAGAAACGGAATTTAACGGACTTATTACAGTTCTTCATGATGTAACTGAGCAGGAAAAGATTGAGCAAGAACGGCGCGAGTTTGTCGCGAATGTCTCACATGAGTTAAGAACACCACTAACATCAATGAAAAGTTATTTAGAGGCTTTAGAAGATGGTGCATTGCACGATCCGACGATTGCGCCGAGGTTTCTAAATGTAGCACAAACAGAGACCGAGCGGATGATCCGACTTGTAAATGACTTATTACAGCTTTCGAAAATGGATAGTAAGGATTATCGTTTGAATTTCGACCCGATTGATATTACGAAGCTTTTAAACAGCATAATCGACCGTTATGAGCTAGTTTCAGACCGGGATAAGATGGTTTTTAAAAGAAATATCCCTGATCAAACAATTTTTGCGACAGTCGACAGAGACAAGCTAATTCAAGTATTAGATAACATCATATCAAATGCTGTGAAGTACTCACCTGAGGGCGGTAAAATTTCTATTCAACTAGAAGAAGGCGAAAAACAATTTAAAATAAGTGTCAGCGATGAGGGTGTAGGGATACCAAAGGAAAGCTTACCACAAATCTTTGAACGTTTTTATCGTGTTGATAAAGCACGCTCTAGAAAACTTGGCGGAACTGGTCTTGGGCTAGCAATTGCCAAACAAATAGTTGTTGCACATGGCGGCCATATTTGGGTTGAAAGTGAATGGAACGTAGGAACGACAATCACGTTAACATTGCCTTATTCAGCGGAGAAGGTGGTGGGTTTCAATGATTGAGAATATGAAAACAGCAATGCTGTGGTTTTTAATTTTGTTAAGTGTTTTTTTAACATACCAAATTTGGACCTTCCAACCGAATTATGCAATTCTAAAAAACACGGAGTATATTGATAACACACAGATTGGGTTAGAAAAAAAGCTACACGAGGTAATTAAACCGAAGCAAGTGGTGTTGTATCTCGAAGGAAAATATTTTTCCCCTGCAGCAGAAGGCGGGATCTCGGAAACGTTCTATGAAGATTATTTTGGAGCGTCGCTAGAAAAGTTCAATATAAGACCAAACTTAAGCCCATTTCATCGAATAAACTCGGACTATAGACTTGAGTTTGTTTTTTCAACAAGTATACCAACTGAAGTATTTAAAGAGATATATCAGATTAGCCAAGCAGACCAATTATTCATTAGCAAAATTGATCGGGTTATCTATTATCTTGAAAAAGAGAGAGACATCGAATACGTAAGAGTAAAACTAATCTCGAATGAGGAGCGAGTAGTTGTCGAAGCACAAACGAATATTGCTGTAAGTCGTTTTAAAGAAGATGTTGTGCAGAGCTCTACCGACGAGTTTTATGAAGTGTTTCCTTTTGACATTACCGATTATGGGAATGGGTATAGAAAAACGGCATTTTTGCCGGTCGAAACTAAGTATTTAAACAGCGTTACCTATTTAGCAAAGCCGCTACCGATTGAACATTTTACACAGGTATTATTTAGCGATCCAAACTTTGTGAAGCACTATCTCCAATCAAATGGCGAGGAATCGTTTACTGACGGAAATCGAATGGTAAATGTTTTACAAGGCGGCAATATTTTACGTTACATTAATCCGACGTTTGGTGATTTAATAGATAGGAGTCATAAACATGTTCTAGTAAGTGCGCTTGATTTTTTAAATGGACATGGTGGTTTTACCAATTCATTTTATTTTGACTCAACCAAAACGTTCGGCACATCAGAAGAGGTAACATTCCGTTTATTTATCGATGAGCTACCGGTTTATTCTACGACGTTATTTGAGGTAAATAATTTATTTGAGATTACGTTGCAGCGCGGCAACGGTAGCCAAATAGAACAGTATGTTCGTCCATTGTTTTTTATGGATGAAGAACCAATTAACATCTCTAAGTCTACGAAGCTCCCTTCTGGCAAAGAGTTGTTAGATGCTCTTGAGAAAAAAGAAGATTTTGATTGGTCAATGCTATCAGATATAAACTACGGATTTACAATGATTATGCGGCAGTCATTTGTTGTTTTTGAGCCGAGATGGTTTATACACTATAACGGAAATTGGCAGGCAGTTCATATTGTTGAAGAAGTCGAGGATGGCGAGGGGATACCAAATGGATTGGAGTAGAGCAAAAACGATATTTATCATTACTTTTTTGCTGCTTAATATTTTCCTAGGCTATCAACTTAATGAAAAAAAGACGGCTAGTAATATTAATTTTACAGCTGAGGCCACGCTTCAAGAGCGACTATCAGAGATGAACATTACCATTGCTGTCGAATTGTTTGAAGAACAGTTGACAGGAACGTATATAAGCGGGACAACAGAACTATCACTTGAGCCTGAAATCTCCGCTAATCAACAAATAGTTCTTGTAGAGGATGAATTTATAACGGTCGAACTGGAGGAGCCATTTCCCTTGCTCCAAGGTGAGAAAAGCATACATGTGCAAGCGAAGGAGTTTATTGTTGCTCATGTCGTTCACGGTGAGGAGTACCGTTATAGTCACTTTGATAGTGGATTAATGCAAATCTACTTCTATCAGACTTACGAGGGAAAAAAGGTTGATAATTATGAGAGTGGCCGACTACCACTGATGCTGCAGTTAGATGACGAGATGCATGTCATATCTTACGAGCAAAATTATTTAACTATCCAGCCAATTCATCCACAAGGAAAAGAGCAGGAAGTAATTTCAAGTATTAAAGCGATTGAAAAGCTTTTTAACGCGCAGCTTATTCCACCTGATAGCAAGATTACAAAAGTAGAATGGAGCTATTTTAGCTTTTTTAAACCACACGGGGAAGTCCAGGTATTTGCACCAATGTGGAATATAGGAGTAAATGATCAAGTTTATTACGTTAATGCCATTGATGGCGCAATTCAAAATATACAATAATGGAGAGAAAAAGATAATGAGCTTAAAATTCAGTGTTTTGGCAAGTGGTAGTACAGGGAATGCCATATATGTAGCCACTGAGAAACAGCGAATTTTAGTAGATGCTGGTCTGAGTGGAAAGGCAATGGAGGATTTGTTTAAAAAAATTGATTGTTGTCCAAGTGCGTTAGATGCAATCTTGGTCACCCATGAGCATAGTGATCATATAAAAGGAGTAGGAATACTCGCTAGAAAATATCATATACCTGTTTATGCAAATGAAAAAACGTGGCAAGCGATGGATGGACATTTAGGAAAAATATCAGTAGATCAAAAATTTGTTTTCGGTATGGAGGAAATAAAGGGATTTGGTGACATCCAAGTTGAATCATTCGGAGTTTCTCATGATGCTGCTGAGCCGATGTTTTATGTTTTTCATCATGAAGGGAAAAAATTATCGTTAATTACGGATACGGGTTACGTTAGTGACCGCATGAAAGGAACGATAAAAGAGTCAGATGTATATATATTCGAGTCAAACCATGATATGAATATGCTTAGAATGGGCAAATATCCTTGGAGTGTCAAACGACGCATATTGAGTGATGTTGGACATGTATCTAATGAAGATGCAGCACTAGCACTAGCTGAAATCGTAGGTACGAAATCAACAAGAGTGTATCTTGCTCATTTAAGTAAAGATAACAATATGAAGGATCTTGCAAACCTTACAGTAAAACAAACCCTAGAAGAGCAAGGCCTTGAGGTTGGCGATCATTTGAAACTATTTGATACAGACCCGGTAAAACCGACCGAGTTAGTAGCAGTCTAAAAGTACTCTTTAGTAGAAAAAAATAATTAAAATACTGGATTCCTCTTTATCAAATTTGATAAATTATATGTGAAATTATATAAGGAGGGTAAACTTTATGGGATATTACGATGAGCATTACCAAACAGAAACAAGAAGAGAAAGAAAAACATCAACAAAAGGCATCGGAGTAACTGCATTTCTAAGTTCACTAGTCGGAGCTTTGCTTGTCATCTTTTCTGTTCCATTCCTCTCCGATGCAGGCGTACTTCCATACGAAGTAGTGCCAAAAGGTAGCAGCACCCAAACAACTGTACCTGAAAGTCAACCAGCATCTTCTCAATTAGATAGTACGATCAATGTATCTGTTAACTCTGATATTATTGATGCAGTTGAGCGAGTGTCAGATGCAGTAGTTGGGGTCATTAATATGAAACAATCAAACTTTTGGGCATCATCAGGTGAAGGAACAGGATCTGGTGTAATCTATAAGATAACAAATGGCGATGCTTTTATTGTAACGAATCATCATGTTATTGAAGGTGCAAGCCAAATAGAGGTAAGTTTAGGTGATGGTTCAAGAGTACCAGCCGAGTTATTGGGAACAGACATGATTACTGATTTAGCTGTGTTAAAAATTTCAGCTGAAGGTGTAAATACTGTTGCTGAATTTGGAAACTCAGAATTACTCAGAGTAGGTGAGCCAGCGATAGCGATTGGCAATCCACTTGGATTACAATTTTCTAGAACAGTTACGCAAGGTATTATCAGTGCTACGGAAAGAAGTGTTCCGGTAGACTTAAATAAAGATGGACGTGTCGATTGGGAAGCAGAGGTTCTACAAACAGATGCAGCCATTAATCCGGGTAACAGTGGTGGTGCGTTAATTAATATTCAAGGGCAGGTCATTGGGATTAACTCGATGAAGATGGCTGGATCAGTAGAGGGCATCGGCTTCTCAATTCCAAGTGCAATTGCAATCCCTGTCATTAATGACCTAGAAACATACGGCGAAGTGCAGCGTCCACAAATGGGTGTAGTCATTCGTTCACTATCTGAAATTCCAAGCTTCCATTGGAAAGAAACATTTAATCTTCCTGACGAAGTGAAAACTGGAGTGATATTAGAGCGAGTTGAACCGATGACACCTGCAGACCGTGCAGGATTGCAGCAGTATGATGTTATCGTTGAGTTAGACGGAGAAGCAATTCAGGATACTCACGACTTACGTAAGCATCTTTATATGAAAAAGAAGATTGGGGATGAGTTAGAAGTAACTTTCTACCGTAACGGACAATTACAAACAACCACACTTACCCTAGTCAAGCAAACATTATAAACATCAAAGAGAGTCTCTGGGAAAACAACCCTAGGGACTCTTTTTTTGTATAAATCTATTTATTAGTGAATAGGGTATAAACAGTAAAAAACTTATGTAAGGAGGAAGGCAGCTTTGACACCTAACATGATAGGCTTTAGCTTTATTTTACTTGGAATACTATTAATCATCGGAAAAATCATGCGCTCAAAAATGAGTGTGTTAAGGAATCTATTTTTGCCGAGCTCAATTATCGCGGGATTTGTGGGGCTTATTATAGGACCTGAAATTCTTGGGAGGCTCGTAAATCCCTTTGTTTCTGAGAGTTCTGTTTTTTACAACGGTGTAATACCGGAGCTTGTATTAAATGTCTGGTCGACATTACCTGGACTATTTATAAATATCGTATTTGCAGCTTTATTTTTAGGGAAGGTTGTTCCAAGCTTAAAGAAAATCTGGTTGATTGCTGGACCACAAGTGGTGATGGGACAAACCGTTTCCTGGGGACAGTATGTGGTAGGGTTACTTCTTACAATCTTACTCCTTACACCTTTCTTTGGAATGAATCCATTAACAGGAGCTTTAATAGAAATTAGCTTTGTAGGTGGCCACGGAACAGCAGCTGGTTTGTCGGGTACCTTTGAAGAATTAGGATTTGCAGAAGGTGCTGATTTAGCTGTTGGACTTGCAACGATTGGGATCGTCTCTGGTGTGTTAGTTGGTATTATCTTAATTAACTGGGGAGCTCGAACAGGTCGAGCGAAGTATGTTGGTGGTAAAAAACAACTATCTGATGATGAAAAAGAAAAGCTAGTGGAGCTAGAAGATCGTGAAACAGAGGTGACAAAAGCACATCAAACAACTAGCTCAATGGAGCCGTTAGCCTTTCACTTGGCAGTAGTTGGTGCAGCAATTGCAGTAGGATATGTTTTACTAAAACTTATCGTTCTAGTAGAAGAATATACGTGGGGGGCATGGACAGGTGTGCAGCTGTTCCCGTATGTACCACTGTTTCCACTAGCAATGGTTGGTGGAATGATTATTCAGATAGGGTTAGATCGAACTGGTAAAAGTCATTTTATCGACCGTGAAATGATAAACCGAATTTCTGGATTTTCGTTAGATATATTAATTGTCAGTGCGTTAGCCAGCCTTTCGCTCGCAGTGATTGGTGATAATCTAGTACCGTTTTTATTATTAGCTGTCGTAGCAATTGGTTGGAACGTCTTTGCGTTTCTCGTTTTAGCACCAAAGATGATACCGGAGTATTGGTTTGAACGTGGTATCGGTGACTTAGGTCAAGCAATGGGAATGACTGCAACAGGATTGCTATTGATGAAAATAGCTGACCCCGATAACGAGACTCCGGCGCTCGAAGGTTTTGGCTATAAACAAATACTATTTGAACCTCTCGTAGGTGGAGGAATATTCACTGCCGCTTCACTACCACTTATTTATCAATTTGGTCCAGTAGCGATTTTAATATTATCAATTATAGTAATGACATTTTTCTTATTGTTTGGCTTATTTTATTTTGGCGGAAAAAAGGCAAGAGCTTAAACGTAACCCGGACTTATTCACAACCACTCGTGAGTAAGTCTTTTTGTTTTGGTGTGGATAAACACATGCAAAATAGGTAAAATGAGTTAATGAATATAGTTTTGAGAGAAAGAAGTGGTAATGAATGTATTTTTGTTGTGAAGAACATGTAGAGTTAGCCTTAGATATCGTTGTTGACGAGACAGAATTAGCACCGGTAATGGAGAAATTAGAGCAGGAAATTCAATTATCCACAAGCTGTAACTTCTGTGAAGACAAGGCAATTTATAAAATTAGTGGATAATTTACTTATTGACTGTTGATATGTGGATAACTTTTGTGGATAACAAATGAAAAGTGGTGTATTAAGCTGTGAATATCTCTATCATTACCGTTGGCAAATTAAAAGAGAAGTATTTAATCAACGGAATTAACGAATACATAAAACGAATGGGACCTTATGCGAAAGTTGACGTGATTGAAGTCCCAGATGAAAAAGCACCTGAACAGTTAAGTGAAGCTGAAATGGTGCAGGTGAAAGAGAAAGAGGGCGAGCGAATTTTAGCTAAAGTAGCTCAAGATGCATACGTTATTGCATTGGCGATTAAGGGTGAGATGTGGAGTTCAGAGAAGCTAGCGAAAGAATTGGATAAGTTAGCTACCTACGGGCGCAGTAAAGTAGCATTTATTATTGGTGGATCACTTGGATTAAGTACAGCCGTTATGCAGCGTGCCGATGCCAAATTGTCCTTTTCAAAAATGACCTTTCCACACCAGTTAATGCGGTTGATTTTGGTTGAGCAAGTGTATCGAGCGTTTAGGATTAATAGGAACGAACCGTACCATAAGTAAATGAGGTTACTTCTTAAAGAGTAGTAAACAGGAATATTCAAAACAAACCAGAATATGCCTGTTTTTTAATAAAAACCTGTAGTTTAAAAATTTAATTAGAAATACCTTTATTAAAGTTTTTAATCAAATAGATTTAAAGAAGTAGTATCCAAGAGATTTTGAAGTCTTAATTCAAGTGTAGGGCGTACAGCACCCAATAGAAATCTAATTTCAATGTTTTCACCTGTTCATTAAATAACTCGAGATTTATTGGTGAAAGCCATTGTCCAATGAAGTTTTTCGTTTAATCTTTTCCATGAGATTGGTCCTTTTTATTGGATTTGGTCGGTATTACCACCTGACTTATCCATTATAAAGGATCTTTTTTATGCATGGAGTTAAGTAATTGAGTATTTTTAATATTGAAAACCCAATATTGCAACACTAGCGTATCCCTATGAAACTTGTCTTCTCAGACTGAAATAAATAATATACAATATTTATATTATTTTAGAAATTAGTCTAGATAAAGTTAAAGGGTGTAATGCTGTGACTAAGAATGAAATCGGTCACAATAAGTTAAAGAATTTTTGTGAAAAAAATAAGGTTAATAGGCTTTTCTAGAGCGATTTAAAATAAGTACTTCTGAAAATATAATTTTAAGGGTCGATGAATTCATGAATAAGGAACCATTGTATATTATTAACTCAAAATATAATTGTGAAAATAAATACAATTTGAACCCAGCGGATATCCCTACACTCATCCAAGTTTTCCAAGAGGAAGAATTAACTAATGAGAAGAGAAAGTACCAGGAAATAATTAATGTAACTAAGCAATTTATGAATAAATTGCTATTGTTTATGGAAGGAGTTCCTAGTCTCTTCGTTATTACAAATGATGCCGGAGTGATCATTGAGGTATTCGGTGATAATGACTTAAAAAGTAAATTTGGAGTTGTTCCAGGCCTTATGTTCGATGAGAAGACCGCAGGGACAAATTCAGTTAGTTTATGCCTTGAGCATAAACGTCCAATTCAAACGATTGGAAAGCAACACTACTATCATTGTTTTCATGACTTTTCTTGTACAAGCTGTTTGTTCCAAAGTATCGATCATAATTATAATCCAGTAGTAGGTACGTTATCGTTAATGACAAAGATTGATGATAGCAGCACCTTTCACCTTGGTCTTTTATCATCTTCTATTGATTCGATTGAACGGGAAATAACTGTCGGTGTTCAAAATAGAAGATTGCAAGAGTTAAACCAAATAATGATTAATACAACATGTAACGGAATCGTAATTACCGATCAAGATGGAATCATTACATCTTTTAATGAAAGTGCTGAGAGGATATTTCAACTAAATAAAACTCTTTGTGTGGGTAACTCAATTAACGTTATTGAGGAAATCAGTCATTACTTTATTAATGCCTTAGAAAAAAATCAAGAAGTAATTTATGATGAGATTTGTTATCAAGTTGGTAAGGAAAAGAAATATATAATCATTGACGTGTTACCGATTTTTGGTCAAAAAAAGGATTTAATTGGTTGTTATGGACAATTTCGTGATATTACAGAACGCTATATGATGGAGCGTCAAATTATTGAAAATGACAAACTTTCAACAATTGGAAGACTTAGTGCTGGTTTAGCTCATGAAATAAGAAATCCCCTTACACCAATTATGGGTTTTATTGATTTACTAGGTAAATATTATCAAGATGAAACTGCAAAAAATTATTTAACTATTATTTCTGATGAATTGGAGCGTGTTAACCAATTAGTTTCAAATTTTGTTCTTACATCTAGACCAGATGCTCCTTCTAAAAAGAAAATAAAAGTAATTGATCTCGTTTGGCAAACAGTAAATTTTATGAAAAGTGAGGCTTCTCTTAAAAATATTGAAATAGTTGTTGAATACGAGTTAATAGAAATAGTGGAATTATCTATTGATGCAAACCAAATTAAGCAGGTACTAATTAATTTAATTCAGAATGCAATGGATGTGACACCTAGTGGAGGAAAGATCTATATTACAGCTTTAAATGACTCAGAAGGAATTTATATTGAGGTCAAAGATAATGGCGTTGGGATAACTAAAGAGGAAAGAGAACAGTTGTTTACACCATTTTTTAGTACAAAAGAAGACGGTGTTGGGCTAGGCTTGTCAGTTTGCCAACGAATAATAAAAAACCATCAAGGAAAAATCGTCGTTGAGTCACAGGCGGGTGAGGGATCAACGTTTACTGTTTATCTACCCGTAACAAATTAAATGATGTGCACGTACACGGAGAATTAACAAGTGGTGCCAGGCACTTAACTTATTTAGCCGTTGAAGGTTAAATTTGGGATTCTGGAAAACTAACGGAAGAGTTGGACAAGCTGGCTAAATACGGACGCAGCAAGATATCATTTATTATTGTTTGATCACTGGGACTAACTGCGGCCGTAATGCATGGTGCAGATGCCAAATTGTCCTTTTCAGAAATGACTTTTCCATACCAGTTAATGCGACTGTTACTAGTGGAGCAAGTATATCGCGCATTTAGGATCAATAGGAACGAACCGTATCATAAATAGATGCGGTTTTTTGATTTCAAAAAAGATGTTAAGAATGATTAGCTATATAAATTGATTGAAGACGCCAAACTATTATAATAGTTTGGTGTTTGTTAGATTGAGCTAGCCACCTTTTGAAACACTAAGAAAATCTTAAGAATTGTATAAAGCGTTTATTAAGATCTTTTTGATATCATTTTCTTAGTACGAGCGATAAAGAGGTGATAAATGTTGAAGATTACATTTAGGAGTGAACTTCCATGAACATATTAGTTTGTGATGATGATAAAGCAATTGTCGATGCGATAGAAATCTATTTAGAGAATGAAGGCTATAAAATATTTAAAGCTTTTAATGGAATAGAAGCAATAGAAGTAATCAGAGATCATGAGATCCATCTTATTATTATGGATATTATGATGCCTAAGATGGATGGGATTAGAGCTACCATGAAGATTAGAGAAGAAAATAATATCCCATTGATCATGCTTTCTGCTAAATCTGAGGACTCAGACAAAATAATCGGATTAAATATAGGAGCTGATGACTATATCACAAAGCCATTTAATCCCTTAGAGCTGATAGCAAGGGTTAGATCGCAATTGAGAAGATATACAACCCTCGGAGGTCTTGAAACGAGGAGCAATGTATATCAGACTGGGGGACTCATGATCGACGATGAAAGTAAAACAATCACCGTCGATGGGGAGGAGGTTCATCTTACCCCGGTACAATATAAGATGTTAAAGTTTCTGACCGAAAACGCTGGAAAAGTATTCTCCATCGAGGAGATCTATGAGAAGGTCTGGAATGAAACGGCGCATAGTCCGGAAAATACGGTATCCGTACATATTAGAAAAATCCGAGAGAAAATAGAAATAAATCCGAAAGATCCAAAATATTTGAAGGTGGTGTGGGGAGTTGGATATAAAGTTGAAAAATTATAGTCACTCAGTCATAACAAAAATCGTTTTTTTTATTATTGTGATCATCTGTTTGACTGGGGTCATGAAAGTGGTCGTAGAAGTAGAGAGTGAAAATAATGCACAATTTAGTAATGCGATGGAAGATCATTATTTTCAAAGCTGGTCATATATACAGGAAAGTGAAAAACTTGTCCGGAACCTCACGTTCCTAATAGAAGAATATAAGAATGAGGAACATATTTTAAATGGCGGAACAATTAGTGATGATGAATGGAGACTAGTTGAAGAAAATTTATTTTCAGATTATCAATTCCGTTCTAGGAATTATAACCATGAGTTAAGTGAAAAGGAAATTTATGAAACATTTAAACAAGATTATGCAGACGAAATCACCCAGGCAAAGGATAAAATGATTAAGGATGATTTAAAAGCGTATCATTTGCTCCTGCAAAATCTAGAAGAGTATGAGGTACCATTGTTTTATGCCAGTGATGGAACAAATGTGTTTACAAATACTACCTTGACAGAAAAAAAACAGTTTGAAACCTACCCTTCTTATATGATATATGAGGGTTATAAACAAGAGATTTACCCAAAGGAAACGAAAGAAAATAAGTATTTCTCTCGGTTAACACGCTTGGAGAGATTGGACCCAGAAAACACGATTGTTTATGTTGCCTTTACGGAGGAATTTTTAAATTCGAAAATAAAAGAATGGCAAGAAAACAAAGCAATTGCTACAAAAAACTTATATAAATTAGTAGGATTTTTAATAGGATTAATTTTTTCATTTTCCTATCTCATATTCGTAATAGGAAGAAAGTCTTTTAAGGATCAAGAGTTACACTTGAACGCAATAGACAAACTATACAATGAGATTAAAATAATAATATGTATATTTCTAATACCGATTTGGTTTGAATTGGTAAAAGAACCCTATGGAAATATTGATATATTTTTCTTACCGATAACGGTTCCTTTTACCATCGTTGGACTCGTACTGGTACTGTCAGTCGTGAAGCATTTTAAAAATAAATCTTTTATTAAGCATACATTGATATTTAGTCTTATCTATAAGTTAGTTACATTTGTAGGAGATGTATATAGAAGCGGAAGCGTTGGTGTAAAGACTGTCCTAATTGTTATCGGCTATCCAATTTTGGTCGCTTTAACGTTTTTCATGTTTCCGGTAACGATTGGCTTAGCAGCCTGGTTTGCCTATAAAAAGATCAAGTCCTTTAATGCAATTCAGGAAGGGGTAGAGACAATAAAGGATGGAAATCTTCATTATAGGATTGAAGTGGATGAAAAGGGAGAGTTCGGAAGACTAACTTCGAATATTAATAGCATCACTGATGGATTGAAAAAAGCAGTTGATAGTGAACTTAAAAGTGAAAGGTTAAAAACGGAGCTTATCACTAATGTATCACATGATATAAGAACACCTCTAACTTCCATTATTACCTATGTGGATCTATTGAAAAATGAGAAGGACCCATTAAAGGTAGAAAAGTATATTGAAGTACTGGATCAAAAATCAAAAAGGTTAAAAATTTTAACAGATGATTTATTTGAAGCAGCTAAAGCTTCCAGCGGAAGTATTCCAGTTGAATTTGAGAAAATTGATATCGTGTCCTTAATTACTCAGGGGCTGGGGGAAGTAAATGACAAGATTGAAGCCATGGCATTAGATTTTAGGATGAATCAACCTAACGACAAGGTCTATGTAATAGCGGATGGAAAATTATTGTGGAGGTCCATAGAAAACTTATTATCTAATATATTTAATTATGCTCTAGAAGGGTCAAGAGTATATATAGATATTGAGGATTTAGGTAACGAAATACTTATTACCTTCAAAAATATGTCAGCTGCTGAGTTGAATATCTCTACAGACGAATTAATGGAGCGTTTTAAAAGAGGCGATGAATCGAGAACGAGCCAAGGCAGTGGGTTAGGTTTATCGATTGCAAAGAACTTGGTTGAAATACAAAAGGGGAGATTTAATATACAAATTGACGGAGATTTATTTAAGGCAGTCATCTATCTGCCAAAACTACATTCAATTGATTGATTAATAATATAGGAAGGGTTGGAATAGGACATCTAAGGATTTTCCTATTCTTAATAAATCATACATAAGTAAGGGTAATTTAGGAAATTCGTAAGTTAACTAACTGGTAAATAATGTTATGATAAAGTGAGATTTACAAAAAACAGACTCCGTATAATCTTTAGGGGTCTATTTTTTTATAAATGAAATAAGGGAGGAATCTAAGATTAGAAATAAAACATATAAACTATTGCTGTGTGCTTCAATTTTTGTAGTCTTTCTTTTAGTCCATTCTACTAAGGCTTTCGCAACAATTGAAAATTTAGAAGAAAAAATTTTCATGATTGACCAAGAAATTGAATATAACATGAAGACACATAATATCCCTGGTATGGCATTTTCATTAGTGGATAGCAATGGTGTTATATATTCTAAAGGCTACGGTACTTTGAATGTAGGAGATAAATCTGAACGAATTAACGAAAGCACTAATTTTCATTTAGGCTCAGTATCTAAAATCTTTGTTTCAATGGGGATCCTAAAACTCCAAGAGGATGGTTATATAGATATTGAACAGCCTGTGGTTGATTACCTTCCTTGGTTTTCTACAAAAGATACTGTGTTGTCTAATGAAATCACTATTGAGCACCTACTAAACCACTCCAGCGGATTGCCAGATAGGTTAAATGTACATGAGATACGTAATTTAGAAAGCAGAGAAATTATAAATAAAATTGAAAAAAAACTAAAGAATATTACGTTAGTGGGAAAACCGGGAACTGTTTTTGAATACACCAATATGAATACGGACTTGCTACAGTTAGTAATAGAGGAGGTAACAGGGAAATCCTTCACACAGTATATGGAGGAAAACCTCTTTACTCCACTTAATATGAACCGGACAGGATATTTCACTTTTGATAATAGTCATTTATCAAATACCGCCATGGGGCATCGGTATCACTGGGGAAAGATCAAACCTTATAAAGAAGAACTAGTTTATGCCACATCCGCATCTGCTGGGCTATCATCAAATGTCGATGATTTATCGAAGTTTTTAAGTTTACTCTTAAACGATGGGGAAGGGCCAAATGGTAAATTGATTGGTGGCAGTTACTTAGATCAAATGTTCAAACCTAATCAATACGGTATAGGATACAACTGGTTTGTTTACCCCCATAATATTTCTATGGATGGTGGGTTACCAGGATTTACATCAACCATTGTACTGTCATCCGACAAAACCTTTGGACTTGTCCTTTTAGCAAATTCTAAACAGGATATAACGTATCACTCTGGTTTTAATCTCTATAAAATCGTTGATGGTGGATTGCCCACAAAGTTGTTGGGGAAGGACTTTCCAAAAGTAAATCTTCTTGTGCAGATCATCCTTTGTATCGTGATTATCTTTAGCATTTTAATCTTATATATAGTTGGACTTACTATTTTTCATCTAGTAAAAGGTACGAAGGCAATATTCTATAAGAAACCTAGTTTTAAAAAGATTGGTATTATTAGTTTCTTTTTATTAAAATATCTAGCGATAATGTATTACATATATTTCCTCCTACCTTATTACGTAGGAGTACCGGCGTTACGGTACTTTAAAATGGAACCCGACTTTGTGGTAACGCTGTATATTTTTTCTATAGTATATTCGAGTTTCACAATTCTTTTATGCGGAAACATTCTATTCGTCCAAAGGAAAAATCCAATTCAGCCAAGCGTAGGAGAATTTTCCTTACTATTAAGAAAAAGTGAGTCTTACCGTAAGTAAAATAAGAATTTAAGTCAGTGGCAATCGTTCCTGTGGATTTTTGAATAGTTTCATTATTTAAAAGAAGTTACTATTTCAACTTAAAGTACGAGCAAAGTTTAAATAAACCAATGTATGCTAGATTAATGGAGCGAGGATGATCATCCACGCTCCATTAATATCAATTTTTATGAGAGCAATATGGCTTTCTGCTCTAGCAGGATAGATTAGGCCTATTAAATTTTGGCTAGAAGAGTAATAAAAGAAAATCTATATTAGTTCATGCCAAGTTTCAGCCAACGTTTGTTTGAGAACTTAACGATTAGGAAACTTATTGCAAAAAGAACAGCTAGATAAAGTACAATGGTCATGGAGTCGTGATTTGAGATAAATACTGCGTTTCCATTGATAACGGTATCTAAATTGCCATAAAGTTCATTTGAGGCATCAAATAGTGCCACGTATTTAAATTTGCTCGAGATGGACACCAACAGAACTGAAAAAATCCAATAAAAGATACTATATCCTATACTTATTAAGAGATTTTTAGAGAGAAAGCTAATTAAACTAACAATGATAATGTACTGTATGAGTATAGATGTTAATAAGAACTGCATAAGTAAAAGTAAACTGAAGTCCCCGAAGATGAAAGAAACCGTAACTAAGAAAAAGAATATCATGATGACTGACCAGAATATTAATACGACTATCTTATTAAGGAAAAATGTTAAACTATTATATGATAGTAGTTTATAGAATAAGATTGTTTTATTTAAATATTCTTTGTTTATAAAGTAGGCAATGATAAAGCAAAACAGTAAAAATCCAAATTGAGTAAAGACGGTATAGGTACTAAACAAATATTCTCTATAACTTAAAGAACTTACTTTATCAATGCCTACAGGAAGCGCCCATCCTAACATAAAGGCTAATAAAAAAACCGCAAATAAAAAAAATACAATTCTATTTGAAACACTTTTAACTAATTCGATCATAATACTTTCTCCTTAAGCCTCAATGAAAAGGTAATATTCTCCTGCTAAATGATGTAGATCAGATAGATTATGAGTAATATTAATAATCGTTTTCGTTTTATTATTTTCAAGATAGTGATTTAAAAAGACATATATCTCATTTATAGTCCTTTTATCGAGTGAGTTTGTGATCTCATCCAGAATAATAATCTCTTTATCTTCTAGGAAGAAAGACAGGATCTTTAATTTTTGTTTCTGACCATCGCTTAAACTTTTTATTTGTATATCCATCGGAATATTATTTAAATTGAGCATGTTAATAAGCTCTTCTACTTGTTTCATATTGTATTTTTTAGATAGTAATTTTAGTAGATACCTGGTAGTGAGGTCTTCTGGAACATTAGAAAAGCTCGAAATAATGCATACGTTTGAAGAAACGTCGACTGGAATTAGTCCACTATTATTCAAAAGAAAATCTTTAGCTAATTGTGACTTTCCTACTCCATTTTTCCCCACTATATGATTAATTGATCCAGTTTTAAAATCTATCTTTGTATTACTTAGTAAAGTTTTTCCGCTAATCTTGAGAGTATAATTGCTTAACTGCATGGTAATCCCCCCTTAGATGGACTAATAATGCGTTGCTAAATCAACCTAATTACAATTAATAACTTATAGTTACTAGATTATCTGCAAAATACCACTTATGTCAATATTTGTAATTTATTTAAAGTTATAGGAAATTGCTAATTGGTATTTTTTAAATCCGTATGGATAAATAGTGGCTTACCAGAGAGGTTGATCAGATAGTAGCTTTGCAAAAAATATTACCCCAATTGGACATTTTAAACTGCCCAATTGGGGTTTTCGAAGAGAATAATTCTTGATCTGTGTCTGTGTGTCAAGGTGTGTTATCGGAGTATCCAACTGAAAGAGCCTGGTACTTCCATAAAAGTTCACTAACAACTTGGCTTTGTTCCTTTTCACATTGTATGATGACCAAAACTTCATGAGTACCCTTTTGGGGGCTTAATTTTTTGCTTAGTTTTCTAAATAAATAATATGAACTTACTCCTAATAGAAATCCTGAAAAAGCCCCTAAAAGACCCCAAATGATTGGTCCATGAGTAAGCACAAATCCAATACTGGCTCCAATTACTGCGACTCCAGTTGAAAATGCCATTCCTACTTCAAAAGCATGGGGGCGAAGTGGATCGTGCTGATGCTTTTTGTGGTTAGTATCCATGAAAACTACAAGGATATGTTCTTTTAAAATGGATAGGTCCTCTAGCTCAGCTAGTGATTGCTCTAATTCAATGGATTGTTTAAATGTACCAAATATTAGCATAGTTAAGTACCTACTTAGGAAAAATTCTAAGTTTAGCCTTCTGATAACGTAAGGAAAGATGTTGGCGCTGTTGTAACTTAAATAGTTGATTATGTCCTATCGTTGTAATGTAAGCGTGGTAGATAGATCCACCCATCACTGATGGCATAAATAATAACCAATGTGGATGAAGCAAGGAAATTGAGTGTTCAAGATGTCCGTGAAGAAGAATTAACATAGACTCATGCAAGTTTGACAAAGATAGATAAACCCACCACCAAAAAATCGCATAAAAACCAAGTCCGATACGATGGTTATACAGTTGCCCTAAACCTGGAAAGAAAAGCGAGTAAAGCACTCCTATAATAGGGCTTTTCCTATCAAGGTACTGTATTTCTGAGTTGGAGATTTTAAAGCTTGGTACAAAGCTTTTTCCTAGTCGTGCTAGGTGATAAAGTTTATTTTGATACAAGGCTAACCGAAAACTATCACCGATGGTAACTAAATAAATTAATATGTACCCAAATGTCCATTTTGGTTCTAATACCATTATGGCAAGTTCAAATTGACCGCAAAAGGAATAAACCATGGCCTCATTAATACGGGCTAAAGTATTAATAATGACTTCACATAGAGTTAATAATGTAGCTCGTAAATACTGGTTAAGTAAATAGTGTCCAAATCCGGGGAAAATTGCAGACCACCATGCAATCATGTATGGATTTTGGTGTCTCAAATATGTAATACCGTATGTACTAATTTTTGAAAGGGGTTGCTGTACCTGTGTGTCCATTATTTGTCCTCAAATTCAGAATTGGTAACTAAATATTATGGTAGCCAATAATTGTAAAAATATGTATGGGCGTAGAATAATGATAACAAAGGAAACTTGAGCCTATTTAGAAACTATAAATCATTGAAATGTATTAGTTTCATGTTCGTAATAAAAGAGTATCAATTCCAACGGACATCTGTTCCGTTAATTGGCCGAAAAGTGACATTTTCATATTTTCGCGGCCACCAGTGCGCTTAATTGCCGAGATTTGCCTTAAAAACTAAGTGAAATGATGAAATATCGGAACGAATGGCCGCCAAATTCTTCAAGTTAGGTTTTCTTCGAAAATAACGGATCTGTTGTCCGCTACCCAACCATCTTTGCCAGATCTGCCCTAACGCAAAAAAATAAAGCAAATAACTAACATTTTCACGGTAAATAATATTTTAATTTTCAAAATAATAGTGTTACAATAGGGTCAGATTATAATTTTTCCAGAAAAGATGTGTGACTAGGTCGCGCCGTGTGTTTGGTGTGACTCCTAAGTAGGAGCGTCTAACATCCTTTCTTCAAATTTTGGGTATAAGGAAGGTTGACATGAGCAGCAGACAAACTGAAACAGACGTTATCTTAATTGGTGCCGGAATTATGAGTGCGACTTTGGGGATACTTCTGAAAGAACTAGTTCCGGACTGGAAAATTACAGTATTTGAGAAGCTCTCAGGCCCAGGAGAGGAAAGCTCTAACGAATGGAATAATGCTGGAACGGGGCATGCAGCACTATGCGAGCTGAACTACACGGAAGAAAAACCAGATGGGTCTGTAGATATTAGTAAAGCTATCAAAATTAACGAGCAGTTTCAAGTATCAATGCAGTTCTGGTCTTACCTTGTAAAAAGCAAGTTAATACAAAATCCACAGGATTTTATTATGCAAGTACCGCATATGAGCTTAGTACAAGGAGAACAGAATGTTAGATTTTTGAAAAATCGTTTTAAAGCGCTATCAAAAAATCCACTTTTTAAAGGGATGGAGTACTCCGAGGATCCTGAAAAGTTAATGGAGTGGGTTCCATTAATAATGCAAGATCGTCCTGAGAACGAGGCGATTGCAGCAACCAAAATTGACTTAGGAACGGATGTTAACTTTGGAGCGTTGACGCGTATGTTGTTTGAGCAGTTACAGAGGAACGGTGTGTCTCTAAACTATAATCATAGTGTGAATGATATTACGCGTACTAGAGATGGTAAATGGGAATTGAAAGTAAATAACCTTTCAACGGGTGCGACAGAGCGACACACAGCTAAATTCGTCTTTATTGGCGGCGGCGGTGGAAGTTTACACTTGCTACAAAAGTCTGGTATCCCAGAAGGAAAGCAAATTGGAGGTTTTCCAGTAAGCGGATTATTTATGGTTTGTAACAATCCGTTTGTTGTCGAACAGCATCATGCCAAGGTTTATGGAAAAGCAAAGGTCGGGGCTCCACCTATGTCAGTTCCACATCTAGATACGCGGTTTATAAATAATAAAAAATCGTTACTTTTTGGGCCTTTTGCAGGTTTTTCACCGAAGTTTTTAAAATCAGGCTCAATATTTGATCTATTAACCTCTGTTAAACCTAATAATCTAATAACAATGTTAGCCGCAGGTGCAAAAAACATTCCGTTAACAAAATACTTGATCAATCAAGTCATGTTATCGAAGGAAAAACGCATGGAAGAGTTACGCGAGTTTATCCCAAATGCCAAAAGTGAGGATTGGGATTTAATTGTGGCAGGCCAACGTGTTCAAGTAATTAAGGATACGGATGCTGGTGGTAGGGGAACGCTTCAGTTTGGTACCGAGGTTGTGAGTGCTGCTGATGGCTCGATTGCAGCGCTACTAGGTGCTTCTCCAGGAGCATCTACTGCAGTTCATGTCATGCTTGAAGTGATGAATAAGTGCTTCCCTGAACAAATGAAAGAATGGGAGCCTAAAATTAAAGAAATAATTCCATCTTATGGTCTTTCACTAATGGAAAACCCAGAGCTTCTTCATGAAGTTCATACTTCTACGGCGAAAACCCTAGGATTAACATGTCATACAAAAACTACTAGTGGAGAAACTCGTATTTTAGTGGAAGTATAATTCTCTCCAACAGATAGCCCTACAAGTTCGTTGATAAGCTTGTAGGGCTATTAAATTGTAGTGATTGAAAAACCGGCTAGGTTGTTATATCCTATAAAAGGATATTGGGAAAAGATGCCCAGATCTTTCTAGGAAAGCATATATCGGATACAAGTTAATAACAGGCAACGGATCTTTAGTTGAATGCTAGAGTTTAAAGCCAAGGTAAGAGTAACAAAACGTTACGCTTATTTTGGCTTTTTTTAATTTTTAAAAATCGAAATAGAAAGATGGGAGATAAGTGATTATAGCTAAGGATTTAGTATTCAATCTTTTTATTATACTTGTTTGTTATTCGTTATTTATTACACTTGAGATTAGAAAACACGGCAAAGTAAAACTATTAAAAGTCATTTTTGCATCTGTAGCTGTTATTCTTTGTATGAGCTTTCCTTATGAATTATCTGAGGGTCTATTTATAGATTTAAGGTTGGTCCCAATTGCTTTAGTAGGTTTATATGGGGGGTGGAGAATTTGTATACTTCTTACCTTTATATTAATTGGATATCGGCTAATCCTTGGTGGTGAGGGGCTGTATTATGCCGTTGTCATTGCAATTGTTCACAGTCTGCTAGTTGCTATTCTATCAAAATATTTTCTTGTTTTTACTTTACGTAAGCGGATTTTCATGGGATTTGGTGTCGGTCTGATCTCACCTATCCTACTATATCTTATAAAAGTCTTTATTTTTTCTGGCCGGATATCAACCTTCGACTTGTTCGTTATTATGTTCTTTCACTTAGCAGCACTAGGCTTCTTTATCTTACTAAGTGAGTTAATTATAAAGATTAAGAATTTATATGACCATGTAAGCCGTATAGAAAAGACGAAAATAGTTAACTATGTAGCCTCTAGTTTTACTCATGAAATTCGGAACCCTCTGACAACCGTAAAAGGATTTCTACAATTAATGAAACGCCATGAGCTAAGTAGAGAGGAATTGGATAACTTTATTTCAATTGCTGTGAGGGAAGTAGATCGAGCAGAAAGTATAATAACGGAATATCTGTCATTCGCAAAGCCGACGAATGAAACATTGGATGTCATTAATGGTGAACAGGTCCTGGAGAGTTCAGTTGATGTTATACGTCCTCTAGCCAATTCTAATTGTGTCGATATAAAATTTAGTGCTACTCCATTCTTTATGAAAGCAAACAAGCAGAAATTGCAGCAAGCTCTCATCAACATGTTCAAAAATGCAATTGAAGCAATGCCTGATGGTGGAACTTTATTTGTATCAGTAAACCTCCAGGAGGAGCTTGCCTTTGTAACGATTAAGGATACAGGAATGGGAATGACGGAGGAACAAGTAATGCGGCTTGGAGAACCATATTTTTCTTCAAAGGGAGAAAAAGGTACTGGATTAGGTATGATGGTCGTCTACAACATTATTGGAGCTATTGGTGGCACGATTACTGTTGAAAGCCAAATTGGAGAAGGCACAACATTTGTATTAAGTTTACCAATATCTGAACAGGTTAGGGATGTCTTGATTGGTGAGCAATATCCTGCAAAAAAATTGTCAATAACTGAAAAAAGTGCTACAATAACTAGGAACTAATTTCTTGCTGTTATTGGTTTATAATGATAAATAATGACTCTAAAATAATATATACATATTAATATGGTAAATGGAAGAAACTATTTATTCTTAATAGCCAGTCTTTCCATGGCCTAACTCTTTTTTTAAAACGAGTTAGGCCTTTTTATGTTTTATGACTTAAAGAAGAGGAGGGAATACATTTTTGAAACAAACGCTGACTAAATATTCAACCCAAGAAATCCTCCTACAACTTAGTAGTTTGCTCAGTAAAATGCATAAGCAACGTTTTGGCAAAGGGCCAGAGACTTGTTTAGTGACGGTTCATGCAAATGGTTTAACAGTATTTGTACGAAATTATATTACACCTGCTGAGGAAGTACTAATCGAGGCAAACAAGACAAATTTAGCCTATGAATTCCGTAACACAGTAATAGAAAAAGTGATAAACGAATTTGTAGAAGAAGCTACTAGCTTGTTACACATACCATTTACCTCTTATTACTGTGATTGGGATTATCATAAGAATAGTGGATTGATTGTCATTGACAAGAGCGAAAGAATAGAGGTGAGTAGCAATTCAACTTTAAAGACTAAGCTGATAGAGAAAATTAATGAGGTTAGTTCTGCAGTACATAAGGTCCCTGAGAGCATTCATATGGTAAAAGTAAGCCAAAATATGATTGCAGTCGAGTGCGTAGGAACAATTTTAGAAATTGAAAAAGTCTTATATAATAAAGGTTGTACCGATATTCTTCAAGAACAAGCGAGAGAAATCAAAAAGAGTTATATAAACAAAAAACACCTGTTTGAAAAAGTATTTGATCGGTTAGTTGAAAGTTTATTTATTACATGGGATTATGAAAATGACCGAAACTATATTTTCTTTTATTTACAATAGTATTTTTTTTACAAATAAAAACTAAGTGCGACAAAGAGCTCTGCTTATAAACCACTTGAATGTGAATTAAGATATTTTTTGGTAGAAATACATAGATATTTAGCTAAACAGAAGCCAAAGTGGTGAACAGGAAGACAACCGTTTGCCATTTTGGTTTTTTTGTATTTACTCAGGAGCTTAGATGTAGGTCGTATTGTGCTAATTTGAGACTTTATAGATGAGCTATTATTTGTACAGTTACAGGTGGGAGAAATTAGAATTCCTGAGTAAACCAAAGTATTACAAAAAAATCTATAGCCAATAGTAGTACAGACGATTTTTGATTTTATTTTAACTAATCGTACATACTATTACAGATGTAAGAGGAGCAAAAGATAAGGGATTATTATAATGGTTGGAATTTACATAATAAATCAGCACTTATATAAGTTTACCTTCGTTTACAAAACAGAGCGATATAAAGCATTCCTAGAACGTGATATTTTAGGTGTTGTACGTGTAAAAAAAGTCTGGAAGAGTTATACCATAACTATAGCAGACTAGAATGGAATTTGACCAACAAGTCGTTGATGCTTTTGTTGATTGGGATTTCCAATTAGATAAAAGCATCATGCTGTTTATTTTAAATCCAACATTACCTAAAAAAACTGACTAAAATAAAATTGATGCTGAGTAAGTTTAGAACTTGCTTTAAAAAAGAGGTGACCGTGATGGATCAGGATGTTCTTAACTCTATTAGTAGCTACTTAAGTAAATTATTAAGGAAGAATTTCGGGAGAGGGCCACAATCCTGTCAATCGACAGTGAACAAGAATATTTTTGTTATGTACATTCGAGGTTTCATTTCACCAATGGAAGAAATCTTGATGGCACAAGGGCAATTTGTTCAAGTGGAAAAGGCTAGAAGTGTCATTGTGAATCATGCTTTAGACCAGCTAAAGGGCGTAGTGGAAGTCTCATTAAAGTGTGAGATTAGCGAAACCTACCACGATTGGAATTTTCCGAATAACTCAGGTTTCATTATCTTTCTCTTAGACAGGGAGGTCACCGATCATTCGATCGCAGTTGCAGAAGTAGACTTAGTAAGATTAGAGAGCGAAGTAGCGAGAATTAGTATGTTAGTTCAAAAGGTACCTGACCAAATACAAATTTATACGATTTCACCAACAATCTTTGTGATTGAACGAAGAGGGATTTTAATTGCTATTGAAAAGGCTCTTATTCAAAAGGGATTTGAAGAAGAGCTAATAATAACGAAAGATGAATTAGAAAAAGAGTACTTTCATAACTTTGGCGAATTTTATGAAATATTTAATAAAGGTGTAAAAGATATTTTTATTGATTGGAACTTTAAAGAGGATAAGTCGATGATGGGCATTATTCTTAATGATAAAGAACTGGCATAATAACTGAGCCAGTTCTTTAACTATATATTGGAATAGTAATTAGGAAAGTAGTCCCGATAGTAGGGGTACTAGAGACGGTAATGGTACCATGGTGCAATTCGACAATTTTTTTTGATAGTGAGAGTCCTAGACCTGTTCCTGTATCTTTTGTAGAGAAAAACGGGTCAAAAATATATCTTAGGTTAGCGGGGTTCATTCCAATACCATTGTCTTTAAAGGTAATATGAATAGTATCGTCTTCCGTCTTTGCATCCACTGCTATCACTAATGGTCGACCAGGAAACTTAGAATCCACAGAGTTATTAAATAAATTAACAAACACTTGAAGAAGTTCATTGTGATTTAAAAGGACAACGGTCTCTGTTAAATCAGCGCTACTATGAACGCTAAAAGTAACTTCTTTCATAACTGCTTCACTGTACATAAGATTTTTGAAGTGTAGAAGAAAATCAGTAATCTTTTCCGGACTTTTATTTACTGGTGAATCCTTCGACACCATTAAAAAGTCGCTAATAATTTTGTTTGCACGATCTAGTTCAGGAATTAATAAATCCTTCAAAACCTCGGATTCCACAGGAAGTTCGCCCTGAGACATCAATTGTAAATACCCTCTAACCGTCGTTAAAGGATTACGTACTTCATGGGCAATACTAGCAGAGATCTGGCCTATCATATTCATTTTCTCTGCCTCTTTTAAAGGATTTAAAAAGTGAAAGAGACTAATGACTCTCAGGATATTTCCAGACTCGTCGTATATAATTCTTGTATTGCAAATGCCATAGTTGGTATCAAGAACTTCTTCATTGAATAATTCCTGCCCTGTTCTAAGAGTTTCAAGTGTTCGAATCTGACCTTCGTCAATATTCAATAAATGTTTGATATGCTTACCCACCACAGCATCTTTCGTGGTTTGGAAATCGTCTAGTGTCTGTTTGTTGCAAAGTGTAATAACTCCATGTTTATCAATGATGACTATGTGGTGGGGGATAAGGTCAAATAGCGGTTCTAAAAATTCCTCTAGCTCTAGAAATTGAATGTAAGGCTTTGAAAAAACAGAGCTGTATTTATCCTGCTTTCCGTTATGCGTGTCGGGCCTTATAGTAATGGTGTGTTTGTCCTTTTCTTTAGTTATACGCTTATTAAGCAACTCGTCAAAGTAATTAATTTCATATGGAAGAGTAGCGATTAGTCGTTTATATAATTGAAGTTCTTCTTCTAGAGAATCTGTTACGAATTGGTTCATATCAAGCTCAGACACTTTCGTTCACTCCACTTCAGTAAATTAAGATAAATGAGAATTACCCTTTCACAGTAAATCATACTTCAACAATGTCAGCATGTAAAACGTGATTTTTATAGCAATTGTTTAGAATGTTTGAATTCAAATATGGCTACTGCTCCTTGAGGGGGGCTAGTTCTTATGAAGAAGAGACTTACCGCAATAGTAAGTCTCTAGAAAAGTAAAGTATTCTAACTTTTTGAAGCATTTCTTAAATCAAACTCAACTTCTTTAATCGTGTCGGTAATATCATTGTTATTATTAAGGCCAACCTCTAAATTAGCTGTGACTTCCTGAATGGATGCACTGGATTGTTCACTAATTGTAGCAAGTTCTGCAGTTGATTTACTAATCGACTGTATGGAAGTTAAGACTGAATTCATAAGCTCGCTAGTTTTTCTTGATAAGGTGCTTAGAGATTCGATAGATGAATTGATTTCCTTAAAAGAACTGTTTGTATCTTCGGTCATCGTATAGCTTTTTTCCATACCTTCAGATACATTGATCATTTTCTTTCTAGTTAAATCAGATTGCCTTGAAAATTCATCTAGTTGTTCAGAAATTTTATTTGCAGATTGAGTCGTCATTTCAGCTAGATTGCGTATTTCATTTGCTACGACAGAAAAGCCTTTTCCGTGCTCACCCGCTCGTGCTGCTTCAATACTAGCATTTAAAGACAGCAAGTTTGTTTGATTGGCAATTTCTTTAATCGTATTACTAAATTGATGAGTTTCCTGTAATTGGCCAATTAAGGAACTAAGTTCTTTAGACATTGCCTCAATTTCGCCTCGGAAATCGGAAATTGTTTCTGTTAAGCTACTAACCTGGGTTTGTCCCAAACTTGAGAGGTTCTTTGTCTGTAATGATTTATTATTTAAAGTAGATACTGAATTTGTCATGTCGTCAACTAATTGACTCATGCTCTTAATAGCATCACTAATTTCTTGTACCTCAAATGTTTGTGATTGAACACCTGCTGAAATCTCTTGAAAAGCATGGTGCATTTCCTGAAAAGATTGGTTATTTTGATTACTACTGGTTGAAACAACAGTCATTTTCTTTGTCACAGAATCGACGAGCTGCAACACTAAATTCTTGTCTTTTTCTTGCTGTGACAGTAATTCCTCAGTTTGGATTCTAGATTGATAGATTTGTTTCATGAAATGGTTAGAAACATTTAGTAAAGAGAAGATCAAAAGGGAAATTATAAAATAGAAACTATAATATGTACCGATTGCATCTCCATCAATCCCAAGTTCGGTTCCTTGAACGAATAAAAAGTAGGATAACAATCCTAACCCGTAGATAAGGGAAAAAATTGTTAACTTCATATTCATATAAATAGAAACAAGAATAATAAAGTAGAAGATCGTTAAGATGTTTGTTTCGGATATAGTCATTGTTAGTGAAATGGTAGTCGTGATAGTTGTTCCAAATACCGTAATGTACATTATGTAGGGAATGTACAATCTACGAGCATGAAAAAAGAACGTTACCGCTAGTAACAGTAATGATAGTAATGTCATTAGTGTTAAATCGAAGGGAAACCCTTGTGATAGAGCGCCAAGCACAGAGAAAGCAGCGACAATTGCCATAGCCCTTAAGACGACTGAGTTCCTTTTTACTAAATCAAGTTCTTGGTGAGATAAATTTTCTTCTTGTCTGTTTCTGATCCAAATCATTTAGTTAGCTCCTAATCTATGATGTTAAAATATAATGTTTATTTTACTCTAAAGGAATAAAGTAATCGATATTATTTTACTAAAATAAAAAAACGCCCACAATCCTACACGGGGCGTTCACTAATATCAACCAAAATAAAGCACTGATCATCATTTTTTCGATAGGTAAATTCACTATTGTTAAGAGAATAGATCATTTTTTCTTTAAATCTTGGTAATGATAGATGTTTATTTTCTAAAACAAAATTAGTTAAAAATGATGGTGCAAATAGCTCAGATACTCCATCCGTGTACAAAAGCAGACGGCCGCCGGTCTTATAGTGAATAGTATTTATTTTAAATTCCAGCCCTTCAAACGATCCGATAGGTAAAGTTGTTGAACGCAGCTGGTGTTGATTGCCTTCATAGTCTTGCCAGATTGCTGGTGGGTGGCCTGCATTTACATAAGATATTTCCTGATTTTTCGTATCAACCACTAAGTAAATGGCTGTGCAGTAGTGTCTAGTGTCTTCATTGTTACCGAATAAATTGTGGAGGTAATTATCTAATTCCTTCATCACTATATCTGCAGTATAGCCTTTAGAGATGAGCCGTTGAAAGATTGATTGCAACGACATGGTAATTAGTGACGATGATAGACCATGTCCCATCACATCAAGAATGATTATCCCATAGCGATGGTCATCCATCTGGTAAAAGCCATAGATATCACCTGATAATTCGCTAGATGCTTTATAATAGGCATCAATTGTTAGTTGATCATTTATTATTCTGCCTGTTAGCGACGTTTCTTGTATTTTCCTAGCTAGTTCTAATTCCTTTTTTGTTGCTATTTTATGTTTAATAAGCTCTTCTTGTTTTACTTTTAAATTACCTAGTGCCGTTTTTAGCTCTTCATTTGCTTGCTTCTTTGCTTGTAAGGCGGCTTCTGCTTCTTTCTTTGCTTCTAATAGCTCGTTTTCATAGATATCCCGTTTAAGCATAGGAATGATAATACAATCAATAGCAGACGCTCTCTTTTTAGCATTTAACAGCACGGGTATTTCAGTTCCATTACTAGATTGAAGAGAAAGATACATTTCTTCAACATGACTTTCTAGTTTTATTATAGGAAAAAAATAAAGCTGAATGAAAAGCCGAGCAGGAGCTGTTAGGATGCTGTTCATATGTTGTCCATGTAATTGCTCAGCATGGCAGTTTAGTTGATTCAGTAAGGTTTGGTTAGCCACTTGTATAATTCCGTCTTCATTTATGGATAAGAAACCACATGGTGCATGATTGAGTAGGTGATCCATTAATAGCTTCCCCTTATTCTGCAGTAATGTTTAAAGCGATTTTGTTTAGATGATTACGTATAATTGAAATGGTTTCTTCAGGATGACTTATATGCGGACAATGACCGGTTGCCTTCATCTTGATTAATAGACTATTTGGTATATGTGTATGTATGTAATCGCCTACGAGATCTGGAACGATAATGTCCTCAGAACACTGCAAGATGATAGTTGGAACGGTTACATTTGGCAAATCATTACGGTGGTCAGAGAAAAACACTGCTTCTGCAAATTGCTTTGCAATCAACGGGTCTGTAGAATGAAAACGAGTTTCCAACTCCTGAATATGAGTTTTTTGATCAGTATGGTTCATAACGGTTGCGGCAAAAAACGTTGCCCAGCCAATATAGTTTTTTTGCATCATGTCAATTAATCCTATTAGCTCGTCTTTTTCAAAGCCCCCAAAATAATTGGGTGGATCATTTAAATAATAAGGGGAAGGACCAACCATAATTAGCTGTGAGAAATAATCAGGTCGCTTTAGAGAAGCTAATAAACCAAGCATAGCTCCAACAGAATGACCAATATAGATCGCATTTTGAATATCTAGAGCAGAACAGACCTCAAGAACATCTAGAGCATACCCGTTAAGAGAGCTGTATCTGTCTTGATTATACGCACTGATGTCAGAATTTCCTGCACCAACATAATCAAACAAGATAATTTGATAATCATCCATAAAAGCATCAGCAACGAGCTTCCATACACTTTGATCACAGCCGAATCCTGGTGCAAAAATCATCGGCTGGTTACCATTTCCGAAAACCTTCACATTATTACGAATGATGACATCTTGGTCCATCATGACGCCCCTTTCTATGAAAATAGTAATCCTATAACTTGTATCATACCATTTTTTTTGGCAAATCGGTGCGATAAACAACTGTTATAGGGTAGATTTTTGAAGAGCTAAAAAAAAGCAAAATTGCCTAGAACTTACAAGGAGGCTAAGTTATCTAGAACGCTGTCATACTATTTTCATAAGTTATTCAAAATTTTTCTTTTTAAAGAGGTTTCATGGAGTGAACGTCAAAGTTATAAGTAGAAGGAGTGGTAACAATGGAATTGCATGAGATACAGCAACTAGCTGAAAAGGTAAAGAATAATATCGCAAAAGTCGTGATTGGGAAGGATGAAGCCATTGATCAGCTTTTAGTAGCATTGATTGCTTCTGGACACGTGCTATTAGAGGATGTACCAGGTACAGGAAAGACGTTATTGGCAAAATCAATGGCAAAATCAATTGATTGTTCGTTCAAAAGGATCCAATTTACTCCGGACTTATTACCGACTGATGTGACAGGGATAAATTTTTATAATCAGAAGCTAGGAGAATTTGAACTACGCCGTGGACCGATTTTTTCGAATATTCTTTTGGCCGATGAAATTAATAGAGCAACACCACGAACACAATCGAGTCTGCTAGAGTGTATGGAGGAACGCCAAACAACAATAGATGGGGAGACTCTTGTATTAGAACAACCTTTTTTAGTAATCGCTACCCAAAATCCAGTTGAAAATCAAGGGACATTCCCACTGCCAGAAGCCCAGCTTGATCGTTTTCTATTAAAAGTCAATCTCGGCTATCCAAGCAAAGAGGAAGGAGTATCGATACTAAAGCGTTTTAAAGAAAGTAATCCAATAGAAAGTATAGAGGCTGTTGTTAGTAAAATGGAATTAATCAAGGCGCAAGCAGTTTACTCTAAAGTTCATGTCAGTGATGAGTTACTTCACTACATGCTTGATATTGTAGAGAAGACACGAGTAATGCCAACAGTTGAGCTAGGAGTTAGTCCTAGAGGAAGTCAAGCCTTACTTAAAGCCGTTCAAGTCTATGCCATTTTACAAGGAAGAAGCTTTGTTACTCCTGATGATGTAAAGGCAATGGTTAAGCCAGTGCTTGCTCACCGAATTATTGTTAAACAAATGGTCAGAGCTAAGTCTCAACCAGTACATGACATACTAGAAGAAATTCTTAAGAGTATCCCTGTACCTACAGAGGTTGAGATAATGAAGGGAATCGAATCGTAAATGAACATAGTATGGTTCATGCTGGTAACAATCTTGATCATTCTGGTCCAATCGTTCATTTTTACAAAGTGGGGATTGGCAAGCGTAAGTTATACTCGTTCCTTTAACAAGGAGACAGTATTTCCTGGGGAAAGTTTTGAAATGGTTGATGAGATATCCAATAAGAAGCTCTTGCCGGTACCGTGGGTCCGACTAGAGTCAAAAATTAGTAACAACTTACAATTTGCTCGGAAACAGGACCAATCGATTGAAGAAGCTAATGAAGGGTATCATCGCACCCTGTTTAGTTTATCGCCCTATGAAAAAGTGACGCGGAGGCATAAAGTTACTTGTTTGAAAAGGGGTTACTACCAATTAAAGACGGTTTCCCTCACACTTGGTGATATCGTTGGTTTTCATGAAAAGGCGGAGGTTTTCGATGCCAAAGCAGCTGTAACTGTATTTCCTGAGCTTTTGGAAATAGAGGATATTCCTTTGCCTTCTCATAGTTGGTTAGGTGATCTACTAGTTAAAAGGTGGATTATTGACGACCCCTTTGTGAGCGCGGGTGTCCGTCAATATACATACGGTGATCCCCTCAATTCTGTGAACTGGAACGCAACTGCAAAGACTGGTCAATTGCAGGTGCGTAAGCGCGATTTTACAGCTGACCACCACTTAATGATCTATCTTAATTTTGATGAAACAGAAGATATTTGGATGCCAATCCTTAACCCTGAGAAGATGGAAACGGGAATCTCCTATGCCGCATCGCTTGCTACTGTGACAATCTCAAGAGGAATTAATACAGGTTTCGGCTGTAACTCCTACTTAGTGACTCAAGCATCTGAGGATATTAAAGAAGCGATTAGAATTGAGCCCAAGAGTAGTAGTGAACAATTAAATTATCTATACGAAAATATGGCTATGTTGGCAATGGATAGAAGCATGAATTTCCCCCGCTTCTTAAAGGAAGAGGCTGAAAATCTTTACAACACCGATATTCTTATTATTACAGCAATCATGACACCATTGATTGAAGATGTAATCCAACAAATCGAAGCGCAAGGGAATAAGGTAGAGATACTGATGCTGCCGGACCAAGAAGTAGGTGAGCAAGTTTGATAACCAATGTCTTAAAGAAGTGGGCTATTGCTTGGGTTGAATATATGATTTTTGTACCAATTATCGTTCTGATAGGAGTTTATTTTTCTGCTAGACCTCTGCTTTGGACCGTTAGTTTGCCAATCGTCCTTTTAATAGGTCTAGTTCTTAGGGGGAAGGTAGGTACTCAAAGAAGATGGGTGTTCGTGGGAATTTCCACCGCTACTGCGCTTAGTTATTCATTTTTCTTTTCCGAAGGCATAGTCTCTTATCTACTTTTATGTATAATTGGTTTTGCTGTTTTTTACCGAGGTACTATTTACGGAGAGCGGGAGTTAGAAGATTTAACTCCCTATTCATTATTATGGAAAGCAGGATTTCCTATTTACTTCATTGGACACTTTTTCTATCGACTACTTGAGCCATTAAGAGACTATTTGAATATCATTACTTGGCTTGGGGTGCTCCTCGTGGTGGTTACCCTGTTTATCTCAAATCGTCTTTCGTTGCGGGAATCGACATTATCCAAGACTAGAAAGCCTTTTGTTGCTAGTTCAATAATGGGCAAAAACCGTTTTTACCTCTTCATAATGGTAGGGAGTATAGTTGTCATTACGAACTTTAAGATTGTTCAGACATTTATCTCGCAATTGTTTGCGCTAATAGGAAGAGGTTTAGAATGGCTAACGTCTTTTTTCGGAACAGAAGAGGAAGGAGAGTTGACCAACCCTTCTGGTGATATGGGGCCTCTACCTTCATTTGAAGCAGGTGAGCCGGCACAATTTTGGTTGCTGCTTGAAAAAATCGTCTTTGCAGTTATGGCTGTAGGCGCGGTTGGTGTTGGGGTGTTAGTGCTTTATTATGGTGGAAAACAAATTGGTCGCTGGGTTCGCAAATCTTTTTATTGGTTACAAGGTTTTTTAACGAAGGTACTGAATATACGGATAAAAGAAGATGAAGACTATCAGTATATCGATGAAAATGAAAGTTTACTGGACTTTAGGGGCTGGCGTGACCAAAAAGCCAATCAGGCAAAAGATAGGGTAAGACAAATAGTGAAACGGAAACCAAACTGGGACAGTTTGTCTGGCTCTGAAAAAGTAAGTTATGTTTTTAGGGAATTTGTATTCGGAAATCTAAAACGAGGATATTCATTTACACGTTCAGAAACACCTAATGAGATCATTCAAATGGTTCAAAAAAAGGAAGAAGACGACTATTCAACACTAGCCATCATGTACGAAAAAATGAAATACGGCGAGCAAGAAATAACCGATGAGGAAGCAAGCAATCTAGTAACTGTATTAGAAAAGTTAGAAAAGAAAAAGTAGCTTAGTAGCAGAGCGCATTTGCGTCCTGTTGTTATGTTTAGGCATTAAGTTGTAAATAGCACTAGACTATTTTACTAATTTTAACAGTAGCAACAAAGAGTAAATCGGTACTTCTATCTATTTAGAAAATTATGTAAATCAACTACACTATAATTTGGGGTTTCAAATAATAAGACTTACTTCGTATTCCTGTCGAAAGGATGTGACGAAAGTAGTCTTGATAAAAAGGGAGAGGAGATTTTACAAGTGAAAAAACATGGAATAGTATCAATTGCGTTAGTCTTTGTTTTGGTATTAGGAATGGCAGGAAATGTATTTGCTGCTGACCAAGCATTTATTGATCAGGTTCGAAAGGAATATACGAATTTTGAAAGTAAAAGTTCAGCAGACTATACAAATTTTAGAGATAGCGAAACTGAAAAATACGAAACATATAAATCGAAAGAGTCTAACTCCTTGGAGAGTTTTGTAAAACAAACAGAAAAAGATCTTCAAGCTTTAGACCAAATACTTAATCAAGACCTTCAACAATTAGAAGCACTTTACAGTGGAAACAATAGTTACTCAAATATGCTTAGACAGTACCGAATCCAAACGTCATTAACCCATTTAGGGAGCGCAATGCATCAGTATAATAATAGTGTAAATCCTAACTTTTTAGGTAGTCTGATGCATCGCTATAATACGATTATTAATGAAAACCATCTAAACGGGTCGATGATTAGATATAAAAATGCTGTTAATGAAAACTATTTAAGTAGTGCGATGCAGAAGTACAATAATGCCGTAAATCAAAACTATTTAAATAGTCCGATGTTCAGGCTTAATAACGGAAGTAGCACAACGTATTTAAATAGTGTTATGTTCCGATATAACCGTGGACAGTTGACAAAACAGCAAGCGAGAAAGCAATGGGATGAGTTATTGCAAAAAGAAAAAGCCGCCCTTCAAACAATAATTAACGACTCAAAAGCTAGTCTTAAACAAACAGAAGAAACTACCAAAGCAAATATACTAAGGCAGAAGGTCTCTACCGTAAACGGAATTTTACAACAGAGAAAAGCGTCGCTAACAACTGTTTCCAACTTACGCAAAGAGTATTTTGGTGAAGGTCTAACCTTTGATCCGTTGATACCTGACTTAGGTGATATTAATGTATTTTTGAATGAAGAGTGGTTAGGGTTTGAACAGCCTCCTGTTATTAGGAATGGCTCAACACTTGTGCCAATGCGAGCCATCTTTGAAAAACTCGAGGCAGAAGTAGTTTGGAACCAACAAACAAGAAGTGTTACCGCTACAAAACAAGGGAGCAAAATAACGCTAACGATCGATAACAAAACAGCTTATATTAATGGCAATGCAATGAACTTAGATACAGCACCAACGTTGATTAATGGCTACACAATGGTACCGCTTCGCTTTGTCAGCGAGTCATTAGGAGCTGAAGTAAAATGGGATGCGAAGACTAGGTCGGTGTTTATCATCAATAAATAAAGATCAAGAATTTTTCCGGAGATTTTGCGGTAACCGCGGCAAAACCTTGTCCAAGATCTAAAAGTTCCTCATTTATAATTAACATTCTCTTCGAAAAATCAAACTAATGTAAACAAAGTGAGACAGGAGTGAAGGATACTTCTGTCTTTTTTTCTGTGGAGTGAACGAACGATACCATAGCACTGTCCGCTGAGTATGAAAGTGATAGTTCAAGCCCTCTATCTAGTTTGGTAAAAATGAGCAATATTTAGGCTGATTATGGGGAATAGATAAAGATGCTAAACTCTTTAAGGAGGATAATATGAAAAGAGAAATATGGAAAAACCCTGTATTTTCAATATCGGCTATAATTGTTTTCATACTCGTTTTATTCGGAGCGATTATGCCGAGCAGATTTGGGGCAGTTGCAGGGGAGTTATATGAATTAACAACAGTGAATTTTGGGTGGTTTTACCTAATTTCCGTTTTTGTTATCATTATCTTCTTAGTTGGACTTGCGGTAAGTAAGTACGGTGCGATAAGAATTGGTGGAGAGAATGAACGACCGGAGTTTCCGTTTTTCACTTGGGTCGGTATGTTGTTTTCAGCAGGGTTTGGTGTTGGTCTCGTATTTTGGGGCGTAGCCGAGCCTATGAGTCACTTCTTTACAGCGCCATTTCGTGATACGGTTGGCCAAACTGAGGAAGCAGCAAGAATTGCGATGGGATATTCATTTTTTCACTGGGGAGTAAGTCAGTGGGCCATATTTGCAATTGTTGGACTTGTTATTGGCTTCTTACAGTTTCGAAAACAAAAGAACGGTCTTGTTTCAACCGCTCTCGAACCAATTACTGGTAGTAAACCTGTGGTGAAAAATACAATCGATATCTTAGCGGTTATTGCAACAGTTATGGGAATTGCCACATCACTTGGCTTAGGTGTGCTTCAAATGAACGGAGGCTTAAATGCTGTCATCAATCCTGAAAATCCGATTAATTTGCAAATTGTTATTATCATCTTCCTTTTTATAGCTTATATGCTCTCTTCAAGCACAGGATTAGATAAAGGTATTCGCTATTTAAGTAACTTAAATTTAGGGTTAGCACTAGGTTTGCTTTTATTTGTATTTATTGCAGGGCCAACAGTGTTTATTTTGGAAAGTTTTACGCTTGCTTTGGGAGATTATTTTACAAATTTTATTAGGTATAGTTTACGGATGCAGCCATACATCGCTGGAACTTGGGTGCGCGATTGGACAATCTTTTATTGGGCTTGGGCGATTGCCTGGTCGCCATTTGTAGGGGCTTTTGTTGCTCGTGTTTCTAGAGGTAGAACCATTCGGGAGTTTATTCTGGGAGTCATGATTATTCCACCTGTTATTGCCTGTCTTTGGATCGCTACTTTTGGTGGTGCAGCGCTATGGAATGATCTACGTAATAATGCTGGAATTGCTGAAGCAGTAAACGTTGATTTAACACTAGCATTGTTTCAAGTATTTGAGTTTTTTCCGCTAACTGGTTTGCTAAATACGTTATCAATTTTGCTCATTTTTACATTCTTAGTTACATCAGCGGACTCAGCGACCTATATTTTGGCAAGTATGACAACGCATGGTTCACTTAACCCTCAGCGTTTTGAAAAGCTAGTTTGGGGAGTTTTGATGTCTGCAATCGCTGGTGTGCTCCTATATGCAGGTGGTCTAGAAGCACTTCAAACAGCTTCACTTATATCTGCTTTACCATTCACACTAATCTTATTGTTATTGATGTTTTCTATTATTAAGCTGCTTCAACATGAACCTTTGCCGATTAGAAAAGCTGACTTGAGAAGATTTAAACGATTGCAGAAGGCAGCTGAGAAGGAAAAAAAGTAATACAGGAATGAAAGGGGAAGTCATTACTTTGGCTTCTCTTCGTTTATTTAGAGTAAAAGGAACATAAAACCATAGAAATATATGACAATTTTAGATATAATTTTTAAGAAGATAGCTAATTTGAAATGATTTTACATAGTATATTTATATCTCTATAGGAATTAGTAAGAAGAATGTCGAATAGTCTATATCTAATACAGATGTACTTAGGAGGAAAACAGATAATGTCCTACCAGCAAATGAATGACTCCCCTCTATCCAAAGCTTCAGGCTTATTGACGGATAATTTAGAACTAATAGAAGTGCTAGAACAGGTTGTTATGGCTATCCTTGAAGAAGTGAATAACTGTCATACAGTGGGGATTTCTTTGCGACAGCAAGATGGGACATTTCAGGATTTCATAGAGAGAAAAGACGAGAAGCATGAAAGTCCGTCTCGGTTTATACACCGGTTGATCGAGGAGAAGCAAGTCAGTCCTAAAGAAACACTTTTTTATCGAAATGACAATAAGTCTGATTCAATTGAGGTAAGGTCAGTATTTATTACACCTATAACATATAGGGACGAAGTTTATGGGTATTTGTATTTGGTAGATTACGATAGCTTACTCTCTTCGGATGAAGAACGTATTATAAATAAATATGCACAGGCAGCAGCAATTGTCATTTCCAACGCAGAAAATCTAACTCATAAGGAAAATTTATTATACGAAAAACAACTGTTATTGGATGTAACAAGAGATTTGGCACTTTTGACATCCATGCAGGAAGTTTTAGATAAGTGTTTTCATTATGTCTCACAAGTATTAGATAATGACAATGTCGGTGCTCTCATACTTGATCCAATTGCTGAAAAGAAGATCAAGCCAACTAGACTAAATAAAACGAGTAAAATGACTGAAACTGAGTGGAAGGAAAAACACTCAGAGTTGGCGATTGACCATAACAATGATCCTTTATACCAAGAAGTTTTGCAGACAAAAAAAGCAATTTTCATTCCCGATGTTTTTGAAGATGAGAGACCCAACCATGACGCTTGTCGGGCTTTCGGAATAAAGAGCTTATTTCGTATCCCCCTTGTAGCAATGGGGGCTGTCCTAGGTGTTATTTCAGTTGTTAACCTTGAGAAGGCGAGCACTTATTATACGAATGCTCAAATGCGTTTAGCACAATCAATTGTCGATGCTACAGCTTTGGCGTTATCTAATCTATTATTTAGAGAAAAGCAAGAAATTATTATCGAAGAGCGGACGGCGGAGATTTCGTTAAAGAATAAGGAATTAGAAAGAGTAGTGAAGGAGCTACAAAGACTAAGTAGAGAAAAAGAGTTAATCTTACACTCTGCTGGTGAAGGTATTTTTGGACTAGACATTGAGGGTGAAATTACGTTTAGTAACCCAGCAGCTGCAAAGATGTTAGGATATGATGATAAAGAAGAGCTGATTGGAAAAAGCTATCACAGCATTTTTAACCGTATTAAAGCAAATAGGTTAAACTACATAGATGAATTCACAACTTATATTGACAACAATCTGACGAACTATGGTACCAATGAGGAGTTCTTCCGTAAAGATGGTTCTGGGTTTCCGGTTGAATACGTCGTATCTCCCATAAAAGAGGATGACAAACTTAGTGGTTACGTTGTCATTTTTAAAGATATTACGGTTCGTAGACAGCTTGAAGAAAAGATAAAGTTCCAAGCCTATTATGATAGTTTAACTAGCCTACCAAACCGTGTGTTATTAAAAGATCGTCTTAGTCAAGCAATTACGAACGCAACCACGCATCAAGAAAAATTGGCCGTATTATTCATTGATCTAGATCGTTTTAAACTGGTCAATGACACGCTAGGTCATAGTTTTGGAGATTTTTTGTTACAAAAGGTTGCGGTCACTTTAAAACGCTGTGTTCCAAAGGGAGCTACGGTTTCTAGACAAGGTGGAGACGAATTTACAATTATTCTTCCAGCAATACGAAATCAAGAAGAAATAACGTTCGTCACTAATAAAATTATTGAGGCTTTTTCACAGCCATTTAACATTAAGGAAAACGAGATTTATATAAAACCGAGTATAGGCATTAGTATTTATCCAGATGACGGCGAAGATGTAGATGCATTAATAAAAAACGCAGATACAGCCATGTATCGGTCAAAAGAGCTGAAGGGAAACAACTTTCAGTTTTATAATTGCTCTATGGATAAAAGAAACCTACGTGATGCGAAAGTCGAAAATGGGTTGCATAAAGCACTCGAAAATAATGAGTTTGAGGTACACTATCAACCTCAAATTAACTCGAAAACAAATAAGTTGATTGGTGTTGAGGCGCTCTTGCGTTGGAACCATCCAACCATGGGGGTTGTATCTCCAGTTGACTTCATACCGATAGCTGAGGAAACAGGTTTAATTGTACCTATTGGAGAGTGGGTACTGAGAACAGCATGCAAACAGGTAAAGACATGGCATGAACTTGGTCTTGGTCCACTCGTAGTCTCCGTAAATCTATCAGCTCGCCAATTTGAAAAGCAAGATTTGGTGCAATTGGTTAAAGATATTCTAGAAGAAACAAAGTTACATCCTAGTTTTCTAGAATTAGAGCTAACTGAAAATCTAATCATTAAAAATACGGCATCGACACTAGAAACGATGGAAAAATTAAGAGATTTGGGCATTAAGATTTCGATTGATGACTTTGGAACCGGTTATTCATCGTTAGGTTATCTGAAGAACTTTCCAATAAATACCTTAAAGATTGATCGGTCTTTTGTAAACGGTGTGGTAGGGGATTTAGCTAATGCAGCCATCACTAATACGATTATTACGTTAGCTGATAATCTTAGCTTAAATGTAATCGCTGAGGGAGTAGAAACAGAGGATCAGATGAAATTTCTATCATCTAAAGGCTGTTTTTTAATGCAAGGGTATATGTTTAGTCCACCAATTAAAGCAGAAGATCTTATGGAAAAATACTTTTCACAAGATGACCAAGAAATACTTTTAAATTAAGGAGACTATTATGAAGGCGGTTCGTGCGGTATTGCATTTTTTAAAAAGGGGCGGAGTAAAGTATATATTTGGAATTCCAGCAGGTTCCGTGAATGCTTTTTTTGATGAGCTATATGATATGAAGGAGTTAACTCCTATTATCGTTAAACATGAAGGCGCTGCTTCTTATATGGCATCATCTTATGCAAAGTATAGTAACCAGCTAAGTGTCTGTATTGCTAGTAGTGGGCCAGGAGCAACGAACTTAATAAGTGGCTGTGCAAATGCAATGAGAGAGCAGTTACCGGTTTTATTTTTGACAGGGGCTGTGCCTGTGTCGACTGTAGGAATGAATGCTTCTCAGGAACTAAATGCCGAGCCAATTTTTCGCTCGATCACAAAGTATAGTGTTACCGTTAACGACTCAAAAAAACTGCTTACAGAAGTCGCGAAGGCAGTTGAAATAGCGATAAGTGGCGTACCAGGACCAGTTCATATCGCGATGCCAATCGATGTACAACTCCAGCAAGTAGACTTGGCTACGATACCGCCATACCCAATTCGAACGCCAATCTACCCAGACATGATGGCGATTAAGCAAGCCGCAATTGCAATGGTTAGTGGCAAATCTGGTTTTATATTCGCAGGGCAAGGCGCGAGAGGTTCAACATCACTAATGTTGGAGATAGCTGAACTACTGCAATGGCCAATTGTTGTTACACCACAAGGGAAAGGATTAATTCCCGATAACCACCCGCTATATGCAGGGGTTTATGGCTTTGCAGGTCATGAGTCAGCCTCAAACCTAGTGAATGATGCTGAGCGAAAGGTGATGTTAATCGTAGGTTCAAGTTTAGGCGAGACTGCAACAAACAATTGGAATGAGAACTTAACAAAAGGCCGTGTGGTTATTCAACTTGATTATGATAGTACTGTTTTTAGCAGAAAATACTCTGTTGATATTCCTATCCATGGCGATATTGACTTAAGTCTCTTACATTTACACGAATATTTAAAAGATTTGGGTGCTAAGCAAGATCGTGAAGCTACTGCTGAAAAAAGTTCCTACCAGTCTTCCAAAGAATTTATTTCACAAGATGTTTTATTAAAACTACAAGACTTTTTGCCAGAAACCACCCGCTATGCTATTGATGTTGGAGAATTCATGGCGTATGTTGTTCATTATATGAATGTCAAGGATGTTGATACGTTCGATATTAATATTCATTTCGGAGCGATGGGTCAAGGGATAGCGGCAGCATTTGGTTCAATGTTAGCTGAACCTGACAGACCAGTAGTATGTATTACGGGTGATGGTTGCTTCTTTATGCATGGAATGGAAATGTTAACAGCAAAGGAATACAATCTCCCTATTTTATTCGTGGTTATGAATAACGCTAGGCTAGGGATGGTCTATCACGGTCATTCCCTTCAATATAATCGTTCTCACCCGCGCTTTGAACAACAGGCTGTTAATATAACAGCAATGTCTCAAGCATTAGGTATACCAAGTGTCCGTGTGGAGAGTTTAGACGATATTAATAAATATGTCATTAATCATTTAATGAATGTTGATGGACCGACAATATTGGAGGTTTCATTAGTCGATGAAAATACTCCGCCGATGGGTGAGCGAGTAAAGTTTCTATCTTCATTTGGAAAAGTGTAATGGGTTGGCCTACTGTCGAAAAACAAGGCCAACCCTTATTAATTTTCGCCACTCAATGCTCGTAAATAGCTTTTTTGATCGAGTGTTTTCTCACCGCTGATACATTCTTCTATGTAATGACGAAGGCGTTGATTTTGCTGAAACATTTGCTCATTCGCTGCTGTTAAGTACTCTAGCTTTGCGGTTCCCGGGTGGTTGTATTCCTGCTGTGCACCTAATGAAGCCTGCTGTACATTTTCAACTGCTATTTGTAGCTCACGAATGTGTTGGATCATATATTCACGGTCTTTTTCTAGTTTATTTAGTCGTTTTTCAATCGTTATTAATCTATCTTCCACGTTGGATCCTCCCTCAAAGTCTAGGTGTAACCTCTTATATAAGCCTACGCTTTAACCACCTAAGTTATGCCTTCTGGGACTTATGACAATCTATGAAAATATTTCTGATAATTGAATAAAACAGATTTACATATATTACTATAAAATCTATAATTTATATAGGTCAGATATATAGGAGGAACCTACTTGAAGAGCATGAGGGCTTTACTAATACGCGCATACCAATCAGATCACGTTCTCGAGGTTATTTTCTCTTCATTGCGCTGGTTTTTTGTTTTGTTATCTGTGGTTGTATTTACGATAAAATATAGTAGAGATCCAGTAGAACTCCATTTGCTTCTATTCATGAGTTTAATTGCATTTGGCTGTCTTTATATGGGTATTTCTGACTATTGTTTATATAGGACTCCTGAAAAGTCAAAGGCATATCTTATTATGACCAAAGGTGGTCCTTTCTTTGATTTTGTAGCGTTTTTCGCTTTAATTTCATTGACTGGTGGAATTTTTAGTCCACTTACCCCTCTAGCCTACCTAATCATTTTGCATGTTTCCGTATATTGGCGGTTTATTGGTGCTATTACCTCGGCTCTGCTTTTCATGTTAGGCTTTACGATCGTTTTTATGATCCAAGGCTATATTCTATTGTCATTTGATTATTTGACGTATTTAACACAACTTGCATTCTTACTCCTTATGGGGTTACTAGGAGGCGTAATTGTTTCAAGAGAAAGGTACCACTTTTCAGAAAAGAATGTGTTTGAAAATTTAGCCAATAAAGATCATCTCACGAATATTGATAATCACCGCTCCTTTCAAGAACAGTTACGAGTTGCAAAAGATAAAGAGGTGCCATTTTACCTCGTCTTTGCTGATATTGATGGTTTTAAGCAGGTAAACGACCAATATGGGCATGTAGTTGGTGATCTAGTGTTAAAGAAAATTGCGAAGACACTTCGGATGCACATACCACAGAACGTAGGGAATGTGTTTCGCTATGGAGGAGAGGAGTTTGCCATCTTGCTATATACGGATGACCAAAATTATGTAGAAGACTTGCTGAAACATGTAAAAGAAAAAATTGCTGAAGACGATCATTATAGTAATGAAGGCAAATTTACAGTGACCATGAGCTTTGGATGTAAACGAAATACTAGAGACGAACAGCCTATCGAGCTAATAGACGAGGCGGACAAGCTATTATACGAAGCAAAACGCTCAGGAAAAAATTGTATTGTTTATGACTTAGAGGTAAGAGAATTAGTAGAAGTTTAGTTTCAATTAACACAAACAACACTAAACGTTTGACTTCACCATACGTTTAAGCTGCGAATATGATGATGTATAAGTGTATTCGGAGAATGGTGGAGTTTTATGGGAAATCACATAGATGCAATAGGCTTAACAGATAGTGAAAAGATTCTAATTGGTACATGGCTTGATGCGCTAGGTACGGTTATCTCAGCCATTGGTGAAGTTAGGGAATTACTGGGGTTAAATGAGATAAATAAGCTTTTAGTAGCGATTGGTGACGGATTACAAGGGGTTGGGCCATTTCTTATTGGAACTGCAGCGGAAGACGACCCGCTAATGTTTGCTGGAAACTGGATCGATGGTGCAGGGGGTACCGCAGCTTCGTTAGGTGCATTTAGAGAATATATAGGTCTAGGAGAAGAAGAGGACAATCTAAGAATTGAGTTGTTAGGTTATATATTACAATCAAAAGGTGCGTCGATTAGTGCTGTTGCTGACTATTTAGCTGGTGAAGAGGGGCTTGCTTTTGGAAATGCGCTACAAGGATTAGGTGCAGGCTTGGAGGCTATCGGAGCAGTGTATCTCCTTAGAAATATGGAAGACATCGGTACTCCTATTACTACTCTAGGTGCAATCCTACAGGCAATTGGTTCAAATTATAATGCTGTCATTGTGACAAGACAGTTTTTGCAAGGAAATGGTTAGACAAAAGCTGCTACCCAAACATGGAAAGCAGCTTTATTTATGAGTAAATCCTCTTACGAACTGCTCAATCAATAAAATTAGACTAAAAATCCTGTCACTATCGCGATTAGAAAGTTTTGTGGTAAACGGTGGTTCGCCTTAATTTATTCTGTATTTCAAATTTAAATATTCATAATCAGTGTTTATTCTGTTGGTTACTCAGATACAATACATACATAGATATATTTACTAATATATGATATAACTAAAATTATTATTTAGAGACTGAGTGAATTTCATAATTATCTATACTGGGTCAGTTTAAGCTAGTTACGGAGGGATTTACGCACGTACCTATAGCAGTTAACATTGGCGAAATAATCAATTATGAAAATCACTAGAATGGAGAAAGGTTGGTATGGTAGAAGATGGAGAACAAGTCGAGTGGTTCCAATTTTATTAAACATATTGTCGTTGAAGATTTAAAAGCTGGGAAATACGATGAAATCGTGACACGCTTTCCGCCCGAACCTAACGGATACTTACATATTGGACATGCAAAATCGATTGTACTTAATTTTGAATTAGCTGATGAGTTTAAAGGAAGAACAAACCTGCGTTTTGATGACACAAACCCTGTTAAGGAAGATGTCGAGTTTGTGGAATCTATCAAAGAGGATGTAAAATGGCTAGGGTTTGATTGGGACGGGCTATTTTTTGCGTCAGACTACTTTGACACAATGTATGAAAAAGCAGTTCTTTTGATTAAGAAAGGTTTAGCATATGTTGAAGATTTATCACAAGAAGAAATTCGCGCCTACCGTGGCACTTTAACAGAACCAGGTAAAGAAAGCCCATCAAGAAGCCGCTCGATTGAGGAAAATTTAGATTTGTTTGAGCGAATGAAAAATGGTGAGTTTCAAAATGGTGAGAAGGTTCTTCGTGCGAAAATTGATATGGCATCACCAAATATAAACTTACGTGACCCAGTAATTTACCGCATATCTCATGCTACACATCATAATACTGGTGACAAATGGTGCATCTATCCAATGTATTCGTTTGCGCATCCATTAGAGGACGCAATTGAAGCAGTTACTCACTCAATTTGTACATTAGAATTTGAGGATCAACGTCCGTTCTACGATTGGGTTGTTGAGCAATGTGAAATGGAAGCAACTCCTAGGCAGTATGAGTTTGCTCGCCTAAATCTAACAAATACTGTAATGAGTAAGCGTAAGCTAAAACTGTTTGTTGATGAGAATATTGTTGACGGTTGGGATGACCCTCGTATGCCGACAATTTCAGGCTTACGTAGAAAAGGCTACACTCCTGAAGCAATTCGCAATTTCTGCCGTGAGATTGGAGTTTCTCGTGCCTTCAGTACAGTTGATGAGCAAATGCTTGAGCACTTTATACGTGAAGATTTAAAGTTGAAAGCGCCACGTACTATGGCTGTTTTAGAGCCGTTGAAGGTTGTAATTACTAATTATCCTGAGGGACAAGTAGAATGGTTAGATGCTGAAATTAACCCTGAGAATGAAGAGATGGGCACACGTAAAATACCATTTTCTCGTGAAATCTATATCGAGCAAGATGATTTTATGGAAGAACCACCAAGCAAATACTTCCGCTTATTCCCTGGTAATGAGGTTCGTCTAAAGCATGCTTATTTTATTAAATGTGAGGAAGTCATCAAAGACGAAAACGGTAACGTTATCGAGTTGCGTTGTACGTATGACCCAGAAACTAAAAGTGGTTCTGGATTTACAGGTCGTAAAGTAAAAGGCACGTTGCATTGGGTAGAAGCAACTCACGCAAAAGCAGCAGAATTTAGACTTTTTGAGCCACTTATTTTAGATGATGCTGGTGACGAAGGGGAAGATAAAAACTTCCTTGAGAAGGTAAATCCAAATTCGCTCTCGGTTTTACAAGGGTTTGTTGAAGAAAATATGGCTGCAGCTAAAGGCCATGATAAATTCCAATTCTTCCGTCATGGTTACTTTAATGTTGATCCAAAATTAACGAGTGAAGACAACCTAGTATTTAACCGAATTGTTTCTTTAAAAAGTTCGTTCAAACTTTAGAAGTTGAGGCTGTCCAGCGATGCGGACAGCCTTTTTTTGCTTGTAAAAATCAATTACTGAGTGGTTAATATATTTTGGTGAAGGATCTTATGAAATAGTTACTAGGAGGAGTACCTTACATTTTTCAAATGATTGGAATTCTTTTACGTTGATAGAAAAACTCATATAAAAGATAGAAAAATTCATTCAAAAGACAGAAAAACAATTTTAGTTAATAAAACAATCACCAAGATGCTACAATTCCCCTTATTTTATGAAAAATACCTACTAGTTGTAGCAGATGAACATGCCCCTTATGCTGCTTGTATTCAAGAATATGTAAATATTTTTTACCAATGACATAAATCTTCAGGCCTATTCGTACTATTTAATATAGGATTCGGCCTTTAATTCTTAGTTGACGGATAGGGATTATAGGTGTATAGTGTTGTCAATAAATACAAAATATGGAGGAGGTTTAGTAGTGACTACGTTATTAGTTCTAGTAAACATTGCAATTTTATTATTAGTTATTATTGGTCTATATTTCATGCAAAAGAAGCATGTCTCATTTTCAAAACGCGTTTTTGCTGCACTTGGGATCGGGATTCTCTTTGGTCTAATTTTACAATTTGTCTATGATCCTAAATCAGAGATTATTAAGATTTCAATGGATTGGTTTGGATTGGTTGGCACGAGTTATATCCGATTTTTACAAATGATCGTGATGCCATTAATCTTTGTATCAATCTTAGCTGCTTTTACAAAAATGAAGTTAGCAAAAAATTTAGGGAAGATAAGCTTATTAATTATCGGAATGTTAATTGCAACAACGGTAATTTCCGCTGCTGTTGGGATTGGAACGACGATTACCTTCAATTTAGAAGCAATTCAAATTGAGCAAGGTGACGCTGAACTTTCTCGAGGTGACTCATTAACAAACGCATACAGTAGTAACCTTGAAGGGAAGACATTGCCGAACCAAATTCTTGAATTATTGCCTCGAAATCCATTTCTAGACTTTACGGGGGCAAGAGCTACATCAACGATCGCAGTTGTTATTTTTGCAGTATTCTTAGGGCTTGGCTATTTAGGAGTGAGTAGAAAAGAACCTGAACAGGCCGAAATGTTTAAGAAGATTATCGACAGTATTTATGCAATTGTGATGCGTGTTGTAACAATAATTCTACGCTTGACGCCTTATGGTGTTTTAGCAATCATGACACGAACCGTGGCGACCAGCGATTTAAATGCAATCTATAATCTTGGAAAGTTCGTAATTGCTTCTTATGTTGCTTTAGCAATTGTCTTTATTATTCACTTAGTAATCCTTATGGGAGTTGGCTTAAACCCAATTACTTATATGAAAAAGGCATTCCCAGTGTTAGCGTTCGCTTTTACTTCCCGTACAAGTGCGGGTGCCCTTCCAATGAACATTGCAACTCAAAAGAAGTTAGGTGTATCTGATGGAATTGCCAACTTTGCCGGTTCATTTGGTTTATCAATTGGTCAAAACGGTTGTGCTGGTGTATATCCTGCAATGCTAGCAGTAATTATTGCACCAACAGTAGGAATTAACCCATTAGATCCTGGTTTCCTATTTATGCTATTAGCAATTGTTGCTATAAGTTCATTTGGTGTAGCTGGTGTTGGAGGAGGAGCGACATTTGCAGCTCTACTCGTTTTATCAGCTATGGACTTACCAATTGCTTTGGCGGGGTTATTAATTTCTGTTGAACCACTTATTGATATGGGACGTACCGCTTTAAATGTTAGCGGAAGTATGACAGCTGGGCTTGTAACTAGTAAAGTAACAGGAGAAATCGATACAGACATTTACAATAATCCAGAGCAACAAATTGAAATTCAAGCATAAAAATAGAAGGGAGGCCGACATAATGTCAGCCTCCTTATTTTATTTAAGGGCATACGGGTATCAATTTTTTTTGCGGACACCAGTTCCGTTAATATTAGTAATAACGGCAAATGTTCAATTTCGAGGACAAACGTTCCGCTATTTCGGCAGAAATGAGTGTCTTTGCGTTATTTCTGACTAAATAACAAAACCGCTGTCCTCGAAAAATTAAAAAAGGGCTTTTTATCAAAAATAGCGGAACGCATGTCCGGATAACCTTTTCACAGACATACTCCATTCAAAGTTGCTTATCTCACATCCAAAGCTACAAAACTCGGCTTGCGCTCTCGAAATGTCGTCACATACTTAAATCCGGCACTCTGTAACAGCTCGTACCCAAAATCTAAATGTTTACCGACAAAATGTTTACTGTGAGCATCAGTTCCCACGGTAATGATTTCGCCGCCTGTTTCTTTATAGAGCTTCAAGAATGGAAGATCGGGAAGTGCACAATCTATCCGATAACGAAAGCCCGACATATTCACTTCGATCCCACGACCCGAATGAATTAATACTTTAAAAGTATCCTCAATAATGTCAAAATACTTTTCCCATTTCACTTCTGACCAATGAGATTTTACAAAATGCAAGTAACGCTTAATCAACGTTAAATGGCCAAGAACATTAAAGTCGTGAAACTCTTTTACGTATTGGTTGATGGTTAGAAAATATCTTTCCACTGCATCTTCTAAATTTTTTCCTTCGAAATAGTCACCATTATGTAGATCTTTATCATCGGCTAGATGAACGGAACCAATAATAAAGTCAAAATAGTTTTTTTGAGCAAAGGAACAATTTTCTTCGTGCTTAAAGGGGTGAATACCAATCTCGACAGCCTTTAAAATAGTTAACTGATCTTGAAATTGTAATTGCACTTTTTCAACAGCTTTGGCATACTCCGCATAATCAAAATCAAAAATAAGATCACAATTTGGGTAAAAATAATCAATGTGTTCGGTAAAAGCGATTTCCTTGACACCAGCCGCTATCGCTGCCTGACAGGCATCTTCAAGCTTCATTTTTGAGTCTGCACTAAACAGAGAATGTACGTGATAATCAAACATCGACAAAACCCTCTCAATTGTTTTGAAGTTATTTTATCACACTGGTAAGAGTTGGTCTTGTTTGAATATATAAGTCTAAATCAGGATGATGACCTTTGTTAATTAAGTCACTAATAATTTGCGCTAGGATCGTGCTGTAAACCGTACCATTATCACCATAACCGTAAAGAAAATAACTGTTGGGAATATCATCATACATACCTAAAATAGGCATGCCATCATGGGTACCACCATAAAAAGCGGTTAAGTAGAATTCAGGTTCAAATGGAATGGTTGGAAAAAGATTATGAAATTCTTTCACCAATAGATCGCGCTTATGTAATAACATTGAATCGCGTCGGTCTGCATACTCAGTTGTCTCATCAAGTCCACCAAAAATGATACGATCATCAGGAGTTGTTCTCATATACAGATATGGTCTTTTTGTTTCCCAAATCAAGGTACGATTATACCAGAATTGGTCGACAGGTTTTGAAACGATGGCATATGAGCTAGTAATGGCAGCATTCTTTTCTTTTTTAAATTCTAGTCCTTCATAGCCAGCAGCTATAATAACCTTTTTAGCCTTAATGGACTTTTGGTCCGTTGTAAAATATTGTACATGGTCACGGTCAGCCTTTTTTCTAATAACTTCAGTATTAGAGAAAATCTGTACCCCATTACTCTTGGCTTTTTCTAGAAGACCATAGGTAAAAGCAAGAGGGTTTAGCTCACCGTCATTGTAAGAGTAGATCGCTGCTGGCGTTTGAAAAGGGTAATGCTTTTTGAGCTCGGCTTCTGTTAGGTAGGCTACTTGAAAGTCATGCTTTTTTAACAATTGATATTCCTTTTCAACTTTTTGAACATCGTCAAGGGAGCTGGCATAATACAGGCTATCTCGTCTTGTGAAATGACAGTTGGTGGGCAGATCAGAACTAACTTTTTCAATTTCATCAATCGCTTTTTGGCAAAGTTTTAGGTGGCGGGAGGCTCTATTTTCACCAAAAGTATTACATAATTCAAAGAACATCTTATCTCCAGAATATTGTATGAGTGCAGTATTAGTGGCTGTACTCCCAGAACCGATTTCTCGTTTATCAACAACAACTACATGAATATCGTATTGCGACAAGTAATAGGCACATTGAGCACCTGAACTACCACCTCCAATAATTAAAACATCACATGTCAGATCCTCTTCTAACTTTGGATAAGAAGGCTTCTGACTAATTGTGGTAGGCCAATATAATTTACCACTTTGTAAGTCCATGAGGAACAACTCCCTTAAATAGTAATTAACAATTTTATTGTTTCCGGAAGTTTTTGCTTTATTTAATTGTAAATAAGTAGTAAGATAGGTAGGTTGCATTAATTTTACTATTTCATGGTTACAAAATAGAGTAACAGGGAATGATTGATCTGATGCCAACAAATTAGAAACGATCGTTTCTAATGGGCGGTTATGGGGTTGACTTAATAGGGAATTTATTCCCTCTTGGTAAGGTGCTCTCATTTGGGGCACTCTATTTTTATACTTAATTAAAAAGTGGCTTATTCAATGCCACTAGTCAACCTCTTATACCGCCCGTCAGAAGGGATAATTTATATGTTAAAGGAGAAATGAATTTGGCAACTTTTAATGACTTTGGTTTAGACCACCAAATTATTCGCGCAATATCAGAAATGGGCTTTGAGGAGGCAACACCAATTCAGAGCCAAACAATTCCAACTGCACTTGCAGGGAAGGATTTAGTAGGTCAAGCACAAACAGGAACAGGAAAAACCGCAGCATTTGGAATACCTCTAATTGAAAAAGCAAATACGAATGATCCTGATATTCAATCAGTTATTTTGACGCCAACAAGGGAATTAGCGGTTCAAATCGCTGAAGAGCTAAACAAAATCGGTAACTTTAAGGGAGTAAAAGCTCTACCTATCTACGGTGGCCAAGATATTAGCCGTCAGATGCGTGCTCTTAAGCAACGTCCGCAAATTATCGTAGCAACGCCAGGACGTTTTATGGACCATATGCGTCGAAAAACAATTCGCTTACAATCAATCAACTTAGTCGTACTTGATGAAGCAGATGAAATGTTAAACATGGGCTTTGTTGAGGATATTGAAACAATTTTAGCGGAGGTTCCTGAATCTCGCCAAACATTGTTGTTCTCAGCAACTATGCCGAAACGTATTCAAGCACTTGCGCAAAAGTTCTTACGTGAGCCTGAATTTATTACAGTAAAAGCAAAAGAAATGACTGTTGAAAACATTGAGCAACAATACATGGAACTAGCTGAAAAGCAAAAGTTTGATGCACTATGCCGTATGCTTGATATTCACACGCCTGAACTTGCAATTGTTTTCGGTCGTACAAAGCGTCGCGTTGATGAGCTTTCAGAAGCGTTACTAAAGCGCGGGTATATTGCTGAAGGAATTCACGGTGATTTAAACCAAGCGAAACGTGACAGTGTTATTCGTAAGTTTAAAGAGTCTACAATTGAAGTTTTAGTTGCGACGGACGTAGCTGCTCGTGGGATCGATGTTAGTGGCGTAACTCACGTTTACAACTTTGATATTCCTCAAGACCCTGAAAGCTATGTTCACCGTATTGGTCGTACAGGTCGTGCTGGTAAAACTGGTCTAGCACTTATGTTTGTAACACCAAGAGAAATTGATCACTTGAAATCAATTGAAAAGATGACAAATCGTAAAATTAGTCGTATCAATGTTCCAACTTTTGCAGAAGCAATTGAAGGACAACAGCGTCTAACGATCGATAAGCTTTTAGAAACAATTCGTGAAAAAGAATTCTTAGCTTATAAAAATAGTGCAGAACAACTTCTAGAAGAAACTGATTCAGTATCTCTAGTGGCTGCAGCTTTAAAGCTATTAACAAAAGAACCTAACACAACGCCTGTTAAGATTACAGGTGAAGCACCTCTTCGTGTGAAAAAAGCGAAGTTCGATGGTGGTAAAAAGAGCGGTGGCGGTGGAAATTACCGTGGCGGTAGCGGCGGAGGCCGTGACCGCGATCGTGATCGTGACCGAAATCGTGGCGGAGGTGGTGGTGGCGGCCGTAATCGCAAAGATGGTGAAGGACGTCCACCTAGAAATAACGCAGAACGCAGCTTTAAGAAGCGCAACCGCAATAAAACAAGCCAATAATGAGAAAAAGTACCCTTTATCGGGTACTTTTTTTGCTTTTATTAAAGCTAATTTAGTTTGGTTAGAGTTAGTCTATCAATTGGAGGAGATATTTTATTAAATCGCTGGGTTATTCTATCAATTGGAGAAGTAATTCTATCAAATGAAGGGGTTATTCTATCATTCAGAGAAGTAATTCTATCAATTGGCTCAATTATTCTATCATTTAGAAGTTTTTTTCTATCATTTGGCAAAAACAATAAAAAAGCATGCGCCTTCAAAGGCACATGCTCAATTTAATACGATTTAAATAGCTCTTGCAGTATATAATACGACTTTTTCAGGCGCTCCTGATAAGGAGGGAGCTCCCAGATGTCCCAAGTATAGTTGGCCATCTGAGCTGCATCAATTACATTATCTTTTAATGTAGGAAAGGAGGCTACAACATCGCCGTCAGGTTCCGAGACTAACACGGCAAATTGGATTCCTTCAATAAATTCGCTAGCTTCAATACCACCGATCCAGATATCCCCAAACACTTCACGAAGGCTCGGGTCTTTAAAGTTCAACAGCAACCAAGGAATTCGTAGCTCAACCATTCCGTCGGAAATATGAAAATCGGTAAGTGAGTCATATTGGTTAGACTCGGGATCAGCTATCCCATGACGTAATAAACCTGTTTCATAAGTTGTAAACGGAATAACTTCTCCTGTAGTTGGTACGGTCATTTTTTTGCTAACAACGTATTCGATTGGATGAAACACTCCGTTATTTTTTACCGAAGGGTAATTGAGCCTTGGAATCATAGTAAGACTCTCACCGTACATATAATAGAAAATATCGTAATAGCTATCGACAACAATACGAGAAGTTTTTTCACCAGCTAACTCAACGACAAAGTCAATTCCGCCACCAGCGACTGAAATACCGGAAACTACACTGTTTCCTTGATCTTTTAAGGTGTTTATTAATATTTTCGCATGCAGAGTAGGTTCGTAATCTAGACGCAAATAAAGATAGCGTTCATCGTGATCTACAAAAAATGCTGCGTTCTCGCTCTCATACAGCGGTTCGTTCTTCCAATCATCCTTCGATCCACGCAATGGAATTTTTAACGTATCGAAGCTTAATAATCCGAAGTTTTGTTCATTTGTTTGAGCATCTGACCAATATGGTCTGCGATAGGGGTTATCCAGATCCATCGTATTCCAGGTCCGTTTAAACCATTCATCCTGCCATGAGAAAACTAGACCACCGAGCATGCCTTCTTGGACGATGTCTTCAAAGAGGTGTGCATTAATTTCTCCTTGCTCTAGCTCATTTAAAAAACCTTGATTTTGTCCAAATGGGTTTTCGTGGGTTAAGCCACGAGAGCTTGGTACACCAAACTCAGCAATCAACACAGGCATTTGGTGCGCTGCATGTAAATCCTGAAGGTAAGCAGCATAGCTATTAGGCTTACCACGATGATCAAGAAACTCTAAATAGTCCGGGTCGACGTTTAAAAAGTCAGGATAATACGGATACGCATGGTAGGACGCAAATTGACCTGTTTGAAGATGATCATTTAAATAAATTACATTTGGATTAATTCCTACTAAATCTTCTTCATCAGCAGATGGCTCAGATGGATGTTCTAATAAGTCTGTCGTGACCCAGTTCGTAAAGCTAATCGGTCGTTTCCAGCGGTAATGCTCAAGCTCATAGTCAATTGTAAAATCAAAAATTTCCGCTAGCCAATGTTCAAATGGCTCAGCACCTTTAGTATATACGTGTTTACCATCAAAATCGCCAAGTTCACCGTATACATCGTTCATATTTGCAACCATGAACGGATACCACTCAATCCCTAAAATCCACCCAATGACGTAAGGAGAGACGTCGGCTGTGTAGTTACCACTCGCATGCCCTGGCTTTTCTGGTAATTGAATATTGCCGTGAATAGCATCAATAACATCTTTTATCTCTTGTTTAAATTCTTCCATTGGGTGGAAGGCATCTAATGTTTTTTCCAGTGGTTCTTCATCAATCCAGACCCCGTGGAATAAATATAAAGGCTGTTCAGAAAAACGGTTATACCTCTCTAATGCACGATAAAAATGGGGAGGGTGCAGGGTATAGACACGAATAGAATTGGCGTTCATCTCACCGATCATTTGAAACCAACGATAGTATTCTTCTTCTGAAATAGCGGCTTCACCTGGCCAGGAACCAGGTTTCGCAATTCCCATATTAACGCCCTTAATAAGCATGTCTTGCCACTGTCCATCCTGAAAAACCTCAAATGAATGTTGATTTAGCCGAGACGTATAAAAGCCATTTTCATCTTCATATATAGATATTTCATTTGTAATTGGTGGTACTTTCTCTTTTTCCATACTTAAAATCTTTGCCATAATTGGTACATACGTTTTCCAATAAAAAGCGTCTGTTTGCCCTTTTTGATCTAAAGTCAACATATTGCGTAGGAAAGTATAACCCTTCATTTGATATAAAGAGGGAACTTTGGCTACATCAACGTAATCCCCAGCAAAATAATAGGAGGTAAACCCCTGTGTTTTTGACTGAATGATTGCGGCAAAGCTAGTTGGTATCCCGAAGCTTTCTAGTAGGTCTATTCCCTCACTTGTTAAATCCCATTGATAATTTGCCAAGATATCCTCTTCATCATGAGGAGTAACAATATCAAACCAATAGTAATAGCGAGGGCTCTTTTTAAGATTAAAAAGCGCTTGTCCTTTTTCTGTAAAAGCAAGGTGGATGCCACCTTTTCCGGTATGAACACTGTCTTCAAGAACAACAATCGTTTCATCTTCATGAATAAGTAAGAAGCCTCCTCCAGAAAAGCTCCAGGGTTGGTTATATTGTTGCTCATATTGTTCAACCGCCCATTGAGGTATTTCTTCTGATAGTTCAGGGTTAAGCTCTAGCATATACCGACCTATCCAGCCATCCCAATCGAGCGATAAAAGATTGGTTAGAGCATTTCTGGCTTCTGCTGTAGTAGGACTAGCAAAGCTATTAAATTCAGCGACTAATGTAGTGTTCTGGTCATTGAGATAGGAGGAAATAGTTGAGACTTCATCTAGGGTCATTCCACCATATAACTTCTCAGAGTAATTCCCGCTATTTTCCCCATAAAATTCATCATGAAAAACTCCATACGTATCGGCGATATAGATCAAATCCACAGTATCTAAATCTGCTGGCAATGGTTTAATTTCAAATTCATTGTTGGAAAGAGGAAAGAAACCAAAATAGTCTTCGACACGGTAAGGTTGTTGAGTATCTCTTTGAATAATCTTTTCGTGATTTAGTAACCAAGTCAGCCCATTGTGCTCTCGATAATCTTCGTTTGGCACAGTCTTGTCTACGATGATTATGTTTAGCTCTACATCATCTGTTAGAAACCAAATAATAAATGGACTTGTAAGTATTAAGAATCCAATAATTAATAATATGAAACGTTTTTTCAAATGTATCCTCCTTGAAATTCACAGTATTTCTCTATGATAATGCTCGACTTTTATATTTCCATATACAATTTTTTTCATTAGTATACATTTAATCCTAACACCAAATTAACGAAACTGGAAACTGATAGATATGATGTTGAACATCATTGTTGTTACAGTTACAATTACTATTGAATTAGAAAAAGATAAAAAAAAATCCTCTGTCTTGAGATGCAAGGCTTTTGAAAAGTAGAGAAAAGTGTAGCTTTCAGCGACTAGCCTCTCGAGTTAAATAACCTTAAGAGCGCTTACTACTTACTTAAAGATTTTCTAGAAAGTTGTATGTCGGGGTTACAAATTTTCGTGGCTGCATTAAGCATATTCTAAGGAAGGAGTCCAAGGGTTGATGAAAAAGAAACTAGAAGCTGTTATTTTTGATTTAGATGGAGTGATTGCAGATACTGTAGAGTTGTATTACCAAGCGGGTAAGAGGTTAGCAGATGAACTTGGAATCGAATTTGATCGTGATATGAATCAAAAAATCCAAGGTATTAACCGTTATGCAGGAATGGAAATGATGCTAGGCGATAAGCTAAATGAGTTTTCAAAGGAAGAAGTCCACCGCTTAGGGGATTTACGTAGTGAGTACTATCGAGAGTTAATAGCAACAATTTCACCAGAGAATGTGCTGCCAGGTATGTCTCAGTTACTACAAGAGCTGAAAAACGCTGGGACCAAAACAGGCATCGCCTCCTCAAGCTCAAATGCCTCTGTTGTCGTTGAAAAGTTAGAGGTTGGCCAGTTCATTGATTTTATCGTAGATATTAAGCAGGTGAAGAAGGGCAAGCCTGATCCAGAGATTTTCCTATCAGCAGCTGAGGCTCTTGGTGTTGGCCAGGAAAACTGCGTGGCAATTGAAGATGGTGAAGCTGGTTTAACAGGGATCCTTCAGACAGGAATGTTTTCAGTAGGAATTGGTGTCCACGAGGAGATGAAAAAAGCTCATTGGCATGTTCAAAGTACCAGTGAAATTACATACAGCAATTTAGTGCAAAGGTGGGAGCAATACCAATTATCTGTGAAGTAAGGAAGATGCAGAAGTAAATCTACATCTCCTAAAAGTCAAATTAATCTCTCTCGTCATACTTGCCATCAATTTCTTTCGCCCACTGTAAGTCATCATCAGCAGTAGCAATATCCTTACGTGGTGTTTGTGGCAAGCTTTGTTTGTTTTTGTCACGTGCTTTTTGTTTACGAGCGCGTCCCATTTGAGTCATCTCCTTTTGATTTGATCGAGTATATTTTTTACCGAGAAGCCAGGGATATGTAAGGTAAAAATTTGTGACAGATGTATAAATTTTAGGGATATTAACGAAAATAGGTTTGACGAATAGATTAAACATTTGGTATGATAATCAACAAAATTAACCAATTAAATAAAAACGGTGAAAGACGGATAGTAATTAAATCAAGCTTCTTTAGCGAGCTAGGGGCGGTGTGAGCCTAGTGAAGACATTTAATGAAACGGCAGTCTGGAGTTTTTTCGATAAAGTGGGTATGTGTTTTTGGCATACCAACTAGGGTGGAACCGCGGGAGATAACTCTCGTCCCTAGGCTAGAAAAGCCTAAGGACGGGAGTTTTTTAATTACTTCTTAGTCTAGAACGGCTTTTCAACGATGATGTCCATACCAGGTGGAAATAGTAAGAGAGTTGTCCACCAAGGGTGTCAGGCACCGAACAAAGACAAACTAATTAAGGAGTGGGTAACATGACAAAAGTAACAATGGATCAAATTGTATCACATGCGAAGCACCGTGGTTTTATTTTTCCCGGATCTGAGATTTACGGAGGGTTAGCAAATACGTGGGATTACGGTCCTCTAGGTGTTGAATTAAAGAACAACGTGAAAAAAGCTTGGTGGCAAAAATTTATTCAAGAGTCTCCATACAATGTGGGTCTTGATGCAGCAATTTTAATGAACCCTCGTACGTGGGAAGCGTCAGGTCATATTGGCAACTTTAATGACCCAATGATTGATTGTAAAAAGTGTAAAGCAAGACACCGTGCCGATAAAATCATTGAAAATGCGTTAGATGCAAAAGGAATTGAAATGGTTGTTGACGGGCTATCGTTTGAAAAAATGGAAGAGCTCATTCACGAGCACAACATTGTTTGTCCAGAATGTGGTGCGATGGATTACACATCAATCCGTCAATTTAACTTAATGTTTAAAACTTTCCAAGGTGTAACAGAAACAAGCACAAATGAAATTTTCTTACGTCCAGAGACGGCACAAGGGATTTTCGTAAACTTTAAAAATGTACAAAGAACGATGCGTAAAAAGTTACCGTTTGGAATTGGTCAGATCGGGAAAAGCTTCCGAAACGAAATTACACCAGGAAACTTCACATTCCGTACTCGTGAGTTCGAACAAATGGAGCTTGAATTTTTCTGTAAGCCAGGTGAAGAGCTTAAGTGGTTTGATTTCTGGAAAGAAGAAGCGGACAAATGGTTAACTGGTCTTGGTCTATCAAAGGAAAATGTCCGTATGCGTGACCATGCTGACGATGAGTTATCACACTACAGTAACGCAACAACTGACTTTGAATATAAATTCCCATTCGGTTGGGGCGAGCTTTGGGGTGTAGCATCTCGTACTGATTTTGATTTGAAGCAGCATATGGAGTTCTCAGGTGAAGACTTTAACTATCTTGATCAAGAAACAAACGAACGCTTCATTCCATACTGCATCGAGCCTTCACTAGGTGCTGACCGTGTAACATTAGCGTTCCTAATTGATGCTTACAAAGAAGAAGAGCTAGAGGACGGCACAAGCCGTACAGTGATGCAGTTACATCCAGCATTAGCTCCTTTCAAGGCTGCAGTATTACCTTTATCGAAAAAATTGTCTGAAGGTGCAAACGCCGTATTTGCTGACCTAGCAAAACACTTCATGGTGGATTATGACGAAGCAGGTTCAATCGGGAAACGTTATCGTCGCCATGATGAAATCGGGACTCCGTTTTGCATTACTTATGACTTTGACTCTCAAGAAGATAACATGGTAACAGTTCGTGATCGTGACACTATGGAGCAAACTCGTGTAGCAATTGCTGACTTAAAGAATTTCTTAGAAGAAAAAATGCAGTTTTAAGATAGGAAAAAGAGCTTAGCTTAGTGGCTAAGCTTTTTTGTATCTGTTCATGGGAAATTCTAATCAAATGAAAGGGTTATTCTATCAAATGGAATGATAATTCTATCAAAAAGTAGACTTATTCTATTAACTAGCAAGAGGTTTTTATCAAATGAGCTATCGAAAAAAATGAGCGGACACTGGTTCCGTTATTTCTTCAATAAGTCTAGTTTTTAAAAATGAGCGGACACCAGGGCGCTTATTTACTCAAAATTAGCGGGAAAAGCCTAATTGTTGGCTAAATAACGTACCAGGTGGCCGCGAAATCTTACATTTGCTTGTTTTCAAAGATATAAGGGATCTGGTGTCCGATAAACGGCAAACACACTAGTCTAACAGCTTTGCCACCGTCGGTAAGTCGGCTGGCGCCCATTCAACTAAAGTCAATTTGTCTTTTTTAATCCAGCGCAGCTCGGCATGCTCTATAGCTCGCGGCTCACCTTCAAGCAACGTTGCGTTGTAGGTGAGTAGTCTCACTCGAATTGAGGGATACTCGTGTGTAATGTCTGCAATTAATTTGCCAACTTGTATCTTGCAGCCTAGCTCTTCATAAATTTCGCGTACAAGAGCTTCTTCTGGAGACTCACCGTCTTTCAGCTTGCCTCCAGGAAACTCCCAGAGGTTAGGCATTGACATGGTAGCCGAGCGCAAAGCACACAAAATTTCCTCATTGTCGTTTTGGATGACGGCACCAACAACTTTTACTGCTTTCATTTTTTGAAACCTCCAAATTAATCGTTACTCTTACTATAACCATTTCGGTATAATAGTGATAATAATTAGGTAAAGGAAAATACAATATATGCAAAATGATTGGTATGAGTTATTACGAGATGAATTTGAAAAGCCGTACTTTAAGGAAATTGAGCAATGTATACTAGCAGAAAAAGAGCCAGTATTTCCGAGACAGGAAGATCGATTCCATGCCCTCACTTCAACCTCTTACCTGAATACCAAGGTTGTGATATTAGGACAGGATCCTTATCATGGGCAAGGACAAGCACATGGATTAAGCTTTTCTGTTCAGCCGGGGATAAAGATTCCTCCTAGTTTAAAGAATATTTATAAGGAGCTTGAAGCAGATTTAGGTCATCCCATAGCTTCTCACGGTCACTTGCAATCGTGGGCAGACCAGGGTGTACTTCTATTGAATACGGTACTTTCTGTAAGGAAAAGTACTCCAAACTCTCACAAAGGAATTGGTTGGGAAATCTTTACCGATAAGATTATTACATTGCTTAATCAACGAGAACAACCGGTTGTGTTTATTTTATGGGGCAAACATGCCGCACAGAAACGGACACTTATTACAGAGCCGCGCCATCTAATATTGGAGTCCGCGCACCCTAGTCCGTTCTCAGCAACCCGCGGCTTCTTCGGTAGTTGTCCGTTTTCGAAAACTAACCAATTTTTACAAGAAAAGGGTATGGCAAAAATTGACTGGGCGATTCCGAATCAGTACGATATAAAAAAGTAAGGAGGTAAATCATCTATGAATTCAATTAAAGATACAACAACCCTGCATAATGGCGTGAAGATGCCATGGCTAGGGTTTGGTGTTTACAAGGTCGACGAAGGTCAGCAAATTGAGGAAAGCATTCAGACCGCATTTGAGGTGGGATACCGTAGTATTGACACGGCTGCCTTCTATCAAAATGAAGTTGGGGTTGGCAAAGCGGTTCGTAACAGTGGGATTGCTAGAGAAGAGATTTTTGTAACAACTAAGGTTCAAAACCCAGACCAGGGTTATGAGTCAACATTACGGGCGTTTGATGAAAGCTATAAGAAGCTTGGCTTGGACTACATTGACTTATATTTAATACATTGGGCAGTACCCGGAAAGTATCTAGATACATGGAGAGCCCTTGAAAAGCTTTATAAAGATGGTCTCGTTCGAGCGATCGGTGTTAGTAACTTCCAAATACATCATTTAGAAGATGTTTTTTCAATCTGTGAAGTTAAGCCAATGGTCAACCAGGTCGAGTATCATCCACTCCTAACTCAAGAACCGTTGCTTGGCTTTTGCAAGGAACAACAAATACAACTAGAAGCATGGAGCCCGTTAGCGAGAGGTCAAATCCTAGGACATCCAACGTTAGTAGACATAGCGGAAAAATATCAGAAATCAACAGCCCAGATTGTCCTGCGGTGGGATTTACAGAATGGCGTAGTGACCATTCCAAAATCTGTGACAGCAAAACGAATTAAAGATAACGCAGATATTTTTAATTTTGTATTATCGCTAGACGATATGAGGAGAATTTCTGGTTTAAATGAAGAGATGCGAACAGGACCTCACCCAGATGAAATAAAATAAACAAAGGAGGAGAATCATGGAAAAGAAAATTGGATTTATTGGAATTGGCGTGATGGGAGTCAATATGGCTTCTCATTTACTAAAAGCGGGTTATGAGGTTGTCGTTTATAACCGGACTAAAGAAAAGGCGTTGCCACTACTAGAGGCAGGAGCTGAGTGGAAAAACACTGTAAAAGAGGTAGCGGAGTCTGCTGATGTGATTATTACGATTGTCGGTTATCCTCATGACGTAAAAGAGGTTTACTTAGGGGAAAATGGCTTATTCAATCATGCTAAAAAAGGTACATACTTTCTTGATATGACAACGTCAAAACCAGCACTAGCGGTCACCATTTATGAAGAAGCAAAAAAACGTGAACTGCATGCCTTGGATGCACCTGTTTCGGGTGGTGAAATTGGGGCGAGAGAGGCACGCCTTGCAATTATGGTTGGTGGCGACGAAGCTGATTTCGAGGCTGTAAAGCCAATCCTTGAAAAAATGGGCAATAATATTGCGTTACAAGGTGGTCCTGGCGCGGGTCAACACACGAAAATGTGTAACCAAATCGCAATTGCTTCAAACATGCTTGGTGTTTGTGAAGCGATTGCATATGCGAAAAAAGCAGGTCTATCACCCGAGACGGTACTTCAAACGATCCAAACAGGAGCAGCAGGCAGTTGGTCATTAAGTAACTTGGCGCCAAAAATGATTGCTGGAGACTTCAATCCTGGTTTTTATATTAAGCACTTTATCAAGGATATGACGATTGCTTTAGAGGCAGCTGAAGAGATGGGCCTTTTAACCCCAGGGCTAAAGCTTGCAAAAGAGTCTTATGAAACGCTTGCTAAGCAAGGTGAGGAAAACAGTGGAACGCAAGCACTGTATAAATTATACGAATAAAATAATTTGCGAAGGAGACCTCCAGTAGGTCTCCTTTTAGGTAAGTTAAGAATGAAAACGGTTGCATAAATGACGATATAAAGACAAATTGTGAACGCATAAGTAAGGTTTTTTTGTATAAAACATAGAAATTTGTCGATTTTTGCTTTGTTAGCGAGTAAAATAGGTAGTAAGCAGCATTGTCAGTCAGGAGTTGACCTATGTTTAAGACATTAAGAAGTAAGCTACTAGCCTTTTTCCTACTAGTAACACTTATTCCGTTAGTATTTGTCGGTTACATATCCTATCAAACACAAAAACAAGAACTTACGAGCTTTATAGAACAATCGCTCCTCACCTACTCAAATGAGATAGCATTAGACATTGAAAGTATGTTAGCTGAACGAATCTCTGATTTGAAGTATCTAGCGAAAAATCCCATTTTGGTCGATGAAAATGCAACACATGAGGACGTGAAAGCACAATTCAAGAGTTTTATAGACATTTATAGCAACTATACAGATGTCTTACTTGTAGATACCGAGGGTCATGCAGTTGTTAGCTTTAATGAAAAAATCGTTGGAAATGATTTAAGTGATCGAAAGTGGTTTCAACGATCGTTGCAAGGAGAGATTTATTTATCAGATATTTACTTTTCTCCGATATTGCAGGAGCCAGTGCTGATTATGTCAGCACCTGTCGTAGATAGTGACGGGAATATTATTGGTGTAATTTCACCATTGCTAGACTTAAACTACCTCTGGAAAACGATTAACAAGTTCTCAGAACTTGATCAAATGGTCGATTTTAATGGCTATGCATTTCTATTAAATAAAAGTGGCGTCATTATTGCTCATCCTTATCATGAAAAAATATTAACCGAAAACCATTTAGAAAAAAATAATTTAACGGCTGATGTCGTTTTTGAGAAAAGTAATAGTCAAAAAGTATTTTATAACGAAGAAACCAGTTTGGTTTTATTTTATGTTCAAATGAACAAGGTGGAAGGTCTCAAAGAGGATTGGTTTGTGGGTATGTCTGTATCTGCAGATGCATTATTTTTACCGTTGAAGAAATTATTACGAGACTATTTACTAGTTGTTGGTCTAGTCCTCCTAGTAACAACGATAGCTGTTATTAAGCTCTCTGCCTTTATTGTCAAGCCGGTAGAAAGGTTAGTTGCTGCAACTTCTGATGTTGCAGTGGGTAAGCCGCTACCAACATTAATGAAAAATTCATATCTAGAAATAGATGTACTTAATCGCACATTTGCTAGTATGACAAAACAGCTAGCTGAACGAGAGCGTGCCCACAAAAAGTCAACGTTGATCATTGAGACGACAGACAACGGTGTATTTGCGATAAATAAACAGACGCTTGTGATTACAACGTTTAACCGTACTTGTGAAAATCTGTTTCTATTGCCTAAAAGCAAAGTTATTAATCGAACGATCACAGATGTTGCTAATGAGTCTGGACATTTTAGAGAATTTCTTGCCGCTAGCCAAATCATTACTTATATCAATGAAAAGGCGACGGTGAAGTATGAATTAGAATGTGAAAATCATCATTTTTTCGTTAGTTTGTCATCTTTGCCATCAGTTGAAAAACTTCATCTGCAGGAAGAAATGTTAATTATTCTAAACGATCTCACTGAAAAAAGAAATATGGAGCAGCAGTTATATCGTTCCGAGAAATTAAAAGTTGCTGGTGAAATGGCTGCAGGATTGGCTCATGAAATTCGGAATCCTTTAGCAATTATAAGAGGGTTTATTCAACTATATAGTCAAGAAGATCATGCGAAAAAGAGTAATTATGATTTAATTATTAATGAAATTGATAGAGTAAATCACTTTATTACTGATCTTCTAAATGTAGCAAACCCCCAACCAAATGGGACACACCAAGAGACAAATCTTATCGTGTTATTAGAGAATTTGCTCATTTTGCAAACCTCACAGTTAAAAGAGAAGGGGATTGCTCTTGTGAAAGAGTTGGATAAACTTCCAACTTTGCTTATTGATGCTGATAAACTGAAGCAGGTATTTATTAATATTATTCAGAACGCAATTGAGGCGATGGAAAGAGGAGATCATTTAACAGTGACTACGAAACATAATGCTGTTGAAAATAAAGTAGTTATTGCTATAAAAGATACCGGTTCGGGAATGAGCGAAAAGACTATGGAGAAGCTGGGAACCCCATTTTTTACAAGTAAGAAAACAGGGACTGGGTTAGGATTGGCGACTAGTTTTCGCATTATCGAGGAAATGAATGGTAAAATTGAAGTTGCAACAGAAGTAGGTAAAGGAAGTACGTTTATCATTTCTTTACCTACTCAATAAACTAGCTAGGTCATTATCAGTATTTTGCTTTAATTGCAAGGTTCTGTTGGTGACCTTTTCTTTCCTAAGTGGTATAATATTGGAAAATATTAACGAAACACATCGAATTTTGTTGAATGTGGAGGATTTATGAAAGAACACACAAAGCTCATCCATAAACGCAATCAGCTAATGGTAAAACTACTTTGGTTTTTTCTGGTTTTTTCAGTACTAGTAAATAGTTTTGTTGATCCGGAGATTTTGGTAGTAATTATCCCTGCTGGTTTTCTAAGTTGTTTGGTAGCAACAGTTCTTGTCCGTCGACAATGGTTAGTTGAAAAAACGCCTTGTATCATGATAACCTTTATTTACGGCTTTTTTATTACCTTAACGATTTATGAACCTTTGTTTATTAACTTTATATACATATGGTTTGCTTTAATTTTAAGTTCAATTTATCAGGACTTTAAGCCAATTGTGCTTGCAGGGGTATATACATTGTCTTTTACGATTTACGCATATTTTTATTATTTTGATGAAGTATTCCCTTTTATGGACCGAGAAGATATCGTTTACATGTGCTTGTTTGCGATTTTCGTAACGGTTGTACTCATATATGCTAGTAAGTTTAATGATCATTTAAGATTTAAGCTAGAGCGAGAAAAATGTGAAGCTGAAGAGCTGCTGCGCAATTCGGATAAGCTTGCGACAGTCGGCCAACTTGCAGCTGGTGTAGCACATGAAATTCGCAATCCTCTGTCGGTCATATCTGGCTATATCCAGTTATTAAAGAAGGACCAAAAGCAATCTCCATATTTCGATATCATTCATGACGAGCTTAACCGGATTAATTCGATTATTAGTGAGTTCTTACTTTTATCAAAACCCAATTCACTACATCTAGAAACCAAAGACCTAAAGGTAATTATTGAAGATGTTATTACGCTCCTAAGTGCTCAAGCGAACTTCAAAAATGTTGTCATTGAGATGAAAAAGCCAGCGAACGCTGTTGAAGTTGAATGTGAAGAAAACCAAATTAAACAAGTACTAATTAATCTAGTGAAAAACGGAATTGAAGCCATGCCAAGTGGAGGGATACTTACTATCGAGTTAGTAGATGACAATCATCACGCAAAAATTCGAATCAGTGATGAGGGTGTAGGGATACCGAAAGATGAGCTTACTAGGTTAGGACAGCCGTTCTATACAACAAAGGAGACGGGTACTGGCCTCGGTCTAATGGTGAGTTTGAAAATATTGGAGCACCACCAAGGAAGTATCATATTTAATAGTGTAGAAGGGGAAGGGACCATGGTTGAGGTGACCTTGCCAAAAAGTGAGGGAAACAGATGAGAGATATCATTTTTAAGCAGCTTGAGGAGCGAGTGCAGGCTGCAAAAATACATACTGGTGAGAAACTGAAAGAAGACTTAATCAGTATTAAAGTTTATTGCGATTTGCTGTTAGAGGGTGCTACTGAAACGTCATCCACACCAGCTCTCGCTGCAGTGGTGAAAGCAAAAACAACAGTTGAGAAGCCGAAGATAGTGACAAATGAAGTACCTGCAAGTGACAGCTTGTTTGATTTTTAAATTCTTTCGTAACCTTTTTGGGGAATAACGCTCCTCTTAAGTTAAATACCAACACTCTTTGCGACGAAACAGTTTAATAATTAAAAGTAGTCAAGACCAAACTAAGAGAACAATTTATAGTTTGGAGGTCTACTCGTGCTAAATAATCAAAATGGTTTTGGGATTCCAGTTTTCTTTTTTACTCGTGGTGGTGGTTTAGCAGAAGATGTAAAGTTAAACGAAGACAGTTACGAAGTTTTTGTCGAAGAACAGTATATAGGAGAAAAAACTCTTTATGCTCAAAATGAAGATTTTCATGATATCGGTGATTTTTTAGAACGGCAAGGCTTTAAAAACCTTGAAATTGAACTAAAGGGTGATCACATCATTGTTCATGCTAATGATCATGATGAAAAAGCGCGCATGCGGCAGGCGCTTGAGGTTTATTTGAAAAATCGATAATTTTGAAGAAGCGTAGGAACTATGCTATTCTTTTTGCAGAGTTATTATTTGGAAGAGGTCTTTTCGTAAACATTGTGGCTTTTTTATCCTAAAATAATCGGAAAAATAGCCTAGATGAAGATATCACCCAATAAATTATGTACAGTACTTACTAAATTACTAGTAAATTCTTGGTAATTTGTATAAAAATCCGGCTTTTGGGATTTTTACGAAAGCAACAAACTTTGCGAAAACAGCATTTGGAAAAGGAGTATAGTGACTATGTTAAAGTTATTTCTCATGATAGGTAGTATTAATATGTTAATCGCTGTAGGACTAGGAGCTTTTGGAGCTCACGGTTTGCAAGGAAAATTAACGGAAAGAATGCTTGAGATCTATCAAACAGGCGTTCATTACCAAATGGTACATGCGATTGGAATATTAATTATTGCAATTGTTGCTGATCGGTTGGCTAATCCAGCTATGCTGACATGGGCAGGCTGGGCGATGTTCTTAGGAATTGTTTTTTTCTCAGGAAGCTTGTATATCCTAAGTATTTCGGGAGTGAAAATACTTGGTGCGATCACACCAATTGGTGGTGTCTTTTTTATGGTTGGATGGGTATTGTTAGCATTAGCTGCGTTACGAGCTGTGTAAGAATGAAGATCTTTTCGTAACCATTGCTCCTGCGGTTACTCGTCGCAGAAAAAACCATTGCTCCTGCGGTTACTCGTCGCAGAAAAAATCTGTTGTTTTTGTTCCTAAAAATAATCGAATAAATAACTTAGATGAAGTTATCACCCAATTGATTAAGTAAGAAAGAGAGCATTATCTACTAAATTAGTGGCAAAGGCTTAGTATTTTGTGTAAAAATTTATATTCTGGAATTTTTACGAAGACAACAAGCTTTGGGAAAACAGCAAAAAATAAAGAGGCAACTTCGAAAATGAAGTTGCCTCTTGGATTCCTATCTAGGTGAATAAGTAGCTAGTGTAGAAGGAACTGATGTTGGTTGAGCTGGTGTTGTTGTAGGTGCCGTTGCAGTACCAGGTACTACACCAAATCCAACGTCATATGCAATTGGCTCATCAAAGACAACATAATCAAGATTAATCATAAGTAATAAGTAGTATTTACCAGCTTGAGGATCACTTATAATAATATGGTCGCGACCTGCTTCTTCAACAACGCCTCTAAAGATTTTTGCATTCCACTCAACGTTATTTTCATAGGTTAAATAGAAAGTCCCAACACGGCCGCGGTTTAGACGTAATATGTTCTCAATATAAGATTGCTCTAAAGGAAGCATACCTGGTGGAGACATTGGAAATTGCTGTGTGAAACCAGGCGGCATTGGTTGCATCGGACTCCCTGGAAAAAACTGTTGCTGTGGCGGAATTTGGTATGGCAGTGCAGTTGTTTCTGAAGTTTGAACCTGTTGTTGCGTCCAAGGATACTGTGGATATTGATACATGTGATCACTCCTTTATAATTAACTACAAACAATTAGTAAGTTGTATAAACGGATGGACATTCGCTGGCCAGTGGCGTATAAAAGCAATGTAACTTATATCTTCCTGAATTCCATTGTCCCCACCATTGTGCAGGACAAGAGCCTTCTGGCCGGAAAAACCATAAAGCAAATTCAGCTGGATGATGACGTTCACCTTTCACTACTTTTCTAGCTAAACGTACATCACGCTCTCGTGCTGCCTGATAGAAATAGCCTTTTTGTACAGCTTCAAACCCCCCTGGGGATTGGAAGGCCATTCTTTCGACTGTGTTAATATCTCTAAAGTCAAGACAGTCGGAACGAGTTCGATTTACCATGACATTACCGGCCATTAGCATTCCGAGCTCTCCTTCACCCTCGGCTTCAGCTCTCATTAAACGTGCCAAGACTTTAATATCATTTTCTGTAGCTTTAATGACTGCCATTATATATTCACCTCCTAAAGTTATGTATAAGCTACAAAGAAGACTAAAAAGGAGCAAGATGATTGCTAGCAATAAGGCATAGATATAACTACAGGTAATCAAAAAAATTACTACTACTTTCTTCCACTATCCTATTCCTATGATGGAGAAATATGATTTATGAATTATTAAATTAGGAATTATGTCTTGGGATTTAGACTTACTTTTTAATTAGAAGAATATTAGAGAGTATTTGTGTGTCAATACCGGTTAGTAGAGATATAGGGTGTATGTAGTTTATTTTGATTGTTCTTACCGAGAGTTAGGAGAATGTTGTTAAAAAGCGGGGTTATTTTTACTGTTTTCACCAGAAGTTAGAAGAATATTGTAAAAAAGTGAGTTTATTTTGACTGTTAATTCCATAATATAGGGTAATTTTGTTTAAAAATGCATTTATTTTGACTGTATATTCCATGATTTAGGAGAACGCTGTTAAAAAGTGAGTTTATTTTGACTGTATATTCCACAATTTAGGAGAATGTTGTAAAAAAGTGAGTTTATTTTGACTAAATATTCCACAATTTAGGACAATGCTGTTAAATAGTGCAATTATTTTGACTCACTACACCAAAATTTAGGAGAATGTTGTTAAAAAGTGCAATTATTTTGATTCACTATACAAAATTTAAGATAACTTAACTTAAAAGCAATTTCACCATAAACTAGAACCCACAACCCAACCGCACCAAAACAACAAAAAACAAGCATCTGCCAAATTAGGCAAATGCTCGGTCAAAGTTAAACGTGTAAATATTTAGGTAATGTTTCTTTTAATAAAAGGTTTCCAACGAAGAATGAACCGAATTCTCCGAAACGTGCACTCACTTCATCAAAACGCATTTCATAAACAAGCTTCTTAAACTGAAGGACATCATCTGAGAATAACGTTACGCCCCATTCCCAATCGTCAAATCCTACAGAGCCTGTAATGATTTGTTTTACTTTCCCAGCATAGCCTCTACCGATCATGCCGTGGCTGCGCATCATGTTTTTGCGATCTTCCATGGATAGCATGTACCAGTTGTCATTACCTTCACGTTTCTTGTTCATTGGGTAAAAACAAATATGCTTCGCTTTTGGTAAAATTGGTTTTAGACGAGCTTGGATTTCCGGATCCTTGTTCGGATCTACACTTGGTGGTAAGTAGTTACTTAACTCTACGACTGAAACATAAGAGTATGTAGGAATTGTATATTCTGCAAAACGAGTTTTGTTAAATGCATTTTCAAGTTCATTTAACTCTTCCATGGTTGGACGTAGCAGCATAAATGTTAAATCAGCTTTTTGACCAACGATGCTGTAGAGCGCATGGCTACCTGCTTGCATAGATTCTGTTACTTCCCACTTTTCTAATAACCCAAGTAATTCATTTGTAATAGATTGACGATCTTCTGTCGAAAGGTACTTCCACTTCTCCCAGTTCATTGCTCTGAAATCGTGTAAACAATACCAACCCTCTAGCGTTTTAGCTGCTTCACTCATTACTAATTCACTCCCTCAAAACTTCTATACATGTTTATTATACTCCCAACAAATCTAAAAACCAAATTCCTGAACTGAAAAGTGGTGTGAGTTCAGCTCACACCACCGTTGATTATTTCTTTGTAACAAAGCTCATAATTGCTTGAATATGCTCAGGTGATTTCCCAGCTTTACGCTGTGTTTCAACTTCCATCGCGAGCACTTCTGTTAAAGACATCTCAAACGAATTACGCATATTTTTCTTCATTAAACCGTAGCTAGTGAGCGGTACCCGCGTCAACTTTTGTGCAAATTCAGCTGGAGAACCAATCTGGTTGATAAGTCCGCACTCTAAAGCAGCTTCTGCCGTAATTGGCTCACCTAGACATAGCTCCAACGCCTTTTGAAGCCCAACAAGCCTCGGCAAATAATAGGAAGCACCGGCATCAGGTACGAGACCAATTTTTAGAAAGCTAACCCCTAAAATTGCATTGGCATCAGCGTAACGGAAGTCACAAGCAAGCGCAATGCTTAAGCCAGCGCCAACGCTAATCCCATTTAGGTAGGCGATGATCGGTTTATCAATTGACTCAATGATTTCAATCAGCTTATTATACGTTTTCGCAAGGTAATCACCATGATCAAACGAAGCAAAGTTATCAACTGGTATACTTTTTAAATCAGCACCACTTGAAAAAGCACCGCCCTGCCCTTGAAGAATGATCACGCGAACATTCTCATCGTTTTTCGCCTCAGTAAATGCCTGTTGCAGATCCTCATGCATTTCTAAATTAATCGCATTTCGAACCTCTGGCCTGTTCATCGTAATTGTTGCAACACCAGCTTGAATTTCGTATAAAACTGTATTCATTCTTCTCCACTCCTTTTAAATTAGTCTGGCTACGACAGCACCGTCGTAGATCGCCTTTTTCGCATCAAGCTCACTAGCCTCTTTCGCACCACCGATCAAGTGAACTGGTTTACCCTTCTCTGCAAGTTTTTCATATAAGCTGTTGTTGGCTAACTGTCCACTAGCATAAATGACTAAATCAGCAGGGAGCGTATGCTCTTTTCCTTCTAGTAAAAAAGTGATGCCTTCCTCGCTAATGGATTTATACTCATCTATACCTCCGACCATTTTCACATGCTTCATTTTTAATTCCATCAACGTCGCCCAACGCGTCGTTTTGCCAATTCCTCTTGCAAAAGATTTTTTTCGTTGCAGTAAAGTAATTTGTTTCGCGCCTTTTTCTTTTAATAGAATGGCTAAATCACAGGCAACTCCACCACCACCGATAATGACGATATTGTCTTTTACGTCAACCTTTCCTTCAAACATACTCTTATAAGAAGCCGCCATTTCAACGCCAGGGATTTCAGGTATGCGTGGTTCAACACCAGTTGCCACAACAACCTCATCTACTCTTTCCAATAACGGATCATTGTCAGTGAGTTGATAGTTTAATAGAGTCTCCACACCTAATTTTTCAAGCTGGACCCTAAAGTAACGGATCGTTTCATCAAACTCGCTTTTACCAGGGACAATCCGAGAAAAGTTTAACTGACCACCGATCGCAGCACTTTGATCTACTAGGGTAACTTGATGACCACGGAGTGCCAGCACTCTCGCTGTTTCCATACCGCCAGGACCAGCACCGACGACCAACACATGTTTTTTCGTTGAAGTAGGAACAATTGTTAACTCTAATTCACGGCCAGCTTCAGGGTTGACAAGACAGGAGGCTGTCTTTAATTCAAAAACATGATCCAAGCATGCCTGGTTACAAGCGATACAAGTGTTAATCTCCTCTGCTCTATTTTCGTACGCTTTTGTTAAAATCGCTGGGTCAGCTAGAAACGGCCGAGCCATCGAGATCAAATCAGCTTTGCCGGCTTGCAAGATTTGTTCGGCATCTTCAGGATTGTTAATACGGTTACTCGCAATTACTGGAATAGAAACTTGCTCTTTAATCGCAGTAGCCACTGGAACAAAACGATTGCGTGGAACTTTCATTGAGATCGTTGGAACCTTGGATTCATGCCAACCAATCCCTATATTTAAGAGATCAACCCCGGCCTTTTCTAATTGTTTTGCCCAAAGCGCAGTTTCTGCTTCAGTTGTACTATTTTCAATTAAATCCATTCCAGACATTCTGAAAATCACTGGATAGTCAGGGCCGACATTGGCTCGTATAGCTTTGACAATTTCAAGGGAAAAACGAAGGCGATTTTCAAAGCTGCCACCCCACTCATCAGTACGCTGATTTGTAACTGGCGATGTGAATTGATTTATTAAGTAACCTTCAGAACCCATAATCTCAACGGCATCAAAGCCAGCTGCTTTTGCTCGTTTGGCAGCGCTACCAAAAGCATCAATGGTTGCTTGTACCTGCTCTCCTGTTAAAGCAACAGGTAGGTCTGGATTAATTGGCGATTGAATTGCTGAAGGTGCAACAACGTCGCATCCTGTTAATGCCTTGTAGGCGTAACGCCCGGCATGGAAAAGCTGCAAAGCAATCTTTCCACCAACTTCATGAACTCCCGCGGTAAGTGGTTTCCAATAATCTACGTCGTCGTCTTTATAAATCGACATAAAGTGTATTCCACCACTCCCCTCTGGACAGACGGCAGCACCACCAGTGACAATCAGGCCGACCTTATTACGGGCTCGTTCTTTGTAAAAAGCAGTTAATTTCTCAAGCCCATTTTCTTCTCCTTCTAAACCGACGTGCATCGACCCCATTATGACTCGTGATGATAAAGTTAATTCGTTAATTTTGATAGGGCTAAACAGTAATTTTGTAGACATACTAGAACCCTCCTAAGTTTTTATATTGAACATTCAATATAAATAAAACCATATATATCAACACCATTATATAAATGGTTCTAGTATTTATTCAATATATTTTTTGAAAATTTCAATAAAGTCCTGATTAATCTGCTCTTTTGTGATTGTTTCATTGGTAACTAAATAATAAAAAGCGATACCCATGGCTTGAGAAAGGATTAGGTTTGCGATAGGCTTCGTTGCAACCTTTTTAATAGCACCTTCTTTAAATCCGATGTGTAGTATTCCTTCAATAAAATGTCCTAAATTCCCGAAAAACCTCGTGATGACGCGCTTTAGGTCATCATTGTACGGCGCTTGGGATAAGTAGTTTAGTAGGATTAGGTAAAAGTCTGGATTTTGATCAGGTACCTTGGAGACAGTTTCTAAGTAAGCTTCAATTTTCTCCTGATAACTAGTGGCTTTTTCCACATTTGTTTTCACAAGGTGCTCAGTCTCAGCAAAAGCAGCTTTCAATACATCGACAAGTAAGTCATCCTTATTTTCAAAATAATGATAGATCACACCTGTACTTAAATTAGCCTCTTTGGCAATGTCTTTAATTGAAAAATGTGGTAACCCCTTGGCTACAATACACTGTTTTGCAGCTTCAATAATCTGTTGTCTACGAATTGGTTCCATCCCTATTTTTGGACTCATGATCTCACCTCTAGTTAATTTTATCATAAAAGAAGGTTTATTGAATTTTTTCAGGGGAAACTAAAAATGTAAATCTGAAAATTAGAACTTTGTGCAAACATTCTCAAACTTGGTTTATTTTTCTTAGAAGAAAGAGTACACTTTCATTATAAGGTGATCTGATGTTTTAATAGGAGGAAGAAGAATGAGCGGTTTATTTGAACAAATCGAAAGCAAAGTAAAAGACCAGTTTCCAACCATCGTATTTCCTGAGGGAACAGATGAGAGGATTTTAGAGGCAGCTACTGCTCTAGGTAAAAATAAAGTACTACACCCAATCGTCATTGGTAGTCATGAAGAAGTGTCAAAAAAAGCGAGTGAAGTTGGTGTGAATCTTGATTATGTAGAAGTGATAGATCCAGCGACATACCCACAATTTGATGAGTTGGTGGCAGCATTTGTTGAGCGTCGCAAAGGAAAAGTAAGTGAAGAAGATGCTCGCAAACAACTATTAAACGTTAACTATTTTGGGACAATGCTAGTCTATTTAGACAAGGCAGCTGGTTTAGTGAGTGGTGCAGCCCACTCAACTGGAGACACCGTGCGCCCTGCTCTACAAATTATAAAAACAAAAGCTGGAATTCGTAAAACATCTGGTGTTTTTGTAATGGTTAAAGGTGACCAGAAGTTAATCTTTGGTGATTGTGCGATCAACATTGCTCCTGATAGCAATGATTTAGCAGAAACAGCTATCGCCGCAGCAGAAACCGCGCGTGTTTTTGATATTGATCCAAAGGTAGCGATGCTCAGCTTCTCAACCAAAGGTTCAGCGAATTCACCGGAAACTGAGCGAGTATCAGAAGCGACAAGGCTAGCGAAAGAAATGGCTCCAAACCTAGTCATTGACGGAGAGTTCCAATTCGATGCAGCCTTCGTACCTTCCGTTGCAGCCAAAAAGGCTCCGGACTCTCCATTAAAAGGAGAAGCAAACGTCTTTATTTTCCCAAGCTTGGAAGCCGGAAACATTGGCTATAAGATTGCTCAACGATTAGGAGAATTCGAAGCTATCGGGCCAATCCTACAAGGCTTAAATAAACCAGTAAATGACTTGTCCCGAGGATGTAACGTTGAAGACGTTTATAAATTAGCGTTAATTACAGCGATGCAAGGGTTGAACGGGTAGTAATGAAAGAGCGCGATAACTTATTCGTGCTCTTTTTTATTTTTCATGAATAGTAATTTTATTCAAACCTATCTTAAAATTACGAAAATTTTCTAAAATAATCCATATAATAAATATTTTGCTATAATATAGTGAAAAAGTTTTAGTACGAAAGGAATAGGTTATGTTCAAAAAAATTCAAAATAAAATTATGGCTCTGATCTCTGTCATTCTAATCGTTGCGTTAGTAACGGTTTCTAGTATTACCTACTTTTATATTAAGGATTTAATTGACACGAATGCTCGTAACGAGGCTGGTAGTGTTGTACATGAGTTAACTCGAAGTGTTAATCAGGTCCTAGAAGGATATTCAACACAATTAGTAATGTTTAGTACAGATGATTGGTTTATTAACTATTTACGAAGTGTGGATAATGGCGATGAAGATACAGCTTCAGTTTTAAGAACAACAATCTCGCAGCGCTTTCGCAGTTATTTGGAATTAGATCCTAGTGTCAAACACAGTTATATTGGTGGGGAAAGAAAAACAATGGACATTACACCTACAGTAAACTTAGGAACTGGTTTTGATCCAACAACAAGGCCGTGGTACCTTCTCGCTAAAGCAGATCCAGAATCTGTGATCTGGACAGATCCATACATATCAGAAGATAATGGTGAGTTAGTTGTAACGGCTGCTAAAGCAATACTCGAGCCAAGGACAAACGCTTTCTTAGGAGTTGTCGGTTTAGATATATCGTTAGAAGGAATGTCAACAACATTAAACGAAATTGAAATAAGTAATGGAGGATTTGCTGCATTATTTGCGAATGATGGAACAGCTTTAGTTCATCCCACCCAGGCTGGAGTAAATCTTTCGGAAAATGAGACGATCCAGCAGATGCTTTCAGGTGAAGATAGAGGATATATTATCTATCGATTCGAAGGCTTAGAACGGTTTATGTATTACTCCACTATTCCAGAGACAGGTTGGAAAATAAATACTGTTTATATCTATAAAAATCTCCTAACTGCTCTAGATCAATTACGAAACCTAATTTTGCTTGTCTCAGCTGCAATGATTATTGTCTCATTATTGGTTGGTTGGAGAGTCTCTATGGGTATTAGTCGTCCAATAATAGAATTAAAAACACATGTAAGTAAAGTTGCTTCTGGAGACTTAAGTGTTAAGGCAGAAACGAAGTCACGTGATGAAGTTGGAGAGTTCACTAACGATTTTAATCAAATGGTCGAACAAATGAAACACGTCATTGAGTCGGTTCAAAACTCGGCGACTAAAGTAAATCACTCTGCGCAAAATTTAAATGCTCTCTCAGAGGAAAGTATTGCTTCAAGTGAAGAGATTTCTTCGGCTATGGCTGAGGTAGCGAGTGGTTCTGCTAGACAGGCAGATGATGTGGAAGTGACAAGTAGAAGAACCGTTTCATTATCAGCGCAAATAGAAAAAGTAACAACTGAAACAACCGAAATGGATAAGTTAGCAAAAGAAACGAAGCAAATAAGTAAGAATGGAACAAATGAAGTAAGGAAATTACAGGACAAATCAGAGGAAGTAAATAAAGTCCTGTTAACGGTTGAAGAGGTTATGAATGGTTTGTCTGATAAGATCGCAGAAATTGAGCATGTTATGGCAACAATAAATGGAATATCAGAACAAACGAACTTGCTTGCTTTAAATGCAAGTATTGAGGCGGCTCGAGCCGGAGAACATGGCAAAGGTTTTGCAGTTGTAGCTTCAGAAGTTAGGAAGCTAGCAGAACAATCTTCTCATGCTACCGTCGGCGTTAGTAATACAATTAATGGTATTGTCGCTCAATCGGAAAAAGTAATCTCAGAAATAACTCGAACAAAAGAAATATTCTCGAGTCAAAAAGAAGCAATTTTTGATACGAACGAATCCTTTTCAAAAATTGTTAATTCTATAGAAGAGATTGCTACATCGTTAGCAATGGTGCAAGCAGGAATGAATACCATGACCGAACATAAAGATAATGTCGTTGATAGTATTCAAAATATTGCAGCTGTCGCTGAGGAAACAGCAGCATCTGTAGAGGAAGTTAGTGCTGCAAGTGATCAACAAGTTGATGCACTTACACAGGTTGCCGAAGCGGCCGAAGTGCTGAATCATTCAAGTAACGAACTACTCGATTTAGTTAAGAGATTTAAAATAGAGTAATTTTATTAGAGGTCTAGTAAACAGTCATTTGTTTATTAGACCTCTATTTTCATGTAATCCAAGCCATCCATTGGAGAAACAGAAGTAGATAGCAAAAGCTTATCTAAAATTGGGATGCAGTTTGAAGTTTATTTTATATCTATTTGTTCCTATTTCGATAGATGAGATAGATAAAAAATGGTGCGCCAATTGCAGCAGTAAAAATTCCCGCTGGTACGTCATACGGCTGAAAGGCAGTTCTACCAATTAGATCTGCCAAAGCGACAAGTAGAGCACCAACTAAAGCAGCCGTCGGTATCAGCGATCCAAATGAAGCACCGACTAATTTTCGAGAAATATGGGGAGCGATTAAGCCGACAAAACCAATCGCACCACCAATTGCTACTGCAGCTCCAGCAAGGATGACACTAATAAAGACGAGTAAAAAGCGCTGAAGCTGTACCCGTGAACCGAGGCTAGTGGCGACATCATCACCGAGTTCTTGAATAGTTACATTTCTAGATAAGACAACTGCTAAAAAGATAAAGATGACAACAAATGGTAGTAATATGTAAAACTTTTGCATAGAGGCGGCATAAATACTGCCAGTTAACCATACATAGGCTTCAGCCGCTGTATAGGCGTTAGTCACAACGATCATAAAAGTGGTCAAAGACCCCATCGCTGTAGACATTCCAATGCCAATTAGGACAAGTCGGAAGGGACTCACGCCTTTTTTCCAAGCCAAAAGATAGATAAGTACCGAAACTGTAGTTGCACCAGCAATCGCAGCTAACGGTAAATGTTTAATACTTACACTTCCACCTAAGTATACGATAAAAGCAGTCGCTGCAAAGGCTGCGCCATTGGTTATCCCAATAATATCTGGTGAGGCTAGAGGATTACGAATGACGCCTTGAAGAATTGCTCCAGAGACACCCAATGCAGCACCTATTAATAGTGCCACTAGCACCCTCGGTAAACGTAGCGAGAGGATGATAAAGTCATATTGCTTTGAGCCTTGGCCGACCAAGGTCTGGATAATTTCAGATAAAGGAACAAGAGTTGAACCTAATCCAATAGAAAGAATTAACGTAAGTAGTAAAGAAACCAAAAGCGACAATATGATCTTTAGATTTTTACTTTCAACTAAAAACGAAATTGACCCTTTGCGGAAGGTAATATATTTGCTCAAATAGATAGCACCCCTTTACGGGCAATATAAATAAAAAATGGCACTCCAATAATGGCTGTCATTACTCCAATAGGGACCTCTGCAGGCATGATAATAAAACGGGCAAGAACATCAGCTAGTAATACCAAAACGGCGCCAAGTAGTGCACTGTAGGGGATTAACCAACGGTGATCTGATCCAACAAAAAAGCGACCAACATGAGGGATGATTAACCCAATAAATCCTACTGCTCCAGCGACTGCTACAGAACCACCTGCAAGGAAAATAACCAAGATACCGATGACGAGTTTAATTACTCCTGTTTTTACCCCTAAGCTTTTCGCTACATCATCGCCAGATAACATTAAATTTATATCTTTTGCTATAAACAAAGCTACAGCAACTGCGACAACCATATAAGGGAGAACTGGAAATAGCATTTCTAATGTCCGACCAGCAACTGAACCGGTAAGCCAAAACAAAACTTCCTGTAATCCTTTTTGGTTTAAAACTAAAAGCCCTTGTGTACTTGATAAGAACAGAGCTGAAATGGCTGAGCCTGCAAGTATAAGTTTAATAGGAGTTATTCCATCTCTGCCAAGAGATCCTAAGAAGTAGACAAAAAGTGTTGAGATGGCTGCACCTAAAAAAGCTACCCACATATAGTGAACCATCGATGTCAACGATAAAAAAGTAGATGCGAATACAACAAAAAATACTGCACCGGTGTTAATTCCTAAAATACTAGGTGATGCCAGTGGATTGCGGGTAATTGCCTGCATTAACACACCGGCAATGGCTAAACAACACCCTATAACAGTAGCAATAATGGCTCTGGGCAATCTAGTTGTAGCGATAATGACATGCTGAAGGTTTTCCTCATCATAGTGAATAAAAGAGTGGTATGCCTCAGAAAAAGAAATCTTTGTGACACCGAACACAATACTCGCAATAAAGGAAATCATAAACAGTAGTAGACAGGTGAGTAAGCCCAATAGTTTATTACGGTTATTTCCTAACATCCTTAGTTCCTCCAGACATGACTGTAAAAAAGCATAGAAAAGAATGAGCTTATTAGCCCATTCTTTTTACAGCTATTTATTTAAGTTGAAAATTGTATATAAGTCATCAAGCATCATCATTGCTGCTGTTGCCCCACCAGACATGTTCCAGGTAATCGCATCCACCTCAAATACTTTGTTGTTCTTAACAGCATCTAAGTTTTTCCATAAAGCGTGGTTAGTCCAATCCTCTTTTGTTTTATAAACTGCACCATCACCTAACCAGTCAGAAGTGATATCAAAGATGACGTCACCATTCATTTCTGGAATAGCCTCTTTAGATGTGAGTTTAACGCCCCACTCATCGACACGTTGATTTTCAGGACGAGAGAAACCAACTTCAGCTAAGATAGTTCCAGCAAAGCCCGTGTAATAAATTCTAGCGTGGTCTGGGTCAAAACGAACAATCGATATTTCTGTTTTTTGTAATTTGTCACCCATTTGTGTTTGGATGTCCGCTACTTTTTGATCCCACTCTTGTTTAAAAGCTAAGTCAACTTCTTCTTTTCCTAGTGCTTTTGCTGCTAACGTCATGTTTTCTTTCCAATCAAAGACGCTTTCAGTAAAAACAGTTGGCGCAATTTGTGATAGTTGTTCATAGATTTTTTCGTCACGTAATACCGAACCAATAATTAAATCTGGTTGCAACGTCGCAATAGCTTCTAAGTTTGGCTGTCCCTCTTCGCCTAAGTTCATAACACCAACCATATGATCTTTTAAGTAATTATAAAAAGGTTTTTCTAACCAAGACTCTACTGCTCCGACAGGTTTAACACCTAAAGCAAGGGAGATATCCACCATTCCGTTATAAAGTACAACAACTTTTTCTGGTGTGCCAGTAATCTCTGCTTTTCCCATTGCGTGCTCAACGACACGCACTTCAGTGGTTTTCGTTTCAACCGTTTCTTTTGGAACTTCTTCTGTTTTGGCTGGGACTTGAGTAGAAACTTCTTCTGTTTTAACGGAGCATCCTACGAAAAATGCAAAAGAAGCCAGGATAAAAACAAGCACATATAAATAGTTTGACTTTGACATATTGTCATTCCCCTTTAGTAATTATGTAATTGATAACGATTTTCATTATCATCATAATTGTAAGAGAGTATGATTGTCTAGTAGGTTCGCAGTAAATTTTTTTCGACAAAGTCCATTGTTAGTGGAAGTTTCCGTCCTTTACCACCTGGAATACAAAGAGGTGTGCCAAAAAAGGGGTCGGTCATTACGTGGCAGGATAGACCAAATACGTCTTCGATATGTTCTGCTGTAATCGTTTTTTCTGGTGTGCCTTCGGAGTATACTCGACCATGTTTGACGGAAATAATATGGTGAGCATAACGGCATGCCAAATTAATGTCATGCAATACCATGACAATCGTACGTTTTTCTTGTTTATTGAGTTCAAAAAGCAAGTCGAGTATATCGACTTGATGGGCTAAATCTAAGTAGGTTGTAGGCTCATCAAGTAAAATTGTCTCTGATCCTTGTGCCAAAATCATCGCAATCCAAGCCCGTTGACGCTGTCCACCAGAAAGGGAATCGACCGGACGGTCAGCGAATTCCTCTAATTTTGTCATAGTTAATGCAGTCTTGACCATATCTTCATCTTGTTTTGACCATTGATTTAACCAGTTTTGGTAGGGGTAACGGCCTTGCTTCACTAAATTCAGGACAGTCAGACTTTCTGGTGCTCCTGGGCCTTGAGGTAAGATAGCTAACTTTTTGGCTAGTTCTTTTGTCGGCCATTTATGAATAAGCTCACCATCAACAATTACATTTCCTTCCTTAGGCTTTAATAGGCGAGCTAAAGAGCGAAGCAACGTTGATTTTCCACAACCATTACTGCCGATAAAAACCGTAATTTTCCCTTTAGGAATAGTTACATTAAGATCAGTAATAATCGGATTTCCACCATATGAAACTGTGAGATGTTCTGCGCTAATCGCATCCATATGCCAACCTCCGAAAATGATATTCATTATCAATCAAGAAAATCTTACCATGAGTTTTGGTGTTGTCAATAGAGTTTTGTTATAGTTAACGAAGGAATTGTTGCCGCTAGCGGACATCAGATCCGTTATTTTGCTGAAAAGCCTTTCTTTTGAAATTTCGCGGTCATATATTCCGCTATTTAGTCATTTTTGGGTAGTTTTTTAGTCATTTTAGCAAAATAAGCGCCGTGGTGGCCGTCAAAATTTTGAAAAGGCAGTTTTGGGGAATTTAGCGCGTATGTCCGATAAGGTTGCAATACATCTATTTTACGAGACGGAATCCATAAGCAAAAAAGGGTAAGCTGTCACGCTCTACCCTCTAGATAATTCCATCGTTTCTTTTTTGCATTCGCTCAAAATTGCTGTGATATAGTTCTAGCTCATTATCTACTAGCTGTGTTTGTTGAATGTTAATGGACGGATCATATTTCAACGTGTGCAACAATCGCAGCATGACGTCGGATACGGTAAATTGTTGGCCGAGAAGCTCGCTTAAGGAAGCCATCGTATCCGGTTGAATATCTGGATATTTAAATTTCGTTTCCGTATTTTGAACGGCACGCTCGTAAAAGCCCTTTATTAAGGCTGCTCGCTCACTGCCACTGCCGTTAACACAGAGGTAGATTTGAACGGCGACGCCACCGCGGACGCGTCGTTGCGAAATACCAGCAAACTTTTTCCCATTAATACTTAAATCGTAACTTCCAGGACAGTAGGAACCAACAATTTCTTTAGCCACAATTTTGTCGGTTACATCTTCAAACATTGCTTGAATAAGTTCGTACATCGCATCGTAGCCACTGTTTATTGAAATTTGCCTATCCTCTTTAATAATCAGTGATATATTTAAAATCCCCTCATCAAGTACGACAGCCAAACCACCTGAATTTCGAACAATTGCCTGATAATTTTTGCCTTGTAAAAATTCAATACCTTCATGGATAAACGGAAGTCGACTATCCTGAATACCCAAAACGATTGTCTGATGATGTACCCAGCTTCTAATAATCGGTACTGAATTTCCCTCTCCTACTGAGGTACAAAGGGTGTCATCAATGGCAAAGGATGAAAGCGGACTGAAAGTAGCTCCCAAAGTTGTTTGGTCAATATAGCGCCAATTTGTAATGGTTTTTATGCTCATAGGGGATAATACTCCTTGTAAGTTCTGCTTTTTACTAAATTTGTTTGCATTTCTTATAATAACAAATCTTTCATTTGCATAACAACTACCAACGGGTGTACAATACTCTTTAGGCAAAAATATAAGTATTGTACGTAGTTTTGGAAAAAATATTCATTTTTTTCTAAACTCATCCATTCATATAGAACAATAATGGAAGGGTGTTATTATGAATAACGAATTCAGGATTTGCGATATATGTCAGGCGACAAATGTAAAAACCCTTGTCCCGAAGTTAAATAAAGTAGATCCACAAGCAGAACTTCATATTGGTTGCCAATCGTACTGTGGGCCTGGCCGTAAAAAATCATTCGCTTTCGTGAATAACCGTCCAGTAGCTGCTCAAGACGAAAATCAACTGATTGAAAAGATAGAGAAGAAGCTTAAGTAAGCTAGTCGCTTTCACTAAGAAGGCGGCTTCTTCTTTTCATTTTAACAATTACAAATTAATTTTTTCATAGAATATAAGAAACTTCTTAAATTATAATAAAGGTATACTAAAAAAAGCACGTATAGTTGGTTTTTGAAAAGGGGTGCTGGTGTGTCGAACATTTTAGGGAAGCTTGATGAGGAAAAGGTTTTTAAAGATCCGGTTCACAGGTATATACACGTGAGCGATCGGTTAATATGGGAGCTAGTTGGAACGAGAGAATTTCAAAGGTTACGAAGAATAAGGCAGTTAGGAACTACATATACGACGTTCCACGGCGCCGAACATACAAGGTTTAATCATTCGTTAGGTGTTTATGAGATCATGCGTCGGATTATTGACAATTTTGAAGGTCGTGAGCATTGGGATGAGGCTGAACGTTTAGTGTGTCTTTCTGCAGCGCTACTCCATGATATAGGTCATGGACCATTTTCCCATTCGTTTGAAAAGGTATTTCATACAGATCATGAAGAATGGACGCGCAGAATTATCTTAGGGAACACCGAAATAAACAAAGTTCTCAAAAAAGCTGGCAACGACTTTCCGATGAAGGTTTCAAATGTCATTGCTAAAACCTATCCAAACAAATTGGTTGTCAGCCTCATCTCAAGTCAAATCGATGCCGACCGAATGGATTATTTACAGCGTGATGCATATTATACAGGCGTCAGTTACGGACATTTTGATATGGAAAGAATTCTTCGAGTGATGCGCCCGACGGAAGAACAAGCGGTCTTTAAACAAAGCGGGATGCATGCTGTTGAAGATTATATTATGAGTCGCTACCAAATGTACTGGCAGGTCTATTTTCACCCAGTGACACGAAGTGCGGAAGTGATTTTAAGCAAAATATTGCACCGTGCAAAGCACTTATATCAACAAAATTACCAGTTTAAGCAAGACCCGATTCATTTTCATTCGCTATTTAATGAAAAACTGAGTTTAGAGGATTATTTACGGCTAGATGAGGCGATAATCATGTATTATTTCCAAATTTGGCAGGATGAAGAAGATCGAATTCTTAGTGACTTATGTGTTAGATTTAATGATAGAAAATTGTTTAAGTACGTCGAATTTAATCCTAGTAAGCAATGGAATGAGTGGCCAAAACTTATTGATTTATTCAAGCAGGCAGGAATTGATCCAGACTATTATTTAGTGATTGACTCTTCGTCTGATTTACCATATGACTTTTATCGACCAGGAGAAGAAGGCGAACGAATTCCAATCTTTTTATTGACTCCAGCGGGAGATTTACGGGAGCTATCAAGAGAGTCGGACGTTGTTGAGGCTATTTCAGGTAAAAAACGAACAGATCACAAATTGTATTTCCCGGCAGATGTACTAGATGATGAGAACGTGCACGGAGAGGTCAAAAGACAAATTAAAGCAATACTTTATAAATAGGGGGAGACTAGGTTGTTAAATGATCACGCGAAAATTATGGCGTTGATTTCAGAAGCTGGAGAAGTAATAGGACGAAAAAAGCTTCAGAAAATCATTTATATCGCCAAAAAAATGAATTTCCCATTTCAGGAACGGTACAATTTCCATTTCTATGGTCCCTACTCTGAGGAATTAACACTTCGAATTGAGGAAATGTGTAACCTAGGCTTTGTTCATGAGACAAAAGAGAAAAAAGGCGGCTACTATCAATATCGCTATACACTATCAGAAGAAGGAACAAAGTTTTTATCGGTTTCAACATTAGATTTGCCGAAGCTAGGCGATTTTATCACAGATATTAACGAGAAGAGCTCCCGTTTTTTGGAGCTCGTCTCTACTCTACTTTATTTTGATGATTTAACGACAGACGAACAGGTAGAGAAGGTTTACACGGTGAAAGCAAAGCTTAATTTTACCGAAGATGAGATTATTGAGGCCTTTTCTTATATAGAGAAATTAAAAGGGACAAGCCATTAAGAGATATAACAAGAAAAAACACGGCCAAAAGCCGTGTTTTTTACATATCGCTTTTACGAACGCCGCCCGCACCAAGATGGTTTTTTGAAATTTCTTCGATAATCACAAAGATATTTTCTTTCGGTGCAGCACAGGTTTCACTCACTGCCTCAGTTACTTTTTCTACTAACGCTTTTTTCTGCTCATCTGAGCGTCCTTCTAATAATTTTACGGTAACGAATGGCATAGTTGTAAACCTCTCCTTTTAATAAATAGAAAACTACATACAATATATAGTATCATTCGACAAAGCCTAGAAAATTCCTCTTATGCACCAAACGTGCAAAGCATACTTTTAATTTGATATACTGAAAAAAATACAAACAAAGGCGGGATAGCTTGTGGACCTTTTAAATAACAATAAAGCTGGCGGCAGTGGCTTCAATATTTTAGGGAAAGATCCAGTTGACCATAAAGGTTATGGTGCTGGTACATTAAATCTAGACAATATGTCTCCTGTGATTGTCGATGTTGAAGCAGGTGAAGCGTATGTTGATATGGGTGCAATGCACGCAAGAAGCCAGGTGGAAAAAGGAATAAAATTTTTACGAAGTAAAGAAGAAGTTCCAAATGGAAAACCTTACTGGCTCATTTGGATTACTGTAGACCATAACGCCCAAGGAGCTTATTTTGCCGGTGTTACCGCTTGCGAAATGACCGTTGATCGTGAAATTCGCCGTGGCTACAAGAGTCTTCCAGAGCACGTAAACAAAATGGATAAGTCTCTAAAGAGGCACATTATGGTCGACCATATGGACGAAAACTCAAGGAAAGTACTGGGGAATTTCCTAAAAGGGTTCAATGAAGAAATGTATATGAACTCTGAGCAAAAACTTCGTGATGATCTAGGTGTGTAAAATTTGTGAACATAATGTGAACAACTTGTAATTTTTTTATAGTAAAAGTAAACTAGAATAAGTATAAATACTCTTTATACTAGGACAGAAAAAAGGCTAACCCCTACTCAAGGTTAGCCTTTTTTCATTTTATAAGCGGTTTTGTCAAGTGGACTCTGGCTAAGGTTGTTATTTTGCGAAAGTAATTCAGGAAAGGGCGTGGCCTGTAGGGTGTGCCCTATAATAAAAAATGTAAATAACGGATTTTGTGTCCGCTTTGGGTGTGTGTCGGGCTTAGGCACAGGCGAAGAGGACACCAGTTCCGTTATTTCTGTCAAAAAGCCCGTTTTCTAAAATAAGAGGACAAGAGATCCGTTATTTCATTGAAACCGAGCCGAAATCGGCTAAAACAGCACAAATAACGTACTCAGTGTCCGCGAAAATCAAAAAAATGCAAAATTAGAGCAAATAACGGAATGTATGTCCGCTTGGGGTGTGTGCCAGGCTTAGATAAAGAAATCCACAGCGACATCCAATACGTATACCTGCCTTACACACGCCTGCCGCACACATAAGCTAGTTTACTCCAAGCCCCTAATGATTACTAAACCACTTGATAAACCGATCCAACAGTTTTTCCTTTTTCGCTTCTTCAATTTCTGCGATTTCTTCTTTCGCTTTCGAAATTTCATCTGGTGTATGGAGATGTTCCATACAGTATTCTACCGGCTCTGTTCCTGCTACAAAATAACTAACATGCTGCACCGGACATGCATCCGTGGCGAGGCGACCGTTGTCAGGGTTGATGGAGACGGCAACTACGTTTGATGGCTTAGGAAACGGTAATTTAAGCTTGTCTGCCAGTGCATCTTCAAGGAACTTAGCCCAAATTCTTTTTGCGTATTGTCCTTCACCTGACTGTAAATTTCCTTGATCATGACCTACCCAGACTCCCGTAAGCAATTGTGGTGTATAGCCGATCATCCAGCTGTCTGAGGCAGTTGTCCCACTTTTCCCAGCGACTGGCCTATGAATTAGGTGAACAATGCTTCTCCCTGTAACTTCACTGTGACTACTACTCAAATTTAAATCAAACATGCCCTTCATTAAATCGGTCATCACAAAAGCTAAGTTCGGATCGAGTATTTGTTCAACCACCGGATCTTGATCGACAAGAATATTTCCGTGGCGGTCGACGACTTTTGTAATATAGCGTGGTTCTACTTTTTTTCCACCGTTAGCAAAGGCACTGTAACTGTTAGTGATTTCTAACACTCCCACCCTCTTAGTTCCTAGTGCTAGTGATGGTATTTCTGCCAGTGTGCTTTCAATGCCAAGTCTTTTTGCTGTGGTTGTTAATTGATCAAACCCTAAGAAAAAATGAGTTTTCATCGCATAAATATTATCAGATAGAGCGATTGCTTTTGCTAATGTCATAAAGTCATTGGCATATTTGTTGTTAAAATTACTTGGTGCGTAGGTTTCTCTGCCATCGTCATACACAAATGTTGTTTCTTCACTAGTTAATGGTGTAGCTGCTGTAAAACCGTTTTCTAATGCAGCATAATATAAAAACGGCTTCATCGCAGAACCAGGGGCACGTCGCGCTTGTGTTGCCCGGTTAAATTGACTTTCTAGATAGTTTCTACCGCCAACCATTGCTTTGACATCACCTGTGCGAGGATCAATTGCCACAAGAGCCGTTTGAAGCTCAGTACCTTTCAGCTCTTCCTCTACCCACTTTTCTGCCTTTTCCTGTAAGTCAGGATCTAGGGTTGTGTAAATTTGCAGGCCACCCGCTTCGATAATTTGTGGGTCCAAGCCGTATTCGTCTGTTAAAATCTGATAAACAACGTCTTGAAAATAGGGACCGGTTACCAATGAACTAAGAGATGTTTCATGGTCCAAATCTAATGGTGCACGGTAAAAATCGTCAGCTTCTTGTGTAGTAAGATAGCCCTCATTTGCCATTGCTCTAAGGACCTGTAACTGTCTGCTTTTTGCACGATCATAGTTGCGAATTGGAGAATAATACAAAGGTCCTTTTGGAATTCCAGCAAGCATGGATGCTTCCGCTGTGTCTAGTTCACTTGCACTTTTTTGAAAATAATAGTTAGCAGCAGCTTCAATTCCATAAGCTCCATGGCCATAATATATCGTATTTAAGTAACCTTCTAATATTTCATCTTTAGAGTAGTTCATCTCTAAACGAAGTGCATAAATAGCTTCGTTCCACTTTCGTTGCCAGGTTTTTGCATGACTCAAAAACAAGTTTCGGGCATATTGTTGCGTAATCGTACTTGCACCTTGTGCCTTCGTCCCTTGTTCGATATTTTTTAATACGGCAGAGCCAATCCGAATAAAATCAAAGCCGTAATGACGATAAAATTTACGATCTTCAATTGAAATCGTGGCTTCAATCACTGCTGGATTTATTTCATCTAAAGGTATCCAATGCCGATTTTGCCCTACAATACGTTGTCCAATGACAGAATCATCGCTGCCATAAAAAACGGTTGTTTGTTGAACCTGTAAAGGTGGTGGACCTTGCATTTTGGCATAAGTTAATAGACCTACAATGCCGCCCATTAGTAAAATTCCCAGTACTAAGGTCAACCTTATAAGTTTTCTAATTAGACCGACTCGTCTTCGGTACTGTTTTCTAGTGATGACTTCCATCGTATCCACCCCTTAATTTCAGAAGAATCTTCTACATCCATTGTTGGGCCTAATTTCCTTTTTTATACTTGAAAAAGAAGATTAGAAAAATCCTCTAATATTTTCCTTGATTTTTAGAAAAAGTCAGATATACTTTTTTCTAGTACACAAAGGAACTCGGTGCTATTCCCCGAGTTTTTTTATGTTTAATAGCTTTAAGACTCCTTATTTAGGGAATGATACTGAGAGAAAATTAATTAGAGGTGAATGAAAATGGGAATTTGGTTTACAGAGAAACAAACAGAGCACTTTGGAATAACGGCAGAAATTAAACAAACATTACATACAGAGCAAACGGAATTTCAGAAGTTAGACATGGTCGAGACTGCTGAGTTTGGAAATATGCTAATTTTAGACGGAATGGTTATGACTACTCAAAAAGATGAGTTTGTTTATCATGAAATGGTAGCTCATGTACCTTTATTTACTCATCCTAACCCAAAACATGTTCTTGTTGTTGGTGGCGGTGACGGTGGAGTTATTCGTGAGGTATTGAAGCACCCATCTGTAGAAAAGGCAACATTAGTTGAAATCGATGGCAAGGTAATTGAGTACTCAAAACAGTATTTACCTGAAATTGCTGGTAAGCTAGAAGACCCTCGTGTTGAAGTGAAAGTTGATGACGGCTTTATGCATATCGCAAAAAGTGAAGCAATCTACGATGTAATTATGGTTGATTCAACTGAGCCAGTTGGCCCTGCAGTTAATCTTTTTACAAAAGGTTTCTATGAAGGCATTGCAAAAGCTTTAAAAGAAGATGGCGTTTTCGTAGCGCAAACCGATAATCCTTGGTTCCATAGCCAACTTATTACGAATGTTCAAAAAGACGTAAAGGAAGTATTCCCTATTACAAGACTCTATACAGCTAACATTCCAACGTACCCAAGTGGTTTATGGACATTTACCATTGGTTCAAAAAAGTATGATCCACTTGAAGTTGAAGACGAGCGTTTCCACGAAATCGACACAAAATATTACACGAAAGAGCTTCATAAAGCGGCATTTGTATTACCGAAGTTCGTTCAAGACCTAATCAAGTAAGGAGCTGTACTACATGCGATTTGATGAAGCGTATTCAGGAAATGTGTTTATCGGAATGAACAGTACGTATGAAGAAAGTCAGGCAGTTATTTATGGAATGCCGATGGATTTTACAGTTAGTTTCAGACCAGGTTCTCGTTTCGGTCCAGCTAGAATTCGTGAGGTTTCTTTAGGATTAGAAGAATATAGCCCATATTTAGATCGTCATTTAGAAGAAGTTCGTTTCTTTGATGCTGGTGACATTCCACTGCCTTTTGGAAATGCGCAAAGAAGCATCGATATGATTGAAGAGTTTGTCGATAAACTTCTAGCGGATGGCAAGTTTCCGCTAGGACTTGGTGGTGAACATTTAGTTTCATGGCCAATTTTTAAAGCATTAAAGAAAAAGTACGATGACTTAGTAGTTATTCATATTGATGCTCATGCAGATCTGCGTGAACATTATGAAGGTGAACCATTAAGTCACTCAACACCGATACGTAAAGCTTGTGAACTTCTTGGTCCCGAAAAAGTCTACTCTTTTGGGATCCGTTCAGGAATGCGTGAAGAATTTCAATTTGCAAAGGAGTCCGGCATGTATATGGCGAAGTTCGAGGTGGCTGAACCGTTAAAATTAGTTCTGCCGCAGCTTGTCGGAAAAAATGTTTATGTAACGATTGATATTGATGTTTTGGACCCGTCAGCTGCACCAGGAACAGGAACGGCTGAAGCAGGTGGAATAACGTCAAAAGAGCTTTTACACGCCATCCATTTAATCGCTGACACAAACATGAATATCGTCGGTGCTGACATCGTTGAAGTTGCTCCTGCCTACGATCATTCAGAGCAAACACAAATAGCTGCAAGCAAGTTTGTCAGGGAAATTTTATTAGGCTGGGTAAAGTAACAAGAGTGAGCTTAAAGTGGAGAGTGCAGGTTATGAAGGCAATACTTCATAGCCTGCTCTTCCTTTAAGCTCTTATTTTATTTAAGTTGGTATCGCTGAATTGTAAAAATGAGGGAAGGAATAGACCTTGAAGCCTGCAACCTCCTAGTAGTTGTGGAAGAATGGGGGCACAATACGGATGTTGGGCCCTTGGAATTGTAAAACCGGGCATTAAGAAGAATGTTAGTGCCCTGATTCGCCTAATAACTGTAAAAAACGGACAGTGAGAAAGGTGTTAGTGCCCTAATTCACCTAATAACTGTAAAAACCGGGCATTAAGAAAGATGTTAGTGCCCTAATTCTCCTAATAATTGTAAAAAACAGGCATTAAGAAAGATGTTAGTGCCCAGATTCTCCTAATAACTGTAAAAACCGGGCATTAAGAAAGGTGTTAGTACCCTGATTCACCTAATAACTGTAAATAACAGGCGTTAAGAAAAGTGTTAGCGCCTCTCCTCTCCTAATAACTGTAAAAACCGGGCACCAAGAACAATGTTAGCAGCTTAAAATATTTGAAGTAATCGTACCACAACGGCCTAGGCAAGACTTATATCTGCACAAAGATACCTGCCTAAACATTAAAAACAGCACAGTATTCCAAGAAATTTCCCTACTTCAAAAGACAAGTCCTTGTATGAGAGCAATTACATTCGTTATAATAGCTAATGGTAGATAAGACAAAGAGATTAAGGGTTGGTACAGTGATAACAAAAGATGGAATTGCGGTAGCTGTTTCGATGAAAACAGAGATTACTGGTGGAGAAGCAGAACAAGTAATAACAACTGCTGGAGATGGCCGAATTTTTCGAAAGGATTCTGGTCTTTTTCTACAGTTTAAAGAGCAGTCAGAAGAAGTAGGCTCGGTGAACCAAGTGGTAAAACTAGATGACAGCCAATCAGTAACGATTATTCGCCAAGGTGAAGTTTCAATGAAGCAGCTTTTTTTGCAAGGAAAAAAGACAGAAGGCGTTTATCGGAGTCCATATGGGATTATGCTGATGACTACTGAGACAAAAAACATACATATCGCCATTGACGAACAAGAGGTTAAAGGGACAATTCAACTCTCTTATCAGTTACATATGCAAGATGAGTTTGCAGGTAATTATGGTGTAACCATTCAATTTAGGAGGAAGAATGAATGAATACTGTTGAACAAGTAAAAGAAAATTTGAAGCTAGAGATCATTGCTTCGATCGAAAAGGCAGGATTAGCGACAAGAGATCAGATTCCTGAGATCGTTTTGCAACTTCCAAAAGATAAAGCACACGGTGATTATGCGACAAATGCAGCGATGCAACTTACAAAAATAGCGCAAAAGCCACCAAGACAAATTGCAGAAGAGCTAGTTAATCATTTTGATAAAAACAAAGCGTCTATCTCAAAAATGGAAATCGCCGGACCGGGATTTATCAACTTTTATATGGATAATAGCTATCTTACAGATTTAATTCCTGCGATTCTCAATGCAGGAGATACGTACGGGGAAACAAACTTTGGCAATGGCAAAAAGGTTCAAGTTGAGTTTGTCTCTGCAAATCCAACAGGAAGCTTGCACCTAGGTCATGCCCGTGGTGCTGCAGTAGGTGACTCGCTATGCAATATCCTTGCAAAGGCTGGTTTTGAAGTTTCTAGAGAATTTTATATTAACGATGCTGGGAACCAAATTAATAACTTGGCGCTATCATTAGAAGCTCGTTATTTTCAAGCGCTAGGACTAGTTGCTGATATGCCTGAGGGCGGCTATCATGGCGAAGATATTATTGAGTTTGGTAAAGCTCTCGCTGATGAATTTGGTGACCGTTTTGTAAATGAGGCAGTAGAAGATCGATTAGCATTTTTCCGTGAGTATGGCTTGAAGAAAGAGCTTGAAAAGTTGAAACATGACTTGCAGGAATATCGAGTTGAGTTTGACAACTGGTTCTCAGAAACTTCTCTATATGAGAACGGAAAAGTAATTGAAACGCTTGCGCTTTTAAAAGATAAAGGTGAAACGTATGAAGAAGATGGCGCTACATGGTTTAGATCCACTGCATACGGGGATGACAAAGACCGTGTGCTAGTAAAAAATGATGGTTCGTATACGTACTTAACTCCTGATATCGCGTATCACCGTAACAAGCTAGAGCGCGGTTTTGAAAAATTAATTAATATTTGGGGTGCTGATCACCATGGCTATATACCAAGAATGAAGGCAGCAATTCAAGCTCTTGGTTATAACAAAGACCAGCTTGATGTTGAAATCATTCAAATGGTATCACTGTTCCAAAACGGTGAAAAAGTAAAAATGAGTAAACGGACAGGGAATGCTGTGACGCTACGTGAACTAATGGAAGAAGTCGGAATTGATGCAACTCGTTATTTCTTTGCGATGCGTAGTGCTGACACACAGCTTGATTTTGATATGGACTTAGCTGTATCGAAATCGAATGAAAACCCAGTGTTCTATGTACAATATGCTCATGCTCGTGTCTGCAGTATTTTGAGACAAGGTGAGCAAATTCAGGTACCGATTAAGACAGATGCAAACTTTGCTTTAATTGACTCAGAGAAGGAATTTGATTTACTGAAAAAGTTAGGCGAGTTTCCTGAAGCGGTTTCTGACGCAGCGCAAAAGCAGTCACCACATCGTATTACCAACTATGTTTACGAGTTGGCTGCAACACTCCACTCCTTCTATAACGCTGAAAAAGTTTTAGACGCAGAAGATATGGAGAAAAGTATGGCCCGTTTAGCTTTAATGAAGGCTGTACAACAGACAATTCAAAATGCTTTAGCGTTAATTGGTGTAAATGCGCCAGAGAGAATGTAATATAATTTCCCAAGGCTGTGAGGAGTTTCTCACAGCCTTAAATGTTATACTAGTGCCCAGTAAGCAGTAACCTCTTCTTTGTATACATTTGGGGATAAGAGAATTTTTCAGCGGCTACTCTCGTATAAAACAATGACTATGGCAAACACTACCAAGAGAAACTATAATTTTTGGTGGTGTAAGACAATGCCTTTTGCAACTCATCCTGACACAACATCTATATATTATGAAACTAACGGCGAAGGAACGCCGATTTTATTTATCCATCCTCCTGCTATGGGCCATGTGACGTTCAAAGAACAGCGGCCGTTAGCAGACCATTTTCAAATGATTACCCTAGATCTGCGCGGAAATGGTCGAAGCACAAATCAAGCAGAAAAAATAACGATGCAATTAATAGTCGAGGACCTCCTAACAGTTATTAATGACATCGGTGTTGAAAAAGTGGTTCTTTGCGGTTATTCAAACGGCGGTTCAATTGCTCAAGAGTTTGCCTTAACGTACCCTGATAGATCACTGGGCGTCATCTTATGTGGTGGTTTTTCAGAGGTAAATAGCTTCTTGCTAGCTAACGAGTTCCGCTTAGGAATTTATGCCGCGCAGTTTAAGTTGATGAAGCTAATGTCTTTTGCGTTAGCAACTGCTCATACAAGATCCAAGCTTTTTCAAACAGAACTAAAGGATTATGTAAAGAAAACAGATCCTGAGGTACTCCGACATATGTACAACGAAGGACTGCACTATCTATCTACGGATCGCCTCGGTCAACTAACGGTTCCACTCCTGTTGGTTTATGGTGAAAAAGATCATTATGTTCACCATTATCAAGATATTTTCAGGGAAAATGTTAAGGATATCGATATTGTCTACATATCAGGTGTAAAACACCAGGTTCCTACGAAAAAAAGTTATGAGCTAAATAAGGTGATTTATAACTTTATCAAAAAGAAAGTCGAAAAAGCTTCAAAGCTATAATGGCTTTGAAGCTTATTTTTCTACCCGCGCAACAAGCGCAATCCGTTTAAAATGACCAAAATGGTACTGCCCTCATGACCAATCACACCTAGTGGAAGAGATACTTGTTGAAAGAAATTCCCAATAAGTAAGAGCACGATAACTGATATCGAAAATATAATGTTTTGCTTAATAATTTTGTTCATCCGTTTTGATAGTTGTATAGCTTTAGCAATTTTTGATAAATCATTTTTTACAAGGATAATGTCGGCTGTTTCGATAGCGACGTCGGTCCCAGTTCCCATCGCAATCCCGACATTGGATGTTGCTAAAGCAGGTGCATCATTGATGCCATCACCAACCATGGCAACAGAACCGTACTTTTCTTTGAGGTTGTTGACCTTCTCCACTTTTGTTTCTGGTAAACAGTTGGCAATAAACTCATCAAGGTTTGTTTCTTTAGCGATCGCCTCGGCCGTTCTTTCATGGTCGCCAGTAATCATAATCGAGTAAATACCAGCTTCATGAAACTGACGGATTGCTTCAATGGCTACATCCCGTACCGTGTCTTGCAGCGCGATCATTCCGTAAATTCCGTTTTCGTCAGCAACATAGACGAGTGTATTTCCTTTTGTCGATAAATCCTCAGCTTCTTGTTTGTAAAATTGGTCGGCAGCCTCATCACCGATAAAGCTTCGTTTGCCAATCTTGTATTTTTCACCAAGAAATGTTGCGGTAATCCCCCAACCGGTAATGTCCTCGACATCTTCAGGTTGGGTCAGGGAAATACCTTGTTTTTTAGCGTATGAAACGATCGATTCCGCTAGCGGATGAGTTGAGTGGCTTTCAACAGAAGCTACAATGTAGAGAAACTCCTTTTTATCGGCGCCTTCTCTTAAAAGGATCTCGGTCACTTCCGGCTTTCCATTAGTTAGCGTTCCTGTTTTATCAAGGGCAATTGCTTTGATTGAGCTTAAAGCTTCTATATGAACGCCACCCTTAAATAAAATTCCGTTTCTGGCACCATTGGAAATTGCCGACAATGTTGCAGGCATAATTGAAGCGACAAGGGCGCAGGGGGATGCCACAACCAACATCACCATGGCACGATAAAAAGTTTCCGTCCAGCTCCAGCCAAGTAAATAATGAGGAGCAACCATCATGAAAGCAACTGCGAGTAGCACACCTTTTACATACGTTCCTTCAAACTTTTCAATGAACAATTGTGAAGGTGATTTTTCCTCCTTAGCCGTTTGAACTAATTGGATTATTTTTTGGAATAAAGTTTCATCATTTGTTTTTGTGACAGTAACTGTAATAGCCCCGTTTAAGTTAACTGTGCCAGCGAACACTTGATCACCAACCGTTTTGTGCACGGGAATTGCCTCACCAGTGATAGCTGCTTCATCAATGGTCGTTTGCCCGCTTTTAACCGTTCCATCAGTTGGTACGCGTTCACCCGGTTTCACAAGTACCTGATCGTTGATTTGTAAGGCGGTAACGGCAACCATTTTTTCATTTCCATCTACTAAAACGGTGGCAACATCTGGTTGTAGTTCCATTAACGCCGAGATTTCACGATGACTTTTATTTAATGTATAGGTTTCGAGAGCGCCACTCAATGAAAATATGAAAATAAGAATTGCGCCCTCTACCCAATAGCCAATGATTGCGGCACCAATCGCAGCTAAAATCATCAGTAGCTCGACGTTTAACGAACGATCAACAACCAAGTCTGTAAAGCCTTCTTTGGCTTTGAAGTAGCCGCCGACTAGATAGGATACTAAAAAAGCGGCAACTGCAAAGGTTTGTATTTCTAGGTTTTGTAGGACAACACCCGCGAGTAAAAATAAGCCTCCTAGCACTGCAAAAATTAGCTCTTGATGTTCACTTACTAAAGACGGCTGTGTCACCGCCTTATCCTTCTTTAGACCAATATTCTCTCCCATCTTCCCCAACTCCTTTTCTATTTAAATGAGAAATACAATCATATTCATTACCCCTAAAATGACGAATGCTGCCACCTAGGTTAGGTGACAGCACATTTCTAATTTTATTATTATATTCATTTTACCATAAAAGGGGAAAAATAATTATAGAAGTGGTGACAGAACCGAGGCAATTTTCTCCTTACTTTTATGAAAGAAGGAACGATTTTTCAACTGTTCCATCGTTAACCGTTCGGAGATTGAGATATCATGCTCCATGACAGCGGTGACATCTTTAATAAATTCCCGATCAAAAATGAGACAGTTAATTTCATGGTTAATATGGAAGCTACGGTTGTCCACATTGGCGGTACCGATGTCACAAATTTTTCGATCAATAACAATCGTCTTTGCGTGATAAAAGCCGCGATAGTAACGGTATACTTCACAACCAGATTCAAGCAAAGGTTGAAAATAGGGAAATGCAGCTTCCTTTACTAGTGGATGATCGCCTTGCTTTGGAACGATTAATTTCACCTCAACGCCACGTTTGGCTGCATCAATGAGTGCCTTTTTGATTTCTTTTCCAGGGATAAAATAAGGGGTACCAATATAAATTGAATCCTCAGCTTTTTGAATAAACTCAATAAAAGACTCTTCAAGAAAAGCACCATCTGATGGAACTATTTTCAGTTCATGTTCCCCTTTTTGTAAAACTGGAAAATAAACTTCCATTTTAAGTTTTTCTCTTGTAGTAATTACCCAATCCTCGAGAAACTGTCTTTGTAAGTCTTGACAGCCATCGCCCTGGATACGGAGATGAATATCACGCCAATCTCCAAACTTAGGCTTTCTCCCGAGATACTCATCACCCACATTGTAGCCGCCGATATAGCCAAGATGACCATCAATGACCGTAATTTTGCGGTGATTTCTGCGGTTTAATGAGAAGAAAATATAGGGGAATTTTGGAGGATGAGAATGGGCAAACTTCACTCCAGCCTTTTTCAGTTCTTTACGCTTTTTTTTGGTAATATCACAGCCGACACGGTCAACAAGAAGCCTAACCTCCACTCCTTCTTGCGCTTTTTGCTTTAGAGCCTTAAGGACCTGATTCCCAATATGGTCCTCCCTGAAAATATAGAAAAGCATGTGTACATGTTTTTCGGCATTATGAATATCATCAATCAGCTTTTTAAATAAATCATGTCCGGTCGTTAAAATTTCGCATTGGCCCTTACGAATCTCTTGGATGGACCGCTTTGCAACCCTTTGCTGTTCTTTCATACCTAAACGAAAATCTACTGTCACCCAAATGACAAGTAGTAATATTATCGCAACGATCGTCATAAGTACCAAATATATGCACCTCCAAAAAAGGATTATAAGTTAGTTTGTCCAATTACTATAGAAAGTTGTATTTTTTTGAGGCAAAAAATAATTGAAGGGTAAATGAGTGAATGCTCATTCACAAATAAAATATTTGTGTTATAATAATAACTAAATTTAGTATTTTCAGAAATCAAAACAAGAGAAACTGAAGGGAGTCAAGGAAATGGATACATTTGTATATGTAAACTGGGCATTATTTTTCATTGTAACAGGTTATGCGCTATACCTGTTTGCGACACTCGTCCGCACTCGTATTGAATTTATTAAGCTTGGTAAAAAAGCAGAGTGGAACCACACGGCGAAAGAACGTCTTAATGAAGTCTTAGTAAATGTCTTTGGTCAAAAGAAGTTAATGAAAGATAAGAAAAGTGGAATTATTCACATTATGTTTTTCTATGGTTTCTTGCTTGTACAGCTTGGAGCAATTGATTTAATTTGGAAAGGGCTTGCAACTGGATCACATCTTCCACTAGGTCCTGTTTATCCATTCTTCACATTCTTCCAAGAAATCGTAGTATTAATGATAATTGTAGCTGTTGTGTGGGCATTTCACCGCCGCTATGTAGAAAAATTAGTTCGTTTAAAACGTAACTTCAAATCAGGATTGGTCCTAATTTTTATCGGTGGCTTGATGATTTCGAAACTTCTAGCAAAAGGAATGGAAATCATTTGGTTAGATAAAACCATTACGTGGGCTGAACCTGTAGCAGCAACGATCGCAACCGTAGCTGGTGGTCTAGGTTCAACAGCCGCTGGAGTATTATTCTTTGTTTTCTGGTGGGCACACTTATTATTCTTACTAACATTCTTAGTGTACATCCCACAATCAAAACACGCTCACTTAATCGCAGGTCCTGCAAACGTTTACTTGGGGAGAACACATAAAGTTGGTCAATTAGCATCAATCAATTTTGAAGACGAAGACCAAGAAGTTTTCGGTGTTAACAAAATTGAAGACTTTAATCAAAAGCAGTTATTAGATTTATATGCCTGTGTTGAGTGTGGCCGCTGTACGAGCATGTGTCCAGCAGCGGGAACAGGGAAAATGCTTTCGCCGATGGATTTAATCGTGAAATTACGTGATCACTTAACTGAAAAAGGTGCAGTGGTAACATCTCGTAAGCCATGGTTACCTGCATATGCATTTAATAACACGAAAGCTAATCAGTTGGCGATGGCTGGCGCTGGTGGCGTTGAAGCTGCAGCTGGTTATGATGTTTCTTTAATTGGTGATGTCATTACGGAAGAAGAAATTTGGGCTTGTACAACATGCCGTAACTGTGAAGATCAATGTCCAGTTGCCAATGAGCATGTCGATAAAATAATTGATTTACGTCGTTACTTAGTTCTTACAGAAGGAAAGCTTGATGCAGATGCACAACGTGCGATTACGAACATCGAGCGTCAAGGAAACCCTTGGGGAATTAACCGTAAAGAGCGCGAAAACTGGAAAGATCTTCGTGATGATATTGTCGTTCCAACAGTAAAAGAAATGGAAAAATCAGGCGAAGAGTATGAATACTTATTCTTCGTAGGTTCAATGGGCTCATACGACAACCGCAGCCAAAAAGTAGCTCAATCTTTTGCACGAGTTATGAATGAAGCTGGAGTGAAATTTGCGATCCTTGGAAACAAAGAGAAAAACTCTGGAGATACACCACGTCGTATTGGTAATGAGTTCTTATTCCAAGAGCTAGTAAACTCAAATATTGAGTTGTTCCAAAAGCACGGGGTTAAGAAAATCGTTACCATTGACCCGCATGCTTACAACTCGTTTAAAAACGAATATCCTGAATTCGGTTTAGAAGCAGAAGTGTATCACCATACAGAAGTTTTAGCACAGTTGATTGAAGAAGGCAGAATTAAGCCTAAATACGAAGTGAAAGAAACAGTTACTTTCCACGACTCTTGTTACCTAGGTCGTTACAACGAAGTGTATGAAGCACCACGTAATGTCCTTAGAGCAATTCCAGGTGTAACACTTGTTGAAATGGAACGTAACCGTGAGAACGGTATGTGCTGTGGAGCCGGCGGTGGTTTAATGTGGATGGAGGAGCATGTTGGTACACGTGTAAACGTCGCTAGAACAGAGCAAGCTCTTCAAGTTAGCCCGACTGTAATCGGTAGTGGCTGTCCTTATTGCTTGACAATGTTAAGTGATGGAACTAAGGCTAAAGAAGTTGATGAGCAAGTTCAAACTCTAGACGTTGTTGAGATTTTAGAAAAATCTTTAGTAAAAAAAGAGCTAGTTTCATAGAAAATAATAGAAAGAAAATTAATAATATTGTAAACTGTTAAATATAGGAATAAAATGGTGTGCCTTCACGGGCGCACCACTTATTACGATTTGTCCGAGCGAGCGTTCATTCGAAGATCTCATAGATGAAGGGAGAAGTTGATATGACAAGAACGGTAATTGTAAGTGGAGCAAGAACACCTTTTGGAAAATTTGGTGGGAGCCTTAGTGGAATGAAAGCGGTTGAGTTAGGTGGAGTTGCTATAAAAGAAGCTCTAGTACGAGGAAATGTAAACGCTTTAGAAGTTGACGAATGTATTATGGGCATGGTTCTCCAAGGTGGTCAAGGCCAGATCCCATCTCGTCAAGCAGCCAGCTTAGGCGGTCTGCCATGGAGTGTTCCGACAGAAACAATTAACAAGGTATGTGCATCAGGAATGAGAAGTATTTCTCTGGCCGATCAACTTATTCGAGCAAACGACGCTGAAGTAGTTGTAGCTGGCGGAATGGAATCGATGAGCAATGCTCCTTACTTCATGTCAAAAGCTCGGTTCGGCTTTCGCATGGGCGATGGCAAAGTCCACGATTTAATGGTCCATGACGGCCTTACCTGTTCATTTAAAGGAGTTCACATGGGCTCTTACGGAAACGGCGTAGCAGAAGAATTAGAGATTCCTAGGGAAAAACAAGATCAGTGGGCACTTCGAAGTCATCAAAAAGCGATCGCAGCCATTGAAGCAGGTAGGTTAGCTGAAGAGATTGTACCTGTGGCTGTGCCAGTGAGAAAGGGTGATCCTGTTGTTGTAGCTCAAGATGAGTCACCAAGAGGAGATACATCATTAGAGCGGTTAGCGAAACTGGCACCGGTGTTTGGCTCAACTGGATCAATTACAGCGGGGAATGCCCCTGGAGTAAATGATGGTGCCTGCGCAGTCGTGTTAATGTCGGAGGAAAAAGCGGCGAAAGAAGGAAAAGACGTATTAGCTAGGATCATCGGACATACGGCGTTATCGATCGAACCAGAGAATTTCCCGAAAACACCAGGCTTGGTCATTAATAAACTTTTAGAGAAGACAGGTAAAACGGTTGGTGAGATAGATCTGTTTGAAGTAAACGAAGCATTTGCTGCAGTTGCACTTGCAAGCGAGCAAATTGCAGGTCTAGACCCTGAAAAAGTCAACGTGAATGGTGGCGCGGTTGCGTTAGGTCATCCGATCGGAGCAAGTGGAGCGCGAATCGTTCTAACTTTAGCTTATGAATTGAAGCGCCGTGGCGGCGGAATTGGTATCGCGGCTATATGTAGCGGCGGCGGTCAAGGCGACGCGGTGATGATAGAGGTTTAGTCTTTATAGAGCAAACTTTTAGTTGAATTGGCGAGTGGTTTGTAAGTAATTGTAAAAAGCATCGTTGGTTGAGGGATTTGTAAAGAACTGTAAAATACGGTCGCTAATAGACCATATCGGAACACGAATCTGTAAGAACCTGTAAAAACCTGTAAAAACCACGTACCAATAGGCCATATCGGAACACGAATCAGTAAGAACCTGTAAAAACCACGTACCAATAGGTCGTATCGGAACACGAATCTGTAAGAACCTGTAAAAACCACGTACCAATAGGTCGTATCGGAACACGAATCTGTAAGAACCTGTAAAAACCACGTACCAATATACCATATTGGAACATGAAACTGTAAGAACCTGTAAAGACCACGTACCAATATACCATATTGGAACATGAAACTGTAAGAACTTGTAAAACCCATGCTCCAACATCCCAAATTGGCAAAACACTGTCCATCTAAGTAAGCAAAATAACGTAGATCATAACAAAATAGGGGGAATAAACAATGGATATTAAGAAAGTCATGGTGATCGGTGCGGGTCAAATGGGCTCAGGGATTGCCCAAGTATGTGCCCAAGCCGGTTATGAAGTATTACTAAATGATATTAAAGATGAATTTGTCGATCGCGGTTTAGGAAATATCAGCAAAAATTTAAATCGCCAAGTTGAAAAAGGAAAACTAACTGAAAACGAGCGTGACTCGATCCTAAATCGCATCACAGCGTCTGTTCAGCTTGAGGACGCAGCTGACGTAGATTTAGTCATTGAAGCTGCAGTTGAAAATATGGATATTAAAACAAAGATCTTCGCGCAACTAGACGAGATTGCTCCATCTCATGCCATCTTAGCCACAAACACATCATCGCTTCCTATCACAGAAATCGCCGCAGCTACGAAACGTCCAGAAAAAGTCATCGGCATGCACTTTATGAATCCAGTACCTGTTATGAAATTAATTGAAGTTATCAGAGGCTTAGCTACGTCTGATGAAGTATATGAAGTTATCGAAAGTATGTCTCACAAACTAAATAAAACTCCAGTTGAGGTAAATGACTTCCCAGGGTTTGTATCGAATCGCATCCTGATGCCAATGATTAACGAAGCGATTTACACAGTTTACGAAGGTGTTGCAACACCTGAAGCTGTTGATGAAGTGATGAAGTTAGGGATGAACCACCCGATGGGTCCCCTAACTCTTGCTGATTTTATCGGCTTAGACACTTGCCTCTACATTATGGAGACATTACATGAAGGCTTCGGTGATGACAAATATCGCCCATGCCCGCTTCTTAGAAAATATGTAAAAGCCGGCTGGCTTGGTAGAAAATCAGGCAGAGGATTTTATCAGTATAATTAGGTCTACCTACTAATAAAGGAGTTGTCAACATGGAGCTTCGGTTCACAGAAGAACAAGAGATGATGCGGAAAATGGTGCGAGATTTTGCCCAAGAACAAATCGCGCCAAAAATAGAAGAAATGGAAGAAACAGATCAGTTCCCAGCGGAAATCGTCAAGCAAATGGGTGAGCTTGGCCTTTTAGGAATTCCGATACCCGAAGAGTACGGCGGATCTGGTATGGATTTTACATCGTATATTATCGCTATTAACGAGCTCTCAAAAGTTAGCGCAACTGTAGGCGTTATTTTATCAGTACACACATCGGTCGGTACAAATCCAATTTTCTACTTTGGAAACGAACAGCAGAAGCAAAAGTATGTACCGAAGCTTGCTTCAGGTGAATTTCTTGGAGCGTTTGCGATAACAGAGCCAGGCGCAGGTAGTGATGCAGCGAGTATTCGTACGACTGCTGTAAAAAATGGCGACCACTACATTTTGAACGGTTCAAAAATTTTCATCACAAACGCAGGGGCAGCAGATACTTACATTGTTTCGGCGAAAACAGATTCAGCCGCAGGGGTAAAAGGAATTTCTGCTTTTATCGTTGATAAGGATACACCTGGATTTTCAGTTGGGAAAAAAGAAAAGAAAATGGGCTTACATGGTTCGAATACATGCGAAGTTATTTTCGAAGATGCGAAAGTTCCGGTCGAAAATCTCCTTGGCGAGGAAGGAGATGGCTTTAAGATCCTCATGGCAAACTTAGATGTAGGTCGGATTGGAATCGCTGCACAATCGTTAGGGATCGCCGAAGCTGCTCTCGAAAGTGCGCTTAATTACGCTAAAGAGCGCAAGCAATTTGGTAAACCGATTGCTGCACAGCAAGGACTCGCCTTTAAACTAGCAGACATGGCGACGAAAGTAGAAGCTTCAAGATTGCTAGTTTACCGCGCAGCTGCACTTAGACAACAAGGACTGCCTTGTGGGAAAGAAGCCTCAATGGCGAAGTTATTTGCTTCTAGTACAGCGATGAAAGTAGCTACAGAAGCAGTTCAAGTATTTGGTGGCTATGGCTACACAAAAGAATATCCGGTAGAAAGATTTTTCCGTGATGCAAAAATATGTGAGATTTACGAAGGTACAAGTGAAATTCAACGAATTGTTATCAGCAAGCACTTACTAAGAGACTAATTAGGGGGAACTACAATGAATTTTTTATTAACTGAAGAACAAGAAATGATCAGAAAAATGGTTCGTGATTTTGCGAAAAATGAGGTTGCACCAACTGCAGCTGAACGTGATGAAGAAGAGCGCTTTGACCGTGAAATTTTTGACATGATGGGAGAGCTTGGCTTAACAGGGATTCCGTGGCCTGAAGAGTATGGCGGAATTGGTGCAGATTATGTATCTTACGCAATTGCGGTTGAAGAATTATCACGTGTTTGTGCTTCAACAGGTGTAACACTATCTGCTCACACATCATTAGCAGGTTGGCCAGTATATAAATTTGGTACAGAAGAGCAAAAACAAAAGTTTTTACGCCCGATGGCTGAAGGGAAGAAAATGGGAGCGTACGGCTTAACAGAGCCTGGTGCTGGATCCGACGTTTCTTCTATGAAAACAACAGCGAAACTTGATGGCGAAGAATATATCATCAATGGCTCGAAGATTTTTATTACAAACGGTGGCGAAGCGGAAATTTATGTGGTGTTCGCTGTTACACAGCCAGAATTAAAGCATAAAGGCGTGAGTGCCTTTATCGTTGAAAAAGGAACCCCGGGCTTTTCGTTTGGGAAAAAAGAAAAGAAATTAGGGATCCGCTCATCTCCTACACTAGAAATTATTTTTGAAGATTGCCGCATTCCGAAAGAGAACTTACTTGGAAAAGAAGGCGAAGGATTTAAAATTGCGATGATGACGCTTGACGGTGGTCGTAATGGAATTGCTGCTCAAGCAGTCGGGATTGCTCAGGGCGCTCTTGATGCAGCGGTTGATTATGCAAAAGAAAGAAAGCAATTTGGTAAGCCAATTGCTGCTCAACAAGGCCTAGCGTTCAAGATCGCTGATATGGCAACAAAAATTGAGGCTTCAAGACTATTAACCTATCAAGCTGCTTGGCGCGAAAGTGAAGGGTTATCTTACGGCTTAGAGTCTGCGATGTCAAAATTATTCGCTGGCGACACAGCGATGGATGTAGCAATCGAAGCAGTCCAAGTATTTGGTGGCTATGGCTATACAAAAGAGTATCCAGTAGAACGCTACATGCGTGACGCGAAAATTACGCAAATCTACGAAGGAACAAACGAAATTCAAAGACTCGTAATCTCAAAAATGCTTTTAGCAGACTAAAGGTAAAGTAGAATTCAGAATGAAAATGTAGAATGGTGGTCATGAGACTAATACCATTCTACATTCTACATTTAAAAGGGGAGTGTAATAGTCCTTGAAGAAGAAAGTGCCATCAATGGTTAAAGATCAGCAGTTGATTAAAAAGCGGCGTGAACAAATGATAAAGGCGGCAGTAACTCTTTTTATTCAGAAAGGCTTTCATCGTACGACAACGCGAGAAATTGCCAAAGAGTCGGGCTTTAGTATCGGGACTCTTTACGAGTATATTGGGTCGAAAGAAGACATTCTCTACCTTGTTTGTGACTCAATCTATGATCAAGTAAGCGAAAACCTAAAGAAACGTCTCAAGCAAGACGTCGAAGGCATAGAAAGATTAAGATATGCGATTGCCGCTTTATTTAGAGTGATTGATGATCTGCAGGATGAAGTGCTCGTTATGTACCAAGAATCTAAGTCGCTGCCAAAAGAGGCGTTACGATATGTGTTGCAAAAGGAATTTGAGATGACAGAACTCATTCAAGAAGTCATTCAGGAATGTGTTAGTAAAGGGCACCTTCAGTTAACCGACCAAGAAATCTACCAATCCGCTCATAACATCCTTGTCCAAGCACATATGTGGACTTTCCGACGGTGGGCAGTTCAAAACAAGTATACATTAGCAGAATACACAGAGATGCAGACGAATCTGTTTTTGGAAGGTTTACTAAAAAAGTAGCTAGTATCGATAATACATTCTAAAAAGGAGTGTTTTGATGGAAAAGATCGAGATTTATCGACCAAAAAATCATGTACGCTTTGTTACTGCATCAAGCTTGTTTGATGGGCATGATGCATCGATCAATATTATGAGAAGGATGCTGCAAGCAAGTGGTGCTGAGGTTATTCACCTTGGCCACAACCGCTCTGCAGAAGAAGTTGTCCTTGCCGCTATTCAAGAAGATGTTCAAGGAATTGCGCTTTCGTCTTACCAAGGTGGGCACGTCGAATACTTTAAATATATGTATGACCTTCTCAAAGAGAAAGGTGCTTCACACATTCGCATTTATGGCGGTGGTGGTGGAGTAATTATTCCATCTGAGATTAAAGAACTGCATGACTATGGCATTGCTCGAATTTTTTCACCGGAAGATGGAAGGATCCACGGACTTCAAGGCATGATTAATATGATGATGGAAGAATGCGACTTTCCAACAGTAAAGACGGTTACTAATGAAATTGACCTACTTCGTGAAAAAAATATTCAAGCGATCTCAAAACTTATCACCCTAGCCGAAAAACAAGAGCTTGATCAACAAGAAGTAGCGACAACGGCTGAAGCGGCGTTTGAGAAAATCAAATCATTAGCCCAAGAAGTACCGGTTGTTGGGATTACAGGAACGGGTGGTGCTGGGAAAAGTTCATTAACGGATGAGCTTGTTCGCCGCTTTTTATATGAGTTTGAGGACAAAACGGTCGCGATTATTTCCATTGACCCAACAAAGCAAAAAACAGGTGGGGCACTCTTAGGTGACCGCATTCGCATGAACTCAATTAATTCACCACGCGTGTTTATGCGCTCGCTTGCGACGCGTGGTTCGAGAATGGAGATATCTGAGGGTATTCGTGATGCCATTCAAGTTGTGAAAGCAGCTGGTTTTGATTTGGTGGTTGTTGAAACAAGTGGAATTGGTCAAGGTGATGCCGCGATTGTTGAAGTTGTTGATATCTCTATGTATGTGATGACGAGTGAATTCGGTGCGCCGTCGCAGCTTGAAAAAATAGATATGATCGACTATGCAGATTTAATCTGTATCAATAAGTTTGAGCGAAAAGGCTCTGAAGATGCGTTACGTGATGTAAAAAAACAGTACCAGCGTAGCCGTACACTCTTTGACCAAGATCCAGAAGAGATGCCTGTGTATGGAACGATTGCGAGTCAGTTTAACGATCCAGGAACAAACACGTTATTTGTCGCTCTGATTGATAAAATAAATGAAAAATTCAGCCTAGATTGGCAGACAAATCTCGAAACGACAAAAACAGTTGTGAAAAATAACATGATTATTCCACCAGAGCGTTCACAGTACTTGTTTGAGATTGTAAGTACGATCCGTAATTACAAGCAGTTTTCCGAGGAACAAGTAACGGTTGCTAGAAAACTCTATCAAATTAAAGGAACTTTGGAAGCGCTTCAACTGGTCGGTAACGAAACTCCAGAAGTGGTTGCAGAACTAGAAAAGGTTCAAAAGCATTATGAAGATCAGCTTCACCCTGAAACAAAAGTTCTACTTGAAAGATGGCCTTCTTTAAAAGAAAGCTATTCCAAAGATGAGCTAGTGACGAAAATTCGTGACAAAGAGATTCGTACACAGTTAACAACGACCAGTTTATCAGGGTTAAAAATACCGAAAGTATCGTTACCGAAGTTTGATGACTGGGGAGAGATCATTCGTTGGTGTTTAAAAGAAAATGTACCAGGTGAGTTTCCTTATACAGCGGGAGTGTTCCCATTCAAACGTCAGGGTGAGGATCCGAAGCGTCAGTTTGCAGGGGAAGGTACGCCAGAGCGTACAAACCGTCGTTTTCATTATCTTTCAAAAGATGATGATGCAAAGCGTTTAAGTACAGCATTTGATTCAGTAACATTATACGGCGAGGACCCAGATTACCGTCCAGATATTTATGGAAAAGTTGGCGAAAGTGGCGTAAACATTTGTACGCTAGATGATATGAAGAAGCTGTATGCAGGCTTTGATCTGTGTGCACCTAGTACGTCGGTATCGATGACGATTAACGGTCCAGCCCCAATCATTTTAGCGATGTTTATGAATACAGCGATTGAACAGCAGCTAGAAAAATTCGAGGCTGAACACGGACGTGCAGCGACAGACGAGGAACGTGCGCAAGTAAAAGCGATGACGCTAGCAACGGTACGTGGAACGGTGCAGGCCGATATTTTAAAAGAAGATCAAGGGCAAAATACTTGTATCTTCTCAACGGAATTTGCTCTACGCATGATGGGTGATATTCAGCAATACTTTATTGATCATAAGGTTCGGAACTATTACTCTGTGTCGATTTCTGGTTATCATATTGCCGAAGCAGGGGCAAACCCAATTAGCCAGCTAGCGTTTACGCTCGCAAATGGGTTCACTTATGTGGAATATTATTTGAGCCGTGGCATGAAAATTGATGACTTTGCACCGAACCTCTCATTCTTTTTCTCAAACGGACTAGATCCTGAGTATACAGTGATCGGGCGTGTGGCGAGAAGAATTTGGTCGACAGTGATGAAGCGTAAGTACAAAGGGAATGACCGCAGCCAAAAATTAAAGTATCATATCCAAACTTCTGGACGTTCGTTGCATGCTCAAGAAGTAGACTTTAACGATATTCGTACGACGCTACAGGCGTTAATGGCGATCTACGATAACTGTAACTCGCTTCATACGAATGCTTATGATGAGGCTGTGACGACGCCAACCGAGGAGTCTGTGCGCCGCGCAATGGCAATCCAAATGATTATTACAAAAGAGCTTGGTCTAGCCAAAAATGAGAACTCACTGCAAGGCTCATTCATTATTGATGAACTGACAGATCTAGTAGAAGAAGCTGTGCTTCAAGAGTTAGAAAAGATTAGTGATCGTGGTGGCGTGCTAGGTGCAATGGAAACACAGTACCAACGTGGAAAAATTCAAGAAGAATCGATGTTCTATGAAATGAAAAAGCATAGCGGTGAACTGCCGATCATCGGGGTAAATACGTATTTAAACCCTAACCCACCTTCTGAAGATGAGTTTGAAATGGAAATTGCTCGTGCTACAAAAGAGGAAAAAGAGCAGCAAATCGCCAACCTGCGAGCGTTTCAAGAGCGTCATCAGGGCACTACGGAAAAGGCACTTAAACAGCTGCAACAAACGGCAATGTCGAATGGTAACGTCTTTGCTGAACTAATGGAAACTGTCAAAGTGGCTTCGCTTGGGCAAATTACGAACGCACTATATCAAGTAGGCGGGCAGTATAGAAGGAATATGTAGCTGAATGAATGGAGTTGGGAGCGATTATATGGTGCCCAGCTCCATACCTTTTGGAATGAGGGAGCAACTTACGAGAGGCCAATGTACATTTTTACATGAGAAAAAAGTTTTTCCACTGGACTAGCATAATGTTTTCATTTATGTTTATAATGAAAGGTATGATTTTCCTTATATCTAATTAAAATAGTGGTAATACATACGTTTAGGTAGGGTAGTTTTTTAGAAATACTAGGATTTTCGACGTGCGCGGAAATTCGGGTTATTTTCAACATAATAATGATCAATGTTCATTTGAAAGGATGTGTCAACTTTGACGCTAAATGATTATACGCCAGAAGAAATTTCAGAAATGTCCATGGTGGAAATTGCTTATGAGTTAATGAGAAACGAGAAACAACCTTTTGTATTTGGTGATTTAGTGAAACATGTTGCTGAAATCAAAGGGTTGTCTGAAGAGCAAGTAATGGATCGAATTTCTTATCTTTATACAGACTTAAATATCGATGGTCGTTTTATTGCATTAGGTGAAAATCGTTGGGGCCTAAGAACTTGGTATCCTTATGAGCAAGCGGAGGAAGAAGTTACTCAAACGGTTCGTCGTAAGAAAGTGAAGCGTACTGACGATGATGAGGAATTAGATATCGAGTTAGATGAGGACTTTGATGATTTAGATGAAGATTTAGATGATGACTATGAAGACCTTGAGGATGAGTTAGACGATCTTGTTAGCGATGAAAGCGAAGAGGAAGACTTCGATTTAGATCTAGATGAAGAAGAAGATTTAGATTCTGATGATACAGAAGATGAATTAGAAGATGATCTAGAAGCTGAGGATGAAGACGACTTTCTATAAACCGAGTCCTGAAAAACATAGTTGACAACTAATACTTGTCTAGGATAAAATTCTTTTTGGGCTTTTCTAATAAAAAAGCAAAAGAACGTTTATATGTGAAGCAAAACAAAAGTCGCCCCCTACTATATTGGGGCAGTGGCTTTTGTTTTTTTGTTTTTATAGGATTTCATCACATTTTGAAATTCAAGTTTGGAAAGTATAAAGATGGAAACTAATTTTTGAGGTAGAATTCGGGACATTCAGAGTACGAAGCACTTATTCATTTTTATTTGGACTTCTTTTACCCCAACTCTAATCTTTGCAGACTACACTCAAAAACTACACAAAAGAGAGGGAACGAAATGGCGACGAAGTATATTTTTGTAACTGGTGGGGTTGTGTCTTCACTAGGTAAAGGGATTACAGCTGCATCTTTAGGACGTTTATTAAAAAATCGAGGTCTAAAAGTATTTATTCAAAAGTTTGACCCATACATTAACGTTGACCCTGGTACAATGAGTCCATACCAGCATGGGGAAGTGTTCGTAACGGATGATGGCGCTGAAACAGACCTAGACCTTGGTCACTATGAGCGTTTCATTGACATTAATTTAAGCAAAAATAGTAATGTAACAACGGGAAAAATTTACTCTACTGTTTTGAAAAAAGAGCGTCGTGGTGACTATCTCGGTGGAACGGTTCAGGTAATTCCTCACATTACAAATGAAATTAAAGAGCGAGTGTTCCGTGCAGGAAGAGAGACTGGCGCGGATATCGTTATTACTGAAATTGGTGGTACTGTTGGAGATATTGAATCTTTACCATTTTTAGAGGCAATCCGTCAGATTAAAAGTGATGTTGGTGTAAATAACGTTATGTACATACACTGTACGTTAATTCCTTACTTAGCTGCTGCCGGAGAAATGAAATCTAAGCCCACACAACATAGTGTAAAAGAATTACGTAGCTTAGGAATTCAGCCAAATGTGATTGTTGTTCGTACGGAGCGCCCGGTTCCAGACGATATGAAAGATAAAATTGCACTATTTTGTGATATTGATAAAAATGCTGTTATTGAAGCACGTGATGCGGATACATTATACGAGGTACCGCTAGACCTGCAAAGACAAAAGCTTGACCAGTTTGTATGTGATTATTTAAAACTAAATTGCCAAGAGCCTGATATGACAGAGTGGGTTGCTCTAGTTGAAAAGGTAAAAAATCTTTCAGGGAAAGTAACGATTGGATTAGTTGGTAAATATGTTGCGCTACAAGATGCGTATCTTTCTGTAGCAGAATCGTTAAGACATGCTGGTTATGCGTTTGATGCTGATATTGAGATCAAATGGATTAATGCCGAAGATGTCACAGAGGAAAATGTGAATGAGCTATTACAAGATGTCGATGGTGTATTAGTACCAGGTGGCTTTGGTGACCGAGGGATTGAAGGGAAGATCTCTGCGATTAAATATGCTCGTGTAAACAAAGTTCCTTTCTTAGGTATTTGTTTAGGTATGCAACTAGCATCAATTGAATATGCAAGAAACGTATTGGGATTAGAGGGTGCGAACTCTGCTGAACTTAACCCTAGCACGAAATATCCAGTCATTGACCTTTTACCTGAACAAAAAGATATTGAGGATTTAGGTGGTACCCTGCGTTTAGGACTATATCCTTGTAAATTGGTTGAAGGCTCAGTAGCTTATGAAGCTTATAAAGATCAAGTCGTTTATGAGCGTCATCGCCATCGTTATGAGTTTAACAACGAATACCGTGAGCAAATGGAAAAGGCAGGCTTTATTTTCTCAGGTACAAGTCCAGATGGACGTTTAGTAGAAATTATTGAAATTGCCGATCACCCATATTTCGTGGCTTCTCAGTTCCACCCAGAATTTGTTTCGCGTCCTACTAGGCCACAACCATTGTTTAGAGAATTTATTCGAGCTTCATTAAATAAAGCGTAGCCCCTTGGGTTACGTTTTTTTCTCGCAAAGATATTTTTTTAAAATTGATGAATTGAGGGCAGCTTTTTACTCTTAGAACTAGGTAATATTTAAAACACTAATCCCTATTTTGTCAAAGCTACAAAGTTTGCGAAAAGTGACATACAGAATGACAAAAAAAGAATTTTTTACAATTAGAAGGAAATTTTCCGACAAAAAAAGAATTATTTAGAAGTGAATCTATAAGGAATGGGTGAAAAACTTGAAAAAGAAAATCTTAATTGTCGATGACCAGTTTGGGATTCGTGTGTTATTAAATGAAATTTTTCAAAAGGATGGGTACGATACGTATCAGGCAGCTAGTGGTGTCCAAGCTCTTAGCATCGTCGAAGAGAACTTACCAGACCTAGTCATTTTAGATATGAAAATTCCTGGTATGGATGGGTTAGAAATTCTCAGAAGACTAAAGGATTACAATTCCAACATTGAAGTTATCATGATGACAGCCTATGGTGAGCTTGACATGATTAACGAGGCAATGAAGTTAGGGGCAATTACTCACTTTGCGAAGCCTTTTGATATTGATGAGGTACGTGCAGTTATTAAAAAGCAACTAGGAGTTTAAGGAAACGCTTTCATAAAGTTATTTGTTTTGTCAAGATATTTCCGTGTTTTTTTTTCTTGATATGCTATAATAGGTCTGTACAACTTGGATAAGAATTTTTTCTAATCGAAAATAGATAAAAGGGCTCTTTCTATACATATTTTCTATGTACTATTGGTTAAAATTTAAGAGTAAAGCTATTTATTTTTCATTTGGTCTTATTCAGGAAACTGGTACCTAAACACAAGTGGTTTATCAAAAGGAGGATATCGCAATGCCTTTAGTCTCAATGAAGGAAATGTTAGTAAAAGCAAAAAATGAAGGGTACGCTGTAGGTCAATTTAACCTAAACAACCTTGAGTTCACTCAAGCAATTCTTCAAGCTGCCCAAGAAGAGAATTCACCAGTAATTTTAGGTGTTTCTGAAGGTGCTGCTCGTTACATGGGAGGCTTCAAAACAATTGTAAAATTAGTAGAAGCGCTTATGGAAGAGTACAAAACAACTGTGCCTGTAGCAATTCATTTAGATCATGGTTCAAGCTACCAAAAATGTGCTGAGGCAATTCATGCTGGATTTACATCTGTTATGATCGATGCTTCTCACCATTCATTTGAAGAGAACGTAGAAATCACTTCAAAAGTTGTTGAGCTAGCTCACTTCCACGGTGTATCTGTAGAAGCTGAATTAGGAACAGTTGGTGGTCAGGAAGATGACGTAATCGCTGATGGCGTAATCTATGCTGATCCAAAAGAGTGTGAAGAGTTAGTAAGACGTACAGGAATTGACTGCTTAGCTCCTGCATTAGGTTCTGTTCATGGACCTTACAAAGGTGAGCCTAACTTAGGCTTCAAAGAGATGGAAGAAATCCTTAACTTAACTGGTGTGCCTCTAGTGTTACATGGCGGTACTGGAATTCCTACAGCTGATATCAAGAAAGCTATTTCGTTTGGTACAGCGAAAATTAACGTTAACACAGAAAACCAAATCGCATCTGCAAAAGCTGTTCGTGAAGTTCTTGCTGCTGACGCTGAAGTTTACGATCCGCGTAAATACTTAGGCCCAGCTCGTGAAGTAATCAAGCAAACAGTTATCGGCAAAATGCGTGAGTTTGGTTCTTCAAATAAAGCTTAATAAATGGAAAAGTTGATCTCTAAGGGGATCAACTTTTTTGTGTTTGTGGGGGTTAAGTTGATGCTGGGAAGGGTGATGGTAGTGGACAAGGTCAGATGTCCGAGATAGTTGTAGGGGTAGTAGACAAGGCGGTTTTGCGGCCATGTGTCCGAGATAGTTGTAGGAGTAGTGACAAGGCAGTTTCGCGGCCATATGTTCCGTTATTTTGCTAAAAAAGGGCATTTTTCAAATTTCGCGGCCACCAGGGACGCTATTTGCCTAAAAATAGCCCCAAAACCCCGCAAAGTCTCGAAATAACGGAACCAGTGTCCGCTTATTTTTAAAAACAAGCTATTTTGCAAATTTAGCGGAACTGGTGTCCGCGAAAATCTTCAAAATAGCCGACCCAGCCTCACCGCATTGGAAAACGAAAATGAACCTCCTAGTCAGCAAGAATAAACAAAGGAATTAGCGGTATTTTCAGCGAATATAGTAAGTCAGTGTGTAAAAAACAAAAATTAGAGGTGACAAAAATGAAATTTTTCATTGATACAGCAAATTTAGAAGAAATTCGTGAAGCCAATGCATTAGGTGTACTAGCAGGAGTAACGACAAATCCGTCTTTAGTGGCAAAAGAAGGCGTTGATTTTCATAGCCGCTTAAAAGAAATTACCGAAGTTGTATCCGGTTCTGTCAGTGCGGAAGTAATTGCACTAGATCATGAAGGAATGGTGAAAGAAGGGAAAGAATTAGCAGCAATCGCCCCAAACATTACTGTTAAGGTGCCAATGACTACAGAAGGGTTAAAAGCTGTCCGAGCATTTGCAGATCAAGGGATTAAAACGAACGTTACACTTGTTTTCTCAGCAGTTCAAGCATTGCTAGCTGCTAGAGCAGGTGCTACATATGTATCACCTTTCCTAGGCAGACTTGATGATATTGGACACAATGGTCTTGATTTAGTAGCGCAAATTTCAGATATGTTCCTGATTCATGACATTGAAACAGAAATAATTGCAGCATCGATCCGCCACCCGATGCACGTTCATGAAGCAGCGATGAAAGGTGCGCATATTGCAACAATACCGTTTAAGGTTATCAACCAACTAGTGAAACATCCGTTAACTGACCAAGGAATTGAGAAGTTCTTGGAAGATTGGAATAAACAAAAATAATGGTATAATAGAGAAGGAAGTATCACTCAAAGGTGCTTCCTCTTTAAAAGCTAATTGTGAATTATGAATTGTGAATTAGGTACAACTCTTCAATTTCGAATTCAAAATTCAAAATTCATAATTTAAATTGCAAGCGAGATGGTTATAATGGTAAAAACATCTAGAAAACCATACTTCGTTACTTTTAGATTAACAAAGAAGGGAAGCTGTTATGGAAAAGTTATTGATTGAGGGCGGTTATCCTCTAGAAGGTAGAGTAAATATTAGTGGAGCAAAAAATAGTGCGGTCGCACTTATTCCTGCTGCCATACTAGCTGATTCAGAGGTAACAATTGATAATTTACCACAAATCTCTGATGTCCAGTTACTTAGTGAACTACTTGAAGAAATTGGTGGGAAAACAGTATTAACGGGCGACTCCTTGACGATTTTTCCTGAAAATATGTTTGCCATGCCACTACCGAATGGACGCGTGAAAAAACTTCGTGCATCGTATTATTTAATGGGCGCGATGCTTGGAAAGTTCAAAAAAGCGGTCATCGGCTTACCAGGTGGTTGCAACTTGGGACCAAGACCAATCGACCAACATATTAAAGGATTTGAGGCATTAGGAGCTCGGGTAACAAATGAACAAGGTGCCATCTATTTACGGGCAGATGAGTTACGTGGTGCAAAGATTTATTTAGACGTTGTTAGTGTTGGAGCAACCATTAATATTATGCTTGCTGCAGTTAGAGCAAAAGGAAGAACTGTCATTGAGAATGCTGCCAAAGAGCCAGAAATTATCGATGTGGCAACTTTACTAACGAGTATGGGAGCGCAGATTAAAGGGGCAGGAACAAACGTCATTCGGATAGATGGAGTCGATTCACTACATGGTTGTCGCCATTCAATTATCCCTGACCGTATTGAAGCAGGAACTTATATGATTATGGCTGCGGCTATGGGGCAACAGGTGATGATCGATAATGTCATTCCTGACCATTTAGAGTCTTTAATCGCAAAGCTTCGTGAAATGGGCGTTCATATTGAAACCACGGATGAACAAGTTTACATTTATCAAACCGGAAATTTAAAAGGTGTGGATATAAAAACCTTGGTGTATCCAGGGTTCCCAACCGATCTGCAGCAGCCTTTTACCTCTCTTTTAACGAAGGCGAGTGGAACAAGCATTGTAACTGATACAATTTACAATGCAAGGTTTAAGCATATTGATGAACTTAGACGAATGGGTGCCAACGTAAAAGTAGAAGGTAGATCTGCGATTATTAATGGTGGAGAAAGCCAGCTTCAAGGTTCAAAGGTAAGAGCAAGCGACCTAAGAGCGGGTGCGGCCCTTGTCGTAGCAGGGTTAATGGCGAAAGGTGTTACTGAAATTTCTGGAGTCGACCATATCGATCGCGGTTACGAGAACCTAGAAGAAAAACTTAAAGGTCTTGGTGCAAAAGTTTGGCGTGAAAAAATGACTGCTGAAGAAGCCAATGAAGTAGAGAACGCTTAAAATACAACATTGAATTATGAATTGGTTTCGCTACGCTGTAAAAGCTAGCGAGACTAATTCATCATTTACTATTTATAATTCAGAATTATTTGAATGTATACTAAGGATTTTACTCTACATATTACATATGAAAATAGGGGGAAGAAACAATGGAAAGAAGTTTATCAATGGAGCTTGTTCGCGTGACAGAAGCTGCGGCTTTGGCTAGTGCTCGTTGGATGGGTAGAGGAAATAAAGATGCAGCAGACGATGCTGCAACACAAGCAATGCGAGATGTTTTCGATACGATCCCAATGAAAGGTACTGTTGTCATTGGAGAAGGCGAGATGGATGAAGCCCCAATGCTATACATAGGCGAAAAAGTTGGTAATGGATACGGCTCGCGTCTCGATGTAGCTGTTGACCCGTTAGAAGGAACAAACATTGTTGCTAGCGGTGAATGGAATGCCCTTGCTGTTTTAGCAGTTGCAGACAACGGTAATCTTCTTCACGCCCCTGACATGTATATGGATAAAATCGCCGTAGGGCCGGAATCTGTAGGTAAAGTTAGCCTCGATTTTACGGTGCTTCAAAACTTACAGGCAGTTGCCGATGCGAAAAACAAAAACATTGAGGATCTAGTTGTTGCTATTTTAAAACGCGAACGTCATGAAGGGTTAATCCAAGAGATTCGTGATGCGGGTGCTCGAATTAAGCTTATGCAAGACGGTGATGTTGCTGCTGCTATCAATACGGCTTTCGAAGATACAGGGATTGATATTTTACTAGGTTCTGGTGGAGCGCCAGAAGGTGTCTTAGCAGCGGTTGCTCTTAAATGTTTGGGTGGCGAGCTTCAAGGCCGACTTTTGCCACAAGACGAAGAAGAAATAGAGCGATGCAAAAAAATGGGCATTGACGATGTGAACCGTATTTTGATGATGGATGACCTTGTAAAAGGGGACGACTGTATTTTTGCAGCTACTGGGGTAACTGATGGTGAGCTACTAAAAGGGGTTCGTTACCAAGGTGATGTAGGATTTACGCAATCTGTTGTCATGAGAGCTAAGTCAGGAACTGTCCGCTTTATTGATGGAAAACATAGTCTTAAGAAAAAACCAGATCTAGTAATCAAATAAATAGATTAGGAGTTTAGAGAGTTTCTCTAAACTCTCATTTACTTTAATAATAGGAACAAATGTTCTTTTAATTCGTTCGATTATAGTGTATAATAGAGCAATAAACGTTTTAATTTGCAAAACTTGTCAAAACTATTTTCTTGAATAAGAATAGTAAATATGGTTAAAATAGTATTTATCATTACTGTTACTAGAAACGCAAGATCAGACACTCTTCCAATTTTAGCAACTACTAGTTTTTTTCGTTGGAAAAGTACATAGGTCTCACTCTTCATTAGAAAGACGAACCTCAATAACTTCATTTATTACCCTTTCAAATCCTTAATTCCAAATGGACTTATTCTCTTCATTCATAAGAGGTATTTTCGTATGTTGTTTTATAAAAAAATCTATTAAAAAAGTGGTGTCAAATATGGGAGTAAATTTAGCTGAATTAGAAAATATGAAGCTACGTGAACTATACGAATTAGCAAAACAGTATAAAGTAACTTCTTACAGCAAATTAACAAAAAAAGAGTTAGTTTTCGCGATCTTAAAAGGACAAGCTGAAGAAGATGGCTTAATGTTTATGGAAGGTACATTAGACATCGTTTCTTCGGAAGGGTTTGGATTTTTACGTCCAATTAACTATTTACCAAGTTCTGAAGATATCTATATATCTGCCTCGCAAATCCGTAGGTTTGAACTTAGAAACGGGGACAAAGTTTCTGGAAAAGTTAGAAAACCAAAGGAAAATGAACGTTTCTATGGATTGCTTCATGTAGAAGCTGTTAATGGTGACGATCCTGATACGGCGAAAAGCCGCCCGCATTTTCCAGCATTAACACCGTTATATCCAGAAACAAAAATTAAGTTAGAAGCGTCACCAGAAAAGGTTTCTTCAAGAATTATCGACCTTATTTCTCCTGTTGGGTTTGGTCAGCGTGGTCTTATCGTTGCTCCGCCAAAAGCCGGTAAAACGTTGCTGTTAAAAGAAATTGCCAACAGCATCAGCATCAACCACCCAGAATCTGAATTAATTGTCCTACTTATTGACGAGCGTCCAGAGGAAGTAACCGACATTGAGCGTTCCGTAAATGCTGAAGTAGTTAGCTCGACCTTTGATGAAGTTCCAGAAAACCACATCAAAGTTGCCGAGTTAGTTCTTGAAAGAGCCATGCGTCTAGTTGAATCCAAGAAAGACGTAATTATCCTAATGGATAGCATTACGCGTCTTGCACGTGCCTACAACCTTGTTGTACCACCGAGTGGCCGTACATTATCAGGGGGGATTGACCCTGCGGCTTTCCACCGTCCAAAACGCTTTTTTGGAGCAGCAAGAAACATTGAAGAAGGAGGTAGCTTAACAATTCTAGCTACAGCCTTAGTTGATACAGGTTCTCGTATGGATGAGGTAATTTACGAGGAATTTAAAGGGACAGGTAACATGGAGCTTCATCTTGATCGTAAGCTTGCAGAAAGACGTATCTTCCCTGCTATTGATATTCTACGTTCTGGTACACGTCGTGAAGAGCTTCTTTTACCAAAAGAACAGCTTGAAACGCTATGGGCAATTCGTAAAACGATGAAGGATTCTTCAGAATACGTTGATCACTTTATTAAGAAGATCAAAACAACGAAGTCTAATGAAGAATTTTTTGCTTCGATTGAAGAAGATAAAGCCGGAAGAAAAGTGCGGTCGTAGTCTTATTGTACAACCCACAAAATTACAGTTGCAAAACTACTTTTAAGTTGATATAATTTCGTCATGTGTGAAAAAGGTATTACGCAATAATACCTGATAAACTCTGTTTCGAAGAGACTCAGGGCAAAAAGGAGATGAAAAGAATGAAACCGGAAATCCATCCTAAATATCAAAAAGTTGTATTTAAGGATACAAGTACAGGTTTTATGTTCTTAAGTGGCTCAACTAAGTACTCTAGTGAGACTGTTGAGTGGGAAGATGGCAAAACTTATCCTCTATTAAACGTAGAGATCAGTTCTGACTCTCATCCATTCTACACAGGTCGTCAGAAGTTTGCTGACGCTGGTGGACGTGTGGATCGCTTCAAGAAAAAATACAACCTTAAGTAATCCAAAAAATAAAGAAGACAGGCAAGCATTTTTACTTGCCTGTTTTTTTTGTTCAAAATAGCGGAAAAATATTTCTTGAAGAAATGACATTTTAACGATGAAAACTACGACAAAAAGTTGTATTATATATTATTGTGAGGAATTTTCAGCAGCGTGATGGGAGAGACGAATATGCATGTAACGAGAAAAGAAGGTTGGTTAGAAGTTGTTTGCGGAAGCATGTTCTCTGGGAAATCAGAGGAATTGATACGTCGTGTTCGGAGAGCAAGCTTCGGAAAACAAAAAGTTCAGGTGTTTAAACCAGCCCTTGATAATCGCTATTCTAGTGAAGAAGTTGTTTCCCACAATGGGACGAAGGTTATGGCTAAGCCTGTAAAAACATCTGTAGAAATTTTGGAGTTAGTGGAAGCTGATACTCAGGTTGTAGCAATTGATGAAGTACAGTTTTTTGACGAATTAATTATTCCTGTTGTACAGGCCCTTGCTAATCAAGGTGTGCGAGTGGTTGTTGCGGGATTAGATCAAGATTTTCGTGGGGAACCATTCGGACCGGTACCTACGCTCATGGCGCTTGCCGAAACAGTAACGAAATTCCAAGCGATTTGCTTAGCTTGTGGTTCGCCTGCTAGCAGAACGCAACGCTTAATTGATGGAAAACCAGCAAATTACGATGATCCGATCATCTTAGTCGGTGCTTCTGAGTCATATGAACCAAGATGTAGACATTGTCATGAAGTACCTGGCAAACCAGACTTACTAGCTAATAAAAAAGCTCAAGCCAATCTCACGTAGAGGTTGGTTTTTTTATTGGGAAAAATGAGTTTGATCGAAAAACGCCTGAGGTTGATTGAATAAAGCTAAGAAATGATCGAAAAACACCTAAGATTGATCGAATAAAGCTAAGAAATGATCGAAAAACACCTGAGATTGATCGAATAAAGCTAAGAAATGATCGAAAAACACCTAAGATTGATCGAATAAAGCTAAGAAATGATCAATAACGCCTGAGATTGATCGAATAATACTAAGAAATGATCGAAAAACACCTGAGATTGATCGAATAATATTAAGAAATGATCGAAAAACACCTGAGATTGATCGAATAATATTAAGAAATGATCGAAAAACACATGAGATTGATCAAATAAAGCTAAGAAATGATCGAATAAAACTGAAGCTTGACCTTAAAGAGCAAATAACATCTAGAAATCGCCTAAAAAACTCAAGATCAAAATTAGAAAATAGCGTTGTAAGTTGAAATTATTTTGACGGACATGGGTAAGCTATTTTCAGGAGGTGTTTTTTATGAGAAAAGCGCTACTTCTTATGACGGTTTTGCTGATGACTTGTGCGTGTTCTCCAACTAATTCTCCTGAAGCGGGAATGGAAAACACAACGGATGGAAATCAGGTTGCTTATGGGTTGTTAGGTCCTGGGCCGATTAACTATGGCGTAATTAGAGATGATGTAGACGAATATCGTTATGACGGGATGATTAACCAGAGTCCAAGCTTTCGAACGTTGGACCGACATCGTACGGATCTAGGCGATGATCAGGATAGAATTCAAAGGCTGCTTGTTGAAGAAGGATTACAGCCAAGTGGTGTGTTTATTATTGGTAAAGATGTTTGGGTAAATGCCAGAACGGATATACAAGATACAAAAGAACGTGAAAACAAACAAAAAGAAGTTGAACGAGTGTTGACGCAAGCAATGCAACGCTATGACATCCACCTTACGATTAATCCTTAAAGTGAACTCGACTCGGGTTCACTTTCGCCATTTTCCCAACTAAAGTACATAGAACCTTTGACTGTAGACTTCCCATATACTATAATTATAATGTTATGCCATAAAAAGAGGTGAATGAGCGTGTTTGATCGATTACAATCATTAGAAGATCGCTACGAGAGATTAAATGAACTTTTAAGCGATCCAGATATTTTAAATGATTCAACAAAACTTCGTGAATATTCAAAAGAACAAGCGAATTTAACAGATACAGTACAGGCCTATAGAGAATATAAAGAAGTAATGACTCAATATAAAGATGCAAAATCAATGTTTGAAGAAAAACTTGACGATGAGATGTACGAAATGGTCAAAATGGAAATTAGTGAGTTAGAAGAGCGTAAGGAAGAGCTTGAAAACCGCTTGAAAATCTTACTACTTCCAAAAGATCCTAACGACGACAAAAACGTTATTGTTGAGATCCGTGGTGCGGCTGGTGGAGACGAAGCAGCCCTTTTTGCCGGTGACCTTTATAAAATGTACACTCGTTTTGCAGAAACTCGTGGCTGGAAAACGGAAGTTATTGAAGCTAACTACACGGAGATCGGTGGCTATAAAGAGATTATCTTTATGATCAACGGTGCTGGTGCATACTCAAAGCTTAAATATGAAAACGGAGCTCATCGTGTACAACGTGTTCCAACAACAGAGTCTGGTGGACGTATTCATACTTCAACAGCGACTGTTGCTGTTTTACCAGAGGCTGAAGACGTTGAAATTGAAATTCACGAAAAAGATATCCGTGTTGATACGTTCTGCTCAAGTGGAGCTGGTGGACAGAGTGTTAATACGACAGCATCTGCTGTACGTGTTGTCCATATTCCAACCAACACGGTTGTAACGTGTCAGGATGAAAAGTCTCAGCATAAAAACAAAGATAAAGCGATGAAAGTATTAAGAGCGCGTATCTTTGATAAAATGCAACAAGAGCAACAAGCTGAATATGATTCAGTAAGAAAGTCAGCAGTAGGTACAGGGGACCGTTCAGAGCGTATCCGTACGTACAACTTCCCGCAAAGTCGTGTAACTGACCATCGCATTGGTTTAACGCTTCAAAAGTTAGACCAAATTCTACAAGGTAAGCTTGATGAAATTATCGACGCTTTAGTTGTAGAAGAGCAAGCAAGCTTAATGCAGCAGGCTGACGAATAATGACGAAGCAACCAATGAAAATCTACGAAGCCCTACGCTGGGCTTCTTCTTTTTTAACAGAACACGGATATGAACAACCAATTGCTGAGATTCTACTGAAGCATTATTTGCAGGTCGATCGAACGAAGCTGTTTCAAATCTTTCAGGAAGACCTTCCTAGCGACGTTGAAAACTTGTTTAAAGCGGCGTTAGAGAAAGTTATAGCAGGAACACCTGTGCAACACATTACCGGTGTAGAAGACTTCTATGGAAGGCAATATGAAGTGAATGAGCATGTTCTAATCCCTCGTCCAGAAACTGAAGAACTGGTGATGGGACTTTTACAACGTATAAAAAACCATTTTCCTACTCAATCACCAATTGAGGTCGTAGATGTAGGAACGGGCAGTGGGGCAATTTCAATTTCACTTGCATTAGAAAATCCGCTTCTGAAGGTTACGACAATTGATATATCACCTAAAGCAATAGAAGTAGCTAAGGGGAATGCCGAAAAGCTAGGCGCGGCTGTTCAATTTCTAGAAGGAGACCTCCTTCAACCAATCATTGATTTAGGGCGAAAGGTCGATGTTGTTGTTTCAAATCCACCGTATATTTCCGAAGCAGATTTTAAAGAGCTTTCCGTACATGTTCGTGACCATGAACCGACGCTAGCTTTAGTGGGCGGTGTAACTGGCTATGAGCTTTATGAAAAATTAGTAGCGCAACTGCCGCAAGTGTTAAACGAAAAGGCAATCATCGCCTTTGAGGTTGGTGCGGGTCAGAGTAAACAGGTGGAAGAGCTAATTAAAGCACAATACCCACAGGCCGAAACCGAAATTGTCTTTGACATTAACGGAAAAGATCGGATGGTTTTTGGGACGCTTACCTAACTAACAAGTAAAGAGGGCAGAGTACTACGAACGAAACCCTCTTTACTTACCACATCATTTTTAAAAATATTTTCAAAAAGTAGGTTTATAATCTAGTAATCTTGTCCAACCTAGTACTACAAAAGGTTGGGGGGATGTAAGATGAAATTAAATCAAAAGGTGATTGTATATATAATTACTAGTTTATTAGTTTTGATCATGAGCTGGGAGGCTCAACGAAGTATGTCGGTGGCAGCATCTAATATGGTGACAATACCTGAGGAAGCGATCCGCTTACGTATTTTAGCAAACAGTGACTCACCGAGAGATCAATGGTTAAAACGTCAAATCCGTGATCAAGTAAATGCAGAAATTACGGAATGGGTAACTGAATTAGAAACGATCGAATTTGCTCGAGATGTGATTGAGTCACAGCTTGATAAAATAGAAGAAATTGTTGAATACGAGCTTACTAGACTTGGAATTACGGACAGCTTTACAGTAGAATTTGATGAGGTTCAATTTCCGACGAAGCTTTACGGTAATGTTATCTATCCAGCTGGTATCTATGAGGCAGTATTAATTACGATCGGTGAAGGTAAAGGTGAAAACTGGTGGTGCGTACTATTCCCGCCATTATGTTTTATCGATTTCGCCAACGGCGATGCTGCTGCAAATGTAAGTGAAGGCGAGACACAAACAAATTCAGAAGAAGAGGTCGAAGTTCGCTTCTTTGTAGTAGAAATCTTTCAAAAGGTAAAATCACTTTTTATATAATAGATGAAAAAGTTTTCATATAAAAATAGTAATACTCCCTATCGCTCCAACATAGAATGGTAGAGTACAAGCCATTTTGTAGGAGGAGAAAGTATGGGAATCGTAATAAGAATTGCTACAGAAAAAGATTTGTTACCGATCCAGCACTTATTAGCAAAAGCTAATCTATCAGAACGAGGAATTGAACAAAACATTGATAACTTTCTTGTTGTAGAGGACCCAGAAAAAAAAGTCATTGGCACTGTCGGAATTGAGCCAATTGGAAACGACGGACTACTTAGGTCATTAGTCATGTTATCTGAGAGTTGGAATGCAAAAGTAGGCTTAGATTTCATTGAGCTAGCAGTGGCGTATGGCAAACAAAAAGGCTATGAGAAATTGTACTTATTAACGAATTCGTCATTGCCATTCTTTGAATACATAGGCTTTCGAATTCTCGAGGAAAATCAAATTCCGGACCATTTAAAGGCAAGTGAACATTTTGCCCAATATGTTGAAGGTGTGACAAAGGTCATGGAATTATCCACAGAGGATATTTAACTAGGTATCAGTAGCTGTGGACAAACTATCTTGAAGTGAATAAAATTAAGAAATAAAGGTTATCAACAGGTTATCCACAATCCGTGGATAACTTTTTTGTTTTAAAAAACAAAAGAACTTGTGGACAAGTTTATGAAAGTTCCTGAGTATGGTAAGATAGCGATTATAATCAATATATAAGGGGTTTTTTTATGTGTTTGATCGAAACAAAAACATGGACTGTTGATAAAGTTACAAATGACCTTTCACAAATACAAGAGGCGGCAATGTGGATAAAAAAAGATGAAGTGGTTGCGTTTCCGACAGAAACCGTTTACGGTCTCGGGGCAAATGCATTTTCAGAAGATGCGGTGGCAAAGATTTTCCAAGCAAAGGGACGACCGAGTGATAACCCACTAATTGTCCACATTTCGAGCGTGGCTCAATTAGGAAAACTTGTGACAGAAATCCCGGACCATGCAAAAGTGTTAATGGAAGCTTTCTGGCCGGGACCATTAACATTAGTTTTAAACAAAGCAGAAGGGATTGCAGAAAATGTCACAGCTGGTTTATCCACAGTTGGTGTTCGCATGCCTGATCATCGGGTGGCCTTAGCGTTTATTGAAGAAAGTGATCTCCCAATTGCAGCACCTAGTGCAAATGTATCGGGAAAGCCGAGTCCTACATTGGCAGCGCATGTGTTTGCTGACTTAAATGGCAAGATTGCGGGAATTGTTGATGGTGGTCCTACTGGTGTTGGGGTAGAGTCAACGGTGGTAGATTGCACAACAGAAGTACCAATGATCTTACGGCCTGGTGGAGTGACGCGAGAGCAGCTTGAAGAAGTGATTGGGAAAGTAGTTGTAGACCCAGCTCTTGAAGACGAAGAACAAGCTCCTAAATCTCCTGGGGTAAAATATAAGCATTACGCGCCAAAGGCAAAACTAGTTTTGGTAGACGGGACAACGGCATTTTTACAAACACAAGTAACAAGTGCAAAAGAAGCTGGTAAAAGAGTCGGCGTGCTTACCACTATCGAAAATCAAGCAAACTATCATGCGGATGTGGTCTTACCTTGTGGTACAAGAAAAGAGTTGCCAAGTGTTGCTCAACATCTTTACGAGGTCCTTAGAAGCTTTGATGAATATGATCTGGATGTCATTTATAGTGAAACATTTTCGGAAGAAGGCGTCGGCAAAGCTGTCATGAACCGCTTGACGAAGGCTGCTGGTGGAGACGTTATTAAAATGTAGAAGTAGGGTTGTCCTTGGAGTAGGTCCAATTCGCTCTTCATGAATGTCACATATTTCCCCTTGGACGTGCATAGGGTAGAGTAGCATGTACTAGGGGGAGATCCTTTTGTTAAATGAACTTGTTACGATCAGTATTATGGCATTTGCTTTAGGTATGGATGCATTCTCCTTAGCCATTGGAATGGGGATGCTGGGATTACGCTATAAACATATTTTTAAAATAGGTGTGACGATTGGGGCGTTTCATGTCATTATGCCTTTTTTGGGAATTGTGATTGGTAAATTTTTGTCTCAGTATTTCGGTATGGTGGCTATAATTATCGGGGGAGTGTTGTTAATTATCCTGGGATTACAAATGCTATACTCAGCAATACTATCTGATGATCAAGAAGGAAGAACCCTTCAGCCAGTAGGTATCGGCCTCATCTTATTTGCTTTGAGTGTGAGTGTTGATAGTTTTTCGGTAGGCTTAAGCCTAGGAATGATTGGCGCAAAAACAGTTATTACACTGTTAAGTTTTGGTGTCATTAGTATGGGATTAGCTTGGCTAGGGTTGATCATAGGAAAAAAAGTACAAGGTTACATAGGGGTTTATGGAGAAATTTTAGGTGGTTGTATTTTAGTGGCATTTGGGCTTAAACTATTGTTACCAATTTAGCCATAGTGAAAATTAATTTTTATGGTAAACTTAGTAATGTTAACAGCATATGTTGTTAACATTTTTTCATGAAAAAATCAAAAAAACATTATGAAGGGAAGTGAGGACATGAAAAACATCCTCTTCGTATGTACCGGTAATACTTGCAGAAGCCCACTTGCAGAAGCTTTATTAAAGCAGAAGCGTCCTGACCTCCAGGTTAAGTCAGCTGGAGTAAGTGCCCTAGAAGGGATGAGTGCTTCAGAGGGAACTTTAGAGGTTCTAATGGAAAAGGGCATTTCGCTAGAGCATATTTCACGCCCTGTAGACGAAGAAGCCATGAACTGGGCGGACCTAATTTTAACGTTAACAAATAGTCATAAAGCACTTCTTGTTAAACAATTTCCTTTATATGTCGATAAAATACATACATTAAAAGAGTTTGCTTTTGAGGAGGACGTAGCTGAAAAAAGACAGCGTCTTCAGCATCACTATGCCCAACTTCAACTGAAGCAAGCACAATTTTTACAAGAAAATCAAAAGGAAATTGAACAGTTAAATCTTTCTCAAGATAAAGCCTCAAAAAAGAGGCTAGACGATATTTCAAAAATGCTGCAAACTATCATTAAAGAGGATCGTTTAGCAATCGAACAGTTAGAAAAACAAATGCCTTCTTTGGACATTTCAGATCCTTTCGGTGGTTCTATTACAGTTTACCGCAAAACCGCTAAAGAAATTGAGGAAGCAATTGATAAAATGGCAGGTAAGTTATAAAAAAAGTTAGAAACTATTTGGGGAATATGGGGGCACGGAGATGAGAGAGCAAAAGAAGTATAAGTTTAGTCTTAGAAAAAAGATGGTTATTGGTATATCCGCAGTTGCAGCAATCACGTATGCGACGAGTGCATTCTTTATTTTCTACTTAAGTGAAACAATCGGAGCTAGAATTGGGTTAAACGAAGACTTATTTGCCGTGGGTACGTTAATACTAGGGGTTTTCTGGTGTGCCGTATTAGGTTATTTTGGAGCGGGGCTCATTACAAAGCCTCTAAACAAGTTGGAAGAAGCTTCAAGGAAAGTGGCAAATGGCGATATTAGCGTGGATGTAGACGTGACAAAATCCGATGATGAGATCCGTGCCTTAGGACTAGCCTATCAGGAAATGGTCAATAATTTACGAGCAATGGTTTCAGATATCGGAACAACTTTTGAACTAACAAATGAGAAAGTAAACGAAATTAAGAGTGCCTCCCAATCGGCATCTCTTCAAGCACAAAATATTGGCCGGACAGTCAATGAAATTGCGGCTGGTGCAGAAAGTTCGGCGAGCGCTATTCAAGGAACGGCAGAATCAATGGAGGATGTATCTGGGCTTGCGGATCAGGTACAAAACCGTGCAACTGCTTCAAAACAGCTGTCAGTCGAAATGGTGGCAACGCTAGAAGAGAGCAAACAAATCATTCATTCTCTGGTGACAGGTATTAACCAATTAGCAACAGACAATCAAAATTCGCTTACGGCGGTTAGCCGTTTAGAAGGCCATGCGAAAAAGGTAGGAGAAATTATCTCACTTGTTGGTGACATTGCGGAACAAACGAACCTACTTGCCTTAAATGCATCAATTGAAGCAGCGAGAGCAGGAGAGCAAGGTCGAGGCTTTGCGGTTGTAGCTGATGAAGTACGAAAGTTAGCCGACGAAAGCTCAAAGGCTGTTCAAGGAATTTCCCAATTGGTAAAAAATATTCAAAATGAAGTAGCAAATGTTGTTTCACAAATTTCTAAACAAGTAGAAGTGGCCAATAAAGAAGCACAAAAAGGCACGCGTACCAATGAAGCGATTGCTGATATGACTAAGTCGGTGAATGAAGTGGCAACTGCGGTTCAAGATATAACTGTGATTATTGATCGTCAGCTTCAGGCAATTCGAACAACGGCAAAAGACTCTCAAGAGGTGGCAGCGATTGCTGAAGAAACATCAGCAGGAACAGTAGAAGTTTCAGCAGCAACTCAGGAACAAGCAGCAGTCATGCAGGAGATTGCAGCTTCAGCAGAGGTACTTGTGACACAAGCTGCTGAATTACAAAAAACGATTGGCAAATTTACAACTTAATATTGGAGGGTTACAAAATGAAAGTAGCAATTGCTTCAGATCACGGTGGATTAAATATTAAAGCGGAAATCAAAACTTTAATGGATGAAATGAATATTCAGTATGAGGATGTTGGTTGTAATTGTGAGGAATCAGTAGATTATCCTGATTATGCTTTTCCGGTAGCAGAAAAAGTTGTTAACGGTGAGGTGGACCGTGGAATTTTAATTTGTGGAACTGGGATTGGGATGAGTATTGCCGCCAATAAAATTAAGGGAATTCGTTGTGCGCTAGTACATGATACGTTCAGTGCAAAAGCGACTCGTGAGCATAACGACAGTAATATTTTAGCTATGGGCGAACGAGTAATTGGGCCAGGGCTTGCGAGAGAGGTAGCAAAAATCTGGTTAGAAACTGAATTTGAGGGCGGTCGTCATGCACGCCGTGTTGATAAAATTACTCTATTAGAAAATAAATAAGGAAACGTCCATCAGGTAGTGGTGCCTGGTGGATATTTTTTAAGAAAGCGGGTGCAGATATGTCTGATATATACGAGCAAGTCACTCAAGCGTTAGCAGATCTAGAAAGTAAAAAACCATTAACGGAAGAACATATTTTGGTGATTGGAACAAGTACGAGTGAAGTGATTGGTGAACATATTGGTACGTCCGGGACAAAAGAAGTAGCAGCCTCAATTTTTCAAGCGCTACAGGATTTTCAGGTGAAAACGGGTGTTCATCTAGCATTTCAATGCTGTGAGCATTTAAATCGTGCCCTAGTCGTGGAGGACACTACACGAAAAACGTTTGGCTTAGACCCCGTTTCTGTTATACCTGTCCCGAAAGCTGGTGGCTCAATGGCAGCTTTCGCATTTCAGAAACTTGGCAATCCTGCAGTTATTGAATTTATCAAAGCTGACGCCGGAATTGACATTGGCGATACGCTCATTGGCATGCACTTAAAGCATGTGGCTGTACCGGTAAGAAGTCAGGTGAAAATGGTCGGCAAGGCGCATCTAACGTTAGCTGTGACTAGACCAAAACTGATCGGTGGGGCCAGGGCAGTCTATGAACATCAGCTTGAAGAAGGAAAGTGTAATTAAGTGCATTAATATTTAATTAAGTCATCTCAAAAATTCATTAATAAGAAAAGTTTCAAAATTAAGACTCTACACGATTTCTTAATTGTGATAAAATAGTGAACGTGTTTTAGTATTTAATGGTTGGAAGGGGTTTGTAAAATGGAAAAGCTTAAGCAACAGGATCCAAAACTTTATGAAGCAATGCAAGATGAGTTATCAAGACAACGTGATAAGATTGAATTAATTGCATCAGAGAACTTTGTAAGTGAAGCTGTTATGGAAGCACAAGGCTCAGTCCTAACAAATAAATATGCAGAAGGCTATCCTGGCAAGCGTTATTATGGTGGCTGTGAACATGTTGATGTTGTAGAAGACATTGCAAGAGATCGTGCGAAACAAATTTTTGGCGCAGAGTACGTGAACGTACAACCACACTCAGGCGCTCAAGCTAACATGGCTGTTTACTTTACGATTTTAAACCAAGGCGATACAGTTTTAGGAATGAACTTATCCCATGGTGGCCATTTAACACATGGTAGCCCTGTAAACTTCAGTGGTGTTCAATACAATTTCGTAGAGTATGGTGTTGATGAAGAAACACAGTTCATTAATTACGAAGATGTTGCAGAAAAAGCCAGAGTACATAAACCGAAATTAATTGTTGCTGGTGCAAGTGCTTACCCAAGAGCAATTGACTTCAAAAAGTTCCGTGAAATCGCTGATGAAGTTGGCGCATACTTCATGGTCGACATGGCTCATATTGCTGGACTTGTTGCTGCAGGACTACATGAAAACCCAGTTCCATATGCAGACTTTGTAACAACGACAACTCATAAAACATTACGCGGACCTCGTGGCGGAATGATCCTTTGTAAAGAAGAGTGGGCAAAGAAAATTGATAAATCAATTTTCCCTGGAATTCAAGGTGGTCCATTAATGCACGTAATTGCTGCCAAAGCAGTAGCATTTGGTGAAGCACTGCAACCTGAATTCAAGCAGTATGCGGAGAATGTAAAAGCAAATGCAAACCGTTTAGCAGAAAAGCTTCTTTCAGAAGGAATTAACCTAGTATCAGGTGGAACAGATAACCATTTAGTTCTTCTAGATTTACGTAGCCTAAACCTAACCGGAAAAGTGGCTGAACATGCCCTTGACGAAATCGGTATTACAACAAATAAAAACACAATTCCATTTGATCCACAAAGCCCATTTGTAACTAGCGGCATCCGTATTGGTACTGCAGCTGTTACATCACGTGGCTTAGGACTAGAGGATATGGACGAAATTGGCGAGATTATTGCTTCGACTTTGAAGAATATTGAAAACGAAGAAGTTCTTGCTGAAGCAAGAGAACGTGTCGCAGCGCTAATGAACAAATATCCATTATATGCGGATCTATAAAAGATAAAGTAGGAAGCTCGAAGGCCAGTCACGATTGGTTTTCGGGCTTTTTTGATGAAAGGTCACCCGAAATTGGTTGGCTGAGTCAAGCTGAGAGGACACAGAGTCCGTTATTTTGCTAAAAAGGGCCCAAATTAGAATTTCGCGACCAAGAGATCCGCTATTTGCCTAAAAATAGTGTGAGAAGCGACATTTGCCCTAAAATAACGTCCCTGGTGGCCGCGAAAATTTAAAAACCTTGGAAAAGCGCAAAATAAGGGATTGTATGTCCGCTTAATCCTGTGACGACACATTGAATTCACACTTTTCGATACGAACTTCCACATACTCCAGATTTATCCTTGAAGTTACCCCGTTTTTTATGTAAAATCTTCAAGGAACAAAAAAGAGTTTACGTGGTATATTACATATAGTACATAATCTCTAAGTATAGGAGCGGATAAACATATGAGTAAAGTTTTTGTATTTGATCACCCACTAATTCAGCACAAGCTAACGTACATTCGCGATAAAAGTACGGGAACAAAGGAATTTCGTGAACTAGTTGATGAAGTTGCGGCATTAATGGCTTTTGAAATTACTCGTGACCTTCCACTTCAAGAAGTGACAGTTGAAACACCTGTAGGGCCAGCGAAGTCGAAAACAATTGCGGGTAAAAAACTAGGGCTAGTGCCAATCCTTCGGGCTGGATTAGGGATGGTAGATGGTATTTTAAAGCTAATCCCAGCAGCAAAAGTTGGACATGTTGGTTTATACCGTGACCCTGAAACACTTCAACCAGTTGAGTACTATGTCAAGCTTCCTACTGACGTGGAAGAGCGTGAATTTATCGTTATTGATCCAATGTTAGCAACAGGTGGATCTGCTGCTGAAGCAATTCAATCGTTAAAGAAACGCGGCGCAAAAAATATTAAGTTAATGTGCTTAATCGCTGCACCAGAAGGCGTTGAGTTTGTACAAAATGCTCACTCAGATGTCGACATCTATCTTGCAGCCTTAGATGAAAAACTAAACGAAAAAGGCTATATCGTACCAGGTTTAGGCGATGCAGGAGATCGGTTGTTTGGAACGAAATAATACTAATTGTGAATTAAGAATTAGTGTGGGTTAGGGGTACGTGCCCCGCCCGCAATAATTCATCATTCATAATTGTAAAAAGGGGGTTTACGCATGGATCAGAAAATTAAAGTTATGACGATTTTTGGGACTCGTCCTGAGGCAATTAAAATGTGTCCTTTAGTTTTGGAGCTTGAAAAATATGAGCAAATCGAATCGATTGTGACCGTGACAGGTCAGCATCGTGAAATGCTAGATCAAGTGCTCTCAATTTTCAACGTGAAACCAGACTTTGACCTAAACATTATGAAGGCAAGACAAACACTTGTAGATGTAACGGTTAATGTTTTACAAGGGTTAGACGAAATCATGAAGGATGTTAAACCAGATTTAGTTCTTGTTCATGGGGATACATCAACGACCTTTGTGGCAAGTTTAGCAGCTTACTATAATCAAATTGCGGTTGGACATGTGGAAGCCGGACTCAGGACGTGGAATAAGTACTCCCCGTATCCTGAAGAGATGAATCGTCAGCTAACAGGTGTGATTGCAGACCTACATTTTGCACCGACAACAAAATCAGCTGATAACCTCCGTGCTGAAAACAAACAAGAAGAAGCGATCTACATAACAGGAAATACGGCTATTGATGCCTTGAAAACAACTGTTTCTGAAGACTATCATCATGAAGTGTTAGCGAGCCTTGGTACAGACCGTCTGTTATTGCTAACGGCACACCGTCGTGAAAATTTAGGCGAGCCAATGCGAAACATGTTCAGAGCAATTAAGCGTCTCGTCAAAGAGCATGATGATTTACAAGTTGTATATCCAGTTCACTTAAATCCAGTTGTTCGTGAAATTGCTGATGAGGTTCTTGGCAATGACCCGCGTATTCAGCTAATTGAACCACTGGGCGTTCTGGACTTTCACAACTTTGCTTCTAGAGCACACATCATTCTTACAGATTCTGGTGGGGTTCAAGAAGAAGCGCCTTCATTAGGTGTACCTGTACTCGTCCTTCGCGACACAACCGAGCGTCCGGAAGGAATTGAAGCAGGTACGTTAAAGCTTGCAGGAACTGATGAGGAAACGATTTATGGTTTAGCAAAAGAATTACTTACAGACGAAGAAGCTTATAAAAACATGTCAAAAGCCTCAAATCCATATGGTGATGGCCTTGCTTCAAAACGCATCGTCGAAGCAATTCTCCACCACTTTGGGACAGGCACACGACCAGAACCTTTTAAAGTATAGACTTACTAGCTCAGTAAAAACATGCGGATAAACGTCCGCATGTTTTTTGTTATATTGTGGTACTCTAAAAAATGCTAATTATACATGGGAGGGATAGCGAAACGAATGAGAAAACGAAGGATATTACTACTCACGCTTATTTTTACAGTTAGCTTTTTATCAACGAGTTTTGCGGCCACGTTTCCGGAACGCCCTCCAATTGAAAAAGGAAGTAAGGACGAGGATACCGTTGTTATGGTAGAAGTGGACGGCGACCCTGTCGATATTTTTTCGAAAATCGAACGAAAAATACCTCAGTCCCAGCTAAGAAAAATGTATAAGACGTTATACTCAGGATTTTCACTGCAGTTAAAAAAGAGTGATCTTGATAAACTAGAAGGCATTGCCGGAATCACTCGAATTGATCCGATGAGAGAATATACGGTGACGTTAGATGAAAGTGTACCGTTTATTGGCGGTGACCATATTCGTGGTAAATTGGATGAAAACGGGCAGCGGCTTACCGGAAAAGGAATTAAGATTGCAGTTATTGATACGGGCATTGACTATGACCACCCCGATCTAAAAAGGAATTACAAGGGAGGTTACGATGTCATTGATCAAGATGGCGATCCACTAGAAACTCAGAAGGAACAAGGGCTGCCGACAATCCACGGCACACATGTTGCCGGTATTATTGCTGCCAATGGAAAAATTAAGGGCGTTGCTCCTGAGGCGGAAATTTACGCATATCGCGCACTTGGGCCTGGTGGAAAAGGAACAACTGAACAGGTCATAGAAGCGATTGAAAAAGCAGTTGAAGATGGTGTAGATATAATTAATCTTTCATTGGGTAATACTGTTAACGGCCCAGATTGGCCCACAAGTGTTGCCCTCGATAAAGCGGTTGATAAAGGAGTTATTTGCGTTACATCTAACGGAAATAGTGGCCCAAATATGTGGACAGTCGGCTCTCCTGGAACCTCTGAAAAAGCGATATCCGTAGGGGCTTCAACACCTCCGTTGAAGGTACCTTATCTAACTTTTGAAAGTGAAGACCGCGAAATTGCGCTTCACCCGATGGTGGGCTCAAGACCTTGGACATTTAAGCGTGATCACCAAGTTAAAGAGGTTGGCCTTGGTCGAGTCGAGGAAATGCATGATGTAAAGAATAAACTAGTGTTAGTAAAACGCGGTGTTCTGCCATTCGGTGAAAAGGCAAAAATTGCCCAAGAGGCTGGTGCGATTGGTGTCATTATTTATAACAACACCCCGGGAGAGTTTATGGGTTCACTAGAAACTCAAATTGATATCCCGGTAATCTCGATATCAAAAGAGGACGGGGAATGGTTAAAAGATAAGCTTGATCTTAAGAAAAAAAATTACCTGCGGACAATCTATCGCAAAGAACAAGATCAAATTGCTTCGTTTAGTTCAAGAGGACCGGTGACGCATAACTGGGTAGTTAAACCAGATGTAGTCGCTCCGGGCGTATCGATTGACAGCACAATTCCTAATGGCTATTTAGGATTAAACGGAACAAGTATGGCCGCACCTCATGTCGCTGGCCTTGCAGCCTTGGTAAAGCAAGCTCATCCTGATTGGACAACTGAAGAAATCAAGGCAGCCATTATGAATAGTGCCAAACCAATTCATACAAAAGATGGTGTTCCATACTCACCACATGAGCAAGGAACAGGGCGTATTCAAGTGGAGCAAGCAGTTCAAGCTGATACACTCATTTACCCTGGGACAGTAAGTTTTGGTATGTGGACAAGAGAGCAGTCGAGACATCAAAAAGAGGTCGAACTAACCATCAAGAATACTTCCGAGAAAAAACGGACATACCACGTGAAACCACCGTTTGAGGTTCCTGATGGGGTGCAGTGGAAGGTACCATTTTCGATTAGCTTAGATCCAGGAGAGGAAACAAAAGTACCAGTCACAATTGATATTTTACCTGGAGTATTTCAAGCTGGAATTCACTACGGTGAATTTGTAGTAGATGGTGGTAGAGAACCAATTCGAGTGCCATATATGTTTTTTATCGAGGAGCCAAATTATCCAAGGCTAATGGCGTTTTCTTTTGAATTCGGTGATGAAGAAGGCCAATATCGTTATGAGATGTATTTACCAGGTGGAGCAGAGGAAATAGGAATTGCCTTATACGATCCTGATACGTTCCAGTTCGTGACATACCTAGATGTCCGCGAGAATATTGAGCGTGGCTTACTAGAGGTGGAGTTGGATGATATTGACTTATCAGAAGGCATATATAAAACCCTTGTCTATGCAAAGAAAGAAGGCAAAGAGGATTTAATAGAAACGATGATCTACATTGGTGAAACGACAGAGAAAGCGACAGGTCATAACATTCTCATTCGATAATTAGTAGGAGAATGCAGATGGGTGCATGACAACCCATTTGCATTTTCAGATACTAAGAATTAATATGGTAATAATATGTAAAATATTGAACAAATTATGTCTATTTTAGGTAGCATTTTGTGACAATTATCGTCAATGTTCACGAAATCGCCTTATATATAGGCGTTTATACACTATATGTGTGATGTTAACTTAATTATTTTTATTGTGAAAATTCGTTGACAGATGGTGTACCCTATTGTACGATTACAAAGGGTATAATGATAGGGTTTTCATATAGGTGATTAACTAGAAAGCCGATTTTTTGATACATAACAGAACCACTAAAAAATTGGGACGATGCAGGGTCTTATTTTGAGACCAAGCGTTCACTCATTCACAATTGACAAAAGAGGGTGTTTAAGATAGAGGATCCTAAACGCTTTAGACAAACGGTGCGCACCTTAGCGCTTATGTCTACAATTAGCTCTTACTTACTAGGGGCAATTCTAGTAGGTGTTTTTGGTGGAAGATGGCTTGATAGTTACTATGGAACGAACTCATTATTTCTGATTATAGGCTTATTTGTTGGCCTTGGCGCAGGCTCTTACGGGGTCATAGTGGTAATCAAACACTTTTTGCGTGAACAGGACCAAAGATAGGTAAGGAAAATGTGCTTGCATTTTTCTAAGGAGAAGATTGGTAATGGAAGACTACATTTCTCTAACAAAGAGATTTACTATATACACATGTATTATCATAGGTCTTTTTGTTGTGTTAGCCTTTCTAACCTCATACCAACCAATATTTTTCGGTTTATTACTAGGGTCCATTGTTAGTCTTATTAATTTATGGAGTACATATTTTCAAGTGAAAAGGCTAGGTGAGTCAGTAGAGTCCGGACGAGCCAAATTTTCGGTAGGAACACTATTTCGCACCATCCTAGTAGTAGGAACTGTATTTATTGCATATCAATACCCCGATAACTTCCACTTTATTAGCGTGGTCATAGGTTTAATGCTAACCTATATCATCATATTTATTAACTCTATATTTCAAGTAAAACGTCTATAGTAAGAAAAGAGGTGAAATGAATTGGAAACAAGATCTCCAGTATGGATTATTCTAGGCCAACCGGTTAATATGTCAAGCATTTTAATGACAACAGTAGCCGCAGCAATCGTCTTTTTTGTTTGTTTTTTTATGTCTAGAAGAATACAAATGAAGCCAACAGGCGCTCAAAATGCATTAGAATGGCTAGTGGATTTCGTGAAAAACATTATTAACAGCAATATGGATTGGAAAGTCGGCAAGAACTTCGTTATGCTAGGCGTTACAGTACTTTTATACGTATTTGTTTCAAATATGTTGGGAGTTCCATTTGAGATTAAAGCTAAAGCTGCGGATGGTGTTTATGAAGTGTGGTGGAAATCACCAACATCGGACCCAGTAATCACATTATCTTTAGCGGCGATGATCGTTCTTTTAACTCACTATTACGGAATTAAGTTAAAAGGGCCGAAAGAATACGGAAAAGATTATTTCCGTCCCGTACCATTCCTTTTCCCATTTAAAATAATTGAGGAATTTTCCAACACACTTACACTTGGAATGCGTCTTTTCGGTAACATCTATGCAAAAGAAGTACTTATGGTGATGCTAGTAAACCTTGGGAAAGCATCGATATTCTTAGCTGTAGGGGTTGCATTACCATTAGTGGTATGGCAAGCATTTAGTATCTTTATCGGTTCACTACAAGCATTCATTTTCTGTATGCTGACGATGGTGTACATGTCACACAAAGTTAGTGAAGATCACTAATAGTTACATTGTTTATTAATTTGTTCTGGAAACTCAGGACGTAAAAATAAAAAAAATTATATTTCTTATATCTTAAAGGAGGATTTTTTCATGGTATTTTTAGCAGCGGCAATCGTAGCAGGTTTAGCAGCAATCGCAGGAGCATTTGGGGTAGCAATCATCGTTCGTGCTACTTTAGAGGGAGTAACTCGTCAACCAGAACTTAAAGGTTCATTACAAACAATCATGTTCATCGGGGTACCACTTGCTGAGGCACTTCCAATCCTTGGTATCGTTATCGCGTTCTTAATCTTAGGTAACGCTTAATTTCGGATTTATCAATAATGGCGGAGAACGTATTTCACACATCTTCGCCATTCCTTATGTAAGACTCGATGAAGGAGGAGAATGTTTTGTTTGAAAATATAGCTTGGTTAAATGCAGTTTATCAATTGTTCGTATTCTTTATTCTCCTTGTATTACTTAAAAAATTCGCTTTTGGCCCAATTATCGGCATGATGCAAAAGCGTGAGGAGCATATCGCAAATCAAATTACTTCTGCAGAGAAAAATCGTGAAGAGGCAGAAAAATACTTAGTAGAACAACGTGAAGCAATTCAAACGGCACGCACTGAGGCTCAAAGTATTATTGCTAACGCAAAGAAAATCTCTGAGCAACAAACAGAAGAAATGATGAAATCAGCGAAAGCAGAAGCTGAGAGAATGAAGGATATCGCATTAGCAGAAATCAAACGTGAAAAAGAACAAGCTGTTTCAGCTTTACGTGAACAAGTGGCAACACTTTCAGTATTAGTTGCAACAAAAGTGATTGAAAAGGAACTTGACGAGAAAGCTCAATCGAAGCTTATCGAAGATTACCTTAAAGAAGTAGGCGAAGAACTATGAAACAAGACCACGTTGCAAAACGTTACGCAATAGCTCTATTTGAATTAGCGAAAGAACAAAATTCAGTAGCTCAAATATCAGAAGAGTTAGAGGTTGTAAGTGAAGTTGTTGAGAATACAAATTTATTTGATACATACTTCAAAAACCCGAAAGTTTCTGCAGCCGAAAAGAAGAATCTTGTTCAAACAAGCTTTCAAGGGAAAATTAGTGATACATTGTTAAATACATTGTTCCTGCTCATAGACAAAAAACGTGAGGGGATTCTTTTTAAAATGGTAGAAGAATTTCTAAAGCTTACTCATCTAGAGCAAGGAATTGCTGAAGCAAAAGTTTACACTGCAAAGCCACTTACTGATGCGGAGAAAATTGCCTTTGAAGCAACGTTCTCGAAAGTAGCTGGCAAAGCAAAACTAACCATTAATAATATCGTTGATCCTGAGTTAATCGGCGGCTTTAAAGTCCGCATTGGTGATCGCATTTATGATGGCAGTGTGTTAAGCCAACTTAGACGTATTGAACGTCGCATGATTTCTGGAAACGTTAGTAGATAGGGGTGAAGGATATGAGCATCAAAGCTGATGAAATTAGCTTACTAATAAAAAAGCAAATTGAGGACTATCAGTCTGAAGTTGAAATTAATGATGTGGGTACCGTTATCCAAGTTGGGGATGGTATCGCGCTAGCACACGGTTTAGAAAACGTAATGGCTGGAGAGCTACTTGAGTTTTCTAACGGTGTAATGGGTATGGCTCAAAACCTAGAGGAAAATGCTGTAGGTATCATTATTCTTGGACCTTACACAGATATTCGTGAAGGTGACGAAGTAAAAAGAACTGGCCGTATCATGGAGGTTCCTGTAGGTGATGCACTTCTTGGTCGTGTAGTTAACTCGTTAGGTCAACCAGTTGATGGTTTAGGACCAATCGAAACTACGGAAACTCGTCCAATTGAATATGCAGCTCCTGGAGTTATGGATCGTAAATCAGTTCATGAGCCACTACAAACTGGTATTAAAGCAATTGACTCTTTAATTCCAATCGGTCGTGGTCAACGTGAGTTAATTATCGGTGACCGTCAAACAGGTAAAACTGCAATCGCAATCGACACAATCATTAACCAAAAGAACGAAAACATGATTTGTATCTATGTTGCAATTGGTCAAAAAGAATCTACAGTTGCAGGTGTTGTTGAAACACTTCGTCAACAAGGTGCATTAGATTATACAATCGTTGTTACAGCGAGTGCGTCTCAACCAGCTCCATTATTATTCTTAGCTCCTTATGCTGGGGTAACTATGGGTGAGCACTTCATGTATCAAGGTAAGCACGTATTAGTTATCTATGATGATCTAACAAAACAAGCATCTGCTTACCGTGAGCTTTCATTATTACTTCGTCGTCCTCCAGGTCGTGAAGCATATCCAGGGGATGTTTTCTACTTACACTCACGCTTACTTGAGCGTGCAGCTAAGTTAAGCGATGCAAAAGGTGGCGGTTCTTTAACTGCATTACCATTCATCGAAACACAAGCAGGTGACGTTTCTGCATACATTCCAACAAACGTTATCTCCATCACAGATGGACAAATCTTCTTACAATCAGACCTTTTCTTCTCAGGGGTACGTCCAGCGGTTAACGCAGGTCTTTCAGTATCTCGTGTAGGGGGTTCTGCACAAATCAACGCAATGAAAAAAGTTGCTGGTACGCTTCGTCTTGACTTAGCATCTTACCGTGAGTTAGAAGCGTTCGCACAGTTCGGTTCTGACCTTGATAAAGCTACTCAAGCGAAACTTAACCGTGGTGCACGTACAGTAGAAGTACTAAAGCAAGGCTTACACGAGCCATTAGCTGTTGAAAAACAAGTACTAATCCTGTTCACGTTAACAAAAGGCTTCTTAGATGACATCGCAGTTGAAGATGTGAAACGTTTTGAAGAAGAGTTATATGTACACTTCGATCACAACAACAAAAATCTTTTAGAGCAAATCCGTTCAACTGGTAAACTGCCTGACGAGAACGAACTGAAGGCTGCAATTCAAGCATTTAAGAAAAACTTCGTAAGTTCAAAGTAATAAGGTAGTTCAAAAAGGAGGATGACAAATCCGACTTTTTGAACATCAGTTTTGATGGTAAACCAGTTTAGCAAAAAGGTGGTGAACGGAACATGGCTTCTTTAAGAGATATTAAAAATAGAATTAATTCAACAAAGAAGACGAAGCAAATCACAAAGGCGATGCAAATGGTGTCTGCAGCTAAGCTAAACAAAGCGCAGATGAAGGCCCAAAACTTCCAGCCTTACACAGATAAAATTCGTGATGTAGTGGTCTCTATTGCTGGTGGCAGTAGTGAGAGTACGCATCCGATGCTAGAGTCTCGTCCTGTTAAGAAAACAGGATACATCGTAATCACGTCTGATCGTGGTTTAGCAGGTGCGTACAATAGTTCAATTTTACGTGCGGTAATGAACACGATCAAAGAGCGTCATAAATCAACAGATGAGTACGGGTTAATCGTCATGGGGCGTATTGGTCGCGACTTTTTCAAAAAGCGTAAAATGCCAATCATTCAAGAAATCGTTGGTTTAAATGATAGTCCAACGTTTGCAGATATTAAAAATATCGCTGCAACAACGGTCCAAATGTTTACAGATGAAATCTTTGATGAGTTGTATGTTTGCTACAATCATTTTGTCAGCCCAATTAAACAAGATGTAACAGAAACAAAGCTGTTACCGTTAACTGAGCTTACTAGTGATGCAGCAACTCCAGAATATATTTATGAACCAAATGAAGAGGTTATCCTTGAACAGCTATTACCACATTATGCGGAAAGCTTAATCTTTGGTGCCCTTCTTGATGCAAAAGCAAGTGAATTCGGTGCAAGGATGACGGCGATGAGTTCAGCGACAGACAATGCTGGTGCCCTTATCGACGACCTTACACTTACGTATAACCGTGCCCGACAAGCTGCAATCACTCAAGAGATTACAGAGATTGTTGGTGGAGCGGCCGCTCTTGAATAACCTTATCTCTGCTCGAGAAGTTAGGAGGAAAAATTAATGAACAAAGGACGCGTAACTCAAGTTATGGGACCTGTTGTTGACGTAAAGTTCAACCGCGGCGAACTACCTGAGATTTATAACGCTTTAAAGATCTCTCACAAAGCACAAAACGCTGGTGAAGTAGATATCGAGTTAACATTAGAAGTTGCTCTTCACTTAGGTGATGACTCTGTTCGTACAATCGCAATGGCATCTACTGACGGTGTTGTTCGTGGACTAGAAGTTACTGACACAGGTGCTCCAATTTCTGTACCTGTAGGTGAAGCAACATTAGGACGTGTATTTAACGTACTAGGGGAAAACATCGACTTAGACGCTCCAGTAGCGGCTGACGTTAGAAGAGACCCAATCCATAGATCTGCACCTAAATACGAAGAACTTTCTACAAAAACTGAAATTCTTGAAACAGGAATTAAAGTAGTAGACTTACTAGCACCTTACATCAAGGGTGGTAAGATCGGTCTATTCGGTGGTGCCGGTGTAGGTAAAACAGTATTAATCCAGGAGTTAATCAACAACATCGCTCAAGAGCACGGCGGTATCTCTGTATTCGCTGGTGTAGGTGAGCGTACTCGTGAAGGAAATGACCTTTTCCACGAGATGAGTGACTCTGGAGTTATCAAGAAAACAGCGATGGTATTCGGTCAGATGAACGAGCCACCTGGAGCACGTATGCGTGTTGCTCTTACAGGTCTTACTATGGCAGAATACTTCCGTGATGAGCAAGGTGCGGACGTATTATTATTCGTAGATAACATTTTCCGCTTTACACAAGCAGGTTCTGAGGTTTCAGCCCTTCTTGGACGTATGCCTTCAGCGGTAGGTTATCAGCCAACTCTAGCAACGGAGATGGGTCAGCTTCAAGAGCGTATTACATCAACAAAAACAGGTTCAGTAACATCGATCCAAGCGATCTATGTACCTGCCGATGACTATACGGATCCAGCTCCTGCTACAGCATTCGCTCACTTAGATGCAACAACTAACCTTGAGCGTAAGCTTTCTGAGATGGGTATTTACCCTGCGGTAGACCCACTTGCTTCGACTTCAAGAGCATTAGCTCCTGAGATCGTTGGTAAAGAACACTATGAAGTTGCTCGTCGTGTACAGCAAACACTTCAAAAATATAAAGAATTACAAGATATCATCGCAATCCTTGGTATGGATGAGTTATCTGAAGATGACAAGCTAGTAGTACACCGTGCTCGTCGTATTCAATTCTTCTTATCACAAAACTTCCACGTTGCTGAGCAGTTCACTGGACAACCTGGATCATACGTACCAGTTAAAGAAACAATCAAAGGTTTCGGTGAAATCCTTGATGGTAAGTATGACGATCTTCCAGAAGACGCATTCCGTCTTGTTGGACGTATCGAAGAAGTTGTTGAAAAAGCGAAGCAAATGGCATAAACAAGTCTCCACTCGAGTCGCCGTCCTCTATGATGGCGACATCAAGAGTGCTTAAGGAGGGTTTTTCATGAAGACAATGAATGTCAGTGTTGTAACCCCTGATGGTAAAGTATTCGATGGAGACGTTGAAATGGTAAGCGTGAAAACAATTAACGGCGGACTTGGTATTTTACCAAATCATATCCCTTTAGTTACTCCTTTAACCATTGGAGCGGTTCGAATTAAAAAAGGTTCTGATATTACACTTGTTGCTGTCACAGGCGGAATTATGGAAGTACGCGGTGATAAAGTAAGTATCTTAGCAGAATCTGCTGAATTGCCATCAGATATCGACATTTCTCGTGCTCGCGCTGCCAAAGAACGAGCAGAGCGTCGTATGGAACAAGCAAAACAAGATGACATCGACTTCAAACGTGCGGAAATGGCCCTTAAACGTGCTATTAACCGTTTGCAAGTTGCAGAAAGAAAATAGTTTGAAAAAAGACGCCTTTGGGCGTCTTTTTTGTGTTTGTTGTGAGCGTTGGTTCGGCCGATGCGGACACCATGTCCGCAACCAAGCGCGCTAGGCAGGTTTATATGCGGATGCGGACACCAGTTCCGTTATTTTGCTGAAAATCGTGTTTTTTTGAAATAGGAGGACACACGTTCCGTTATTATGCAAAATTTTAGGGTTTTCGGCTAAAAATAGAGCAAATAACTGCCCTGGTGGCCGCGAAAAATGAAAAGTGGTCATTTTGCCAAGAATAAAGGAACCCATGTCCGCGAAGATCTAAGTTTGATCTTATTGTAAAACCTCAGACCAATATAGTCCAAGAATTATCCCCGCAATCCACGTACATTGCAACATTCAAAAACTAGAACCACCTAAACTCTTAAAATTGTGTCCATACCTACCCCTTACCCCCACCATAATACAGCCCCAAGAAACCTGATATAACAGCTCACCAATCTCAGCCTATAAACAGTCAATTTTAGACAACTGTGGGACAAGTAAAAGGTGGTGCGCAAATCCTTGAAAACATATTAGTTTCAAGGTTCCCACCGTTTTCAGCATTTTTATATTGTTATGTATAATAAATTGAATATTTAAAAAATTATGGACATATTTTTCACAGCTTTGTTATAATTTAGTAGGGGAGTTGAATACAAATAAAGCAATGAATGGAGGGAGAGAGCGCATGGATTTAGATTTATATCTAAACAATTATGTGTATGTCATCATATTTTTGCTTTTAGGTATAGCACTTCCAGTTGGGGGTTTGGCGTTTGGTAGGCTGCTACGGCCGCATAACCCATATCCTGATAAGTTGGTTCCATATGAAAGTGGGATCTTACCGACTGGAGATGCACAGGTGCGGTTCAGCGTGGCCTACTATATAGTAGCGCTAGAATTTGTCATATTCGATGTTGAAACCGTTTTCTTATATCCTTGGGCGGTTGCTTTAGACCATCTGGGATGGTTTGGGATCAATGCAATGCTTATCTTTATTGTAGTTCTTGGGTTAGGTCTTGCGTACTCTTGGAAAAAGAAGGTGCTTGAATGGAACTAAAAAAGGGATTTGAAGAGTTCGATCCAGCAGTAGTAGAAGAAGTACGTCGCAATGTACTAATTACAAAGGTTGAGGAAGTAAAGGCATGGGCTAGGACAAGATCATTTTGGCCATTAACATTCGGTTTAGCATGCTGTGCGATCGAAATGATGGCAACGGGCGCTGCTCGTTATGACCTGGATCGTTTTGGGGTTCTATTTCGGGCTTCACCACGTCATGCTGACTTAATGATCGTTGCAGGAACTGTGACTGCCAAAATGGCACCAGTTGTAAAACGCCTCTACGATCAAATGCCTGAACCAAAATGGGTAATTGCAATGGGATCTTGCGCAACATGTGGCGGTCCTTATCACAAAGCTTATAGTGTTGTTAACGGCGTTGACAAAATCGTTCCTGTGGATGTCTATATCCCAGGTTGTCCACCAACTCCACCTGCGCTGTTAGATGGCATTGAGAAACTTCGTATACAGATTAGAGAAGAAGCCAAAGGCAAGAAAAGGAAGAAGGTGGGCGAAAGGATATGAGTCAACTATTATTAGATATCGTTCTAAAAAAGATTGAAGATATATCCGGCCCAGATGTCGTTGAAGAAAGTAAAATAAATTTTAATGAACCTTTTTTATCAATTGCTAGTGAACACTGGAATTTAGAGTTAGCTCGATTACTAGTAGAGGATGAGAAATTAAGGTTCGATTTCCTATGCTGTCTTTCAGGGATTGATTATGAGGAGCATATGGAGGTAGTCTACAATTTTTACTCAATGGAATTAGATCAGTATCTATGCATTAAGGTTAAAATGCCGCGATCAAATCCAAAAATTATCTCCGTACAGCCAGTGTGGAAAACGGCAGATTGGCATGAGCGAGAAGCTTATGATTTGTTAGGTATTGAGTTTATCGGTCATCCAAATTTAACTCGTATATTTTTAGAGGATGATTGGGTCGGTCATCCACTTCGTAAAGACTACAAGTTTGATAAAGAAGAAATGGGTTTATAGTGGGGGTGACTATCGATGAGTATAAAAACTGAACAAATGGTATTAAACATAGGCCCGCAACACCCTAGTACACATGGTGTATTCCGAATTGAAGTAGTTGTTGAAGGAGAATACATTCGAAAGGCAAGGCCAGTTATCGGCTACCTGCACCGCGGAACAGAGAAGCTTGCTGAAGATTTAATTTACACTCAATTTATTCCCTATACAGACCGCCTTGACTATATGAATGCAATGACGAATAACTACGTTTATTGTGCGGCAGTTGAGAAGTTAATGGGTATTGAAGCACCTGAGCGAGCTGAGTATTTACGGGTTATTACGATGGAACTAAATCGAATTGCCAGTCATCTCGTTTGGTGGGGGACGTACCTCTTAGATATTGGTGCCCTTAGTCCATTCTTATATGCCTTCCGTGATCGAGACACCATTCTTGACCGCCTCAATGAAATTAGTGGTGCAAGAATGACGTTTAACTATATGCGGATAGGCGGAGTAAAATGGGATGCTCCAGAAGGCTGGATTGATAAAGTAAAAGAGACAGTGAAGTTACTTCGTAAAAATTTTGAAGAGTACCACAAGCTTGTGACAGGAAATGAAATTTTTATTGGTCGTACCAAAGGCGTTGGAATTATTACAAAAGAAGACGCGATTAACTGGGGACTTTCAGGACCAATTCTTCGTGGTAGTGGTGTAAAGTTTGATTTACGTAAAAATCAGCCATATTCAATTTATGACCGCTTTGATTTTGACATCCCAACGAGAGAAGAAGGCGATTGCTTTGCAAGATATGAAGTGAGACTCGACGAAATATTTGAGTCATTAAAAATCATTGAGCAGGCGTGTGACCAAATTCCTGAAGGTGACATTGTTCATAAAAAAGGTCAACGGATCATGATGATTAAGCCACCAGCAGGTGAAACGTACTTCCGATGTGAAGCATCAAAAGGTGAAATTGGCGTTTACCTGGTGAGTAATGGTAAGAATAAACCTTACCGTGTCAAACTCCGTCGTCCTTCATTTGTAAATGTAGAAATTCTTGCAGACATGTTAATTGATCGGAACATTGCCGACTTAGTAGCCATTTTTGGTAGCCTCGATGTTGTACTCGGGGAGGTCGATGCGTAATGGATTTAATGATGATGATTATTTATGCAGTTACTGTATTAGGCCTCCTTTTAGGTGCAGTAACATATGCGATCCTCTTTGAACGAAAAGTAATCGGTTATATGCAGGTCCGCATTGGACCAAACCGTCATGGCCCTTGGGGGTTATTACAAACAATTGCCGATGTTATGAAACTCCTAATGAAAGAGGATATTATCCCTGCTCAGGCAGATCGAAAAGTGTTTATTATTGCTCCGGTCATTGCGTTTGCACCTGCGTATATGGTGTTAGCGGTTATATCATGGAGTGAAAATATTTATGCGGCTGACTTGAACATTGGTGTTTTGTATTTTATCGGTATTTCCTCTATTACCACAATTGGCGTATTAATGGGTGGTTGGAGCTCGAATAACAAATATTCCTTAATGGGAGCGATGCGTGCAGTAGCTCAAATGGTTAGTTACGAAATTCCGTTAGTTCTTGCGATTATTGGTGTTGTTATTTTAGCTGGATCCCTTAATTTACGCGATATCGTTTTTGCTCAACAAGACTTGGGCGTCTGGTTCATTATTCCACAATTTTTTGGTTTTGTTATTTACATGATTGCAGCAATTGCCGAGCTAAACAGATCTCCGTTTGACTTGCCTGAAGCTGAAAGTGAGCTAGTATCTGGTTATCATACTGAATACAGTGGTTTTCGCATGGCTTTCTTCATGCTTGCGGAATACGTATACGCAATTGCAATAGCTGCTCTTGCAACAACGTTATTTTTAGGTGGATGGTTAGGGCCAGTGCTACCAGGCATCGTTTGGTTCTTATTAAAAATGTGTTTGTTCATGTTTATCTGGTTCTGGTTACGTGCAACACTTCCGCGTGTCAGAGTGGATCAATTAATGTCCTTTGGATGGAAGGTCTTAATACCACTTGCGCTACTTAACATTGTCATTACGGCAGTGATCAAAGTATGGATGGGGTGAGTTAAATGTTTAGATTTTTAAAAGGTTTCGGAATTACACTGAAGTACTTTGTCGGAAAGAAAGAAACCATCCAATACCCTGAGCAAAAACCGGAAATTCCAGATCGTTTTCGTGGTATCCAACGTTTTTTTCCTGAAAAATGTATAGTTTGTAATTTATGTGTTCAGGTTTGTCCCACAGATGTCATAACGTTAACGGGAAAAAAGGCCGAAGATAATCCAAAGAAAAAAGTCATTGATACGTATAATATTGATTTCCAAGGCTGCATTTTATGCGATTTCTGTACCGAGGTTTGTCCTACTGACGCGATCGTGATGACAACCAAATATGATAACTTGTCAGATTACACGCGAGATCCAATGTTTAAGGACATGGAGTGGTTAACAAATAACGAAGTCCCAGGAAACTATAAACTTGATGAACCAAAAGAAGAAGCAGAGCGAGGTGAAGAGAAATGAATGGAGAGTTAATCATCTTTCTCATCCTTGCGATCCTAGTAATCTCAGCTTCAGTTATGGTGATCATCTTAAAACGAATTGCCCATCGTGTACTATCAATGGCATTTGCATTCTTCGCCGTAGCAGGACTTTACTTTCTACTAAGAGCTGAATTTATTGGGATTGTCCAAATCATGGTATACGTAGGGGCACTATCCATTCTCTTCGTATTCGGTATGATGATGACCGACCATAAGTCAGTAACGTTCGGCCCTGAACGAAGGTTTGCTCACAAGGCTGTGAGTTTTGTTGGGGTAGGAATTCTCTTAGCAATCATGTTAACTGGTATTTTCTCTTTGGATTTACCAGTGCATCAAGAACCCTATATTGGATCTGCAGAGCAAATTGGGATAAACCTTTATGGCAACTATGTCATCGCATTCCAAGGAGCAGGTATTCTATTACTTGCCGCTTTAGTCGGAGCCATTGTATTGGCAAGAAAGGAGGCCGATTAGAATGGTTCCAATCACGTTATATCTTGCCTTAGCAGCTATTCTATTTTGTATCGGCTTATATGGAGTACTTACGAGAAGACATCTCGTCATCGTGCTTGCATCAGTAGAGTTAATGCTAAACGCGGTCAATATTAATCTAGTAGCGTTCTCGAGTATTGGTCCGTTTGCCAACATTACTGGTCAAGTGTTTACTCTATTTGTCATAACAGTAGCTGCAGCTGAAGCAGCCGTTGGTTTAGCGATTTTAATTGCCTTATATCGCAACCGAAAATCAATTGATGTGATAAAACAAGATCTTATGCGTTGGTAAGGCTAGCTTAATTGATAGTTCAAAAATGAGGATAAGCAGGGCGGAGTAGATCGAGGCGGCGAGGATTCGAGCAACGGAGTGTATACAGAAATACATGAGTAGCGCAGAAGCGAGCCAACGAAGAGATGCGACAGCAATGGTTACCGGATTTTTTGAACATCTGCTAGACTAAAAGAGGAAAAGGTGATGGTATGATGCAATTTGCCTGGATAATACCCGTCTTCCCACTATTAGCCTTCGTGTTGCTTCTATTTTTTGGAAGAATACTGAAAGAAAGAGCGGCTTATATAGGTATACTTGCGATGGCTGCTTCATTCGGGGTGTCAGTAGTTGTCTTATTCGAAAGAATTGGTGGGGAAGGTTATAAGTACGTTGTAAGGTGGCTTACCTTCGGGGAGCACACCATAACAATGGGATATGAAGTAACAGCATTAAACGCGATGATGTTAGTGGTTGTTACAACAGTTAGTTTACTTGTTCACTTATTTTCAAAACAATATATGCATGGGGACGATCGTTTCCCAGTGTTTTATTCATACTTAGGGTTATTCTCATTTTCAATGTTAGGTCTCGTATTATCACCTAATATCCTGCAACTCTTTATTTTCTGGGAGTTAGTAGGAGTATGTTCGTTCTTGCTTGTAGGTTTCTGGTTCTTCAAGCCTGAAGCTGCAGCTGCGGCGAAAAAAGCATTTTTAACAACAAGAATAGGGGACGTTGGCTTATTAATTGGCTTAATTTTAACGTTTATCTACACACGTTCATTCGAGTATGAAGCCATTTTCGCAGCAATTAATAACGGTTTAGTGGAACAAACAATGGTTACGGTTATTGCCATTTGTATTTTTCTAGGGGCGGTTGGTAAATCGGCGCAATTTCCATTGCACGTCTGGTTACCTGATGCCATGGAAGGCCCGACACCTGTTTCAGCGTTAATCCATGCGGCAACAATGGTAGCTGCCGGGGTTTACTTGGTAGGTGTGATGTATCCTGTATTTCTAGCTTCATCAACAGCGATGACCGTTGTGGCTTATACAGGAGCAATTACCGCTATTTTTGCGGCATCCATTGCGCTCGTTAATACGGATATAAAAAGGGTTTTGGCCTATTCAACAGTCAGTCAATTAGGCTTTATGATTTTAGCCTTAGGAACAGCAGGTTATGTCGCAGGGTTATTCCATTTAATGACTCATGCGTTCTTTAAAGCACTCCTTTTCCTTGGAGCAGGTAGTGTCATTTATGGAATGCACCATCGTCAGGACATCCGTGAAATGGGTGGTTTGTGGTCAAAAATGCGAGTTACGGCGATTACTTTCTTAATTGGTACACTCGCCATTGCAGGTGCACCACTACTCTCAGGGTTCTGGAGTAAAGAAGTCATTTTAGCGGCTGTTTGGTACAATGGTGATCCGTTCTTATTCACCATAGCGTCGATTACCGCGGCAATGACAGCATTTTATATGTTCCGTTTATTCTTTAAAGTATTCACTGGGAAATACCGTGGTAGTGACTCTTTAGAGGCTGGTGAACACCACCATGAGCCACATGAAAGCCCGAAAGTAATGACCATTCCATTAATCGTTTTGGCCGTTCTTGCTGTTGTAGCAGGTTATGTCAATACACCGATATTCGGATTTGGACTTGAAGCGTTTCTAACAGAAGGGTTGAGTGTTGGTAAGCAAGCACACGGGGAGTTGTGGTTAGTTGGCTACTCGATAGTAATCGCTGCTGTAGGCTTTCTCTTATCCTATTTGATCTATTTTAAAGGAACGATTTCAGAAGATTACTTCCCGAACATGGTACCAGGAGTTCATAAAGTACTGCTGAACAAGTACTACATGGATGAGTTTTACGTAGCAGTGTTTGTTCGTCCGGTGGTAAACCTAGGGAAATTCCTTTGGGCGGTTGACCGTTTCATCATCGACGGAATTGTTAATCTCGCTGGCTATTTAGCAAAAGGAACAGGCTATGTTATTAGCAGAAGGCACACAGGCCAATTGCAAACGTACGGTTTAGTCACAATCGTTGGTGGAATCGCAGTTATTGCCCTAGCCTTTGTCATAAGGGGGTATTTAGGATGATCCCAAATATATTAACGATACTTGTTTTTCTACCTTTACTAGGTGCTTTAATTGTGCTGACAGTTCCGAACGAACATAAAAATGTCATTCGGTCCATTGCCGGAATTACTTCATTTGTGACGTTAATCATATCAATCATTGTCTGGAGCCATTTTAACCGTGGAACATCAGGAATGCAATTTACCGAAAACTTTACCTGGATTGATTTAGGGTTTGTTTCCTTCAAGTACGAGCTTGGTGTTGACGGACTATCGATGCCACTATTAGTTTTAACAACAATCGTAACGTTTTTAGCGGTTGTCGCATCAGTCTCAATTAAAGATCGTGTCAAAGAATACTTTGTGTGGATGCTTATTCTAATGACCGGTATGCTCGGAGTCTTTGTTGCACTAGATATGTTCTTATTCTTCTTGTTCTTTGAATTAACGCTAATCCCAATGTTTTTTATCATCGGGATATGGGGTGGAAAAGAACGAGAATATGCAGCATTCAAATTTTTAATTTATACAGGTCTTGGAAGTGCGTTAATGTTAATTGCCTTCTTTGCGATGTTCTATCAAGGAGCCATGGCATCTGGGCAACCAACATTAAATTTCCTTGCATTAGCGGAGATTTACGCAAATCCTGCCTATTCAGGAGCCATTACGAATGCCTTTAGAGCAGGGTTGTTCTTAACATTATTTATTGCGTTTGCCGTGAAGCTACCAATTTTCCCGTTCCATACTTGGTTACCAGATGCTCACGTTCAAGCACCGACTGCTGCTAGTATGATCCTAGCGGGTGTCTTGTTAAAAATGGGTGCTTACGGGTTACTTCGAATTGGCTTTGGAGTATTACCGGATCAGGCCGCTAATTTTGCAACGTTAATCGCCATTCTTGGGGTCGTCAACATTATTTATGGGGCGTTACTCGCACTTGTCCAAAAAGATCTGAAAAAGCTTGTTGCTTACTCGAGTATCTCCCATATGGGGATTGTCCTACTAGGGGCAGCGTCATTCACGACTTCAGGAATGCAGGGAGCCATTTTTCAGCTAGTATCTCACGGATTTATCGCGGCACTTCTATTCTTTATGGTAGGTGCCATTTACGAGCGAACACATACACGTATGATCGACGAACTCGGCGGACTCTCAAAAACAATTCCGATTTTGGCTGGATTTTTATTAGCTGCCGCAATGGCATCGGTAGGTCTTCCAGGCATGTCTGGGTTTGTCAGTGAGTTTCTAGCGTTTATGGGTATCTTCTGGGCATCTCCTGATGTCATTCCAGCTGCAAAAACCATCGCGGTGATTGGTGCTCTTGGGATTATTCTTACCGCTGCCTATCTTCTTTGGGCGATGCAAAGAACGACATTTGGTCAGCTCCACCAATCCCATGCGCATCTTGAAGATGCACGTCCGATCGAATTTGTCCCAATGGTATGTTTAATGGGACTAATCATTTTAATCGGCGTTTATCCAGCGATTTTGGGTGATGTTATCAATACTACAGTGATCGACATTGTGTCGAAGATAGGGGGTTAAAGACAATGACAGCATTTAACGCAGATTGGTCTTTAATGACTCCGGAGATTGTCTTAGCCATACTAGCTTTAACTGCCTTTACGATAGACTTTACCACAGGCGTTCGTTGGAAAAAGCCCTTCGTTGGTATTTTAAGTGTAATATCGTTACTAATTACGATTGTATTAGTGATTATTTTTAACCAAAATCCAGGTGCAATAGGTGCAACATTCGTTGTTGATCCATTTGCGATGTTGTTTAAAATTGTGATTTTACTTGGGGTAGCATTAGTCATTGTTAACTCCATGTCCTATATGGATAAGCACGAGGATATGTATCAAGGTGAATTTTATTCATTATTATTGTTCTCAGCTTTAGGTGCTATGCTGATGGTGTCTTCAGCCGACTTAATTACGTTGTTTATCGGATTAGAAATTCTAAGTATCTCGTCATATTGTTTAGCTGGTTTCCGTAAACATCAAGCAAAATCAACGGAGGCTGCTTTGAAATACGTCATCCTAGGAGGTACTGCGTCAGCGTTTATCCTTTATGGAATGTCATTTATGTATGGTCTTACCGGATCTACTAGCTTAGTAGAAATAGGTACAGCAATGCCAGCTCTTCATGCAGAGTATCCATTTTTAATCATGATGTCACTATTCTTCATGGTTGCAGGTTTTGGTTTTAAAATTTCGATTGTACCGTTCCATATGTGGGCTCCAGATGTTTATGAAGGTGCACCGACGCCGATTACAGGGTTTTTAGCAGCTGTCTCGAAAGTCGCTGGGTTTGCAATTATGATCCGCATTTTAGCAGTTGGCTTTGGTGGTATTTACGATCAATGGTATTTCGTCATCGCAGTCATTGCTGCACTAACCATGATTGTTGGTAATACAGTTGCTCTCGTTCAAACAAATATTAAGCGCCTTATGGCATACTCAGGAATCGCTCAAGCAGGATATCTATTAGTCCCGCTAGCAGCAGTGCTAAACATTCATATCTCATTGAGCATGATCGTCTATTACGCTTTTGCTTATGTATTTATGACATTGGGAGCATTTGCAATAATCTCTTATGTAACAGAGCATGCCAAAGATGAAGAGATCTCAAGTTTTGCAGGGTTGCACAAACGCTCGCCATTTCTTGCTCACTCAATGACGGTATTTTTAGTTTCAATGGCTGGGTTACCGATTACTGCAGGGTTTGTGGGGAAAGTCTACATTTTCCTAGGTGTAATGACGAGTCAGATGATCTGGTTAGCGGTAATCATGATTGTCACAAGTACAATCTCATTCTTCTACTATTTTGCGATTATTAAGCAAATGTATATGAGAGGGCCTAAAGAAGATAGCATGCTTAAAGCACCGACAAGCATTTCGCTTATCGTGATGATTTCACTTATCGGTACTTTTGGGCTAGCTCTATTCGCCAACATGCTAACCAATTATATGAACGGCTTAAATTGGATCATCCTATAGTATGGCCAAAGAAGCAACAGATAAACCTACCAAATTAAAAAATTTTGGTAGGTTTTTTGATTTTGTCGAAAATAAGAAAAATGACACGAAATAAATAATAATTTGTAAATTATCCTCCATAATTCTCATAGCTTTTTTCTTTGAAATTCGTTATCATATACATTGTGACCATGTTTAGTAAAATGTGGTTTCGTTTAACGATTGCACGGGAAATAATAGAGAAATAATGGGAATTCAACTATTTCACATTTTCTCTTAAGGAGTTATACATATGTTTGAACAATTTGGTCAAGAAGCCCTTGTTCACCTTTTAGTTAACTTAATGTTTTTAGTAATTATCTGGTGGGCTATCCAAGAGTTCCGTTTCGATGTGCTTGTAAAAAAGCCGAAAAGTCCTCAAGGCATTGTCTTAATGATTGTCATAACGATAGCGTTAACTCATTTAGTAAGTAGCTTTTTTCTGGACTACTTAAATTACTCGAAAATGTTACGGTTTCTTTTTTAGCTTTGACATTTGCTGATTATGTCGACTTTTAACTACAACTTCCATGTATTTATCCTCTCTATTTGGCAAAAATGCTAGTAAATAGAGTTCGACGAGACGAACGTTAAGGAGAGAGAAACATGGGGAATATAAAGAGAAAAGAAATGATGCAATATGTTGTGTATGGCATGATTTTACTAGGTCTTTATTTTGGGTTAAGTTGGAGTGGAGAAGCAACTGATCATAAGTCGACAGGTGAGCTTACAAAGATTTTAGAGGTTATGGACAAACATGAGATTGAAGTAACAGATTGGACGCTTTATACAAGGGAACAATTAAACAGTTGGAACGCTGAAGGTGAGTATCAAAATGAATTCCGTTTACTCAAAGAAAAAACTCCTGAGTTTACATGGGAGCCACTTCTACATGATGAGCTAAGAGGCCAAAAGAAGGCAGTAGCTGAACGTACTTACCAAGACATTCATGTAACAGAGACACTTACCTACATTATTTACCCTCACAACGAACAATTACATTCATATCTTATATACGAGGTTCATGGCGCGAATAAACTAACAGATGAGCAAATCGAGAGGCTAGACTGGATTTTACAGAATAGGCTTGAAGACTTATTTCAGAACAATACCAAAATTTTCACTTGTGCATCAGGAAACAGCAGTGATAAACTAAATTTTGGTTTAACAGAACAGGCGGATGCGTTGTTAGCTGATTTTTCAGCACAAACGATTGAATCACTAAAAGAGGAAACGTTCATTTCGGTCTCTGCATACACTAACATATGGAACACTTTTTTAACGACTAACAATCAAAACATGAATTTACAAGTTGCAATTCGAGGAACAGAAGGATTGGGCGGTAAAACAACCGTTACAATTGGAACGCCGATAATTACGACTGAATACTAATATATTAGAAACTGGACGTCGGAGGGGAATACGTTGGAAAAAATTATTGTCCGAGGAGGTAACCGATTAACTGGCAAAGTAAAAGTAGAAGGCGCCAAAAACGCCGTTTTACCAGTAATCGCTGCATCTATTCTAGGAAGTGAGGGCAAGAGCCACATTTATGATGTGCCAGCGCTTGCGGATGTATACACGATAAATGAAGTATTAAGAAATTTAAATATTGATGTGATATATGAAAATGGAGCTATTGAAGTGGATGCCCAAAAGGCATTGAAGACAGAAGCACCATTTGAATATGTACGTAAAATGCGTGCATCCTTCTTAGTCATGGGACCACTACTTGCACGAGTGGGTCATGCGAGAATCGCTCTCCCTGGTGGTTGTGCCATTGGTTCAAGGCCAATTGATCAACACTTAAAAGGCTTTGAAGCCATGGGAGCGGTTGTTGAAATAGGTAACGGATTTATTGATGCCAAAGTTAACGGGCGCCTAAAAGGAGCAAAGATTTATTTAGACTTCCCTAGTGTAGGAGCCACTGAAAACATTATGATGGCAGCAGCTTTAGCTGATGGTACAACAATTATCGAAAACGCTGCTGAAGAGCCTGAAATCGTCTGTTTAGCTACCTATTTAAATTCAATGGGAGCGAAAGTACGTGGTGCGGGCACAGGTACGATTCGTATTGAAGGTGTCGAAAAGTTAGTTGGAGCGAGCCATACGATTATTCCTGACCGAATTGAAGCAGGAACATTTATGGTAGCAGCTGCAATTACAGGTGGAAACGTCCTTGTTGAAGGTGCTTTGTCAGAGCACTTACGACCTCTTATTGCCAAAATGGAGGAAATGGGCGTTACGATTATTGATGAAGAAAATGGGATCCGTGTTATTGGACCTGAAAAATTAAAGCCAATTGACATTAAAACAATGCCACATCCTGGCTTCCCGACAGATATGCAATCACAAATGATGTCACTATTGCTAAGAGCAGAAGGCACAAGTGTGATTACTGAAACTGTATTTGAAAATCGTTTCATGCACGTGGAAGAATTCCGTCGCATGAATGGAAACATTAAAATTGAAGGCAGAACAGCAATTATCACTGGTCCAGCTAAACTTCAAGGAGCAGAAGTTGCCGCAACAGATTTACGTGCGGGAGCAGCTCTTGTCATCGCAGGACTTGTTGCTGATGGTTACACGAGAGTGGTTGAATTAAAGCATATTGATCGTGGATACGTTGATTTTGCTGGGAAATTAAAAGCATTAGGTGCAAACGTAGAACGCGTATACGAGGTTGATCAATCAAAACTTGAAAACCTTGATGCACCAGCACCACTAAAAGTTAATCCAAACTTAGCATAATCGACTAGAGGACTTACATCTATAAAGGTGTAAGTCCTTTTTCCATGAAAAAAGTAACAGTAGCGATACTGTTACTTTAAGTTATTAGTAAAGCGCTTTCATTAGTACTATAAAAGAACTTTCTTTTTGTCTAAATCTTGCTTCATCACTAATAATTTATACACAACAGTTTCAGTCATCGTTTTTGGGTCTTCTCTAACAACCTTACAACGGATTTTTTGATTTTGTAATTGGTGATATTGCTGGTAAATCTTATCACGATCTGTGTCTTGGCTGCCGTGCATGACAACTTCCCATTTGTCTGTGATGAAAATAATGAAAATAGCTAGAGCAACAACCGGTCCAATGATGAATGAAAGAGTCATCCAAATGCCCCCTATACTTGTAATTACTTACATTATAGCAAATGTTCATAAATTTGTTAATAAATATTCACAAATTTGTTGAATTTTATTATTGACTTAAGTGGGTTGGTTGAATTTTGTTGTGAAATGGTAAGTTTGTGGCTTTGACGTTTGTTCACATACATCAAACCTTATTTTTGCTCATAAGAATAAAGCAAAGGCTCTTTTCGGAAACATTGTGGTTATTCAATAAAATAATTCGGATTTAATTAGTGGTTTGTTACTAATTATCGTAGAGGGTAGAAAAGCTACTTAATGCACTTAGTTGAAAAGCAACAATCTTTGCGAAAATAGCCAAAGCAAAAGACAAAAAATGGGGGAGTGCTATGAAGACCGTTGAGCATAGTGTTGTAATAGATAAACCGGTGTCGGAGGTCTTTTCTTTTATTGAGGATTTGAAGAGAAGACCAGAATGGGAGCCGGGTGTTGTTACAGTTAAAGTGGTAAAAGGTGACTACAGTGAGGAAGGGTCAATCATCGAAGTAACAAACCAGGTGTTAGGAAAAAAGATGGTAGCTGTAGCCGAGGTCATTGAGTACATAGAAAATGAGCGGGTGATCTGTCGAGCGGAGAAGCCATTCTACCATGAGATTGCAAATATATATGAAGACATAGATGGTAAAACCAAATTTACTCGTAGAGCAACAGCCCATTTTGAAAGTGGTGCAACAAAGCTTGCCGCTTCAATGATTATGAACAAGCTTGAGAAAACATTTAAAAAAACAGTTGAAAACGCAAAAAAAGTGTTGGAAGCATAGCAGGGGGCTAGTTCGTCTTTGCTTAGGGCGATGATCTTGGACGTGAAGTTGCTTTTGTGAGTGCTGAGAAGTTAATTGGTAGTTCGAAATGGGAGATTTACGTTCCGAAATGGAAACTTATAGTCCAAACTAAATGGTTTATAGTCCAAAAATAAAACTTATAGTCCAAATCGTCTGTTTTATAGTCCGAAAATGAAATTTATAGTCCAAACCGTCTGTTTTATAGTCCGAAAACCAAATTTATAGTCCAAACATTTTTTCGCGGACATACAATCCGCTATTTTCAAAAAATATAGTGGTTTGTGAATTTCGCGGCCACCAGGGACGTTATTTATAGAAAAACAGCGCAAAACCGAGTGAATATCGGCAAATAACGGAATAGGTGTCCTCGAAAATCTAAAAACAGCCGTTTTTGCAGAAATAGCGGAACGTATGGCCGCAAAGTTTGGGTGGTCGACCTGAAACCAGTATGCTCAATAGATTAGACTACCCGCGAATTGAAAAAATATGCCTTAATGGACCCTGAAATGTACGAACACTCCTACCAACATCGTACCTACCTCAACCAAACAAAGACTTGTCTATCAAATTCTACTAGGTTTGTCCCGTGCATCCTAAATTTTTTCGTGAAACTTGGTCTAACCTCTATCATATTTGCATAAAATGCTAGAGAGCAAATTGAAAGAATCGTCTACTAATCTCAGCACAAAATCAAACAATGGAGGCGTAAACATGCGACAATTACTTATTTTTGGTGTTATTCTCTGTGGTATTATCCTAATTATTCCGACGATGTTAGTTCTAGCATTTCAGGGAGAGGACTCTCCTGACAAATCTATGAATCCTGTCACTGTACAAACTTCTAACACAACTTCTATCAATGAAGTAACTCTACCAACGGAAAATATTAGTGTTCCTGTTTTTCGAACGAAAACACAGGTGATTGAAGAAATTGATTTTGAAGACTACATTATTGGTGTTGTAGCTTCGGAAATGCCAGCAGAGTTTTCACTCGAAGCCTTAAAGGCACAGGCGCTGACTGCAAGGACATTTATTATTAAACATATGTTAAACCCTGGCGATATTAATTTGCCAGAAGGTGCAGTCGTCACAGATACAGTTATGCATCAAGTATTCCGCAATGATCAGGAACTTCGCGAGTTTTGGGGCAAGGATTATGCTTGGGCAAAAGCAAAGGTAACTGAAGCTGTTCAAGCGACACGAGGGCAAATCATCACTCATGATGGCAGCCCAATCACTGCGTCATTTTTTTCCACGAGTAACGGATACACGGAAAATTCAGAGGACTATTGGGCGAACGAGTTTCCTTACTTACGTAGTGTTGAAAGTCCTTGGGATAGTGAGTCACCAAGATTTACGAAAGAAACGGTTGTAACATCACAAGAATTTTTTCAAAAGTTAGGTGTAAAACTACCTGGCGATGGTACCGTAGGAAAAATTCTTTCACGTACAGAAAGTGGTCGAGTAGCGGAGGTTGAAGTTAACGGCAAAAATTTTACAGGTCGGGAAATTAGAGAGAAACTAGATTTAGACTCTAGTGACTTTCAATGGAAGCGAAGTGGCAACAATGTCGTGATCCAGACAAAAGGCTGGGGCCACGGGGTGGGAATGAGCCAGTGGGGCGCTGAAGGTATGGCGAAAGAAGGAAAAACATACCGAGATATAATCAACCATTACTATCAAGGTGTGCAGATTTCTTCCATCGAACCATTTATCGCAAATTTAACAGCTTCAAGCAGTGTCCAATAGGGATGCTGCTTTTTTTTGTTAAGTAAAATTTTTCCACCTTTTCAATAACCCTTAAATATGTAAAAATAAACAAGTAACATATTTTTGGAAAAAATCTTTGGGGAGATCAATTTTTATGAAGAAAAAACTAGTAACGTTCTCAATGCTCTTGGTCTTAATGGCTATAGCTGCCTTTGCTGCTCTTAGCTATTATCAAGAAAGAATGAAAGTAGCTTTAATCGAAAACTACCAGCCTCCAGGAAATCAACCTATCCTAGATAACGAATATGACGTTATCGTCATTGGTGGTGAACCTGAAGGTGTAGCTGCAGCGGTATCGGCAGCTCGGAATGGCTCAAAAACATTATTGGTTGAAAGAAGAGAAAATCTTGGTGGATTAATGACATTTGGAATGTTGAACTATATTGATATAGTCCATGGTATTGGTAACAAGAGTGCAGTAGGCGGAATATATGAAGAGTGGCACAAACTCGTTGGAAGTGGTACCTCTTTTGATATTGAGCTTGGAAAAGCTGCCTTTCTAAAATTGGTTCAAGACGAGCCAAATTTAACGTTAGTATTAAAAACGGAATTCGATGATGTTATTAAAGAGGAGTATTCGCAACATGTGATTGGTGTTAGTTTAGTAAATGAGAATGGTCAATCCATTGTTTATGGGAAAAGTTTTATTGATGCTACGCAGGACGCTGACTTTGCGGCAATGGCTGGAGCACCATATTATATTGGCGGCGAAGATATTAATCTGAAAGATCGTCTTATGGCAGTTACAATCATGCTTCATTTAAAAAATGTAGATTGGAACGGCGTACGTAAAGCAGCCAAAGAGGAAAAGTTTGGATACGGAGAAGTAACAAGATTAAATGCTTGGGGCTTTAATGAGCTTCATTTTATGTACGAGCCTAAAGAAGAAAATACAAGATTAAGGGGACTAAATATTGTACGTGTCCCTAAGAAAGAAGAAATTTTTATAAATGCATTACAAATTTTTGGCGTGAATGGATTAGACGAGGCGGAAAAACAAAAAGCACTTGAAAAAGGAATTCGAGAAACAAATAACATTGTTGAATACTTACGCCAAGAGTTCCCGGGGTTCGAAAATGCAGAGGTCGCAAGTTACCCTACTGAGCTATATGTTCGAGAAACACGTCATATTAAAGCCGAATATAACTTGCCGATGTCTGATGTCTGGACAAATGCTGACCACTGGGATAGCATCGGTTTTGGGGGCTATCCAGTAGATGTCCAAGCTACATCAATTGGAGATTATGGTTATATCATGTCCAACCCTGTTCAGTACGCAATTCCGTTTCGGTCATTGGTGCCGCTCGAAATTGAAAATGTCCTGGTCGTCAATCGTTCTGCAGGTTATTCATCAATAGCTGCAGGAAGTGCAAGAATTATCCCGACAGGAATGGCGGCTGGTCAAGCAGCAGGTGTCGCTGCTAGATATGCCATTGACAACGATCTAACGTTTAGACAGCTTTCTCAAAATGAGGAGCTCATTCAGCACGTTAGGGCAACTCTAGCAGATCAAAATGCGATGGTTGACTACTTTAGCGTAAGTTATCCATACGAGGGCGAATGGTTTGATCAATCAATACAATATCTACTAGATTACGGACTCATTTCTGGTGGGTACGATAATAATCTGGCTGTAGATGCCCCGATCAACTTGATTGCATTTTCAAACATTATAAGCAACGGTTTATATCGAATAGATGTAGATCTATACGAACGTTATTGGGACAAGCTTAAGCGAGTATATTCAATTCAGGGTGCAGGAGATCACAACGTCGACCGTGATACTCTAGCAGCATACTTGATATCATCTTTTACCGACGAGCCAGTTGAATTTAACAATTGGAATAGATTGTATCAATTAGGTTTGATTGATGATTTTATGTATAACCATCTAGCTGAAAATCGAGAATTAACAAGAGCAGATGTATTTTATATTAGTGAAAAATTGCTAAGGTACCTCTCTAGATAAAAAAATGAAAAAACTATGAATAATTTTTCCGATCTTGTCGAAAAATAATTTATTAAAATTTATTTGTAATTGTGTATATAATTCTCTCAATTTGATCAGAATGATTGCTGAGGTGATGATCAAATGAGAGAAGAAAATCAATCTTCTAAATTAGCAAAAATGAAGGCAAACCTTCAAAAACAAATGAAAAAACGTTGGGTATTACCTGCAGTGTATCTTGGGCTAGCAGCAGTAGTATTAAGCGCAGTTATCTGGCTTCAAGGATCTGAAGAGCAAATTGCAACAGAAGATCCAAATCAAGAGCAAGGACAAACTGAAATTAATCCTGGTGTAAACTTTGAAGATGCAGTTCCGGTAACAACAATCAATGAAGTATTCAAAAAACCATTTTTAAATGAAGAAGAAGTGAAAGTTATTGGTTACTACTTCGACTTCAACGCAACAGAAGAACAACAGCAAGCTGCTCTCGTATTTTACGATAATACTTACTACCAAAACAAAGGGATTGACTTCGCTTTGGAAAGTGGAGAAACATTTGATGTTACAGCAGCATTAAGTGGTACAGTCGTAAAAGTAGAAAAAGACGCTTTATTTGGTAACCTAGTTCACATCGAGCATGACAATCATGTTGTGACTGTTTATCAAAGCTTAGAAGGTGTAAAAGTTGAAGAAGGCCAAGCTGTCAAACAAGGCGATGTAATCGCACAAGCTGGTAGAAACCTTTATAACCAAGACGCAGGCATTCATGTTCACTTCGAACTACGTCATGACGGCGTTCCAGTGAACCCAATGGACTACTTCGAGCAACCAGCATCAGCATTACAAAACCCTGCTGAAGGCGAAGTTGCAGACGAAGAAGCTGAAGTTGAAGCAGAGGCAGATGCTGAAGGCGACGAAGAAGAAGTAGAAGAACCAACTGAAGAAGAAGAGCAAGATTAATTTTGATAAATAGTCTCTAGCCAATCGGTTAGAGGCTATTTTTTCTGTTTTCTGGGTAAAAAACTCCTTATAGACGTGAAAACAGCTAAGTATTATGAGTTTTGCCCACGAAAACAGTAGCTAGTTTTAGGTTTTATTCTCGAAAATAAGAAGTTTATTATCGGATTTCATACGTTTATTCTCGAATTTGAAAGGTTCATTATCGAATCCGCATGTTTTATTCTCGTTTTTCAAAATCTAATTCCAAGCCCCCACCTCGTCCCGTTTTTTGTCAAAAGATTTTCCTAACAACGTGATTATTCGCACTTGTAATCAAACAGCAGATCTGTAATAATACAATTATTGTTAAATTATGAAAATTCTTAATTAATAGATAATATAATCCGGGGAGGTATCAACAAACCATGTTCTATCTCTTTTTAACAATCATTTTCGTAAGCGTTTTCTTTTCGTTCAAGCTAAAAAAGCCAAGCCTATTAACTGTACCGATCGGAGCGCTGTTTGTCTTTGTTATCATTCAAATCGCCATGGTTCCACTCGGTTTTTTCGAGACGGTAAAATTTATTTTTAGCCTCAGATAGCTAGTGTCTACCATAGGAGCACCAGCTTCTATGTAGCGATAAATTTTTCAAGGAGAAAGGGGGTTCATAGGTATGAAAAAAATCGACAAGGAAGTAGCTGATGCGTACTTTCGCACTAGAACGCGAAACATCATTATCTTTCTAACGATTGGTTTTGCCGCTTCATTTGGAGTAGTGGCGTTTGCCGAGTTTTTCTCCCAGTTCAGCTTTATCGGTGGCGTGCCATTACATTACTTTATGGGAGCGCAAGGAGCTGTACTCATTTTTGTCCTCTTGCTTTTCACAAACGCTGTACTCAGTGACAAAGTTGATCGCGACTTTGGAATTGACGAAGAACGAAACGCAACATTAAGTGCTGGTAAATCACTAGACCACTAAAAAAAGGGGGAAATTTATGGACGCACAAGGTTTAACGTCGATATCAATTATTTTTGCTACATTCGCACTATATATCGGGATCTCGATTTATTGTCGAGCCAAAGTAACATCTGACTTTTACGTAGCCAGCCGTGGCGTACCACCATTTTGGAACGGTATGGCCATCGGTGGGGACTGGATGAGTGCCGCCTCGTTTATCGGGATGGCCGGAACCGTCATGATCATGGGCTACGACGGTCTCGCCTATATTATGGGTTGGACCGGAGGCTATCTATTTTTAACCTTCCTACTTGCGCCGCAGTTGCGGAAATATGGTCGCTACACCGTTCCGGAATTTATTGGGGACCGCTTTGGAACAAATAAAGGTCGCTTGATTGCAGCAATTGCCACGATCATCATCTCGTTTGTTTACATCATCGGTCAGCTCTCTGGTTCAGGGGTAGTAATAGGTCGTATTCTTCAAATCGATACGATGTATGGAACGATGATTGGGGTTGTCATCATCGCGATCTACGCGACACTTGGTGGGATGAAAGGGATTACTTGGACGCAGGTTGCGCAATATATCATTCTTATTATCGCCTATTTAATCCCGGTACTATTTATGTCTTTACAAATTACTGGAAATCCACTTCCTTGGCTTTCGTACCACAACATTGTTAACCAGCTTGGCGACATTGACCGAGAGCTTGGCTTATCAGAATACTTTGCACCATTTGCAACTAGTAACAAAGCACAATTCCTTGGGTTAATGTTCTGTTTAATGGTAGGTACAGCGGCATTACCACACGTGATTGTTCGCTTTTATACGGTTGCAACGATGAAGGCAGCTCGTTGGAGTGGAGCATGGGCGTTACTGTTTATCGGACTATTGTATTTATCAGCTCCTGCCTATGCAGCGTTTTCTCGCTTTATTTTAATGACAAAAGTGGCTGGTAGCCCGATCGACCAATTACCTGCTTGGACAAAAAGTTGGGTGGACACAGGCCGCTTAAAAGTCGCTGACACTAATGGTGATGGCATTCTGGATTGGCAAGAAATTATTATTAGTAATGATATTGTCGTTATGGCGACACCGGAAATCGCTAATTTAGGGATGTTTGTTATTGGTCTAGTAGCAGCTGGAGCGATGGCTGCAGCACTTTCAACGGCTGGTGGTCTCTTAATTACAATCTCATCTTCGTTCGCACATGACATTTACTATCGTCTCATGCGCCCAGATGCTACTGATAAGAAACGCTTAGCTGCAGGTCGTTGGGCGATTGTCCTTTCAACCATTGTTGCAGGTATTGTTGCACTTGACCCACCAGGGGTTATTACGCAAATTGTTGCTTGGGCCTTCTCGCTCGCCGCGGGTACCTTCTTCCCAGTTCTCCTATTAGGTGTTTGGTGGAAGCGTGCCAATGCACAAGGGGCAATTGCAGGGATGCTCTCAGGGCTGATTGTCACGATTGGGTATATTATTTTAGCGAGGAGTGGCATCACTATTTTTGGTTTACTAGATACAGCAGCAGGTGTATTCGGTGTACCAGTTAACTTACTAGTAATGTATACCGTCTCGAAAATGACAGCAGCACCGCCACAACATTTGCAAGATGAATGTATTGACCTACGTTACCCAGAACAGATGACGTATAAAAACGGTGAGGTATGGTTAGATGATGCTTCAGGAAAGTAATCACTTTTTTGAAAAAATACAGCGGCACCCCTTATTTCAAGGGGTGTCATCTCAAGTTTTTAAAGAATTGCTAGAAGTGTGTACATTAAAAACATATAAAAAAGGGGAAACGGTCTTATATAGAAAAACACCGCGTGAAGGTTTGCTCATTATTTTACAAGGCATGGCAGAGGTGTTGGTTGATGACTCAAGGTCTGGGGAAGTCCTTGAGGTCCTACAAACAAACGACATTATCGGCTTTTCAAGTCTAGCAGATTTCTTGGGAGAGCCTTCCACGCACGTCTATCATTTTACCGTAGAAGTCAAAGCGATTGAGGAAGCGACCTGCCTGCATGTACCTTATTCGGTGATTGAAGAACGTTGGTTTGATGAAAATGTTCGTGATTTCGTCTTGCGGCAGATGGCGGTGTGTTTGCGAGATATTTACGGTTCACTTGCAGAGCAGGTCCAACTAGCCAGTAACTGGGGAGAAAGCGACCCGTTTATTCAGCGTGTACATGATTTGATGCGCTCGCCCGTCAACTCAATTAGCGCCGACGAAACGATTCAAATCGTCGCGAAAAAAATGCTAGAGAAAAAAACGACGTCCGTGTTGGTGTTGGAGGGTGAAGCTCTCGTCGGAATAATTACAGAGAACGATATTGTTGCTAGAGTGGTAGCTAGTAATTTACAACTCCACCATCGGGCAGCAGAAATTATGACGAAGGATCCTTATACAATTTCCTGGGATGCTTACTATTATGAGGCACTATCTTTATTTTTAATGAATGGAATTAAGCATCTTCCAGTCATTGGCCCTGCTGGTGAAGTAGTTGGGATCGTCACATTGTCAGATTTAATGAGAAAAAAAGATCGCGGCAAACTGAACGTTATTCAAACAATTGAAGAGTCAACATCTGAAAACATCGGAGAAGTAAAGGAAGCGATTTACAAGGTGATAGAGACGTTACTTCACGATGAACTACCGACGATTAATATGTTAGAAGTGGTAACGAAATTGTACGACCGGCTCGTCAAGCATTGTGTTGAGCTTGCTTTGCAAGAGGTCGGAGCTCCACCGGTTCCATTTGCGTTTTATCAGATGGGCAGTGGTGGCCGCGGCGAGCAATTTTTACTTACGGATCAAGACCATTTTTTAGTGTATGAGGACGGAGAGGGTGTTAGCACTTACTTCCAAAAACTCGGTGCCGAGATCGTCAACCACCTTACTCTGGCAGGCTATGAACATTGCCAAGGAAAAATGATGGCCAGTGAAGAGGGCTGGTACGGCTCAATTAGTAACTGGGCTGAGCGACTCCGGCGTTGGAGTGTACGTTCAACAAATGAGCACGTCCTACTAGGCAACAATTTCTATTCTCTTAGATTTCTTTTCGGTGATCAAACGTTAAATAATCGTTTTCTTTCTATGGTAAAAGAGCAAAATGAACGAGCACGAATTTATATGCTACAAATGGCAAGAGTCGAAAAAGAGCATCCAGTTCCAACGCTTGATCATCCAATCCGCGCATTGTTCCGCCTGGAAAGAGACTCGCTAGATATAAAGAAAGATGCTCTTTTCCCATTCCACCATTGCCTGCAGCTGCTAGCGATGAAAAATAGTATTATCGAAGGTACACCATTACAGAAAGTTACGGAGCTATTGAGGCTCAACGTAATTAGCGAAGACTTTGCTGGGGAGCTTAAGTTTGCTTATAGTATTCTCTTGAAAATTCGAGTAACACAAGGCTGGGCACGTTTTACTCAAGGCGCTGAAAGTAGCTCGGTTATCAAGTTTACGCATTTAAAATCACGTGAAAAAAGCGAGTTAATTCAAGCTTTAAAAATTGTACGTGCGCTGCAAAATCAAGTTGTGGCTTCGTTCGGATTGTGACACCACCCTACTAATGGGTGGTTTTTATGTTATTATAGGATAGTAATAAAATGAAAGAGAGGTAATTTATGAGACATCATGTGAAAAGCCTATGTGTCATTCTACTTGTTTTTATGACCATGGCGACAGCAAAAGCGGAAGCTGCATTTCAAGGGATAATGGTATATATCCATACTGATTTGCAAAGTTATGACCAAGCCCCTGTGATCGAAAATAACCGGACACTGGTTCCGATGAGAGGGATTTTTGAATCGTTAGGAGCATCAGTTAGGTGGGAAGGGTCAACGAAGACAATTAAAGCTACAAAAGATAATCGTGTTATTGAACTTACAATAGGTGAGCGTGAGGTAAAAATAAACGGAGCAACTCAGCTCCTAGACGTTCCACCAAAAATGATCAACAACCGTACGATGGTACCCCTGCGTTTTATCGGTGAAGCACTGGGCTATGAAGTCAAATGGGAACAATCAATCAAAACTGTTTTTATCGGGACCGCGGAAGTAGATAGAAAAGTAATCATAGAGCGGTATCAGTTACTCCTTGATTTTTTAAACAGAGTGGATGATTTTGAGATTATAAATGACTTCAATATCGAGGACCAAGAATCTGCCGGAACCCTCTTTCAATGAGTAAAAAGCTGTCTGATGACAGCTTTTTTCAATTTGATAGAATAACAGGGTCAAATGATAGAATAACCTAGTTAAATGATAGAAAAATCGGGTCAAATGATAGTATAACCTAGTTAAATGATAGAAAAATCGGGTCAAATGATAGAATAATCTAATCAAATGATAGAATAACCCGATCAAATGATAGAGAAAGCAATTCATATGATGGAAACCCGTCACTTTTTGATTAATAAACTCCAATAAGATAGAATGAAGCAGCTAAATGATAGAATAACTGAACCAAATGATAGAAAAAGCAACTTAAATGATAGAATACCGCCACTTTTTGATAGAATAACTCCAGCAGGATAGACAAAATCAGCTAAATGATAGAATAATTGAACCAAATGATAGAATAACCCGAACAAATGATAGAATAACCAATTCAAATGATAGAATACCGCCACTTTTTGATCGAAAAGCTCAAGCAGGATAGAATAATTTAGTTAAATGATAGAAAAACCGGGTCAAATGATAGAATAACCCGATCAAATGATAGAAAAAGCAACTTAATTGATAAAATCCCACCCCTAAAATACTCCATTTTAAAAAATCTCCCGCATAATTAAGGCGATTATTCGAACATTCACACAAATTAAAGGTGACCAACGATAATTAATCGAATAACTCTTTATAAAAGGAGTGATAGTATGACCCAAACGAAACGAGAACAATCAATTTATCTTCAAGCGCTGCTCGCACTTAAGCGACGGACGCCAATTGAGCACCCGAAACTCACGTTCATTAAAGAAAAATTACGCAGACACCTCTCAGGTTATCGGGGCGAGTGCGCAGTTGATTATCAGCTCAGCTATCTTCCTCAGAAAAATTACTCAATTATACGCGGTATTCGCCTCTACAACGGTGAACACTACTTCCAACTCGATACCCTCTTAATCACTCAAAAATTCCTCCTTAATATAGAAGCAAAGAATCATTCTGGAGAAATCACGTTTGATGAAAAAAATCATCAGATGATCCAAGAAATCGATGGGAATAAAAAAGCGTATCAAGACCCGTTAACACAAATTTATTTTCAGGAGCATAATTTAAGAAAATGGCTTGCTCACCACAACTATCCTAATTACCCAATTCTCTCCCTCGTTGTTCTAACTAACCCCAGCACAATTCTTCATACAAATTCGAACAAAGTGGTCCGGAATGAGTATCTCCTAATAAAAATTAGCCAACTCGAAAAGAGCCATAATGAATTAATCTTAAATGATAAAGAAGTTAAGAAACTCGCTAGAAATATAATTAAGCATCACCAGCCTCAAAAGCCAGATGTGCTCAAAGAGTTTGATATTAAAGAAGAAGAGCTCTTAACAGGTGTTCACTGTCCTCAGTGCGATTTTCTTCCTCTAGTTAGAAATCACGGAACATGGCTTTGTCCGAATTGCAACGAGCAACATCCTGATGCTCACCTTTCCGCAATCAAAGATTATTCTCTGTTAATCAACCACACCTTTTCAAACAAACAAATAAGAGATTTCTTAAATATCTCGAACCCACTCCAAATGAACCGTCTCCTCCAAAGTCCTAATATCTTCCGAATGGGGTCTACAAAAGCAAGAATTTACAAAATTCAAAATTAAAGACCTCGTCCTATTACCTTTTTATGCATATATACCCGTCTACCTTAATAAGATGTTACAAATCACAAAGTTATCAAACGAAGGGCCTAAGAAACGGACGGGGGCGTATTGTAAATGAGAAGTCATCTCTACATAGAGGAGAATGAGTTTTTATAGCGGAACAGCTTCGGTCTAGCTCGCGGGACCCTCATTGAATTAGGAGGCGAGAGGTGTGCACGATTACATCAAAGAACGAACAATCAAGATTGGCAGGTACATCGTCGAGACAAGGAAAACAGTCCGGACAATTGCGAAAGAGTTTGGCGTTTCCAAAAGTACAGTTCATAAGGATTTAACAGAGCGATTGCCTGAAATTAACGCAGAGCTGGCAAATGAAGTGAAGGAAATACTGGAGTATCATAAGTCAATTCGTCACCTCCGTGGCGGCGAAGCAACAAAGGTAAAATACCAGAAGACTGAACCAGTAAAAAAGAAATTAGCTGAAACACAATCTTAATCTGAAAAAATTTTCCCTGCACTGACATAATATGATAAAATATTACATTAGATATAAACTAAATTAGTGATAGAAGAATCGGCTACGAAAAGCAGGGAGGAAAAATCATGTTTGGCAGGGACATTGGAATCGATCTAGGAACGGCAAATGTACTCGTTCACGTAAAGGGAAGAGGCATTGTGCTAAATGAACCTTCAGTTGTTGCAATAGATACACAAACGAGTAAGGTACTTGCAGTTGGAGATGAAGCGTTTCGAATGGTTGGACGTACTCCAGGAAATATAGTTGCACTTCGCCCAATGAAGGATGGCGTAATTGCAAACTTCGATTTAACTGAATCAATGTTAAAACATTTCTTAGACAAAGTGAATGTGAGGGGATTTTTGGCAAAACCAAGAATTTTAATTTGCTGCCCAACAAACATTACGTCAGTTGAACAAAAAGCAATTCGCGAAGCTGCTGAAAAAAGCGGTGGGAAAAACGTATACTTGGAGGAAGAACCAAAGGTTGCGGCAATTGGAGCAGGCATGGATATTTACCAACCGAGCGGTAACATGGTCGTAGACATAGGCGGTGGGACAACAGATGTTGCTGTATTATCAATGGGCGATATTGTCACCGCCTCTTCAATTAAAGTCGCAGGGGACAGGTTTGACCAAGAAATCCTTCATTATATTAAAAAGCAATATAAGCTGTTAATCGGTGAGAGAACTGCTGAAACAATTAAGATGCAAGTGGCAACTGTTTTTCCAGGAAGTCGTTCGGAAGAAATTGACATCCGCGGACGTGATTTAGTCAGTGGACTTCCACGTACCATTACCGTATACTCAGATGAGATACATAAAGCACTGGTAGAGCCAGTCTCTCATATTGTACAAGCTTCCAAAAGCGTCCTAGAACGAACTCCACCTGAACTTTCTGCCGATATTATTGATCGTGGTGTTATTCTTACGGGTGGCGGAGCATTACTACATGGGCTTGACCTCCTCCTTGCTGAAGAATTAAAAGTTCCAGTTTTGATTGCTGATGAGCCAATGCAATGCGTTGCAAAGGGAACGGGCATTTTACTTGAAAACTTGGACAAGGTATCTAAGCGAAAATATAAATTCTAAATTTTACAATTAAAAATATAAGATTTAAAAACCGATATATATAGAAAAGAACCATAGGGGTGAAACGAATGATCCGTGGATTTTATACGTCTGCTGCCGGAATGATCGCTCAGCAGCGCCGCCAGGAAATGATAACGAACAACTTAGCGAACGCCAACACACCAGGCTATCGTGCTGATGATGCTTCATTGCGTGCTTTCCCAAACATGTTGGTGAAGGCGATGGGTGTAGACAATCGCCCCATGGGGAAATCACATACCGTTGGTGAGTTAACAACAGGAGTGTATCTTCAAGAACGAACGATGAATTTCCGCCAAGGAGATATTCATGAAACAGGAAACAATACGGATATGGCTCTACTTCAAGGTGTCGTACCTATTAATGAAGAAACTGGTCGTCCAGGGTCTTTATTTTTCACTGTTGAAAATCAAAATGGCGAAGTACGTTACACAAGGAACGGAAACTTTACAATAGATGGACAAGGCTACCTTACGACAAGTGAGGGCCATTATGTCCTTGATAATAATGGGGCAAGGATCATGGTTGGAAGTGAAGATTTTCAGATGACTCGAGAAGGCTTACTATCAACAGGTGCTCAGATCAACGTTGCATTTGTTCAAGATCCTGACCAACTAGTAAAAGAAGGGAACGGTCTCCTTCGTTACGCAGGTGGACAAGCTGTCGCATCAGCGATCGGTAATCCAAACATGAGCTTTCAGTTACAACAAGGCTTTATAGAACGTTCAAATGTTGATTCTTCCCAATCAATGACAGATATGATGACAGCGTTCCGTGCCTTTGAAGCGAACCAACGAATCCTTCAAGCATACGATCAAAGTCTAGAAAAAGCAGTAAACCAGATTGGAAGACTAGGATAATACTGTAGAATGTAGAATGGTGCTAACATTCAAGAATTCTACATGACACAATTTACATTCTACATGAAAAAAGAGGTGCTCTCATGAATCAATCAATGATTACGGCGTCAGTGACGATGGGCCAATTACAAAGGCAGTTAGATACAATTTCTAATAATGTAGCAAACGTGAACACGACTGGCTTTAAACGTCGTGATGTACAATTTCAAGACTTGCTATTTCAACAATTGAATAACCAAACGGTAGCAAGCCAAGAAGTTGGTCGTAACACACCTCTTGGCCTTCGAACAGGTACCGGTGCGAGAGTTTCACAAACAGCCTTGAGAATGGAACAAGGGGCGATCATGCAGACAGGCCGTCCGTTAGATCTTGCTTTAGCCGATAAAAATTTATTGTTTGAAGTCGTAAGTGCTGATGGTAATCGCCAGTTTACGAGAGATGGTGCCTTTTATTTTACACCTAATCCTAACAATGATAACGAAGTCTACTTGGTAACAGGAGACGGGCGTTATGTTATGTCTGAAACTGGACAAGCAATAACAATTCCATCTAGACATGAGTCTTTATTGATTACCGATACTGGTCAAATTAGAGTCACTACCAAAAATGCCAATAACCAAGACGTTGAGCAGGAAGTAGCAAGACTTCAAATTGTTCAAATAACAAAACCGCAGTTGTTACAAAATATCGGTGACAATTACTTTGCTTTTCCTAACTTAGAGGGATTAGGCTTAACGTATCAAGACGTATTAGATGCAGTTCCAGGGAAACTAGTTCAAGGTGCACTTGAAGGTTCAAATGTTGACTTAGGTAAAGAATTAAGTGAGCTAATTCTAACACAACGAGCATACCAATTTAATACTCGATCTATTTCCATCGCTGATCAAATGATGGGGCTAGTGAATAATATTAGAGGTTAGTTATACTCTTGAATAAAAAGGTGTAGGTAAATGACTAAAGACATTGAAAACCAACCGACAAATAGAGAGCAAATCCGAAAGAAGAAGGAAGAAAGAAAAAAACGCAATCGCCGTAAGCCGATTCGTATTTTTCCGATTTGGTTACGCATTGTATTCGTAACAATTATTTTTGCTGCAAGTATTTTAGCAGGCGCCATGTTTGGGTATGGTGTTGTTGGTGATGGTGAACCGAAGGATGTCCTCGGAAAAGGTCCTTGGTTAAAAATTTATGATATTATCTATGGTGACGGAGATTAGAGCTGTGAGAACATTATGTTTTCACAGCTTTTTATTTTGAAATAGTACAATTATTGGTAAACTTGTGATACAATAATTTTAATATCTGTTACTAATAGGAGGTACTAATTGTTATGTTAGATATCCAACAAATTAAAGAAATTATCCCTCACCGTTATCCGTTTTTGCTTGTAGATCGTATTCTTGAAGTAGAAGAAGGCCAACGTGCCGTCGGGATAAAAAATGTAACGGCAAATGAAGAGTTTTTCAATGGACACTTTCCCGAATTTCCAGTTATGCCAGGAGTGCTTATTATTGAGGCATTAGCTCAAGTTGGTGCTGTAGCCATGTTAATTAAAGAAGAAAATCGTGGTCGCCTTGCACTTTTTGCAGGAATTGATGGTTGCCGTTTTAAAGGACAAGTCAAACCCGGGGATCAACTTCGCCTAGAAGTAGAAATGACTCGGCTTAGAGGAACAATCGGAAAAGGCAAAGGCACAGCTTACGTTGATGGAAAGCTAGTAGCTGAAGCTGAACTAATGTTTGCATTAGGGGAAAAACAATAAATACGAAATGAAAAGACAGTGCACGGGCACTGTCTTTCTTTCGTACATAATTATTTAAATAGCTAGAATAATGTCGTATTTTGTTATAAAATGTCACTGTAGGAAGGAGATTCTAAGATGAGGAAATGTGCTAACTTTTCACCACAGGATAGTCAATATACAGACACAGCATTGAAGTTCTTAATAAAGTATCGACTAGTATTTATTATGTTTATCGCAATTGCAATATGGCTAGATCTAGCTATTTTTACTGGACAGAACTTTGTTGGTATTTATAGTTTAACTATGGTTTTTTTCGGACTTATATACCCCCGTTTTTGGGTAGGTTTAACAATTAGCTTATTGGTAACGATTATAAGATTTTTAACAATGGATGTAGAGCTTCATTACTTCCTTTTTCAGTGGTTCAGCTATTTAGCTATTTGGTATGCAGTATCATCACTTGTAAACCAAAATATCGAACAAGAAGAAAATCTAATTAGGATTACAACTGCTTTTGCAAATACCTTAGACTCAAGGGACAAATACACAGCATATCATTCAGAGAACGTTTCTAGATATGCTGGCCTATTAGCCCAAGAAATGGGATTATCCGAAAAGGAATGTAACTACATAAGATTAGGTGGACTTCTGCATGACATAGGGAAAATCGGAATTCCAGAATACATATTAAATAAGCCCACAAAATTAACTCAAGAAGAATATAAAACTATAAAAAACCATCCGGTTCTTGGTTATAACATGATTAAGGATTTAAAGATCTTCAAAAAAAATGGTGTATTGGATGCAATTTTATATCACCATGAAAGAGAAGATGGAACAGGGTACCCATTTGGCTTAAAGGGTGAAGAGATTCCGATGGTCGCAAAGATCATGGCCGTCGCAGATTCGTTTGATGCAATGACTTCAAAGAGAAAATATAGAGATGAACATAGCTTTGAATATGCTGTAAATGAAATCGTTGCAAATCGAGGGAATTGGTACTGTCCTAAGGTAGTAGATGTTTTTGAGCGAATTATCAAACGTGATGGAGAGAGCATATTAGTGACCTCTGAACTGAAACTTCAAAGTCATCAATTAGACCCTTTAAATGGGAAGATTAATACCTTCTAATCTATTTTGGGAAAGTTTGTTAGGATAGAGGATAACTTCGATGCATTCCCTAATACTCAGCTAAACCAAAAGTTTATGGTCTAGGCGTTTTTAGATACTAATAGCGGTGCATTAGATATTTAATTGCGGAATATAGTCAAAAGCCAAGATACGCGAGTACCTTGGCTTTTTTATTTGTTTAGGTGAATATCACCCATAACTATTTTAGACAATAATCTGAAACTGAACCATTTACGCGAAGGGAAAATATAATTTATAATCCAAACTGAGCAGTTTATAGTCGGAAAAAAGAATTTATAATCCAAACTGAGCAGTTTATAGTCGGAAATTAGAATTTATAATCCAAACTGAGCGATTTACAGTCGGAAAAGAGAATTTATAGTCCAAATTGAACAATTTATAGTCCAAACTAGCCCATTTATAATCCAAACGCAATTTTACGACCGGAAAGCCAATTTTATAATCCAAACTGAACTATTCCCGAACGAAAAATAGATTTTATAATCCAAACTGAGCGATTTACAGTCGGAAATTAGAATTTATAATCCAAACTGAGCGATTTACAGTCGGAAAAGAGAATTTATAGTCCAAATTGAACAATTTATAGTCCAAACTAGCCCATTTATAATCCAAAGGCAATTTTACGACCGGAAAGCCAATTTTATAAACAAAACTGAACCATTTCCGACCGAAAAATAGATTTTATAATCCAAACTGAGCGGTTTATAGTCGGAAAAAAGAATTTATAGTCCAAATTGAACAATTTATAGTCCAAACTAGCCCATTTATAATCCAAAGGCAATTTTACGACCGGAAAGCAATTTTATAAACAAAACTGAACCATTTCCGACCGAAAAATAGATTTTATAATCAAAACCGAGCGATTTACAGGCGAAAAATAGATTTTATAATCCAAAACCGAGCGATTTACAGTCGAAAAATAGATTTTATAATCAAAACCGAGCGATTTATAGTCGGAAATTAGAATTTATAGTCCAAACTGAGCAACTTATAATCCAAACACATCCGTTTATAGTCCAAACGCTATTCGAGACTACACCATATTTCAAGGAAAAAAAACATATCCCAACAACTTCAACCAACCAAAAAAGGATATCCAAAGTGGTATGCTCAACAGACCGCCCCAGAACATCCCTTTGAAAAACCTCAATGCCTCATTCACTGATACCAACTCCTTAGAAATATTATTGGTATACGAATAAGTTTTATACCAAAATTTTCTTAACAATATAACCTTTTACCCATCTCAAACCGTGTCGATTGTTGTAAAATAAAAGTATTATCCTAGAAAGAGGGACGAGAGCATCATGAAGAAATACATAAAAAAAAGATTACTAACAACGGCAATCGTGGCGGGTGGAGTATTTAGTAGTGGAGCTGTAGCTGATGCTGCTCTAGGAGATCAACAGTTATCACCAGGGATGCGGCATCAAGATGTAAAAGAACTTCAAGATGTACTAAGGCAAAAAGGCTTTTTTTCACACCATACTTCAACAGGATTTTATGGAGATTTAACGAAACAGGCAGTTGCTCGATTTCAACAAGCCAACCAACTTCCGAGAACAGGTATCGTTAATCAGCAAACACTAAACTTGTTAGTGCCAAAGCCTTCTGCACAAAACCAGCAACCGACAACGCTTAGGGTTGGTTCACGAGGACAAGCGGTCACACAGCTGCAAACTACTTTGAAGCAAGCAGGTTTTTTCAAAACTAACCCTACAGGTTACTTTGGCCCTGTTACCGAGAAAGCTGTTAGAGATTTTCAACAGCGTAATGGCATAAGATCTACTGGAATTGTAGACTCAGCAACTCATGCGGCCTTAACTCGGACAACACCAGCGAACCAACCAAAGACTGAAACTTCGCGAAGTCCACAGCAACCAGCATTGTCGATTGGTTCAAGGGGGCAAGCTGTTACCGAAGTGCAACGATTGTTAGATCAAGCTAAATTTTTCTATCACCATACCTACACAGGATATTACGGAGAAGTGACTGCAAGAGGGATTAGGGATTTTCAAAAGAAGGTTCAGCTTCCGATCACTGGTATCGCCGATGCTCGGACGGTGGATGCTCTTAGAGACTATAATAAAAGAACGACGGCACCAGCTACCTCAGCCCCGACTACTCAAGCACAACCAGTTACTCAGCCAACTACCCAACCTGAAGCTAGCTTTTTGTTACAAACAGGCTCTACAGGTGATGCTGTTCGAGAGTTACAAAATCAGCTCAAGGTAGTAGGCTTTTACCAAGGAGACATCACGGGGATATTTGATCAAGTAACGGAAGAAGCAGTTAAATTGTTCCAACAACAACATCAGTTAATTGCTGATGGTCTTGCTACGACAAGGACTATTGAGAAGCTTGAAGAAGAAGCAACGAAAAAGTTAATGCCGGTGATAACTTTGCCGTCAGAAGTGAGGGCTAGCTTTCAAGTAATCAATGTCATTGCGGATGCGTCACAGCTACTTGGTACACCATACCTATGGGGTGGGACCACTTCACTTGGTTTTGATTGTAGTGGGTTTATTCAATATATTTTTCAGAAAAACACAATTCAGCTTCCGCGAACGGTAGCACAAATGTGGGATGTAGGTACAGCCGTTGAACAACTGCAGGTTGGAGATCTAGTATTTTTCGAAACCTACAAGCCAGGTCCATCTCATGCGGGGATTTATATTGGAAACAACCAATTTATTCATAGTGGCTCATCGTCAGGTGTAACGATTAGTAGTTTAACAGCAAACTACTACAGTACAAGATACTTAGGAGCAAAGAGATTTTACTAGGACCGCTTAATTAGCGGTCTTTTGCATTATCGAAAAATTGTCTATCTCTATGCGCAACCGGAACTTCCCCTTCCCCTACGAACGATCAAAGAACATACTCCGTACACCATATAATCTACCAATACTTTCCTAAAAATAAGACCTTTAGTTACAGTCAGTTTCCTAGACTTTTATGATAGACTATAGTAGAGAAAGTTCGACATTAATCGGGAGGTGCCAGGCACGAAATGAGAAAAGTTTTTCTACTAGCGCTAGCAGTCATCATCAGTTTTGCTTCGACACTTGTACATACAGGGAAGGAAGTATATGAGGCTAGTTCAATTTTTAAGGATGTTAATAGCTATGAAGTAAATCTGCTAGCTCAGCAGAGAATTATTCAGGGGTATAACGATCAAACTTTTCGCCCTAATAACCCTGTTACCAGAGCCGAAGCCGTAACGATGATTGGTAGGGCACTTGGTTACGATGAAACCAAGAGAGAAACTAGTTTCCAAGATGTCCCGGAAAATCATTTCGCCTCTGGACTTATCGCGGAGGGTGTTGAAAAACGAATTGTTAGCGGTTATGGTGATGGAACGTTTCGACCAAGAAACGAAGTAACACGTGGAGAAATGGCTGTTTTTATTGATCGAGCATTTTCGCTTGAAAAAACTAGAACTGCGACATTCAGCGATCTTCGTCCGCAAATGTTTTCTTATCAGTCAATCATTAGTTTAGCTGAGAGTGGGATTACTGTTGGTTACTCTGATGGAACGTTTCGTCCGGAAAGATCAATTACGAGATTGGAATTTGCCCTATTTTTAGCAAGGGCAATGTATCCAGAATTACGACCAAAGCCAAAGGCTCCAGAAGTTGTAGCACATGGTACTGTAATCAATGCACCTCAGGGTCTAAATGTGAGAACTGGCCCGTCAACAACACATCCAGCTCTTGAACAAAGAATACCAAATGGAACAACAATTAATATTTATTCTATTCATAATAACTGGGCTCATATCGAGGCTCTGGGTCTTACAGGGTACGTTTCGCTTAACCACGTTAGAGTTGACACAACCACATCAACAGGTGCTTTAAGTGGACTAACTCTTGTTGTCGATCCAGGACATGGTGGTCGAGATAGCGGGGCATCAGGCAATGGATTGGTTGAAAAAGTGCTGGTACTTGAAGTGAGCCTTTTGTTAAGAGACAAGTTACAAGCAGCTGGTGCCAATGTTATTATGACACGTTCTACAGATATTTTTCTTGAATTAGCTGATCGTGCAAAAATTGCCAATGATGCAAAGGCAGATGCCTTTATTAGTATCCATGCCAATTCGTTTACAAACGGTAGCGTGCATGGGACAGAGACATATTGGCATGATAAATTTAGTGGAGCCGAAAGTAAAGAGTTAGCGGAAACGATTCAAAAGCACTTAATTTCAAAGTTAAGAACAGTGGACCGTAAAGCGAAAAAAGGCAACTTCCACGTAGTTCGTGAAACTCAAATGCCAAGTGTTCTAGTAGAACTAGGGTTTCTAAGTAATAAGGCCGAAGCAGACTATATGAAAACAGCTGCCTTTAAAGAAGCTGCAGCTGAAGCAATCTTACTAGGAGTCCTCGAATTTTATTCTAAATAGGCTATAAAAAAGAAGAGATTTCATGGTCTCTTCTTTTTTATGTCTATTTATACTTCTCAATTTCTTTTAACAAGTCGGCTCCTGTAAACTTACCGTCGGCATTAATTCGATTAAGTTCATAAGGGCTGTCGCCTTTCTTAACGAGACCTGGCTTTACTGTATACATTAACTGGTGTCCAAGCTCAGCTGCAACTTCAATCACAGTCTCATTAAATGCACCAAAAGGATAGGTTAACGTAAAAACTTCATTTCCTAATTCAGCTTCGATCGTTTCCTTGGCTAATCTTAAATCTTCGGTAATTCTTGCGCGGTACTGTTCATCCGTTTCCTCAACGCCATCAACCACCATTTTTCCGACAAGTACTGGTCGTTCTTTTCCATTAATCGTTTCAATTGTATGGTGATGATCAAATGTGTGATTTTGAATGTCTATCCAGCCAGACGCTACCATTTCTCTTGCTTCATCCCAATCAAAGTGTGGAATGTATCCAGGTGTTGTCCCACGACTATTGACGATGACGTAAATGGTCGCGTGCATTTCTAGCTCTTCTAATATAGGGTAAGCAATTGTGTAGTTGCTCATGTATCCATCGTCTATGGTAATAACTAATGGTTTCTCAGGCATATCAACCTCAAGCCCATTTAAGTAGTCAGCTAACTGACGCTCAGTGATCGTTTCATAACCTGCTTCTTTCAAAGTAACTAATTGATCACGCAATCTAGTCGGATCAACAGTAACACTCGTTTCTTCACCTTCCGCAAAGTGGTGATACATTAAGACGGTTATCTTTTTTTCTTCTTCTTTCGAGAGACTTAATCCCCCACAGCCGACAATGCTTAGTAAAAATAACGAAATTATGACAGTGTAGATAAGTTTTTTCAACATAACCATCCTTTATCCCAAAAAATTTTCATACCTACCCATTATAAATTCGTTTGGAAGGAACTTCAAGCTAGCCTGTAAGAATATGATAGTTTCAAACCTAGCCGGCTTAAGGTAAACTAATACTAATCTAGTAAAATAGGAGGTTTGCAACATGAAATCGATGAAAATAACGCTCTTATTTATATTATTCATTAGTAGCGTTCTTCAGCCGACACATATTCTAGCGGAAGCTGACATTCAAAGAGTCCTGATTATGTTTGAGGAACAAATCGATGAAGACCTTATTTTATCAGCCAATGGACGAGTTTTGGAAGAATTACCGTCGATAAGTTCAATCGTCGCTTATGTACCATACAATCAAATACCCATTCTAAAAGAAAATCCTAAGGTGAAACATTTAGAAGAAGATAAAATCATCTCTGTTTCTTCTCATTGGCTTGATTGGGGAACGGAGAAGGTTGATGCCCCTAAGGCTTGGTCACAGAATTTGACCGGCAAGGGTGTTAGGGTAGCTGTCGTTGATACCGGGGTTGCTGAGCACACAGATTTAACCGTCAAAAAAGGTGTTTCCTTTGTTTCCTACACAAATTCTTACAAAGACGACAATGGCCATGGTACCCATGTAGCAGGCGTCATTGCTGCTGGGAGAAATCCTCAAGGATTAAAGGGGGTTGCCCCTGATGTCGAACTCTATGCCATCAAAGTTCTAGATCAAGATGGCAATGGCTATCATTCGGATGTAATTAAAGGAATTGAATGGGCAATTAAAGAGGAGATTGACATCATTAATTTAAGTGTAGGTGGTTCAGACGGATCTAAATTTTTAGAAGAAGCTCTAAAAAAGGCATATGAACAACACAATATCGTGATTGTTGCAGCATCAGGTAATAATGGTAACCCTATGGCAAGAGGAAATACAGTAGAATACCCAGCTAAATATCCAACGGTCATTGCTGTTTCAGCAACCGATCGATTTGACCAACGTGGGAGTTTTTCCGGACATGGTGTTGAGGTAGAGTTAGCAGCACCTGGGGTTCGAATCCAAAGTACACATTTAAACGGAGGATATCAAACGTTAAATGGTACTTCAATGGCAGCACCGCATGTAACTGGTATGCTAGCTCTTTTAAAACAAGCACAACCATCAAAAACAAATGAAGAGTTACGTAAGCTAATTAGAGAGTATACCGTTGATTTAGGCACTCCTGGGAGGGATTCATTATTTGGCTTTGGTCGCATCCATTTTCCAAGTCAAATTATCATTGAGTTACCACCACCAGCACCACCAACGAATTTAAATTATATTAAGAAGATTGAAAACGGAGAGCTATTTGTTACTCTTTCTTGGAACCATCAAAATGCTAATACCTTCTATATATACCGTGACAGTCAAAAGGTAGGTGAGATTAGCGGACAGTTTTCATATTCGCAGAAGATATCTAGCGGTTCATATACATTTGAAATAACAGCAGTAAATGAAGAAGGAAAAGAATCTAAGCGTGCTCCTCTGTTTGTTGAGAGTGAGTATGGTAAAACGGCCTCCCTATATTCCGACGTTAACGAAACCGATTGGTACATTAGTGCGTTACACCAACTTCAACAAGAAAAAATTATTGGTGGTTATCCAGACGGTACGTTTAAGCCAAATAGAGCCGTAACAAGAGCGGAGCTAGCTGCGATGATTGGAAGAGCGCTTAAACTTGAAGGAGCAAAGCGGAAAACGATGTTTCCAGATGTGCCGGAACAATTATTTGCCTCAGGCTATATTCAAACTTCTCAGGAGCGAGGATTAATTACCGGTTATCCAGATGGGACGTTTCGCCCAAACCATCCGGTTACACGTGAGGAAGTAGCGGTATTTTTAACGCGTGCTTTTCAGTTAACGAAAGCAGCTAATCGTTCCTTCCCAGACGTTGATCCGCGCCATTATACGTTTACCTCGATTCAGCGAACTGTAGGTGAAGGAATTGCGACAGGATATCCTGATGGCATGTTTCGTCCGAAACAGTCAGTTACGCGAGCTGAATTAGCGACTTTTCTTGCTCGTAGCTTAAATCGATAAAAATAAGAACGACTGCCGAATGTTGGTAGTCGTTCTTACTTTTCTACTTTATATGTAATGCTCGGAATAGGAATACTGAAAACTCTGCCCTAGTTACTTCGTTTTTCGGGCGATATGTATGATCAGAATAACCTGAAGCAATACCGTTAGATGTTAAACGTTGAATAGCGTTGTGTGCCCAATATGTATCAGGGACGTCAGAAAATGCAACTTTTTTATTCTCATTTACAGCAAAGTTGAATACTCGAGTAAATAATACTGCAATTTGTTCTCTTGTTAAAATTTCTTCTGGTTTAAATACATCGTCGTAGCCTCTAAAGTATCCTGCTTCTGTGACTGCTGTAATTGCTCCAGCTGCCCAGTGATTTTCAGGAACATCTTTAAACCCACTTTTCTTATTAGTTACGTTCATCCCTAGAGCATTGGCGATGATGACCGAAGCTTGAGATCTTGTTACAACTTCTCCTGGTAAAAAGAAGCTTTGGTCATAACCGTTAATAATCCCTTTTTCACCAAGCCACTTAATTTGGCTGTAAGCCCAGTGGTCAGCACTAACATCATGATATTCACCAGCTGGTAGTAGTCCTAACACCATTTGAATTGGCTCTTCAACAACTCTTCTTGCACCAAGGTAACGTGAACTCCAGTAATGAGGATCATCTACAGATGAAATCGAAATACCATGATTTGAAGAAGCATGAATAAAATTGCGATCGCCAACATATATTCCTGAGTGTGATGGCCCGGTTCTATATGTCTCAAAGAAAACTAAGTCACCGATTTGTAGATCGCTTTTTTTAATTTTGTCACCAACATTGTATTGGTCGCTTGATGTACGTGGTAATGTGATCCCCGCTTCCTTAAATACATAGTAAAGGAAACCAGAGCAATCAAATCCACTTGGTGAAGATCCCCCAAATCGGTAAGGTACTCCTAATTGCTTTTTTGCCAATGAAACAATTTCTTCACTTTTTGAAATTTGAGTGAAACCTTTTGGTGGCAGTAACGTCAATAATAATGTAAGTATTAGAAAACTAGCAAATATTTTCCTGATCACTGGATCACCTCTTATGACTTTTTGTTGATTATTGTAAAAAAGCTCTGCTATTAGTCTACCATATGAGAGGGTTGTCTATTATTACAATCTCTTAACAAATTGGTAGACGAGGTGTATTATACCAAAAATATTGGCATATTAATGAAGGAAAAGAAAAGTTTATCAACAATTGTCCACAAATTCTGTTAATTTTCTTAAAAATTGCGAAAAATGCTTTGAAATTTATGGATAGTAATGTATGATATTGATAACTTATGTTACTAGTCCATAGAGCTAAAAAGAATAGATTGGCGATTACAAAAAATGTATTTTCAATTTACTTTTCTCAGGAAAATAGTTGACAATACATTTTGAGCAATCTATACTAATCTTGCAGGTAAAAATGGACTTAACTAATTTGGGGAGGCGAAGCTATTCGAAAAGAGAGTTAACTAGATTAATAGTCGGCACTTCGAATAAAGTAGTTTTGTAGAAAACCAAATTAGAAATATATTCGTACAGAGTAACTGTACATATTTAAGGGAGGAAATATTTAAATGGCTTATCAACCAAAGTCTTATCGCAAATTTTTAGCAACATCAGTAGCAGCTGCAATGGTAGCTACAGTTGCTGCACCAATGGCATCAGCTGCTGACCAAAAATTCTCTGACGTATCAAACCAATGGTTTGCAGAGCACGTGGATTATTTAGTAGCAAAGAACGTATTAGATGGTTTCAGTGATGGAACTTTCCGTCCAGGACACGATGTAACTCGTGCTCAAGCTGCTAAAATGATCGTAGAAAGCTTAGGATTAGAACTTCCTACAACAGTTTCTTTATCTTTCCCTGACACTAAAAACGACGTTTGGTATTCTCCATACGTAGCAGTTTTAGTTGAAAAAGGTATTCTACAAGGTAAACCAAACGGAAACTTCGATCCAAACGGCAAAATCACTCGTGCTGAGCTTGCTAAAATCGTAGTTGAAGCTTACGACCTTAAGAAAGACGAGTCTGCTATCATCAACTTAACTGACGTAGTAGCTGGTTCTTGGTATGAAGGTTATGTAAACACTCTTTACTCTTTAGGAGTAGTTGGTGGTAAATCTGCTGGTAAATTCGTACCTGGAGACAACGTAACTCGTGCTGAAGCTGCTGCATTCTTACACAGAACTGAAGTTGAAGAGAAGCGTTTAGAAGTTGCTAAATCAGTACTTGCTGTTAGAGATGTTACTATTACTAACGCAAAGGATTTAGTAGTATCTTTCAATAAAGCTGTTGATACTTTAACTGCTGAACATAAAGGTAACTATGAAGTTAAAATTAACAATGATGCTACTACAGAATATAGCTTAACTGTTGATGAGAAAGACCCAACAAAAGTTCACCTAGTTTTAGCAGATGGAAAGAGTTTATCTAATGGAGCATTTGTAACAGTAACTGTTAAAAAAGATGTGCTTGATAAAGATTTAAAGGCACTTCCTGCTGATGTTACTAAGATTGTCACTTTTGCTGATACTTCTGCACCAGTAATTGAAAAAATCGAGGTTGAAGGTGAAAACCTTAAAGTTACTTTTAATGAGTACGTATCAAACGTTGATCTAGTGAGAGTTAACGGTGTTGTTAAAGCTCTTCAACCAACAGCGAACTTCACAAAAACACTTGTAATTACTGAAGGAGCTAAAGGTTTAGGGAATGGTACACATACTGTTTCTTTAGCTAACGTATCTGACATCGTTAAGCCTACAGCAAATGTTGCTACTTTCTTAACAGGTACATTTACTATCGCTGAGAACACTACTAATCCTACAGTTTCGAAGATTGAAAGTGTAACTGATAATAAATTCAAATTAGTATTTAACACAGAAGTAACTAAACCTGCTGTTACAGTTAAGAAAAACGGTTTAGATTTAACTGTTGAATATCCTGAAGGTGTTGAAACAGCTAAAGAGTGGATTATTACAGTTAAAGATAATGGTGGGGTTAAACTTTATAATTCTAATGAAAATTCTGTAGGGCTTGCTGTTAACGTATCTGCATTTAGATCTACAGCAAACTATATCGTTGGTGATGTTTATACAGCTAATGTTACATTGTCAAAAGATACTACACCACCAACTGTATTAACACGATTTAACACAATCGTTGATAACGGTGTTAATGGTGAAGTGTTCCATATTAGATTTAACGAAGCAATCGAAGCTACTGCTGATGCTGCTAATAAAATCATCCTTACTGATAAAGACGGAGTTCGTCAACCAGTAACTTCTGCTTGGGTTACTACAGATGGGTCTTCTAACAACACAGTACTAGTTGTTAGATCTACTGCAGTTCAAGAAAGTGGAAAAATTAAAGCAGGTACTTATAACATATCTTTAGGTACTGGTACTGTTAAGGATTTAGCAGGAAACAATAATGCAGCTACTAATGTTACTATTACAAAGTCTGGAACAACTAGTGGTACTTTAGAACCGACTGTTGAAGTTGATCCAGATGTTAAAAACTTAATTGTAGTTGACTTCGGTGCTACTATGACGAATAGTGCAACTAATTTATCTAACTACATGATTGATAACAAACCACTACCAGCTGGAACAGCTATTTACTTTGAAGGTTCTACTAGGTTTGTTAAAATTCAATTACCTACTAACTCAGTAACAAACTCTGCTCCAGTATTATTCAGTATTGCAGATGATGTTGTTTCTACAAATGGTCAAAAAGTTGCTTCAGCTAAGAAGAACCAAATTCTTGAGAACTTAACTGATAATGTTGCTCCAACACTTGTTTCTGCTAAGAAAGTTAGCACTACACAAATTGAGTTAACATTCAGTGAAGCTTTATCTGCTTTAGATGCTAACCTGGCAGTTAAAGATTTTGTAGTTGAAGTTAACGGATTTAACTTAGAAGTAGTATCTCATGCTGCGATCTCAAGTGGCGCAACTAAAGTAGTACTAACAGTAGCACCATACAACACAGCTCAGACTGTTACTGTTGCAACTAATAAAGATAACACTAATAGAGTTATTACTGACCTTGCGGGTAACCGTTTAGTTAAGGATACTAAAGTTACTGCAACAAACTAATCTCTAAAATAAAAAAAGAGTTACCCATATGGGTAACTCTTTTTTTATTGAAAAATTGAATACTCTAGGGGAGCCTAGAGTTCCAAAAAGCTTCTAGCATGGTATTAAAAAAATCCCCCCATGGGCTATAATATATTTGGTTCGCCAACCAGTATATCAAGTCACGGGAAGAGATTGATGTCTAAAGACATTAACAGTTTAGCACATTCAAAATGAATTGTAAGTATCACATTATATTTGCACATAGTATAGACGTCAGGTGAAATTAGAAGACTTAGGAAAGGTATAGGGGGAATATTGAGAACATTTTGCGAGAGTAAAGGATTCGAGAGTTTTGAAGCAACGGCTTTTAAGGATTATGTACATATGTTAGTAACTATACCATCGAAGATAAGTGTTTAGTCAATTGTAGGATACTTAAAGGGAAAGAGCATTTTAATGATCTTTGATAGGCGTGTAAATTTGACATACAGATACAGAAATTGAAAATTCTGGTATACTGAACTTTATGTAGATACAGTAGGAAGAAATAAGAAAGTAATTGAAGAATACATTAAAAACCAAATACAAAATGATATAGTCGCAGAACAGTTAAAATTAATAGAGTATGTTGAACCACTTACAGGTGAAGAAGTCAATCAGAAGAAGAGGAGAATGCATTTCGGGTCTGTTCAGTAACAAAAACTTTCGACCGTAGAACAAGCCACCGGTTCTCAAAGGTGGTTTAAAATTTTTAAAGTTTTTTGAAACTATACTTTGTTTTTCTCGACTATTATTGTATTAGTATATGAAACCAATGTTGAATTTTTCTATCAGCCAACTTACACAATGTTTAATTAGTTCAAATCAGTTTTCAATATATTCAAAAAAGGTGTTTCCCGCATTTCCATCGAATATATATCATAGCGTGCAAAACAATTTCCTATTTCAAGGAGGGAGAAAAATGGCAAGAAAACTTAAGCAAACGGTCGTGGTTGTGCTAGTCTTATTACTTGCTTTACCGAGTTATGTAGGTGCGAACTCGCAGTCTATAAAAATTATTGTTGATGGTGTACCAATTCAGGCTGATCAAATGCCGATTGTGGTTGATGGAAGAACCCTAGTACCGGTTCGAGCTATTTTTGAGGCATTAGATGCAAAGGTAACATATCAATCGGCAACAAGGCAGGTCATCGGAACGAGAGATAATACAACAATTGTTCTTACAATTGGTTCTAATCGTGCAACTGTTAACAACCAAGTAAAAACACTTGATGTACCAGCTCAAACAGTGAACGGGAGAACGCTGGTTCCTGTGCGCTTTGTCAGTGAGGCATTAGGTGATGATGTTAAATATGATGCTAGTCGAAGAGAAGTAGTTATTACAAAAAAATATTCCAGTAATGTTACATTAAGGAATGTTAATAATTTTGGTGATGGACGGGATTTAGAGGTAAGTTTTAATAAAGCAGAAAATGAAACAAATGTTGATCATTACCGCATTATGATTGTGAAAACATCTAGAGCGAATGCTTTTACATTAAGTAGTGCAAATCAAACACCTAGTAACTATTACACCTACGTACCAAAGGACGGTAAAAATATCAAACGGGTGTTAACTAGCTATACAATGGATACGGATGGAGCTTATATTCAAAGTGGTGTGTCGTATACTGCCTTTGTTTTAACTGTTGGTAGAAATGGTGCGGTTAATACGTTGCAAAGAAGCTCCAACACGGTGACATTAAATACCTCAAGGTCGTTACCGCAAATTACAAATGTATCAGTAAATGATGTTAGTGATTATGGCGATGCCCGTGATATCGAAGTTGATTTTTCTAGATTACCAGATGAAACGTATTTACTAGAGTATCGCGCAATTATTGTTAGAGCTAGTGAGGCAAACTCCTTTAGTCTAACGAATGCAATGGAATTGCCAGCAAGTAATTACGCTGTTATCCCAAGACGTGGAACAAATATACGTGAAACAATACAATACCAAACGAGAGATAACCAAGGTAGATTTATAGAAACAAATACCCCTTATCGAGTGTTTATCTTAGCGGTAGGTACTCCTGGAAGTGGCTACAGTAGTTCGTTATCGAGACAATCTAACGAAGTTCGTTTATCGACTAATCCTGAAGAGATTAGAGTAACAGGTGTTGAGGTTCGTGATGCTGCTGACTATGGTGATGGTCGCGATTTAGAAGTGAGTTTCTCTATACCGCGAAATGAATCAAGAGTTAGTGAGTATCGAGTGATGGTTGTTCCGACTAATGAAGCAGGTAGCTTTACACTATCTAGAGCCAACAACTTAAACTCAAATCAATACACAGCTATAGGTAAGACGGGTTCAAATATCCGTACAACACTGCCATCTTTTGCAAGAGATGTAAATGGACAACAAATTCAATCAAATCGTTCTTATCGAGTGTTCGTATTATCTCATGGTGGTCCAGCAAATAGCTACTATAACTCTTTGTCGTATTCGTCGAACACAGTGACGTTAACGGAGAACTTCCAAGCTGTAGCAGTGACAAATCTCCAAGTCTCTGATGTAAGTAACTTTAGTGATGGTAGAGATCTTCAGGTTAGCTTTAATAAAGTACCTGATGAGTATATGATTCAAGAGTATCGTATTATGGTTGTGAAAGTAGCACAGGCGAATTCATTTACTTTAGCAGCAGCCAATAATATTTCTTCAAGCAACTATACCTCTGTTGCAAAAACAGGTTCAAACATTTCTAGAACGCTAGCTGCAACTAGTACTGATGCATACGGTGACTTAATCCGTGAAGGAGTAGACTACCGAGTGTTTGTTTTATCTGTGTCTGCAGGAGGAAACACTGCAAATGCTCTTTCAGGTGCATCTCAAACAATTAGACTAACGAATAACACAGTTGTTGATACCGTGTCTAACGTAGTAGCTGAAGACATCGCCAATGCTGGTGATGGTAGCGATATGCAAGTCAGATTTAACAAATTACCAAATGAGTCTACTTTACTCGAGTATCGCATTATGGTTGTTAAGTCAAATCAAGCAAATTCCTTTGATTTGAATACAGCTAATAATGTTAATGCAAATAACTACACAAGAGTGACAAAAACAGGTTCCAATATTACACAACGGTTAACATCGACTGCAAGAGATGTTCATGGAAATCTAATTAGACCAAGTGAAGCGTATAAAGTGTTTGTTTTAAGTGTATCGAATGTAAGTAGTGATCGAAATACGCTTTCGCAACCTTCTAGTGAGATTACATTATCAAATCCTGGTGTCGACGTTGCGACAGGAATTACCGTATTTGATGTTGGCAATAACGGGAACGGGCAAGATTTAGAAGTCAACTTCCTAAAGGCAACAAATGAAACGCCAATTTCTTATTATACGGTGATGGTCGTTCGCTCTCATGAAGCAGCTAATTTCACGTTAGAGCAAGCCAATGCAGTTGCAGTTGCCAACTACACGAGAGTGGATAAGACAGGTGGCAACTTGAAAGTCACATTACCAGCGAATGCACGTGATGTGAGAGGTAATCTCATCACAAATGGAATTGCTTATAATGTCTTTATTTTGTCTGTAGCAGACGGGACCAACGCCACAAGGAACTCCTTGTCAGCTCCATCTAGTACCATTACGCTAGTAAACAATTAGCCTTAAAGAGTGCTTCCTAATAGGAAGTGCTCTTTTTTACTTTTTTTAGGTGAAATTACTGTAGTAGTTAAATAAATTCAGCTATAATAGGTTCTAATATGTTAGAACGAGGTGTGCCATTGCGATTAAAAGAAATAGTAATGACAATTCTTCCACTGGTCGTTTGGATCGGTATTATATATGTAGCTTCTTCGCAATCGTATGAGCAGCAGGATTTACGACCAATTTTAAGAGAAATGAATTTAGGTTTTGTTGAAAGGTGGTTCTCGTGGGTATCATTTACCTATTCAAACACGGTTGTCAGCATTGAACGACGAGGAGTAGCTGGGTTTGTAGAGTTTTTTATACGTAAAGGTGCCCATGTGTTTGTATTCTTTGTCTTAGGTTTTTTAATTTATCGACTTTTAAAGCTATTTAAATTAAGCAACTTGCCAAGAGTACTTATTGCACTCAGCTTTGTTATGCTAGTTGCCATCATTGATGAATTTCGTCACTTTTATCATCCAAGTAGAACTGGTTTAATTCAGGACGTGATCTTAGATACGGCAGGTGGTTTAATAGGTATCACTACTGCACTACTTTTACAAAAAAATAAAAGAACATAAAGAGTAGAAAAGTGTCTGTCACCCTTGTGACAGGCACTTTTTTGGTATACCGCTTGGCCTGAATTCATATATATTACAAGATATTCAGCTCAGGGGGGATTTTGTTGTTGAGAAAAAGAGTCATGGTATTACTCATATTAATCGTTACTACCTTTCCAAGTCTTGGACAAGCGACAACTTCAGCTACATACCATGCTTATGTGGAACCGTTTTTTATTCTGTATGAAAATCATGAAGTTCTAGCAGATCATGAGATGCTAACAATACATGGCCAAAGTTACTTTCCATTAGTAGATATACTAAAAATAGTAAATGGGAGTGTAAGAATGCGAGATGATAAAATAGATGTGCAGCTGACCGATGAAAAAAAGCAGCCTGTTCATATCGAAAATGGCAAACCTTTACCTAAGAAAGTAATGACTTCTCATGTACCGACATTCCAAGAAAGTATCCTAGCTAGAGCTGGGGCTATTATTGAGAACGAACCTTTTAATGTGATGTTCTCGAAGAACGGAAATGAAAGACAGTATCCAGCTAGTACAACAAAGATTATGACTACATTAATTGCCTTGGAAAAAGGTAGTTTGAAAGATAATGTAAAAGTTGGTCAAGAGGTTCGAAATATTCCTGCAGACAGTTCGAGAGCTAACGTCCACCCTGGAGATGTCCTAACCTTACTGTAAGTTTTAACAGAGCGCTTTGATTGGGGAGTAGGACACACATTAGTGTTAAGGTAGGAAACTAAACCACAAATTAACTCTAGTGGCAAGAGGTATATGTCGACAAGGTTCGACAAAATGTCGTATAATTATAGTGCGATGAGATTTCGGTTGCTGATGCAACCTTGCTAAGCTGCATTCTTTGGTTGGGAATGCAGCTTTTTTTATTCGAATACTTTTCGGGACGTCACAGTGACACCCCGAAAACGGGACGTCCCGACGAATATTTCTTTCTGTTTATGGATATTAAAGAGAGAGGGGGTGGTGCGGTTGAGCACACGGAAAAAACTGACGTACATAACGGTGTTTGTTTTTATTGTTTTGTTTCTTCTTCGGCTTCCTTATATCGACAATCCTCCTTTTGAGCGCTATGAGATGTGGCGACAAAGCGATACGGAAGCAATGGCGAGGAATTTTCTAGACGGGACATTTAATATCTTTTATCCGCAATTAAATTATGATGGTCCAGCTCCAAACTATGTGCAACTAGAATTCCAGCTTGTGACGTTTATTATTGCCTTACTCTATAAGATTTTTGGCTATCATTATGAATTGGCAAGGCTTGTAGCGGTAATGTTTTTTATGGGTTCAACACTCTATCTCTATCTCATTACGAAAAGGTTTTACGGTGAGTTTGCTGCCATTGTAGCGGTGTTTCTGTACGGGGTCTATCCATTAAATCTCTACTTTTCTAGGGCGATTATGCCTGAGACGGCAGCTTTATTTTTCTACATAGGGGCATTTTACTACTTTGATAATTGGATAAAAGAAACAAAAAACCGCTCTATAATAGTTGCTGCCATCTTTACAGCATTGGCCATTTCTTTGAAAGTCCCGACTATTTTTGTTGGGATCCCAATGGTCGTAATGGCGATTGTAAAGTACCGCGTAAGAGTTTTTAAAATTTGGCAGTTATACGTTTTTGCCTTTGTCTCATTATTGCCGCCATTTCTTTATTTCAAATGGCTTGAAACGATATCGACAAAGGCGTTTGTATCAGGGATCGCCTCTAAACATATTGTACCGAAAGCCGGTCTTGCTCTATTTACCGAAGAAACACAACGTTTTTTTGTTACCAAGATGCCTGAAGCACTTACGTGGGTAGGAATTGTTCTGTTTATTGTCGGTCTATTATTCATGAATTGGAAGCGTGAATATCCAATCGCTGTGTGGGCAATTGCGATGATTGCCGAAGTATTGTTGATTGTAGCTGTGATCCGTTTTAATTACTATTTAGTCTTTATTACGCCACTTATGGCAATCCTCTCAGCAAAAGTGCTCGTAAGCGTAGCAAAGAATAGAATAAGCATAGCGATCGTCTGCTTACTTCTTTTCACGTATGGTTCATGGAACTATTATCAGCTCTTTCCGAGGTTTGAACTCAATGATAACGTGATGGGACAGGCCGAGGTTGTAAAACAGATGACCGACAAGGACGATCTCATCATTATTGCTACTCTAGGCCCTGAACTTCTCAACGCTAGTGAGAGAAAGGGATGGCGTTTTCATCTGCCAAGTGATAAAAGGGATTTTGAAACGTGGAAACTGCGCCTCGAGATCTTAACTGAAAAGGGTGCCAAATACTTCGTTCCAGCAGGGGGCTACATTTATGCTGATGAAGGAGCGAGGTTTAAAACGTATCTAGAAGAAAATTTTGAAGTAGTTGATGCAGGGAAATTTACATTTTACAAATTGCAATAAACAAAAAAGAGGCTACCCTAACTGCTAATTCACAAGCAGCTTGGATAGCCTTTTTCATTTAACGATTTAAGATAATCACACCAACGAGAATAAAGGCAATCCCGGCAATTTTGGCAGTCGTAAAAGGCTCTTTAAAGAGAAAATAAGACAAAATGACGACATTAATGTAACCGAGACTCACCATTGGGTAGGCGTAGCTTAAATCTGACCTTGTTAATACCTTGACCCAGAGAACGAAGCTTGAACCAAAAAAGATAAGGCCAATAATAATTTCCGGTACGCGAACCATACGAAATAAATCGGTGACCAGTGTTTGTGGACTCAATGCTAGTGTACCTAGCTTATTGGCGCCAATTTTTAAAATAACTTGGCCAATCGATCCTAACAAAACTGACACAATGATAAGAACTAGTTTATTCATGAATACTCCTATTCTAAAACAGGTGGTTTTTTCACTTTCTTTAACAACTTAAAATAGCCAACGATCGTCTTGACGACTGGAAGTTTGCTTTCGCCTTCTTTCAAGTTGTATTCAAGGCGTAACGGAAATTCTCCCGCATGAACACCAATCTTACTAAAGCGAGCTAATATTTCAACCATACATTCAAAGCCGTTCGTTGTGATTAGCTTCCCACCATATATTTGGTATGCCTTTTTCAAATAGCCAACGCGATAGGCGCGATACCCACAAGAATAATCATTTACATAGGGGATAGGATAGAAGGTTTTCAAAAATAGCTTTGCGCCCCGACTATAAACTTTGCGAATCGCTGAAAGCCCAATTTCTTTTCCGCCCTTAGTAAAACGAGAGGCAATGACCACATCAAGATCATCATGATCTAACTTTTTAATTAACCCAGGGATAATCGCTGGATTATGAGTATTATCAGCATCAAGTGTGATCAAAATGTCGTGGTCGGCAAAGGTTTCCACGGCATGCTGAAATAACGTTTGCATCGCTTCTCCGAGGCCTTTGTTTACGTCGTGGTTGATGTAATGGACAAAGGGGTATTGATTAGCATAATCTCTCAAGACTTCTTCTGTATGATCTGAACTACCGTCATTTACGATGATAATTGAAAACCTATCGCTCAACTGTTCCTTTAAAGCGATCATCTTATCGAGTAACTTAGGTAAACCATTCTCTTCATTAAAAGCTGGTAGTCCTACAATTACCTTCCGTTCCATGTTCATTCGATCACCCTACAAAATAGTTTTTAGTAAAACTCAGACGTGGCTTTATTTGAAAAGGCTGTTATCTCAAATCTGACTGTTTAACAAATTGAAGCCGTATAGGGACTACGCGAACCTCATCCAAAGCCTTTTAGTTTACGAAAAAATATCATCCTATGCGAAAACGGATTTAGTAAATAATCCCTTAGTAAGAGTCTGAGCATAATAGCTCGAAATTATACTGTCTAGCAAATGCTGAAAACTATGCCCGAAAGATGTCAGGAGAAGCCGAAGAAACGGCTGAGGATGCGCGATTTGACGAAGGGTTTTCAAAGGAGTTACTTAGTAATCGTCGTAATTTAAAAGAGTAATAAATTGGAAAAGGGTGATGCTTGTGAAAAAAGCTTTCATTGTAATCGTTGCGCTTGTTTTTTTGGTCATGAATAGTATTCACGTAACGGCATCTAACCAGATATTGATCCTAGTGGATGGAAATCCTCAACTTTATCAGTCAGACCCAGTCATCGTTAAGGGGAGAATTCTTGTACCGCTAAGGGATTCCTTTGAGATGCTGGGCGCAACCGTTGGTTGGGACAAAAAGACAGATGAAATTAGAATCGCAGTACCGGAAGGAATGATAGTACTACAAGTCGGACATAGGCTTGCTACGATGAATGATCGGCAATTGGTCATTGACGTAGCTCCTAAAGTAATCAATAACCGTGCGTATATCCCGCTTCGTTTTGTTGCTGAAGCCATGGGACTAGAGGTTAATTGGGACTCTCTCAGAAACACGGCGGAGATTATAACTCCTAGCAAAGTAGCTTTGTATAACTACGCCATTGCTGGTCTTCAAATTGGAGACGCAGCTTCAGACGTCAGATTGATACTAGGCGAACACAAGGATCGTCTACAAAGCCAATATCAGTTTGATTGGTTTGTCTACCATCAGAAGTATCAAGAATATGTTCAAATTGGCATGCATGACGATGAAATTGTTGCATTCTATACAAACTCAGACCAATTTTTTATTGACCAGATATCAACCAACTCTACAAAAGAAGACGTCCAAAGAGCCTTAGGGTTACCTGTTTCTTCAATCGTGAGAGGCTCACGTAGTTACCAGTACCACCAAAGGGATGAATGGGACTTATATCTTTTAAATGATATGTATTACACGACATTTTTTTACGATTTATTTAACCAGAATAAGGTCACGGCTATCCATATGGTAAGAAAAGACTATGAGTTAGCACTACCTGGTTACTATGGAACAGCGAGTGAGTCGTTAAGAAAAGCCTACGAGAGGCAACTGTTCCATCTTGTGAATGCAACGAGAGTGAAGCATCAGGTTATGCCGTTACTCTTGAACGACTCAACGTCGCTGATAGCAAGGGCACATAGCGAAGACATGGCCGGTAATGACTACTTTGACCATTATAATCTTCAGGGAAAATCACCTTTTGATCGCTTGAAAGAGGGCGGGCAAAATTATCGCTATGCTGGAGAAAATTTAGCGGTTGGACAGTTTAGTGCCATTTTTGCTCATGAGGGATTAATGAACTCGAATGGTCATCGACGCAACATCTTAAACGGCCAATTTCAGCAGATAGGCATAGGTGTCGCCTTTCAGGAAAATCGGCCTTATTTTACTGAAAAGTTTATTACTCTACAGTGAGTTTTTCTTGGTCTACAGGTCTAAATAATCGAAAAGTCTCATACATTTTCTAAGGGAGTGAATGTCATATTTTCGAATTCACTTAGCTAAAAATCTTGTAAAAGGGTGGAGATGTATGAAACAAGTCGTCGCAATCGTAGTCCCATTGTTTTTGTTAGTAGCACTACTCATACCTATGGACAACCCTGTAGCAGCTGATGAAAGAGTTTATGTTTATATTGATCGCCAGCAGCAGATGTTTGATCAAGATCCAATTGTAGAAAATGGCCGTACCCTCGTGCCAATGCGTCATGTATTTGAGAGTCTTGGTGCCACCGTTCATTGGGATGCCAAAAGCAGTACTGTAACTGCAACTAAGGACGACATAACCATTCACCTTAAAGTGAATTCAGATCAGGCAATCGTTAACGGGGAAGTGAAAACGTTAGATGTGCCTGCAAAAGTTATCAATGGCAGGACACTTGTGCCTTTGCGCTTTGTGACTCAAGCCTTAGATAACAAGGTTGAATGGGATGGGAATGCCCAGCATGTCTACATTACCACAACAAGCTCTGACTTAGAGATGATGTTAAATACAATTTTCCAAAATGAAATGAGCACATTACGGATTTTACACAAAGAGATGGAAAATGAGCTTTTTCATGGTACGAAAAAGCCGTTTACTAGCATAGAGCCAAAACTACAAAACTATTATACAGATTCCTATATTCAAACTACCTGGAAGCCTTTTTACAATAGTTCCGAATTTCGTGAATGGTATACACACACTAGTTATCTATTTGACTTTCTAATAAATGAACCATACTTATCTGAGACTTTGGATTTTGAATACAAAAAGAATGAGGCTGTACTATTGTTTTTCTTTCGTGACGATCCCAGAGTGAATGAAGGCCCAATGGGGGTTACGATCCAAAACCATGAGTATAGATTGTTGTACAAAGAAAATCGATGGCGGATTGACCGTATCTATTAGGAGGGACCAGTGTTGAAGAGAGTCAGTTTCATAGCGCTTCTACTTATGTTTTTAATGATGTTTCCAAGTGGAGGAGCAGAGGCAAATCAAATGCAAGGCCAATTAATTATCATCAATAAATCTACGAATCAACTAGGCTATTTTAATAATGGTGAATTAGTGCGTGTATTTGATGTTGCCACAGGAAGAAGCGACTCTTTGACACCCGAAGGTTCTTTTATGATTGTTAACAAAATAAAAAATCGCCCCTATTATAAAGACGGAATTCCGGGTGGTGACCCAAGAAATCCACTTGGGGACCGCTGGTTAGGGCTGGATGCAAGGGGCACGTACGGTACAACTTACGCAATTCATGGAAACAATAATCCTTCGTCCATTGGTAAGTACGTCAGTGCAGGCTGCGTTCGGATGCATAATGATGATGTTCACTGGCTGTTTGATCAATTGCAACTTTATACACCAGTAAAAATTGGCCACTTTAGTGCCGATTTTCATGAGGCTGCTAGAAAAGTAGGCTATGAGTTAAATAAACCAATTGAGGTTTTTGTGAATGGCGAAGTGCTTGAACTCGAGCAGCACCCAAGGTTCGTAAATAATCGTGTGTTAGTGCCGCTACGGGCTATTTTTTCAAACTTAGGAGCGAAAGTTACCTGGGACCATAAAACCCAGTCAATTACAGCAGTTAAAGGTGATCGAACCGTCAAATTAGCAATTGGCTCTACAAAGGCATTTATTAATGGCCAAGAGACTAGCTTAGATGTACCTGCCGAAATATTTGAAGGATACACTTATGTTCCGATCCGTTTTGTGAGTGAGGCGCTTGGCGCAAAAATTCATTGGAATCAAGAAAAGCGTGTGATTGAGATTGGAACAGATGCAGCTAAAGTTGTTGCGACTTCCATTGATCTTGTCATAAATGGCAAACTAAATCCTTTCGAACAACAAGCGTATTTAAAAGGTGATACAGCGATGGTACCGTTACGAGGGATTTTCCAAGAGTTAGGGGCGCAGGTTACCTGGAATCAAGAAGCCGCGATTATCATTGCCCAAAAAGATCATACAAATATTGAATTTCAGCTTAACGAGTCGATTGTTTATGTAAATCAAGTAGCTGTTACCCTTGCAGTACCACCTGAAGTTATTGCTGGTACAACATACGTACCAGCAAGATTTGTAGCAGAGGCATTTAATGTTCCGCTTCGGTGGGATCCAGGGCAGCAGCTCGTTACATTTCTGTGAAAGATGAGGGGACTTCCCCTCTCTCTTACAGTGTATTAGTCGTTGCATCAGATTAACTATTCTAGTAAAATATGGGTGTGCAAGTAACTTATACTACTAGATCGAGGTGCATTGATGGACAAGCTTTTAAAGACAGCATTATCTTTATTTTTGTTGTTTTCTGTATGGAGCTACCAAGGAGACATGGTAGCGGCTAATGGGGAAACAATGCGTGAAAACAAAGTAACGTTAATTTTAAACACGAGACAGTTATACCATAACGGTGCTGTTCACCTATCCGGTTCTCCACATGTCGTAAATAACGGTGTGACATTTATTTCAATTAGAGCGTTAGCAGACCGACTTGGCTACAAAGTATCATACAACAGAGATACGAAGCAGTACACATTCTCTAATGGGACAAATAGCTTACAGTTGGCAGCGAATGAAAAACAATATCGTTTTAACGGTAAGCAGTTCAGCTTTACTGACCGAACCGTGCCGTATACGACGAAGGGAACGATGATGGTTCCGCTAAGGGATGTAACAAGGCTATTAGATATGAGAGTTTTTCCGAAACTCTCGGAAAATAAAATTGAACTTATTTGGTATACTGCAATACCTAAGCCAGAAGCACCAAAACCAGTTGTAAAGCTAGAAGCAAGTTTTCAAACAAATAAAGTTCAGTATAAAATTGGTGAACCGATTGAGTACAGTGACTTAAGCGTAGCAGAAGGTAGCAACATTAAGAAAGTAACTTGGACAAACAATGAAAAAGCATTTTTTACGTCTGGACCACAAACGATAACATTAGAGGTTGAAAATGAACTTGGTCAAACAAACATCGCTTCTCGAGTGATCACTATTTTAGAAGAGGTTATGTACACGAAACCGGAATTCGATGCGTTATTCACGCCAGTTGGTGAGAAGTTCCCAATCGTTCGTGAAGCGGTACTAGACTACTTGCTTGTGCCATTTCAATTAACACATCAACCGATGAAGTTGGTCAGAAGTAATAGTCCAGAGCGAATTATTCAAGAGGGAATTTATTATCAAGATTTTCTATCTGGTGATGTCCGCTTCTTAATTCACCACCAGAATGCGAGACCAAATCCAGTGAAAATTTATTTATTAGCAAAAAATAATAGTAATACGACAGCAACTGTTACTGTAAATAATTTAGGGATGTTCGGGCCGAACCGATTTGTTTCTGCAACTGGAAAAAATTCAGTAGCCAACTACTTAACGTCTTTACAACAGTTTAAAATGCCTGAAACAATTACGATTGGACCAGACCGAGCGGAGTTAATTGTAGCGGAACTAAGTTCAAAAGCGATTCCTAATGAAAGTGTTATGACAATGTATGCAGATATTTTTGCAGACCAAGAGCTTAGCTTTCAAGTAATCGTGTTAGATGAAAAAAATGATTTAGAGCGCACGTATCCATTTTTACAAGGAATCAATGCCACTCGTGATGGAAAGCATACAAGAGGGACGTTTGAGAATGGAAATCGTGAGCTAGTCGTTTCCCAACAGTTTGGAACGCAACTTAGCCGTGTTATTATCGGGGACGGAAAAGAGGACCCTTATGTTACGGGTGTAGATAACTTCTCTGGCTATGATGAAACAAACTTTGGAAACAGAGGTGTCTTTTATACAGTACATCTGGAGAGAGTGGCTCCGAATACGGCATTAGTTCTAAACCCTAGAGGTGGACATTATGCTGGAGCATTTCTTGTTAATGGCCAAGTAGTGATGGCACCAACGAACGGGGTTTTACAAAATCCTAACGAAGTAGCTGTACTATATAGAACGGGTGCGACAGAAGAGAAAGTAACGATTCAATTCATCCCGGCATCTGGTAGTAATTTACCAGTAAATCTATTATCAATTCCATTAAAAATAGTAGAATAGTATCGAAAGCCTATTGAGAGTCATCTTAATAGGCTTTTTTCGTCAAAAAATACGAAAATTATTAACATTGTCTTCCAATTTTCCCCTTGTTGAATCTAGTAGATAGGAGTAGTATTAATAGTAGAAAAATATAGAAGTAAAGGAATATTCTTTTATTTTTCAATAAAAATCTATCATGGAGGCGAAGAAATGAGGATACTTAGTAAAAAGGTAGTTTCTACGTGTCTAGCGTTAACTCTAGCGCTTAGTACTGCTCTACCCACTTACGCGATCGTAGAACAAACACCGAAAACGCTAAATCTTTTCCAAGGAGAAAAAGAGCGTAATGTATCTATGAATCAACTAGTTGATGAACGTCTAAAACCAAGTGAGGATACGTTAATTATCAAATATAGCTCTCCTATCTCTTCAGAACAGCACAGAAGATCAGGGACGTCGCTATCAAAGCGTATATCTTCTTTAGGTTATGATGTAGTTAAGTTACAACGAAATCAGAAAATGGAAAATGTAATAGAGGCTTACAAAAAGCTACCAAACGTTACATCGGTAACACCAAGTTTTCCATTTCAAAGATTAGAAACAGGTGATCCAAAAAGCTCTTCTATGTACCATCTTAGTCAGCTTCGCATCAATGAAGCTCTGAAACTAGCAGGTAATCATGAAGTCGTTGTGGCTGTCATTGATACGGGCATAGACCAGAGTCATCCTGAACTAAAAAACAAACTATTACCAGACTATAATGCGGTCAACCCGTTGAAACGTGGAATGGCGGATATGCATGGTACTCACGTTTCAGGAATTATTGCAGCCGAAGCCAATAACGGCATTGGTGGGATGGGAGTTAATCCTAACGTAAAAATTCTCCCGATTGACGTGTTCGCTCGTGAGTGGGGTGCTTATGACTATTCAATCGCAGAAGGAATTATGCACGCGATTGAAAAGAAAGCAAAAGTCATTAATATGAGTTTAGGTTCTTATTTTCCGTCACCAATCATTGAAGAAGCGGTGGAAAAAGCAGTTGAGGCAGGGATTGTTGTTGTCGCTGCAGCAGGTAACTCAGGTAGCAACATGAAAGGGTATCCAGCTTCATTTCCTGGAGTAATTAGTGTTGGTGCTACAAATGAGAAGAAGGAGTTAGCTGAATTTTCTACATATGGCCCTAGTGTTGATATCGTTGCACCTGGGGAAGATGTATACGCTCCTGTATTTGATGTAGATAAGAGATCTTCGTTTATCAAGGCTAGTGGAACTTCAATGGCTTCACCGGTTGTGGCTGGTGTTGCATCATTACTACTTTCAAAGCACCCTAATTTAACACCTTATGAAGTGAAATATATTTTGGAAAAGACAGCGAAAGATTTAGGTGACCCAGGCTACGATATCAAATATGGCTATGGCCTCGTCGATCCAGTCGCAGCTCTTAAATTCGATGTCAAACAAGTTCCAAAACAACCTGTAAAAGAAGAAGTAGCAATTGATAGAGCGAAAGTATTGCAATTTGGTGGCAAGGACCAAGCTGTTGTTAAAGACAAGATAACGGTACCGCAACAGCAAAACTGGTTACGTTTTAATATGGTTTATGGCGAGCTAGCTCAAATTGTTTTAGATGTTCCAGAGAACTATGATTACACACTCGTATTAAAATTTGACTCTGCTGGTGTGAATGAAACAATTGAAATAAATGATGCTAGTGAAGGCAAAATGGAAGCTATTTTATATGAAGCGAAAGATAGTGGCACACTTTTCGTTGGGGTAAAAGATACAAATGAGAAGTATGATGAAAAAGGAAAGTCAGAGTACTCCTTATCTGTGACTAAGTTTGGAACAATAATGGAAGATGGGAACAATGCCGAGAATGTTGAAAAAATCGATGCATTCCCATATAAAACAAACAAGTTTTACTTAGCAGGAGAAGACGGTGACAGTGACTATTTCAGATTTTCTGTTGAAGAAGAACAAGTAATTGAAGTACGCCTTGGTGCGATCCCAGGAATTAATTCGTCACTGATGGTTTATATGGCGGACGAGTTTGATATGTATGCAAGCGAACTTATGGATATGCCAAAACCAGTTGACCCATGGTATCACTATGGCCCATATCCAATGTTTAGAAGCAATAGCAATGGTACAAGTGAAGGAGAAGTGCTTGTATTTGAAGCAATGCCAGGCATGGAGTATGTTCTTGAGGTAACGAATTCCTCAGATTACTACTATGACTACTACTATTACTACTATTATGAGGAAGATTTGTCAGATCAACCTGAAAGATTAAACGCAGCAAATATTCCTTATGAGCTATCCATCATTTCGGAAGTTCTTCCTGCTGACGAAGATGGCTTCCCACGCTTCGGTTATGGTATGCCTGAAATGTTTGAAGAAGACATGGACTACAAGGAATATCACGCAAATCGCAGAATGGCTGAAGAAGTCTACTATGATTACTACTCTGGTGGCTATTACTTCGGCGAGGATTACGTTGACCAAATTTTAGGTGTGGCTTTACCTCTTGACCAAAATGATACAGTTGAAGGCTATTTCCAATATAGCGATGACGTTGATGTTTATACAATTGTGCCATCAAAAACAGGAGTTTATGAGCTGAATTTTAATAAAACAGAGACGTTAAACATTTCGATGGAAGTAATGAAATACATTGAAGACGATGAAGGCGTAGGTCGTTTCTCAACGATCGCTTATAGTAGTTCTTATTACTATTATCCACCAGTGGTCGATAATGATACTGAGAAAAATGTTTATGTAGGATTAGAAAAGGGCGAGCAATATGTCGTCATGCTAAGCAACAATTATTCTCCGTCTCTTGACGCCTACACGTTATCGACGAAGCTTATCTTGGAAAACCCGCAAGATGCTTATTATGGAAATGGCACATTTGAAGATGCTAAGCCGTTACCTAAATACTCTTTCACAGGTAACTTTGCACTATCTGAATCTATGGATGTTTTCTATATGAAGGCTGATAAAGATGCAGTCTATGGCCTTCTTGTTGAGAATGCTGAGGTACCAAAACGCTTACGAGATACACTTCCAAAGTCTTTACTTGAGCCGATCTATCCAATGGTAGCAATCGTTGAGGATCGCAACGGCAATGGTAAGTTAGATAGAGAAGAAGAGCGAGGCGCGATGACTTACTATAGCTATAACAGCCCAGAAGTTAGAGCATCTTTCAAAGCGAAAAAAGGTAGTGGCTACTTTGTTATTCTTTCAAATGACACTTATTATGGAACAAGTATTACTCCATACCGAGTGACGTTGTCTGAGGTAGATGAAAAAACAAATGTAACGATACCTTTCAGTGAAGTTTCGAACGGAACTTGGCAGACAAAAGGCTTCCTACCGTTTGGTGATCCAAAGAAAACAGAAAACCGCTACCGTTTTACAGCAGAAGCAAATGGAACTTACGAAATCAAATTTGATATGCCAGTCGATATTGATGGAGTTCTAGCTATCTATACAAACACCGGTAGACTTATTAAGGAAGTAGATTATTACGGTGCTGGCGATGCAGAATTCTTAACTCTTAACTTAACGAAGGGTAGCTACTTTATCGGTGTCAAAGATTATTTTGGTCACACAAGTGTAAGCCCGTTTACGTTAACAGTGAAGAAGAAATAGGTAAAGGAGGTAGAGACGGTGAAGAAATCAAATCTATTGAAGGTAATGGTAGCAGGAACTCTCGTAGTAAGTACAGCTTTCACAGCAGTTCCAAGCTTTGCTGAAGAGCTTGAAGAAGAAGTAGTTGCCGAGGAAGAGCTTATCATTGAAGAAGAAGAGCTAGAGGAAGAAGAGGAAGTAATTATCGTACCAACGTTTTCTGATGTTGGCGTTGATGATTTCGCATTTGAAGCAATTGAATATTTAGCAGGACTTGGTTTATTAGAAGGGACAAAAGGGAAATTTAATCCGAAAGCCCAAATCAAGCGTTCAGAAATTGCTAAAATCATTGCATTGGATAAAGGTTACAAAGCACCGCCAAGCTATGCAATTAAAGCTCGTGATATTACAACAAAACATTGGGCATATGATTACATGGCCGCACTTGAGCGTGAAAAAGTATTAGTCGGGTCTGACGGACTAATCCGCCCAAATGATAACATTACAAGAGCAGAACTAGCGGTATTGTTAAACAGAGCTTACAGCTATGCACAACCACCAAGATTTTATTCATTTACGGATGTGCGATACAGCCACTGGGCGTACCACAGCATCAATAAGCTAGCGACAAATGGAATTACTGCCCAAGGCGGAAGTTCATTTAGACCTAATGCAGCTGTAACTAGAGCTGAGTTTGCCTTATTTTTAGCAAGAACCTTGGACGATCGTTTTAAAAATTAACTATGATGGTGGGTGTCTCAAAAGTAGTACTTTTGAGACACCTTTTTTGGTTTAGGGGACTGGTTGGCTATGAGGGCACAACCCGTGGCGGTGGATCAGAGTCAATTAACGGGGGGATGTCTGCTGACTACGGGCGGTGGGGCAGAAAGGCTGAGAGGACACCAGTTCCGTTATTTTTTGAAAAAAGTGCAAATTAGAAAATAAGCGGCCAAGAGATCCGTTATTTCGCGTAATTCACCTTGAAACAGGGGAAAAACAACAAAATAGCGTCCCCTGTGGCCGCGAAAATTGAAAAAGACTAAAAATGAGTCAAATAACGGAACGTATGTCCTCTTGAGGTGGGGAAGAAATGCTGAGAGGACACCAGATCCGTTATTCTTTGAAAAAAGGGCAAATTAGAAAATAAGCGGCCAAGAGATCCGTTATTTAACGTGATTTACCCTAAAAAGGGGGAAAAACAACAAAATAGCGTCCCCTGTGGCCGCAAAAATTGAAAAAGACTAAAAATGAGTCAAATAACGGAACGTATGTCCTCTTGAGGTGGGGTAGAAAGGCTGAGAGGACACCAGATCCGTTATTCTTTGAAAAAAGGGCAAATTAGAAAATAAGCGGCCAAGAGATCCGTTATTTCGCGTAATTCACCTTGAAACAGGGGAAAAACAACAAAATAGCGTCCCCTGTGGCCGCGGAAATTGAAAAGAGCTAAAAATGAGTCAAATAACGGAACGTATGTCCTCATGAGGTAGGGCAGAAATGCTGAGAGGACAACGAGTATGTCCTCTGACACTAGACTAGGATTTGAAATCCTATTTAGTTTCTTGTCCATGCGAAAAAACATTCGCTAGATAGCTGTACACCTTATTTCGAATTGACATTGAGCCTCTGTGGGCATGATGTAAAGCCAGGAAGCCAGGTGTGTGTTCACCCTGGCTTGCCCACCAGGCTATCATGCCCACCCCTCAATGTAAATTCGAAATATGTTTTGTTAACTTTGATTATGTGCTGACGTATGTTAGGACGCCACAAAGAACTAATTTTTCCGAGCGGAATAAAAAGAGACAGATCTCAAAGTCATCATACAATGAACTTTGGAATCCGCCTCTCTACTTTATGCAGCTTCTTCTTTTTTCGTTTTCTCGCGTTTTTTCATGTATGGCATGGATTTTGGTATGGCACCAAATATCCACCATGACCATTTAAAGTACTTCATTGTTAGCCCAACGACGATCCATGAACCTAACAGAGCTGATAAAAATCCGCCAACAACTGAGAGATGATAGACAACTGGATTTCCACCAAACTCGATCATCCGGTAATAGTACAAAATGAATGGATGGAACAGGTATACTCCGAATGACACAACGCCAAGGTGGATCATCATATTAATAATTTTTGGTGACCATTTAGCATAAATCCAATATGAAATTTGTAGAAGGACAATGGCTGTCGTTAATGTATGAACATTCCACAGCAGCGTGTAAATCTTCGTGTCAACAACTGCATTAGCTGTTCGAACAATGTACCATAAGTAGACGTGAGCCAATGCGCTCGCAATCCACAATCCCCAAAGTGGGAACCAAAACAAAGCCTTTTTCGTCAATAAGTTTTCACGTTTAACCTTCAACCAACCGACAACTTCTTTGTAGTAAATCCCGATGTAAGCACCGATAAAGTAATAAGAGAAATACCAAACAGCTAAGCTACCTGTTCTCGTATAGCCTAGGTAGTAGTGATTGTATAGTACAAATCCCCATTGAATAACAATTCCAAGCCAAATCAGGTTACGTGTTACCCAACGACTTTTTTGACAAATATATAAGAAAAGTGGGAACAAGATATAAAATTGAATGCTAATATAAACAAAATATAAATGCGTATAGGCTCTTCCTTCTAAAATTCGTTGCGGAACATCTGTATACAGATAAGACCAGTTTAACCAGCTGTTGTTAACAATTAATAGAATTGAGTACAGCACAGAAAATAGTAGGTATGGAAGAATGATATAAAGCATTCGCCTTGAATAAAACGTTTTAATTAGCTTCTTGTTAATGGGCCTGTCATAGTAGTTATAGAAAAGTACGAAACTACTTAGGAAAATAAATGTCGGTGTACCAAATTTGAAAAAGATGTTTAAGAAATTATATAAAGGCCAGTATGTCGAGCTCTGATCTAAGTTGAGTACTATAAATGACGTAGAATGAACCATGATTACTCCGATAATGGCTAGAGTTCGAACTAAATAAAGCTCATCAATCGCTTCCTTTTTATTTATCATCACAAATCTCCTTATCTAGTTATCTCATCTATATATCATATCGTATTAAAGACAAAAGTCTATGTCAATTTCCAGCAATTTTCCTAAAAATATCTTATAAACTTTTAAAATTCAACTGCAATCCTAGCGAAAATTTGGTAGAGTAATAGTAATGTGTAAGTTTTTAGTATAGGAGTTGATTACTTGAAATTCAGTCATAGAGGTTTAAAAAGATGGGTAATTGTTGGTTTATGTACGATGTTAACGTTTTCTCCATTGTCTACAGGCTTAGCAGAAGCTGCGTCACCATTAGGAGAAAAGAGATCTGAAGCTGGTTTTCTTGTTTCACCTGGAGTTTTGTATAATAACCAAAAATTCAATAATGGAACTTCAAACCAAAATGTGAACGTATTAGAGGTGAATCTGAACGATCCATTTACTAGACTTAACTTAAATGTAACTTCGCCAATCACAAGATTATCAACAACTGGTGTTCAAGCTTTACTTAACAACCGAGTTGATCATCAAGTTGTCGGAGCAGTAAATGCATCGTTTAATGAAACAGGGACGGGTTTTTCATTGCCTGCCAATTTAATTGCAATGAATAATCAAATTCTACACTTCGGCATTTTGTCACCAGATGCTAACGGACCAAATTTTCAAAGAAATGCATTTGGGATTGCTAAGGATGGCAAGCCTTTAATCGACAACTATGAGCCGAACTTGAGAATGATACATAACGGCACTAGCCTACGAATTCATTCCATGAACACGCAAAGGTTTGGCAACGAACTAGTTCTTTTTACACCAACAAACCGAACAAAAACGGTTGGTCAACAGACTAGTCAGTGGTCTACAGAAATCGTGGTCACAAACGCTTCAAAAGATATGAAGCAGCTTTCTTTTGGAGACCGCGTGACAGGTACAGTTTCACAGGTAGTCAAATTAGGAGAACATGTTAATTCAGAGATTCCAGCAAATGGATTTGTTTTATCAGCCAATGGTGGAGTGTTAGCGAGTTCATTAGCAAATGTAAAAGTTGGTGACCAAATTTCAATTGATATCGGTATTGACCAAAAATGGCAGGATGCTAGATATATGATTGGTACAGGACCAATTTTAGTGAGGGATGGTAAGGTAGCGATAAATATGAACGCATCAAGTTCATTTGCTAGAGATGCCCACCCACGTACAGCTGTTGCCTATTCGAAGGACCGTAACAAAGTGTTTCTAGTAACGATTGACGGTCGCCAAAGTGGCTTTAGTAATGGTGTATCGCTGCAACGTTTTGCAGAACACCTCATTACGTTAGGGGCAGATTACGCAATTAATTTAGACGGTGGCGGTTCAACAACAATGGTTGTACGAAATCCTGGTTATGGTTTCCCTACCTTAGTCAATCGTCCATCTGATGGGAATCAAAGAGGTGTTTCTTCAACCCTTCAAGTTGTTGATACAAGGGCACCAAAGAAAGTGACTGAGCAAGCCATTACAGTTGACTTGATGACGCGTGCGGCAGATTGGAAAATTGAGACGGCACGAGCCACGGCAACACATTCAATGAATACTGGCGCTGCACCGGCTCGTAACGGGGAGCCTGCGGTTAGATTAAATTATGACTTAACTGGTCAAAGCGGTACAGCTGCAGCTTACTTAGTCCGTAACCGACCAATTCTTTTTGATGATCGCCCACTACAAGTAGGTGCTTGGGTATTTGGAGACGGCAGAGGTCATTGGTTACGAGGAACCATTCTTGATAGTCAAGGTAAGCAGCATAATATTGATTTTACAACGCAAGCAGGTGTTACTTGGACAGGCTGGCGTTATGTGAGAGCAAATGTACCGAATGACCTTCCTCTACCACTTTCGTTAGAGCGCATGTATGTTGTTCAAACCGCTGATCAACGCAAGAGTAAGGGAACAATCTATATTGATCGAATTGAAGCTATTTACCAAAATAATTACCAAGTCGATCGTTTTACTGATATGAAAACGGGTCACTGGGCACTAAGTGCGGTAAGTATGTTGAACGAGCGAAATGTCATTACGGGAATGTTTGATGGTTCATTTGGACCTAACCTTTCAATTACTCGTGAGCAGGCGGCTATTATGCTCGTTCGTGAGTTAGGTATTAAGCTAGATAACCGACCAGATCCAGGCTTTGCGGATGTGACGAGATCGACACCTAATTACAATGTCATTGCCGCTGTCGCGCATGAAGGTCTTTTTACTGGTAAAACAGGTAATCGCTTTGAGCCACGTGAGACATTAACGCGTGCGGAAATGGCCGTTATTTTACAAAGAGCATACAAGTTAAAAGGTGTAAGCGATGTGACGTTTAAGGATGTAGCTAACAAGCATTGGGCACATAGTGCCATCCAATCTCTTGCTGCAAATGACGTAACAAAAGGCTTCCCAGACGGTACATTCAAGCCGAGCAATGATACAACACGAGCGGAGTTCTCAGTGTTTTTATCAAGATTAATAAAATAGAAGGAAAATAGTTTGGGCTAGCGCTCAAACTATTTCCATTAGTTTCAGCTAGTTTTTTAGCTGCTAGATAACTAAGATTAAAGAATAGACAGATAGAGATTTTACTAGGGAAAGGGAGAGTACAAACTGTGAGGAAACCGTTTATCATATTATTAACGCTACTGATGCTGTTCGCGTTAATACCAGCTCCTATAGTTGCCGCAGATGATTTAAGAGGCCATAATTTAGAAACAGAAATGAGAGCAGTAGTTGAACTTGGAATTATGAAGGGCTATCGCGAAGGTGTGTTTGCTCCTAATGATCCAATTACTAGAGGACAGTTTGCTACATTTGTAGCGAGAGCTCTAAACCTACCTAGTCCACCACAAACACAAGAGAACTTTGATGATGTAACTAGAGGTGTAGGACTTGCTGACGGGATCTACCGCGCAGCAGCCGCAGGTATCGTTAGTGGTTACCCTGGTAATGTATTCAGACCGGATCAGAGAATTACCCGCGAACAAATGGCAGTAATGATCGATCGCGCACTAGCATATAAGACTGTAAAGCGTACAGCAGTACATTTATCGTTCACGGATGTTGAGCAGATTGCTCCTTCATTTAGAGAAGCTGTGTCTCACAATGTGTTCTTTGGGATTATTCGAGGTAATCCGGTTGGAAACGGACAATTTCGTTTTGCTCCAAAAGAAGACGCAACAAGAGCACATGCTGCAGCCTTCATCTACCGAATGTTATATGTAATTAACAGCGGTGGCGACCAAGTCCTAAATTACCAAATTGCAACAATTAGCAATGGGCAGCTTTCAGTTGCGCCAATCCAATATATGAGCTATGCAGATGCATTAGCAAACTTAACTGCACCTAATTCACAAGTAATCGTTCTTGGTCAACAAGTTGTAAAAATGAACGACGGAATTGTCGTAGCAGCGCCACCTCCAGGTATGGCAACGGTGCAAATTTATGAAGAGACATTGAGAACTAGTATAACTTATGTTGTCCCAGGTTCAGAGCTTCGATACTTGGAATCTGATGATAAAAAGGTCAAAGTACAAATTGCCGATTCTAATTCTATTGGCTATGTGAAACCTAATGAGGTTTTATTAATCCCAACCCCATTAATTAAGCAACAATCGTATTATGAAGTGGTTAGTGGTGAAATACGCCATGTCATCTATGATCACCATACGAAACGAACAGCGGCTTATATTTTTGGACCAGCACCTAAACAAATGAGTAACGGTGAAACTTACCGTAGCTGGAACGGAATTGACTTTGTTGGAATTAACAACAGCAAAACAGTATCGTATACTCAATACTTTAATTATTTGCCTTTACAAACAGTATCAAATTACACAGCGGAAGAGCTAAATGCCTATGTGGCTCATTTCCGTCCTGATAGCCCGCTAAAAGATCTAGGACACGTGTTTATTGAAGCGCAGCAGTTATATGGCGTCAATGCACTCTACCTATTTTCAAAAGCAGTTCATGAAAGTGACTGGGCAACAAGTAAAATTGCTAGAGAGAAAAATAACCTTTTTGGCTTAAATGCAACGGACAGTGACCCAGAAGGAAACGCAGATACTTTCGTTTCCATGGAAGCTTGTATTATGCACGCAGCTAGATTTTTATCAACGACTTACTTCTCATTTGGAAACTGGCGCTATAATGGTGCTGTACTAGGAAATAAGAGCAAGGGCCTAAACGTCCGATATGCATCAGATCCTTATTGGGGACAAAAAATCGCCGGTCATATGAACCGCGTTGATAAATTCCACAACCGCAAGGACTACAACAAATATGTAATTGGAATTGTAACATCTGATAATGTAAATGTTCGTAACCAGCCGACAGTGAGTTCGACTGTTCAGTTCACACACCCTCGCGCAGGGCGATATGTGGCAATCTTAGAAGAAACAACTCAGCCAGATGGCTTATGGTATAAGATTATTTCTGACCACGCAACGGCTAAGGAAGGCTTTATTAATGGCAATTTTGTTCAAAAGCTGAGATTTGAATAAGTTTGAAAAAACCACCTTTGAGGTGGTTTTTTTGCGTTTTGCGTTGGTGAAGGCTGGGTGAGGTAGGGGAATAGTGGGAGGGGGACAGTAGATAGCGAGGTTTGGCTCATAAAAGACTAATTTTGGAGTGTGAAGTGGGAGATGGCAGAGTATGGGGGAGGAGCTGGTGCCTAGGGGAAAAGCTGATTTACTAATAAACTGAGCCGGGCAGAGTAGTGTAGTTAGCTGGTGGTCTAGTGTAGGAGGCCAATTCGATAATAAATTAGTGATTATCGATAATAAACTAGCGGTTTTCGATAATAAACCATATAAATTCGATAATAAAACGCCTGAATCCGATAATAAGCGCTTTACAAGCACACCGAATATTAGTCAAACCCACGTTTGGCTTATAAAGTGTTTAGTTTGGACTATAAATCGGGTGATTTGGACTATAAATAGTGAAGTTTGGCTCATAAACAACCAAATTTGGACTATAAAGTTGGAGAAGCGAGTAATAAGCGTCGGTCAAAGTAGCGAAATTAGCTGGTGGCATAATGAAAAAAGCCGATTCGGTAATAAACCAGTGAATTTCGATAATAAACTAGTGGTTTTCGATAATAAACCATATAGATTCGATAATAAAATGGCTGAATCCGATAATAAGCGATTTACAAGCACACCGAATATTAGTCAAACCCACGTTTCGCTCATAAAGTGTATAGTTTGGACTATAAATCGGGTGATTTGGACTATAAATAGTGGAGTTTGGCTCATAAACAACCAAATTTGGACTATAAAGTTGGAGAAGTGAGTAATAAGCGTCGGTCAGAGTAGCGAAATTAGCTGGTGGCCTAATGAAAAAAGCCGATTCGATAATAAACCAGTGAATTTCGATAATAAACTAGCGGTTTTCGATAATAAACCATATAAATTCGATAATAAAATGCCTGTATCAGATAATAAGCGGTTTACAAGCACACCGAATAGTAGTCAAACACACGTTTCGCTCATAAAGTGTTTATTTTGGACTATAAATCGGGGGAATTGGACTATAAATAGTGATGTTTGGCTCATAAACAACCAAATTTGGACTGTAAACTGGCAGAAGGCAGCATATACCGTTCGCTAGCAAAGGATGATTTGCTATTATTATAAGGAAAACGGCCACTTTCACCCCTAAAAAACCTTTCCTGGCCCGATAAAACCGCAAAAACCACGATTAAACCACTAAATTTAAACAATGCGCACCACAACTATGCACACCTTACGTAAATTCCACCTCGATAACACAACAACAACCTGCCCTAGTCCAATGACCTCCACAAATATACCGACTAATCCCCAAAAACATCAAACTTTCCACCAGTGCTACCCTCAAAATCCGGCAATAACAAATCCGCCCCATCCCTTACCCAAACCGCCATCCACCCACACCCAACACTCACAACAAAAAAGCCCATATCAGGAGCGCTAACTTAACTCCGTGACATGGGCCTAACCTTACATTATTGTAATCGCACTGAGCGATTAATGATTGTCATTTTTTGATCATCTAAGCTTCTTAGAAGCCAGAAGCCTACACCTTTAAGGTTATGACGCTTGGCTAATCCAATAACGCCTAGGAGAGACTCATTCGTCTCGTAAACTGTATTGACACCTAGAACTAATTTTTCCTTAGGTACTTCTTTCAATGTTAACTGAATTCCTTCGTCAACCATTCTTAATGGCTCAGGACGTGCGTGTGAGCCACGAGGATTGTAATCGTAGGCCATTAGGAAAATGAAATCAGAGACACGAGCAATTTTTCCGTATTCATAGCCACTAAACGCATTGTTCGGTGGGACTAAAGCGACACTAAGCTTTAACCCGTTCTTTTTTGTTTCAGCTGATAATTTTTCAATAAAAGTAGTAAATGCACGCTTTGTGGCGTCGTGATCAGCTCGGTTTCGAATGCCTTCGAAATCGATTAAAATTCCATCAAGATTTCTCTCTACGGCAAGACGTACCATTTCGTTGATGGCTTTCTGTGATTTTGCTGCATCATGAACTAACGTGTTAATAATGTTGTATTCAAGAGCTGCTACCATTAAAAACGCGTCTCCGCCAATGCTCTGACCTGAATAGATTATATCGGCAGTAGATGCTAATGAGTGGTCCTCTGGCCAAAAATAATCTAGTAGATTGCCATTTCGATCACGTCGCGCTGTTGTAAAACTGCCATCTATGTCGATGGAAGACCAGCCATAGGCCATCCCATTAAACTTTGGTACATATTGACGTTTTTCGAATGAGCCCAAAGCATAGAACGCCATTGTATACATATCTCTTTGCCCTGATGTAATGTTAATGACACGAGTTTGTTGATTCCAAGCAACTGTTGAATCAAATGTCTCCATGAAAAAACGTAATGGGATTAACGTACGGCCGTTATCAGTAAAAGGAGCAGCATCTAGGGTAACGTTTTTTCCGTTTACCACGGCTGTGCGCGAATTCATGACTAATTTTACATCCGTACCATTACCAGTGGCATAGATTGTTTGATTTGGTCCGTCCCAACGGACATTAATTCCAATAGATTCCGACAGTTTGCGGAATGGGACCAAGGTTCGATTGGCAACCATTCTAGGATGTACGTCAAAATCTAACTCATAATTGTCTAAGTATACTTTGATGGGTTGTGTTGAAGCAGAGGCATTCTCAGTAGGAACAATGAAAACTCCTAGTAGGACAACGATGACTAATAATTTTTTTAGCAAAACAGACTCACCTCTATCTTTTTATTTCGATCTACTAACTACTACTATATCAAACAATGAAACTCGTATAAACCCCAAAATTTAGGAGGCTTAAATTTGTCTAAAAAATAGTTCGAAAGTTACTGTTACTTTTTGTAGGAATTTCCACAAAAGTTTGCAGATTTGTGTTATATTTTTCATAAATAGCTAGAATTAGGACGAAATGTCTAATTTTTTGCTATGAAAATATGATGAGGAGGTGTTGGGTTGCGTCAGTCTATCCGATATAGTATTGGGTTTGTCTTGTTTCTTTTATTGTTCGCTACGGTCCCAGCTATAACGGCATTTGCCACGAGCTCAGAAGGTGTTGTAACAGTTGACCAATTAAATGTACGTTCAAGTAACACGACTAGTTCGAGCATCGTCACGATTCTGAAAAAGGGTGATAAAGTAACAATTAAAGGGAGCAAGGGTGATTGGTACCATGTCACAGTTCAATCAAAAGAAGGTTATGTTTTTAAGAAATACATAGAAGTTATTCCCCCGAAAGCTACACCTTCAAAACAAATTCAAACAACTGTTAACGTAAATGGTAAGATGCTTGAATTAGAGTTTGACCCACCAACAGTAAAGGTACCAGGTGGGGAGCGCATTCTTGTTCCATTTCGAGCGATAAGTGAAGCCCTTGGTATCAATGTTACTTGGAATCAAGCGACAAGGCAGGTTACCGCGATAGATAAAGATACAAACAAACATGTCGTTTTCACCATTGATGATGTGAACGCCATCGTAAACAATGAAGCTGTAGTCCTTGATGCAGCGCCTGCACTTCAGAAAAATCGCACACTGCTACCATTACGATTTTTCTCAGAAACATTTGGTGCGAAAGTTACTTGGGATCAAGCAACTCGAACAGCCAATATTGACCGTGTAATTAAAGTAGAAGAAGTTGTTGAAGATGTAAAATCGATCTCACAGCCTCTTAATCTAGAAGGCTTTCAAGCGAAAGTTACTTCTAGTACTTTGAACGTTCGCTTAGGACCAAGTGCTTCTGATCCAGTAGTAACCCAGTTAGTAAAGGACCAAACTGTTTTTGTAACAGGTGCTACTAAAGAGTGGTTGAAGATTTATGTTGATGGCATGGAAGGATTTATCAACTCCGCACATGTTGAGCTGTATGATGTTCTGTTGCAAAGAGTCAAGGCGCTAGCAAGTCCGACTTTTGAAACGAAAGAGGAGCAGCATACACTCGCTTGGTCAAAGCTAAGTAGAACGACTGTACAAGCTATTACAACAGCTAACGTCGTACAACTAACAACCGATGCTAATTTAATTGAAGAAATTCATTTGGTGAATGAAGCAATTGAAATGATTACGTATGAGTCAAACCCAGCTGGAACAATCATAACAATTACAGTTAGAGATGGATACTCAGTCGTTCCATTGGATACAACGACCGCATTCTCACTAACATTTTTCAAAAAATCTAGCACGAAGAAGTTAATCGTCATTGATGCTGGTCATGGTGGGAAAGACCCTGGTGCAGTCGGGAATGGCTTAGAAGAGAAAGAAGTTATTCTTGATGTTAGTCTTCGCGCGCAGAAGCTATTGGAGAATGCGGGTTACCAAGTTCTGTTGACTCGTAGTGACGATACGTTTGTTGAACTTGCAGAGCGTTCGGCCTTTGCCAACCGTCATAAAGCAGATGCGTTTATCAGTGTACATGCTAATTCGGCTACCAATACACAAGCGAACGGAACTGAAACATATTGGAATACCACGCATAGTGGGCCTGAGAGTAAAAAGCTTGCAGAAGAAATTCAAAAAAGTCTTATTCAAAAATTAGGTACATTTGATCGTGGCGTAAAACAAGGGAATTTTAGTGTCATTCGATCGGCGACGATGCCAAGTGTTCTAGTAGAATTAGCCTTCATTAGTAATAAAAAAGATGCTGAGATGATGGCAAAAGATGATTTCCGTCAAAAGTCTGCAGAAGCAATCGTTGAAGGTGTTTTGAAATTCTTCAAATAATATCAAAAACAAAAGGTTGCCCATTGAGGCAACCTTTTGTTCATTCTTTAATTATTCGGCGGGTACGCCTTCCAACGACTAAAGTCAGGTGCTGCTTTTGTTACTTGAGCTTTCGGGAAGATAAATGTCCAAGGCTTTGTTGTATTCCCTTTAATCTTGAGATTATCTAATTTAAAGCCACCTGAAGCGACAATGTCTCCTGCAGCATCTTCAATGACTAACGGCATTTCTTCTAGCTGAACTTCTTTTTTGCTACCGTTACGGATAAGCAATGTAGCATGAAGGTCGCCTTCAGGTGCTACTTTTGCTTGTAAACCAATGAAGTTTACTTCGCCATCTTTTGGTGCGCCTAAGTCTTCAACGATTTTCTTTAATTGCTTTTTGTTTGCGCTTGATAGTGCTTTTTCCCACGTCGGCTCTAAATCAAGAGTGTGTTTCTCAGGTACGGCCGTTTCAAGTAGAAATGCAAGTTTCCAACCCTCAGCTGGAATGTTTGTTGATAATAAATCCTTTTTCGTAAAATAGAAGTTCCACGGTCTGCTACTGCGTGCTGGAATTTCACCTAATTCTGCAAGATGAAACACTTTACGTCCAAGAACTTTATCACTTTCATTCAATAATACGAGTGTAGTATCACCTAGCGCTACAGCTTTGTCTAAACTGTTTCGAACGAATGCGGTCACTCGGTAGTCATCACCGTCTTGAATAATGTTAATCCCTGACAAAGATAATTGGTTTGGTTTTAAGGGTGGGCATTCGTTATTTAAGAACTGGAAAGAATAGATGTCTTCTTTCGTTAGGTTCCAAGTTGGGTGCAATGAAAGTTCTGTTTCAACTTCTGTTTCATCAGATGTTTCAGTAACTTCTTCTGACAAAATGTCTTCTGAAGATACAGCACTTTCTACACCTTCTAATTTAGGTTTTTCACCATCATTTTTTTTGAAAAAAGGTAACATGTTTTAGTTTTCCTCCGTTTCTTCGGTTAAGGAAGTTTTTAAGGACACGCCTAATTGAATGACAACCTCTTTTTCAAGCGCCGAGTACATCATTTGGAAAAGCTGGAAGCCTTCACGTTGATAGATACGCATTGGATCTTCTTGACTATAGCCACGAAGACCAATTCCTTCTTTTAACCGTGTCATCTCTTCGATGTGCGATAACCACCGCATATCGATGTTCAATAATAAAATTTGGCTAGCTCTTGTTTGAACGTCACTGTTTTCTGTGAAAGTTTCAATGTAAGAAACCATACCAGCTGCTTTTTCATCGACAAAAGCTTCAAGATCGCTATGCTCTAAGAATTCATTGTCAGCCAAGTTAATCTCTTCATGGATTAGTAGATGATTTAATCGTTCAGCTAACTCTGGTAAATTCCATTCTTCAGGTAACAGTCCTTCTGGGCAGTAATGCTCGATATAAGAGCGAGAAGCTGATTTTACCATCGGAGTGATTAACTTTAGAGCGTCTCCGCCTTCTAAGGCTTTGTTTCTTAATTCGTAGATCACGTTACGTTGCTCATTGACAATATCATCAAGCTTTAGCGTGTATTCACGAGCCGCATAATTGCTATCTTCGCACATTTTTTGGATTTTTTCCACAAATTCATGTGCTTCTTTATTAGCAATAAGGCCAGTTTCATCAGCCGTTAACGTTTCTTGCCACTTCTCAACATCTTCTTTGGCAAAACGTAGCATCATTTCATCAGCAATCGAGATGAAAAATTGTGTTGCACCAGGGTCACCTTGACGACCTGAACGACCTTTTAACTGATTATCAATACGTCTAGACTCATGCTTTTCAGTACCTAAAACGAATAGTCCGCCAAGCTCAGCAACGCCTTCGCCTAACATGATGTCCGTTCCGCGTCCAGCCATATTCGTAGCAATCGTAATTCGACCTTTTTGACCTGCTGTAGAGATCAGGCGTACTTCGTTCTCAACACTTTTTGCATTTAAAATTTCGTAATCTAATTGCTTAGCATCTAAATACTTAGCAACCGTTTCTGATTGAATAATTGAAGTCGTACCTACTAAAATCGGTTGACCAGTTTTATGACGACGTTCAACTTCATTGGCCATTGCCAGATATTTTTGATCAATCGTTTTATAAATTTGATCTGGAAGATCGACACGTTGTTTTGGATTGTTTGTTGGAATTTGCACAACATGCATTCCGTAAAGCATTTGGAATTCTGTTTCTTCTGTTTTCGCAGTTCCCGTCATTCCTGAAAGCGTTGGGTACATACGGAAATAGTTTTGGATCGTTACCAATGCTTGTGTTTTATTTTCTTCGGTAATTTCGATTCCTTCTTTTGCTTCAATTGCTTGGTGAAGACCGTCACTTAATGTTCGTCCTTCCATAATTCGGCCGGTAAACATATCGACAAGCATGATTTTTCCGTCTTTTACGATATAGTCGACATCGCGTTGGAACATCACGCGTGCTCGAAGTGCTTGAAGAACAAAGTGATAGAGTGTTTGGTGCTCTAGCTCATATAAGTTGTCTACACCAAAGGCTCTTTCTACTTTCGTAATACCTTCATCTGTAAGGTTTGTCGATTTACTAACTCGATCGTACAAGTAATCCTTGTCCTCTTTAAAGCTCTTCGCCATACGGGCGCAGATATGATAAAGGTTTGGATTTACATTTGTTTTACCAGCGATAATTAATGGAGTTTTGGCTTCATCAATTAGTACGCTATCAATTTCATCGATAATCGCAAAATGATACGGACGTTGACGCATCCGTTGCTGCGGTGAATACACCATATTATCTCGTAGGTAATCAAAGCCAAATTCACTACCAATTCCATATGTAATGTCGGCTTCATAGGCTTTTTGCTTATCTGCTGGAGATAAGTTAGGTATATTTAAACCAACCGTTAATCCAAGGAACTCATGGACTTGACCGATCAGCTGACTATCACGTTTAGCTAGATAATCGTTTACGGTAATGACGTGAACACCTTTGCCTTCAAGACCACGTAAATAACTCGGCAGTGAGGCAACAAGAGTTTTTCCTTCTCCAGTAGCCATTTCCGGAATGTTTCCTTCATTTAATACAAGGCCACCCATCAACTGAACATCAAAATGTCGTAATCCTAAAACACGTTTCGATGCTTCGCGGACAACGGCAAAAGCTTCAACTTTTATATCATCTATTGTTTTTCCATTGGCTAATTGCTCTTTAAAAAACACTGTTTTTGCTTTTAATTGTTCATCAGAAAGCTCAGCAATCGTTGGCTCTAATGCGTTAATTTCAGCAACGATTTTTTGAAGCTTTTTCACTTTTCGTTGTTGTTCATCACCAATAATCTTTTTAACAAATGTGAACATACTTTTTCTCTCCTTAAAATAACTCATCTTGTAGTAGTATATCATGAAAGAAATTTGAATTGTTATTATTGGAAGTCGAAAATTGCAGAATCGGGCAAACTAATTTATGGAAATAGGAGTTCCAGCAATATAGAAAGACAAAACATGTTGAAAATCCACATAAGGTGGACTAGTTTAGCAACTTTGTAAAGAAATACAAAGCATAATTCCCATATCCATTTATTTCTGATATGATTTGTAAGAACGCAAGGAAGAAAAATGTTAGATGGTGATTATAAATGTCGAAGAAATTCGTATCAATTTTAGGTGTAAAATTCATTCATACAGATTTAGATGGAATGGTTGCTATTTTAGCAGACCATGTACAGAAAAACGAGCAGGCGTTTGTCGTAACTGCCAACCCAGAAATCGTTCTTCATGCAGAACAGGATCCTGAATATAAAAATTGCATAGATCAAGCTGATTATGTCACAGCAGACGGAATTGGCGTCGTGAAAGCTGCAGGTTTGCTTGGCACGCCGCTACCAGGTCGAGTCACGGGCTTTGATATGTTCATGAAGCTTCTTCAGTTAGCAGATGAAAAGTCGCTTTCTATCTATTTATTAGGTGCCCAAGAAGATGTCCTAAAAAAAGCTTCTAAAAATATCGGAAAACAATTTCCGAACGTAAAAATTGTCGGCTCGCATCACGGCTTTTTTGATTGGGACGATGATCAAATTCCCAATGAAATCAAAGCGACGAAACCTGACTTTGTGTTTGTAGCTTTAGGCTTACCACGACAGGAAAAGTGGATTGCTCAAAACATCAACAAGTTTGACAAAGGTGTGTTTATGGGCATCGGAGGGAGCTTTGATGTTCTTGCAGGAACTGTTCAACGCGCGCCAGAAATCTGGCAAAAGTTAAACGTCGAATGGTTGTACCGATTAGTTAAACAGCCTTCACGTTGGCGCCGAATGTTAGCTTTACCTAAGTTTGCCCTAAAAGTCGTTGGACAAAAGGTTAAACGCTCATGAGCAAGACATTTGTAAAAGGAGCCATTATCTTAACGATCGCTACGTTTTTGTCAAAGCTACTTGGAAGTGTGTTTCGAATTCCGTTACAAAACATTGCTGGAAACGAAGTGCTTGGTATTTTTACACTCGTCTATCCAGTCTATATGGCAGTGCTGATCATTTCAGTGGCGGGTATTCCAATAGCGATCTCCAAGCTGATTTCTGAAGCACGGGTAAAAAATAATGACGAGGACATTCGCAATATTTTTGTTACTTCTGGAATTATTACTTTTTTACTGGGAAGTTTAAGCTTCCTTTTAATGTTTTCGTTTTCCGAACAAATTGCCGTCGTGTTGGGCGGGCCTTATGCTACATATTCAGTGATGATTGTGTCCATTACCCTTATTTTTGCCCCATATATGGCAGTGTATCGCGGATTTTTCCAAGGCTATGGTGATATGAAACCAACGGCTTACTCACAAGTGTTAGAACAATTTGTTCGTGTCGCTTTGATCCTCGTGATCGCCTATATTCTAGTTGCGAGAGGCGCTGCAAGTGATGTTGTCGCTGGTGGGGTCATGGTTGGTTCCTCGATTGGGGTGTTAGCATCACTCGTATTTTTACGTTGGACGTTTAATCGCTCTGGGCTGAAACCAGTTTCAGAAAAGAAATACACGATGACTGTATTTAAAGCTTGGTCAAAAAAGATCCTGTTGCTATCGATTCCAATTTGCATTGGCGCCTTAACGATGGCGTTATTAAACTTAGTAGACTCGGTAACCATTCCTGTGCAGCTACGCAATGCCGGCTTCGTCAATCTCGAGGTCGCGGATCAGTACGGGATTTACAGCCGTGGCTTAACACTGGTACAAATCGTTGTTGTGTTTGCAAGTGCGTTAATTTTACCGTTAATTCCTTACATTACAGAAGCTATAGCGAAAAATGATCTTGCCAGAACAAGAACAGTCGTCCAAAAAGCACTGTCATTTACGCATTTAACTTCATGGCCAGCGGCTATTGGACTTCTAGCGTTGACGTTACCGATCAACTTGGCATTATTTAAAGATTTGGAAGGCAGTTTAGTTATTGCGATTATCTCCTTAAGTGCCTTATTTACATCGCTAGCGGTGTTAACAACTGGTATTTTACAAGGAATGAATCGAGCCAACGAAGCAGCGATTATTGTGATTGTTAGTGCTGCTATAAAAATTGTTTTGAACATCGTATTAGTTGGAGCTTACGGATTACTTGGAGCTGCGATCTCAACGTTAATTACGTATCTTGTTTTAACGGGATTAAACTATTGGATGATACATAGAACCGTTCCGTTTACGATGATCAATCGAGCCACGGTAGTTTTTGCTATCTCAAGTATTTTCATGGGCTTAGCGGTTGCGTTCCCGTTATCGTTTTTTGCAATCGAAGAATGGACAAGGGGTACTGCACTGCTTTACACAGTAGTTAGTATTTCAATTGGTGCTGTCATTTACGGAGGTTTAGTCTTGGTGCTTAAGGGACTCACGAGAGATGAATTGGCATCGTTCCCGCTGGTTGGAAACTTTTTAGCAAAACGCTTATATAAAACTATGAAAGGGTGACATCTAATGTTAAAGAAAATACTTTGGGTCATTGTAGTTGTTGCTCTTATTGCTACGACACCACTTTTATTCGAACGATCAAAGGTTGAAAAAGCCAATGATACGTATGAAATTGTAATACCTTATGGACAAATTGAAGAGATGGGTCAGTGGTTAGATATTGAGGACGTGCTGGCTCAGCTGAAGGATGCCGGCTTATCAACGGTTTCTATTGAGCCTATGAACTTAACGGAGTTAGAAAGAAGAGAGTATATTCTCAGTGTTCAAAGAAGTTTCATTGTTGGGAATTATCCGGAATATATCGAAAGCATTCCTACAGCAGGAGGCCTTTACTATCGGGTTGTTCGTGACCATCCGTTTTTAGAACGAATTGTTCCAGTTTTTGACATGGAGTATAAACTAATGGCTGAGGAATTAAACATTCCTTTTCGCCCTGTCGAGTTTTTCACTTTGGGTGACCACGAGTTTATGTTTATTCCTGCTAGATCAAATTTAAGATTAGATCCAAGAAGCATACATGTTGAACGTTTAATGAAAGATAAAAGTCTTGGCTATGATTTTGAACAATTCGACTTGTTAACAAAATACGGTTTTTCAGTAATTCCAAGAATTCCAAATGACTTTAATTTTGTTGGTTCGATACAAAATCACTTTATCTATCAAGAATTTGTTGAACTAAGTAATTATGGAAATCAAGTCTTGTTTTTAGGTGGCGAGGTAACAGGTTTTCCTTACATCGTCTATATAGAAGAAATGGCCCAATTTTTAAAGGAATATGGTTTTAACGTGATTACAATCGAAGGTTCTGACCAAAAAGGTATGGGACACTTGCTAAACATGGAAAATCTAAATGAAAATGTCGTGCGATTAATTAGTATTACGGTACGATCAAAAGGCAATGAAAATGATATTCTGTACGTTAATCAATCGATTCGCGCCCTTCAGGAGCGTAACCACCGAATTTTGTTTTTTAATCCGTTAAATAAACGAGTGAATCCACAACAAACCTATAACACGGCGGCAGAAGCAAAAATCGGGTTAGAGGGCACAGCGCATTATATTGACTCTGTTCGAACAAGCCATCGAAATTGGATGACGCAAGGGAAAGCTCAACCTTTTGAACAGTTAACACAGCCTAGCTGGGCGAAGCCAGTGGTTTATCTCGCTGGATTGTTATTTGTATTATTATTCTCGATGAAATTCTTTAGGAATAAAGTTCTCATTGCAGCTGCAACAGGAGGCTTTGGTTTGGTCTTAGCTGCTCAAGTAGTGACAGGACATCATTTATTAATGAAGGCAATCGTTTTATTTGTAGCTTTAGTCGGACCGATTTTTGCAGTATTATCAGTAAATAAAGTCGATGGTTGGGGTAAGCTACTACTACAATTTTTAAAATCGGCAGCTATTGCGCTTGTAAGTGCATGGTTCGTGGTATCTGTTTTATACGGAACAGATTATCTCGTGTATATTGAAGGCTTTACTGGAGTGAAAGTCTTATCTGCTATTCCTGCAATTGTAGTTGCTTTTGTAATGGTCGGAAGAATGACGACCCTGTCAGAATTAATGTCAAATAGTAAGAAAGTTCTTGGGAAACTTAGCGGCTTCCTCAGAGGTTCCGTTAACTACTGGCACATAGCATTATTGGCCGTAGTCGGCGCACTATTATACTTTTATATTGGTAGAACTGGAAATCAAGGAATGGTTATTCCAGGAGAACTATTTGTACGTCAATGGCTCGAAGAAGTATTAACGGCTAGACCACGTACAACTGAGTTTCTCATCGGCTTCCCATTGTTTGTTTTAGGTTTATATTTAACGATGATGAAAAATAAATGGGCACCACTTGTCTTAATTCCTGGAGCACTAGGCTTTTCGTCTATGGTAGGTACGTTTACTCACTTGCATACGCCAATAGCTGTTTCGTTACTACGAACATTCAATAGCTTAATTTTAGGATTTGTCATTGGGGTAATTTTGATTTTTGTATATAGATTTATGATGAAAAAAATTGTTCCGATGGTAAAGGAAAGGATCTCTTTATGAAAGTAGTTTTATCTGGTTACTATGGTTTTCACAATGTTGGTGATGAAGCGATACTTTTTTCGATTATCGAAGCTCTTAAAAAAGCAAATCCACATGTGGAAATCACAGTTTTATCAAATGATCCTGACTATACGATCAAAACCTATGGTGTGAATGCAGTTAACCGCTGGAAGCTGAAAGAGGTAAGTGCCACGATTAAGCAAGCGGACGGAGTTATCAGTGGTGGCGGAAGTTTACTCCAAGACAAAACAGGGAATCGTAGCGTCATTTATTACTCAGGAATTATGCTCTTAGCGAAGCTTCATCGGAAACCATTCGTCGTCTATGCTCAAGGCATTGGACCGATTGAAAAACCGTTTAACCAAAAAATTACGAAATTTACTTTGTCAAAAGCAGCGCTCATTACTGTGCGTGATGAAGCCTCAAAGAAATTTCTACAACAAATTGGTGTGAAGAAAGAGATAATTGAAGTGCCTGATCCCGTATTAGGAATTGAAGCTCAAGATGGCTATGCGAATGATTGGTTAACGAAATCAGGCCTTACTGAACAAACATATATTTCTGTCTCGGTGCGTGATTGGCCTTCAGAAGTGAATTACTTAGAAAAGATTGCGAAAGTCCTAGATGAGCTACCGCATCACATTGTCTTTGTGCCGATGCACGGGGAACATGATGAAAAAACGTCGTTGAAAGTGTCGGAAATGATGCAGAAAAGAAAAAGCGATATCGCCCCATACGACTTTTCAATTGCCGATAAAATTGCTGTTATTGGGCAATCAGAGCTATTGGTGGGAATGAGACTACATGCACTAATCTTTGCAGCCGTCATGGATACGCCTTTTACAGCGGTTTCGTATGATCCGAAGATTGATGCATTTGCGAACCTAGCGAAGCAACCAGTTGCTGTTCATGTAAATGATGGAGGCTGGACTGAAGAGACATTACTAGAGGTAATTAGAGAGCAATTAGCTAACTTACCCAAGTATCAAAAAAATGTAAAAAGTTACGCTGATCAAGCCAAATTAGCAGCACAGAACACGGCTGTTTTAGCTTTGAAAGCATTTGAAAAATAGGAAAAAAGACCACGGTACCATGTACCGTGGTCTTAGTTTGTTAATAATTGCGCGAAAAGTTTTAATATTTTTTCTATACCACATCTGGATGATTGTATGATATAATCCGAAAAGGTGCTAGATTAGGAGATTACATAGTTTTTCCAATTAATATGTTTTCTCCAGTTGAAAATTTATGTGAACTAATAATTTTTGAAATAACGAAATTGATTTTTGGAAAAGGTATATATAAGGGGTGTCCATATGATTTTACTGACCTTTCTGCTTTGTTTTTTGACAGCTGTTGCTGTAACACCACTGGTAAAAAACTTTGCGATTAAAATTGGCGCAACAGACAAACCGAATCACCGTAAAGTTCATCAAAAACTAATGCCGCGCTTAGGTGGCTTAGCCATATACATTGCGTTTTTAGCAGGCTTTATCTTCTTGCAACCAGATAGCCAATACTTAATGCCAATTCTTCTCGGAAGTTTTGTCATTATTGTAACCGGCTTTTTAGACGATATGCTTGAGCTATCCGCTAAGTGGAAGCTCGCTGGTCAGCTTTTAGCAGCTGGTATCGTTGTTGCAGGTGGCGTACAAGTTAACTTCATTAACTTACCATTTGATGGCCGTCTTGACTTAGGGTGGTTTGCGATCCCGTTAACAATCCTATGGATCGTCGGAATTACAAACGCAATTAACTTAATTGATGGCTTAGATGGTTTGGCAGCGGGTGTATCGTCAATTGTATTAGCCACTCTTGCTGCAATTGCCTTTATGATGGGCAACATGTTCGTTGTCGCGTTAGCGCTTATCCTAATGGGAAGCACGTTAGGATTTTTAATTTACAACTTCAATCCAGCGAAGATTTTTATGGGAGATACAGGTGCCCTGTTCCTCGGGTTCATGATATCAGTCATATCTTTACTTGGCTTTAAAAATGTAACACTATTCTCGTTATTGGTTCCTGTGATCATCTTAGGTGTACCAATTTCAGATACGTTATTTGCGATTATTCGCCGTATTGTAAATAAGAAGCCTTTATCTGCACCAGATAAATCGCACTTGCACCACTGCTTATTACGTTTAGGCTACAGCCACCGTAAAACAGTATTAATTATCTACGCGATGAGTTCACTATTTGGATTAGCTGCCATTCTTTTAACGCAAGCAACATTATGGGGAGCATTTATCATCATCACGCTACTCATCATAGGAATTGAGCTTATCGTTGAGATTGTCGGGCTCGTCAGCAACAACTACAAACCGATGCTTAACTTCTTGATGCGTATCGGCGCAGTAAAAAAAGTATAAATGTAAAAACCATTCTCCGGGAAATACGGAGGATGGTTTTTTTGTTGTTGGTTTGTTTTAGGGGGATATAGGGGGCATGAGAGAACGTTTTGGGTTATATAAATGGTAGGAGGGTGTAAATCGATGTAAAGTAATTGTCTTACTTAAAGAGATCTTGAGCAGAAGTGGATGGGTGGTTGAAGATTTTTTTGTGAGGGTAGTGAGTTTTGGGCAAATAGGGGAATGGTATGGGATTTTCGGTGGGGAAACATGAATATGTTGGATGAAAATTCGTGAGGAATGGCTCAAATTGGTTGGTGGCTGTTCGAAAAGTGCTCGTTTTTTGTTTGGACGGTTATATTTTGTACGAACCAAGGTCTTTGCTATAGGTGAATTATATATTTATAGTCCAAACTGAATGGTTTATAGTCGGAAATTGATCATTTATAATCCGAACTCTGCAGTTTATAGTCCAAACTGAACAATTTATGAGCGAAACCCATTTTATTACCAAAAAGTACTACTGAGTAACCACTAGTCTAACTGCTATAATCAATGGTAGTGATAATTATCTTAGAGAAAAGATACATAATTGACCGAAATAGTGCGTTTGGGGCCAGTGTGTGCTGCTGTTGAATTCTCAAGTAGGGGATTAAGCGGCCACCAGAGCCGTTATTTTAAAGAAAAACAGCAAATTAGAAGTTTCGTGGCCATGAGTTCCGTTATTTCAGCTAATTTGGTTGATATCGGGGCGTTTCCACTCAAATAAGCGCTGTGGTGGCCGCGAAATTTAAGAAAAGGCTTTTTTAGGGCAATTAGCGGAACGTATGTCCGATAGGAGTAGCGAGTGTAAGTGTCGAAGTAGGTAAGGGCGTGGCAGCGCGCAGATACTGGTGGCGACTAATGATTAAGCGGCCACCAGAGCCGTTATTTTAAAGAAAAACTGCAAATTAGAAGTTTCGCGGCCATGAGTTCCATTATTTCAGCTTTTTGGTTCAAAAACAGGACGTTTCCACTGAAATAAGCGCTGTGGTGGCCGCGAAATTTAAGAAAAAGGCGTTTTGGGGGCAATTAGCGGAACGTATGTCCGATAGGAGTAACGAGTGTGAGTGTCGAAGTAGCTATGGAAGAGGCAACGAGTAAATACTGTGAGGACCTAATAATTCAGCGGCCACCAGAGCCGTTATTTTAAAGAAAAACAGGAAATTAGAAGTTTCGCGGCCATGAGTTCCGTTATTTCAGCTTATTTGGTTGATATCGGGGCGTTTCCACCCAAATAAGCGCCGTGGTGGCCGCGAAATTTAAGAAAAAGGCGTTTTTGGGGCAATTAGCGGAATGTATGTCCGATAGGAGTAACAAGTGGAAGTGTCGAAGTAGGTTAGGGCGTGGCAACGCGCAGATACTGGTGGCGACTAATGATTCAGCGGTCAACAGAGCCGTTATTATAAAGAAAAACAGCAAATTAGAAGTTTCGCGGCCATGAGTTCCGTTATTTCAGCTTTTTGGTTCAAAAACAGGGCGTTTCCGATCAAATAAGCGCTGTGGTGGCCGCGAAATTTAAGAAAAGGCGATTTAAGGGCAATTAGCGGAACGTATGTCCGATAGGAGTAGGAGTAGCAAGTGGAAGTTTCGAAGTAGCTAAGTGGATTTTCTACTCAGCCAAATTAACATAAACAACACCGCTCCCCTGTAAATGCTAGAAAAGCTGCAATTCTACTAATCTAGCATTTGACTTGAAAATGTAATATGAATATCTATCGTCAGAATATCAAGAATTAGGTATAATTTTAGTCATAAAGTCTTATTTAAATGCTCTAGTAGAAGGCATAAGTTTGCTAGAGTTCGAATATATATAGTGAAAAGGTTTAGAAGGGGTGACAGTCAGCTTGGGTTTTAAAAAAAGGGTAATCATAATCGTACTTTCATTCGTTTTAAGCATGTCGTTCTTGTCCAGTGGACACGCTATGGGACTAACAACCTTAAAGAAGGAACCGACGATTTTTATTGATGGTGATAAAGAAGTGTTAGTTGAGAACACATTTGTTGATAAAGAACATCAGCACATCTATATTCCGTTTGATCATTCCTTGCTTAGTAACCAATCGAACTCGGATATTTTTCGCATCTCCTCGCTAAAATGGAAACCAATTTTTCAGGAAGAATTGCTTACGTTTGATGAAGAGATCTTTTCGCACGCAGCTGTAGTGATTGAAGATGACCCTAAGAATATTATGTTTGAAAAAAATAAAGATGAAATACTTTACCCGGCAAGTACGACGAAAATTATGACGGCACTGATCGCTCTTGAACGAGGCAATCCTAACGAGATTGTCTATGTTGGTCCGGAAGCTGAAGAGGTGCCGTGGGATAGCTCTAAAGCCCATATTAAGCCTGGTGATATCTTAACGTTAGAGCAACTTCTGTATGGGATGATGATCCCTTCTGGAAATGATGCTGCGGCAGCAATTGCCGTGCATATTGCTGGTTCGGAGGAAGCCTTTGTTAAACTAATGAATGAGAAAGCAAAGGAGCTTGGAGCAGTAAATACCAACTTCGTGAACCCGCATGGATATCATGATAAACAACAATATACGACCGCGATTGACCTTGCCACGATTGCTGAAGCGGCGTGGGAATATGAATTTTTCAAAGTGTTAGTTGGCAAAGAGCGGTATGAAGCAAATTTTACAGATGTCGATGAGATTGAAATTAAGCGGACGTGGAGAGCGACCAATCAACATCTTCTGCCAAGGTCGCCGTTTTATGCCGAAATCATTGCTGGTGGCAAAACGGGCTATACAAGCGCATCCAGGCATACACTTGTTAGCTTTGCTAGCTACTTAGGTCATGATTATATTACGGTAATTTTGCGTGGCGAGCGTGATGGACGCTATCAAGATACCGTGCAATTAATGACTCGCGCCCAAGAGCTTCGCAAAGCATATTATGATAAAAATAAATTTACAACCCGAAAAAAGCAGCAAGAGGTAACCCTTAACGGAACCGAACTGCCAGTAAACGGCTTCGAGTATCAAAACAAAACCTATATTTCTGTTGATGAAGTGGTCCACTATACGAATGTCGTAAAATATAATTTTTTCCAAAATCAGATGGCCAATCTTCTCATCGAAAACGCATTTTTTCCAAGTAAATCAATTTTTAACCACAATAAAAGTTTGTTCTATTCCCCGATGGTTGAATTCTATGCTACTTTAGAAAAAGAGAACATTTCATTAATCACAAACAAATTAAACCCGCGTGGGCGTTAAAGCGACGCGCACGTAAAAAAACGACTAGGGAGATCCCTAGTCGTTTACTTCTAAATGCTCACGTAATGTAGTTGAGATTTCATTTACAGACTCAGGAATTAACTCGTAGTAATAGATGCCCTTAATCGAAGCATTTTTTCCTTCAATCGTTAAGCGCTCGATATTTCGCAATCCAGAGCTGTATGAATGAAGGCTAAGAATATTTCCGAAGCTTAAGTTTGTAGCTAAATTGTTTTCAATACTTTGCATGACATCATCAAACTTATTGATTGATGATAACGATGAACCTTTTTTAATAATCGCTTCTAGTACTTGTTGCTGCCTTTCGCCTCGACCGATGTCTCCACGTGGATCTTTTTTACGCATACGAGAGTAAGCTAGTGCTTCTTCGCCATTAAATTGCTGGAGGCCCTTATTGATAGTAATAGCACCTTGAACGTCGTTACTATCCATTTCTGTAAAAGCAAATGGGACATCGACTTCAATTCCGCCTAATGCATCAATGATCTCCATAAAAGCGTCAAAGTTCAATTTCACAAAATAATCGACAGGTAAATCAAGTAAATTTTCAACAGTGTCAATCGTCATGTCGACACCACCGAAAGCGTGCGCATGGTTGATCTTATCCATTCGATCGCGACCGACAAGTTCTACACGAGCATCACGTGGGATGCTGACCATCTTAACAGAACTGTCTTTTTTGTTAAACGTAGCTAATAATAGTGCATCTGTTCTTCCTTTTAAGCCGCCGTCACGGTCATCCAGTCCTAAGAACAGTACCGAAATATTGTCTTTGCTTGGATTGACAGGTACTAATCGTTTTTCAGAACGATCGCCGCGTTCAAGTACAGTTTGCGCGCTTGAAGTAACGTCTGCAGCTTTCATAAAAAAGTAACCAAAAGCTCCTCCGATAACAACCACTAACGTCATAAGGATAAACCCTGTTGTTTTTAGAAATTTATACGTGCCACTCTTTCTGCGCTTTTCTTTTTTCTTCTCATTTCGAGTAAGAGCCATGATGAAACACTCCTTTTTTTCATTAAGCTGTTTCAGCTTAGAAACTACCATATCATAATAAGACGAGATTTGTAGAATAAAAGTTTCATTCCACGCATCTTTCCTATTTTATATTGTCTAAGAGAAAGTGTAAATGTAAATTTCCTTGAATGTATGGAATAAAAAGGAAAAGGGCGCTGAAACACAAGAAAAACCCGTCCACAATCGTGAACGGGTGTAAAACGTTAGACAACATCTTGTTCTAAATATTCTTGCTCGCCGGCGGTAATCTCTGCTTGTCCATTTGTTAGGTCGGTGATCCAGCTTTGAAAAGCCTCTTCTTCACCATTCGTTACATAGGTAACAATCTCAACATTGTCTAGGTAGTTAATTTCCTTGATGAGGTAGCGTGAGTCACGAAGCTCGTTTTCTAATTTTCCAAGCCAAGTATAGTCAACCTTTGTGTGAAAAATTTGCATTAACTTACGCTCAACAATTCCAGTTGCGTTCAAACCTTCACTTGTGGAGCTTCCGTAAGCACGGATTAACCCACCTGCACCTAGTTTAATCCCACCGAAATAGCGGGTGACAACGACGACGGTATCCTTTAAGCCACGCTTTTTTAATACTTCTAAGATCGGCACACCTGCAGTACCGCTCGGCTCACCATCGTCGTTCGCCTTCTGAATTTGATCATTTTCACCGATCAGATAGGCCGAACAGTTGTGGTTAGCATTCCAATGCAGTTTCTTAATCTTTTCGATGAATGCTTGTGCGTCAGCTTCCGTTGTCACTCGATCTACATATGTAATAAATCGCGATTTCTGAATGACGATTTCATGCTCTCCATACCCTTTAACTGTAAAATATGATGAAAGCAACAATAACACCTCTTTGTAGAGTGCCAGACGGTCTCGTTCTGACAACAAAATAATTTACAATTATTTTAACATTTCTTCATGTAAAAATCCTCTTTTCCCTCTCTATGAAGCTGTTGTATGATAAAATGAATATCATAGATTTCAGAAGGTGTAGCAAAACTTACCAGTGGTGAAATGGATGTTATCACTTTCAAATGGAGACTTATTATGGTTAGCTAGTAAGAAGTAGTAAAGTGTACCTATATAAATATTAGGTACTTAGTTTCTATTTTCTAGTAGAATAGTTCTGTACATTTAAAGTGAGGGACTAATATGGCGAATAAAACACAACTAGATGATATTTTGAAGAAAATGCTCGAAACGGTTAGTTCAAGTAAAGAGCAGGTTTTTGATATAACGGAACAATCCAGAAGCGAATTTTCCCAGCTACAAGTAGAGTTAGCCCAGGTACAAATGAGAGTGGCTAGCGTGATTGAAAATACGGACCGCACAGAGCGACTTGCTCGTTTTGCTCGAAACCGCCTAGCAGAGGTTAGTAAGAACTTTGTCAACTTCACCGATGAAGAGGTACGAAATGCCTACGAACAGGCGAACGACTTTCAGGTAAAGCTGGCGTTGTTACGACAAGAAGAAAAACAACTACGCGAGCGTCGTGACACAATTGAGCGCAGGCTCGTCGCAATTCAAGAAACGATTAAAAAAGCAGAGAAGCTGGTTGGTCAAATTTCAGTCGTGATTAATTACTTAACGAGCGATCTTCAAGAGGTGACCAATATCCTTGAGGGCGCAAAAGAAATGCAAGAGTTTGGGCTAAAAATTATTGAAGCTCAAGAAGAGGAGCGGAAGCGGGTTTCTAGAGAAATTCATGATGGACCTGCCCAAATGATGGCCAACGTGTTGCTGCGATCGGAATTAGTGGAACGGATCTACCGTGAAAAAGGGATTGATGATGCCTTACAGGAAATCCGAGACTTACGAGTCATGGTGAAGAACTCACTATCTGAAGTTAGGCGCATTATTTACGATCTACGACCAATGGCGTTAGATGATTTGGGGTTAATTCCTACTCTTTCAAAATATCTGAAGAATTTTCAAGAACATACGGGGATGGCGATAAGTTTCCGCAACCTCGGAAAAGAAGAGCGGTTACCGTCAGCGTTGGAGGTTGCGATATTCCGATTTGTTCAAGAAGCAGTCCAAAACGCTTACAAGCATGCCAAACCTAGACTTGTTCAAGTGAAGATGGAAATTAAACCTACGAAAGTGATTGTGATTATCAAAGACGATGGGGTTGGTTTTGACCAATCTGAGAAAAAAGAAGGCGCCTTTGGATTGTTGGGAATGAAAGAACGGGTCAACATGCTGAAAGGTGAAATGTCCATTGATTCAAAAATCAACCAAGGTACGTTAATTATCTTAGGTGTACCAATCCATAAATAAAAATGAGGAGGAACTAGACATGTACGATACTCAAGAAAAAATGATTAAAATAGTCATCATTGACGATCATCAACTTTTTCGCGAAGGGGTAAAACGAATCCTGGCAATGGAAGATAACTTTGAAATTGTTGCAGAAGGCGATGATGGTTCAAAGGCGATGGAGCTAGTCGAACAATTCCAGCCTGACGTAATCTTGATGGATATTAATATGCCAAAGGTGAACGGGGTCGAGGCTACACGCCAATTAATTGAAACGTATCCGGACATCAAAGTATTAATCCTATCGATTCATGATGATGAGACCTATGTGACTCACGTATTAAAGACTGGGGCATCAGGCTACTTACTAAAAGAAATGGATGCCGACTCTTTAATTGAGGCTGTGAAAGTGGTTGCTGACGGCGGAGCGTATATCCATCCGAAAGTAACGCATAACTTAATTAACGAATACCGTAGATTAGCTTGCGAGACGTCAAGCGATGTGGAAATCGGTTACCGTGAAGTAGAGTACCGTCGTCCATTACATATTTTAACGAGACGTGAATGTGAAGTGCTTCAGTTAATGACAGATGGAAAAAGTAACCGTTCAATCGGTGAAATTTTGTTTATTAGTGAGAAAACGGTAAAAAACCATGTAAGTAACATTTTACAAAAAATGAATGTCAATGACCGCACACAAGCAGTCGTAGAAGCAATCAAAAACGGGTGGGTAATCGTTAGGTAGATTGTCGGATATTGCCTGTTTTTGTAGGGTGTTAATAATGGACAGGGATGCTAAATTCTTGGTACTATTAAATTGCATAAATTCATACACATAAGCTTGTACAATCGTGTACAGGCTTTTCTTAGAATATCCAGATCTGCATGCCTTTGTGATTAGGGCTACTCTAAAATTCAATAAAAGTGAGGAAGAAAATGACGAAAGTAGCGATAGTAACAGACAGTACGGCGTATATTCCAAAACAGACAAGAGATGAACTAGGAATTACGATGGTGCCATTGAATGTTATTTTTGGAAATGAGTCATACAAAGAAGAAGTAGAAATTACTGTTGGTGATTTCTATGAAATGATTAAGAAAGTTGAAAATCTACCAACCACTTCGCAGCCGCCAATCGGTGAGTTTGCTACGGAATTTGAAAGATTGGCGAAAGAGGGCTACACAGATATTATCTCGATCCATCTTTCGAGCAAAATTAGTGGAACATATCAATCCGCTGTTGCCGCTGGTAGCATGGTAGAAGGAATTCAGGTACATGCCTTTGACTCAGAAATTAGCTGTATGCCACAGGGCTTTTATGTACTAGAGGCAGTAAAGCTTGCAAATGAAGGTAAGACGGCGGCTGAAATTATGGAACGCCTAAATGACATGAAAACAAAAATGAGTGCTTATTTTATGGCTGATGATTTAAGTCATCTTCACCGTGGCGGCCGCTTAAGTGGGGCACAAGCATTTGTCGGTAGCTTACTTCAAATTAAGCCAATCCTTCACTTTGTTGAAGGGAAAATCGTTCCGTTCGAAAAAGTTCGAACATCGAAGAAAGCTCTTAATCGCATTTTTGGTCTTCTTGACGAAGATGCAAAAACGGGCGAACCTATTGATATTGTTGTCATTCATGCCAACTGCGAAGATGAGGCGAAACGAATTCAAGACCAACTTCAAACCGAATATCCTCATGCCAATATCTCAATTAGCTATTTCGGACCAGTCATTGGTACACACTTAGGTGAAGGTAGCCTTGGTGTTGGCTGGTGTAAAATGTAATTACTAGAATGTAGAATGGAAAGTCGTAATAGGTTTTTCATTCTACGTTTTCTTTATGAGGTGATATGATTGAAATTTACATTAAATGATCACATTCTTGTCCTCGATCAACATGGCGGAACTGCCATCAGCGAACTCAACACTTTTCAAACCCCGCCACTAAACCCTGATTACCCATTTTCAAAACCTCTACAACAACTACTAACTGGACGCAAGTTACTGCTTCAAGAAATTCCTTTTCCGATCGAAATTATTTATGAACACTATCAACATGGATATCTTACATATCATAAAGGTATTGATGAATCTATTTGTACCCGCTGCGGCAATGACAAAAAGCATTTGTTTGCGACGCATGAATGCGCTAGATGTAATCGTACTTGCAGATATTGTCGGCATTGCATTACGATGGGCAAGGTTTCGGAATGTTCACCACTACTGACCTGGGTTGGACCTCAAATCTGCTATCAAGAACGTGGACGTAGCCTTCACTGGGAAGGGACGTTGTCAGAGGGTCAACAGCATGCTTCTGACAAAATTGTTGCTGCGGTTGGTACCCCGTCAAAGCAGTTAGTTTGGGCAGTTTGTGGTGCAGGGAAAACAGAAATCCTCTTTGAAGGGATTAATAAAGCAATTGAACAAGGACAAACCGCTTTGATCGCCACCCCTAGAAGTGATGTTGTTCACGAGTTAACTCCACGTTTGAAAGCAGTATTCCCGACAATTTCGGTTCTATCTTTATATGGCGGTAGCGAAGACCGTGGCAAAGAAGGACAGCTCGTGATTGCGACTACCCACCAACTACTTCGATACCATCAACATTTTGATTTTGTCGTCATCGATGAAGTAGATGCCTTTCCATTCTCATTTGATCCAATGTTAAAATACGCAACCAAGAATGCTGCTAAGTCAGAAGCAACAACAATCCTACTAACTGCTACACCAGATAAGCAACTCCAAAAAGCCAACGACATCGACATTGTCAAAATTCCGAAACGGTTTCATGGCTTTCCGTTACCTGTACCAACCGCTCAATGGGCAGGAAATTGGCGAAAGCTTCTCAAAAAGCAACAAATCCTCAAGGTAGTTCTTCAATGGCTTCAGAAACGAGGTACTCAACAAACCTTTCTCTTCGTTCCGTCTGTTGCAGTTCTCCATCAACTAGTACCAATCTTGCAACAGATGTTTTCCTCATTAGAAGGAGTTCACTCCGAAGACCCTCACCGCCGTGAAAAGGTCCAAAAATTCCGGGCAAAAGAGATCCAGGTTCTCGTTACAACGACAATTCTTGAACGTGGCGTCACTGTTCCGAATGTTGCAGTTGCCGTCTATGGTGCTGACGATGATGTGTTTACCGAAAGTGCTTTGGTGCAGATTTCAGGGCGAGTCGGTCGTAGCCCCCAGTTTCCTACGGGGGACATTGTCTTTTTCCATTATGGCAAAACAGAAGCGATGCTAGATGCCATTGATCATATCGAAAAAATGAATAAGCTAGGAGGCTTCTAATGCATTGCTTATGGTGCCATACCCCTTTTATTGAAAGAACAAACTGGCAGTATCTCTTTGGGTTATCAACGACAACTCAGCTCTGTCAGCAATGCAGCACTAGGTTAGAAGAAATCACCGGAGATATTTGTGAAAAATGCGGACGTCCCTTTGACCACTTAGAACCGGAATACCGTGAGGGTAACTTATGTACCGATTGTGTTCGTTGGGGAGAGGGTGCTCTCGCAAAAAATCGTTCGCTATACCTTTACAACGATTTTTTACAAGAAGTTATTGCTAAATGGAAGTTTCGTGGTGATGCAGAGTTAACGAGATTATTTACTACTGAACTGCAACAGTTGGCAAAACCGTTCGGACAAATTGACGCGATTGTTCCTATTCCGTTAAGTGCTGAGCGTCTTTATGAGAGGGGCTTTAACCAATCAAGATTACTGGCAGAACAACTAGAATATCCTCTACTAGAAGCTTTAGCAAAACCGAACCATTTACCCAAACAAAGTAAAAAGTCTCGTAAAGAACGACTTCAACAGGAAAACCAGTTTCAAATAACAGAAATAGAAATTACCAATAAAACAATCTTGCTGGTCGATGATATCTATACAACCGGTGCCACGCTTTATGCCGCGGCCGAGATTTTAAAAAAACATGGTGCAAATGCGGTTTACTCTATCACAGTTGCAAGAAGTTAGTGCTTAATGAATTTCTGCTACCTGCCGATATAAATTATGTAGAGAGTATCTAAAGGGGGAACAAGCAATGGCAGATATATTGAATTGCCCACGTTGCAATAAGATTTTTGTCAAAAATTTACGAGATGTATGCACTGATTGTTATAGAGAAGAAGAAAATGATTACCAAACGGTCCATCAATTTGTTCGTAAAAGAGATAACCGGATGGCATCGATCATTGAAGTCGAACAGGAAACGGGTGTTGATAAAACTCTCATTTATAAATTTATCAGGCAAGGTCGGATTCATCTAGCGAGCTTTCCAAATCTTGCATACCCATGTGAGTCTTGTGGAAAGATGATAAGAGAAGGGCGTATTTGTGGTGAGTGTAAAGGCAACATCACGAGTGGCGTTGAACGTGCTGATCGTGAAAAAGAATTTCAAAACCGCAAACGTCAAGTTGAAAACAGCAAGGTAACGACATATCATTCGTTACGAATAAAAAAATAACCGTTAGCTGAGCTAGCGGTCCTTTTAACTTTTTTTACCTATTAGTGGAATATTGCTAAACAAATGAATCGTGTTTGACGATATTATGAATAGTAGATTAAAAAAATGAGGTGAGAACATGAAAATTAATCCATACTCACAAATTCAAAATGTATATCGCAAGCAAGTAGAGAAGCAACAGCCAAAGAGTGATGTTTCGCAAAAGCGAGATCAACTACAAATTTCGAATGAGGCTAAGTTAATGCAACAAGAAACACGAATTTCAACAGAACGGAAAGAACGAGTGGAGGCTTTGAAAGCCCAAGTGAATGCTGGTGAATACAAAGTAAATGCTGAAGACGTGGCAAGAAAGTTCTACGACTTTTGGAATGAAAGATAAGATGTGAGGTGAAAAAGGTGTCTGCCCAAGAAATACTGACAGCAATGGAAAAGCTAGTACAAGTTCACGAAATTCTCAATGAACTTGCGAGTGAAAAAACAGAAGCAATTAAAAAGGGAGACATCTCTCACCTACAGTCTTTGTTACAAAAAGAAGTAGTTCAGGTCAAACTCTTGCAGCAGCTTGAACAAGAGCGAGTTAGGTATGTTCGCTCTTATCAGCGAGAAAAGGGGTTTGTAACAGAAAACGGAACGTTAACAGAGCTTCTTTCCTATGTGACAGCTGAAGAAAAAAACAGCTTAGAAAGTTTTCAACAAAAACTTATCGAAGTCATTGAAAGCTTGAAAGAAAAGAATGAGCTAAACCAAAAGCTTATTCGAGACTCGTTGCGTTTTGTGAACTTATCCCTTGATATGATTAAACCACAGGCGGAAACAGGCAATTATGGTCGCAATAACAAAGAAGATGATGAACCTGAGGGTCGCTCACTCTTTGACTCAAAAGCATAAGACAGAAATAACATCGATGGAGAAAGAAACGGAGGAACACCCATGCGTTCGACATTTCATGGTTTAGAAACTGCTAGAAGAGCTCTTTTTACAAGTCAAACGGCGTTACAAACGACCGGTCATAATATAGCAAATGCCAACACGCCAGGATTTTCAAGACAACGAGTCAATTTAACAACAACAACACCTTGGCCTGGAGTTGGGATGAACCGTCCAGCTGTCCCAGGACAAATTGGTACAGGTGTACAAGCTGGTTCAATCCAGCGTGTCAGAGAAAGTTTCTTAGATATGCAATTTCGCTCTGAATCTAGTAAATTTGGCTATTGGGACTCAAAGCATACATCTCTTCACAAAATGGAAGATATCATGAACGAGCCAAGTGAAAATGGAATTGCCAATTCATTAGATAAGTTTTGGAGATCTTTACAAGATTTATCGGTTCACCCAGAGGATTCGGGAGCCCGTTCCGTTGTGCGTCAACGTGGGGTTGCCCTTGCAGAAACCTTTACCTATACAGCTCAATCTCTAGTTGCAATTCAAAGAGATCTAAAAAAACAAATTGATGTAAATGTGAAAGAAATCAATTCACTTAGCAGCCAGTTAAATGCTATTAATCTGCAAATCTCTAAGGTTGAACCACATGGCTATCTACCAAATGATTTATATGATCAAAGAGATAATTTACTAGATCGCTTATCGCAGTTAGTAAATATTAGTGTAGAACCTGTAAGAAGTGGTGGGATTGCCAGTGAGATTGCCGAAGGGAAATACCATGTGAAGCTTCTAGACGAGAATGGTCGTGATTTGGGGATTACCTTAGTAGACGCTCATCGTATGACTCATAACGAAATGGCAATTACCTATGATGAAGAAACTGGTCTTGTTGATGCAGTAAAATTTGGCCCAGCTAACTTCGATCCAAAAGCTTCAGGTGGACATACAACGTTGAACTTCGAGGATTTTCTTTCTGTTGGAAAATTTAAAGCAGATATTGAAGCTCACGGCTACCTAGATAAACAAGGAGCAGAAAAAGGGATTTATCCGCAAATGCTCCATGACCTAGATCAAATGGTGTTTACGTTTGTTCAAGAATTTAATAAAGTTCACGGCGAAGGCTGGAATTTAAATGATGTAAAAAACGGTACAAAAGGAAACCCAATAAACTTTTTCTCCTATAGTGGTGAGAACGCACCTACGGCAAGTAATATTAAAGGTGCAGCATCAAAATTAGTAGTTTCAAAGGATATCATGGAAGGTTTAGATAACATCGCTGCCTCTTTAGGTGGGTTTGCCGGAGACGGTTCAAACGGGTTAGCGTTATCTGGTGTAAAAGATGCCTTGCTTTCATTTGGGGGTACAACAACAACAGTGCAAAGCTTTTACCAAGGGGTTATCGGTCAGATGGCGGTTGACACAAACGAAGCTGCTAGAATGACACTTACATCCGATACACTTCGGTTGTCGGTTGACCAACGCCGCGAGAGTATCAAAGGTGTTTCCTTAGATGAAGAAATGACAAACCTAATTCAATTTCAACATGCATACAATGCCGCCGCTAGATCAATTACGATTGTTGATGAAATGCTAGATAAGATAATCAATGGCATGGGAATTTCGGGTAGATAATAGGTAAGGCTGAATGATAATTTATGAGCTAAACATCGCAAATAAAGCTGTTTAATTCTATATTAAAAGAGTAGGTGAACCAATGAGAACAACGCAAATGATGCTTGCGAACAATACATTACGCCATATCTCTAGTAACTATCAGAGAATGGGTCAAATACAAGATCAACTTTCAACAGGGAAAAAGATTACGCGTGCCTCTCAAGATCCGGTTGTAGCGATGAATGGGATGCGTTACCGTACTCAAGTAGTTGAGGTTGAACAGTTTAAACGTAATTTATCTGAGACATATAACTGGATGGAAACAACGGACGCGACACTAGACAAAGTGACTCAAACACTTCAACGTGTTCGTGAGCTGACAGTACAAGCAGCAAATGATACCTATACAGCTGATCAGCGAGAAAATGTCCGTAAAGAAGTAAGTCAGCTTCGTGACCATTTAGTAGGTCTTGCCAACACGAAAATTAATAATAAATATATCTTTAATGGAACAAATACGATAACTCCGCCTGTAAATGAAGCTGGAATAAGAGCTGCTCAGGAAGAGGCATTAGCAACAGGAGAAGTGCCATCATTAACAACTGCTGTGTCTACTAATACTCAAAATGTAAACATTGAGCTGTTAAAAGGTGTGTTTGTGCCTGTAAATATTAATCCGACGAGTGTCTTCTCGGACAAGATGTTTGAAGATTTGATTAGAATTGAACAAGCGTTGTCAAACCCCTCGACATCTTCGGCAGAAATTTCAGCCATGATTGATTTAGTTGCTGGGCATATCGATAACGTTGTAAACGAACGTGCTGAGCAAGGTGCACGGTTTAACAGGATTGAGATGATTGAAAACCGTGTTTGGGAACAAGAAATTATCGCGAAAAGAATTATGTCTAATAACGAAGACGCAGATTTTGAAAAGGTAATTATTGATTTAACAACACAAGAAAGTGTGCATCGTGCTGCGTTAGCGGCAGGAGCAAGAATTATTCAGCCAACGTTAATGGACTTCTTACGATAGGAACAAGGGGGGCTAACTGATGCAGCTACCATCAATTCAAATTAGATCAACAAACGCTCAAATTGGTGTGCAGTCACAGCGCCCTCATTTACAAATTAGCCAGGGAGCAGCTGATTTTAGAATTAACCAAGATCATGCCGCTATTCAAATTCAGACCCAACCGGCAAGACTATCAATAAATCAACGCGAAGCTTTTGCCTCCGCAAACCTTAAGGATGTTTTCAGATTAAATCGCGATTTTGTCGCAGACGCGATAAGAAATGCTAGTCAAGTAACTGCTAAGTATGCAAGAGAAGGCGATCAAATGATGCAAATTGAACACGGCGGCGGGGGCGGTATCTTTGCTCATTTTGCCAAAAACGATAGTATTCTTTTTTCAGAAAAACAAGTAACCATTGCGCAAATGCCAAGGCCTTTTTCTGTGAAAATGAATTATCAGCCAGCGAAGTTGAATATTGGTGCATCAGGGGGGACAGTAAGTACTAATGTTAATCCCACCGAAACACAGATTGGTCATCGAAAATGGCAGACAGACGTTTATCTTAAGCAAAAACAGAGCATTTCTTTTCATGCTGTTGGCGCTCAAGTTAATCAGCAATTATAAGCTTGGATCATACAGATCGAGGCTTTTTTGTTAATCATGTTTAAAAAGACAAGCATCTGCATTACAATAGCAGTATGAATAATAGTAAAGTGGTGATCAAATGAAAATTCAAACAAAATATTTAGGTGAAGTTGAAATACAGGAAGAGAATATTATACATTTTGAGGGCGGGATACCAAGCTTTTTAGAAGAGAAGGAGTTTGTAGTGCTACCGTTTGATGAAAGTACACCATTTTTAATACTACAATCAGTGAAAACAGCAGAGCTAGGGTTTGTAGTAGTTTCACCCTTCGACTTCTTTCCTGACTATCAAATGAAACTTAGCGACTCAACAATAGAAGCACTGGGAATAGAAAAAGAAGCTGATGTCCTAATTTATACAATCTTAACCGTACAAGAGCCGTTTACAAATACAACAGCCAACCTACAAGGGCCCGTTGTTATTAATATGAAAAATAAAAAAGCAAAACAGATTTCTCTAAACGACTTGAACTATCATACCAAGCACTTGTTAATGTCACAAACATTAGGTAAGGAGGGATAATATGCTCGTCCTTTCTAGAAAAAAAGATCAATCAATTATAATTGGAGATAACATCGAAATTACAGTTTTAGCAGTTGAGGGAGATCAAATTAAGTTAGGAATAAATGCGCCGAGGTCTGTAGAAATACAGAGGAAGGAAATTTACCTGGCAATACAAGAAGAGAATAGCAAAGCATCAGTTGTTTCTGTAGACTTGCTAAAGCAGTTAACGGGGACCTTTAAAAATTAAGAAATAGAAAGAACAGCCTTATAAATTGAGGCTGTTCTTTCTATTTCTACAAAATATCTGTTTATCTAACAAAATAGTAATTATTTTTTTATAAACTATTAAACATTTTAAAATATCCTCCGATATAATAATTGTAAAACAAAAGAGAGAAAAAAGGCGGCCGACTTTCGACTCACTTTTGTTCAAACAATTTCCAACCACAAGGATGTGGGCGGACAACAAACAATTTCAAGGAGGAAATTTAAATGATTATCAATAACAATTTAAATGCAATGAACGCACATCGTCTAATGAATACTAACATTAACGCTAGTGGTAAATCTATGGAGAAACTATCTTCGGGTCTACGTATTAATCGTGCAGGTGATGATGCGGCGGGTCTATCAATTTCTGAGAAAATGAGAGCGCAAATTCGTGGTTTAGACCAAGCTTCTCGTAACGCACAAGATGGAATTTCATTAATTCAAACAGCTGAAGGGGCTTTACAAGAGACACAAGCGATTGTCCAACGCATGAGAGAACTAGCAGTACAGGCGTCGAACGACACTAACGTAGCTGGTGATAGAACTGCTATTAAAGCTGAGGTTGACGAACTTGTAAAGGAAGTAAATAGAATCGCAGAAAAAACAACGTTTAACGAAAAGACGTTACTAGATGGAAAACTAACTAAAGCTGTTGGGGTATTACAGATTGGTGCAGACAAGGGTACAACTTTAACAATAACTATCCAAACAATGACGGCTGCAAAGCTATCTCTAAATAGTTTCACTTTTGCAACGCATTTAAATGCAGCTTCTGCTATTGCTAAATTTGATACAGCTATTAAGACAATTTCTACTGTTCGTTCGAACTTAGGAGCTAATCAAAATCGTTTAGAGCATACTATTAAAAACTTAAATAACACTTCTGAGAATATTCAAGCTGCAGAATCTAGAATTAGAGATGTTGATATGGCAAAGGAAATGATGAAGTTTACAAGATCGAATATCTTAAACCAAGCTTCACAAGCTATGTTGGCACAAGCGAATCAACAACCACAATCTGTTTTACAACTATTAAGATAATAGCAATAAAAAGAGCTAGCGTATTTTTTTATGCTAGCTCTTTTTAAAAAAAGAAAGGAAAAGTAGAATGTTTAATGAAAATATTAAATATCTCGAAAAATTTTATCCTGAGATATATTATAATTTGAATTCTACACAAGATGAAGAATTAATTACTGAAGAAGTGTATACTAGAGATTCACACAAAAATCTCAAAATAAAACTAAACTCTACAGTTTACCTTCATAGTAACTATTGCCCATATAATCAGGCGAAAAAATGGCTTGCTACAAATGAATGTACAAGTAATCTCTTAATTGTTGTTGGAGGTGGATATTACTATCATATAGAAGAATTGTTAAATAAGTATCCTGAAAAGAAAATTATAATAATTGAGCCCAGTAAAATAATATTTAATTCAGCTCTAAGAAACGTAGATATAAGACAATTTATAAAGAACAATAATTTATTCTTTATTATGTCTATGGACACATATAACATTTCGATTTTATTAGCGAAGATACTAATTAACAAGGGGTTTCAGAATTTCGATTTATTAATATTGCCTTCTTATAAGGTAATATTTAGCGATTTTTACAATGATTTATGTATTAATATAACTGAGACACTCAAGATGTTGAGATGTAATATAGCAACTGAATATATTCACTCTCAAAAGTGGATGTATAATCACTTTCGGAACGTTCTCAAAACTAATGTTGATAGTGTCAATGTAAGAAACTATAATGGTGTATTTAATAATATACCAGCATTAATAGTCGCAGCAGGACCTTCTCTAGAGAAGCAACTTAAGCTACTTAAGGGAAATTCGGATAAATTTCTGATTATTGCTGCTGGATCGGCATTTAGTGTTTTAGAAAAGAACGGTATATCTCCTCACTTTGTAATAGCAGTTGATGGTGAAGAAATTCAGGATAATCTTTTTAATTCTCCATCGACTTTGAACTCTAGGGCAACACTTCTCTACTCCCATACCTTTAGGTATAGCGCAAGAAATTTATTTACGGGTAATAAGGTGTGGATAAAGGGGAATGCTGACTACCTAGTTGACCATTATGAAAATTTTGTGGGCATTAATAATACAGATGAAATAGAGTTTGGTCCGTCTTGTGCAAATGTTGCAATGACTATAGCCAAATATATGGGATGTAGAAAGATAATCTTTATTGGTCAAGATTTAGCTTATACTAACGAGCAACTCTACTCAAAAGGAGCCGCATTGTATAAGCATATGAACCACGATATTGGGGACAGAGTTCTGGTGAAAGACCAGTATGGGAAAGAGGTTACTACTAAGACAGCATTTATCGTAATGAAATCATTTTTTGAACAATATATAAAACAAAACCAAAATGTGGAGTTTATTAATTGTACCGAAGGTGGTTTAAATATTGAGGGAATGACAAACACCCCATTTAAATCACTTATAGATTCTTTAGCTTGTATTAATTTTGATATTTTTACGCATATAGAAGATATCTTCAAAAAATCTATAAAAAACATTTCTAATAGTGACTTTTCAAAACGGAATAATTATTATATGGAATATGTTAGAAGAGAAGCTCAAATAGTTAGTAATCTTAGCAAGCAAAGGCTCAATAGAACAGAGTTACTATACTTGAGAATTAAAGAAGGCTTAATAGAAGGTTTGATACAAGAATTTGAAGAAATAAATACGTTGACTAATGAAATTGAAGAGTATGATATCCATAAAGGAGCTATTTCACCTATAGTTGCGGCCTATATGCTGTCGATAAGACAAAATAGTTACAATTTGATGAGTCAATTATGTACAGAAAATGAACTTCTTGAAAAATACGGAATTTTATTTGAAGGACTAAAGAAACAATATACTTATTATGATTTAATTGTAACTACACTATTATCAGCTATAAAGGCAGAACGAGGGGATTGAAATGGACAAACAAGTTAGAAAGCATATGTTAGAGTTAGTAGAAACTTTTAAAGAAATAATAGAGAAAAGTACAGAAGATATTTATAAAAATAACATCTCGGAAGGCATCGAATTAATCACTGTCATGTTTGAGGCTCTACTAGAGAATAAGACAATAAATGTAGTCTTCAGTAAAGATATAGTTAAGTTAACTGAAATTTCAACAATTGTTATTGAGGGATTAAGTAACAATGATTTTATTATGATTACTGATCTTTTAGAGTATCAGGTAATGCCGATATTTGATGAATGGTCACTTCTACTTAAGGATTAATTTTTTATGATATACACTAGTGAGGTACGAAATGAATATTAATCAGGATACCCTTTTAATACCAGAATATATAAAAAAGTTTAAATGTATAGGTCCAGATTGTGAAGATACATGCTGTTCTTCGTGGAGAATTCCAATTGATAAGGGCACCTATAAAAAATATAAGAATGTAAATGAACAAGAGTTGGCAACGTTATTAAATAAATCAGTTAAACGGAATAAAAATAATGGGACAGATCAAGAGTATGCATTTGTCTTGTTGGATGAAGCTAAGCGTTGCCCACTTTTGACGGAAGCCTCTCTATGCAGCGTACAGGAGAAGCTTGGGGAGAGTTACTTATCGAAAGTTTGTACCACATATCCTCGTGTTTTAAGTGAAATTAATGGCAGTCTTGAAAAATCAGCATCTCTGTCATGCCCAGAGGTGGCTAGACTTGCTTTAACTAATTCGAAGTTAATGAGTTTTGAATATATAGAGTCAGAAGCTAATAACTATTTTATAAGTGGAAAGTTAAATAAATCACAAACTTCGCTTTATACTAGTTTGTACTTGTGGGAAATACGAGCTTTTTGCATAGAAATCTTGCAATATCGAAATACATCGTTAGAAATGCGTATAATTTTTCTTGGTGTTTTCATTAATGAATTTCAATCGTTGATAAACATGGGTGATATTAAAGAAATACCAAATTTAATAGAGTATTATAGAGAGTCTTTATATGGAAATGATATTTCAGAATTATTAGAGGAAAATCCTAACCCTAATCAATATAAATTACATTTAGTTTTAATTAGCGTTATTAATAATATGCATTTAAAAGGAGTAAATACATTAAGGTACTCCCAATGTTTAGAAGATTTTTCTCAAGGCTTGGGATCTTTTACTGGCAATATGGAAGAGTTAATTAGTAAATATGTAACTGGCTATAAAAGTTATTATTCCCCATTTTTTAATAATCATGAGTATATCTTGGAAAACTATTTAGTAAATTATGTGTTTCAAAATCTATTTCCACTTGGACTTAAGAAGTCATTCTTTGAAAATTATGCTTTATTAGTATTACATTTCTCTATAATAAAGGTAATCCTTGTAGGTATAGGTTTAAATGATAAAGAGTTAACAATAGATAAATCAATTAAGTTAATTCAGTCCTTTGAAAAGGAAATTAGTTATAATAAAATATATATGACTAGTATATTTGAAGTCTTTAAAAACTCAGATTATATTAATATGTTTAACCTGACTTCATTAATTAAAAAATAAACGATTTAATTCGATTAATATAAATTGGTTACATTTATTCTTTGGGTAGAATTCAATGATAACCTAATTAACAAAAAACCTTGTATTTCACAAGGTTTTTTGTTAATTAGGACCAAAGAGGAATTTATAATAACAGACAAGTTATTGAAAAGTAAATGTAAAGTTCATAAAGTACTTAATGTATTCTAAAATTATCCGATATTATTAAAAACGTTGTGAGAGGAGCCTTTTGATGGAGATTGTGCGAAACCATAATTCAATGACATCGAATGTTAAACAAAAGAACAGTTTTCCTTTACAAAAACAACAAGAAAGAATTCAGTTAGAGGATTTTGAAAAGCATTTACTCAAGCCTTCGGATTATAATGAATTGAAAAAGAAAGTTGATGGAGTAAATCAATTTTTAAAAACTACTAATACTAATATAAAATTTAATTTGCATGAGGAACTTAATGAATATTATATTACTATTATAGATCAAGACACAAATGAAGTAATTAAAGAAGTGCCACCAAAAAGAATGCTGGACTTCTACGCTTCAATGGTTGAAGCCTTTGGTATTTTTATAGATAAGAAAATTTAAGTAGGTGATTAGAAAATGAGAATAGGCGGAATTGCGAGTGGTATAGACACAGAAAGCATAATTAAAAATTTAATGAAAGTTGAGCGACAACCTCTTGATCGATTTTTTCAACAAAAGCAAAGATTAGAATGGCAGCGTGATGCCTATAGGGACATGAATTTGCAATTGAAAAATTTACATGATAGTGCATCAAGTATTAGATTAAGGGGAGCTTTTAATACGAGAGAAGCTGTTGTTACAGATACAAAAATACTAGCAGCTACTGCAAATGCATCTGTTAGAAATGGTACTTATAAAATAGATGTTAGTAAAATAGCTAATTCAGAAAGATATGTTAGTAATAATGAACTTCCAAATTTAGATGCTGATGTAAAACTAGATACAGCAATTTATGGAGCTGGATTTACCATTACAACCTATAGTAGCTCTGGGGAACCCAATAAAAAAGAATTTCATATAGAAGACAGAACACTAAATGAGATTTTTAAAGAAATAAATGAGTCTGATCTTGGGGTTCGTGTATTTTATGATAGTGTATTTAAAAAAGTAGTTATAGAAAAAAAAGACACTGGAATATGGAATAGCAATAATAGAGGTAATGGGAGAGAAATCGAATTTGGAGAGTTAGATGGTGGCACAGACGGTGTACAAAAATTTTTAAATAACCTTAAACTCGATATATCAAATCCCAGCCAACATGCAACAAATGCAAGCTTTTCATATACGGATCCAATACTAGGCACACAAAATTTCACTAATATTAAGACTAATAGAGCTACGGTCGGAGGTATTACTTTAAGCCTTCTTGAAGAAGGCCAAACTACCATAACCGTCTCTAGCAATACTGATGAAGCTTTTAATAGAATTAAAGACTTTGTAAATAATTATAATGAGGTAATTTCTACAATACGTTCAAAATTAAGTGAACAAGTTAATCGGGGATTTCCTCCTTTGACGGTTGAGCAAAGAAGAGAACTTCCAGAAAAGGAGGCTGATCTCTGGGATGAAAGAGCAAAAAGTGGATTATTAAGTCGAGATGCTACTTTAGATAGTGTACTTAATAGGATGAGACTTGATCTATATTCACCAGTTTCAACAATGGGACAATATAATCATCTCGCTAAAATAGGAATTAGAACATCAACCGATTTTCGTGAAAATGGTAAATTGGAGATTGACGAAGCGGAACTGCGTGCAGCGTTAGCTGATGATCCTGATGCTGTTCATCAGCTCTTTAATAATAGTGCAACTAATAGCAGTTTATCTTTAGGAGATAAACAAACCTACGATGAAACTGGTCTAATAGGAAGATTACGTTTTACTATAGATGATGCTATAAAAAAAATAGAATCACGTGCAGGTAACCAATTCCGAACCAATCAGCAATTTAGCCTAGGTAGAGATCTAATTAACATAGATCAACAAATTGATCGCTTTCAACGCCGTTTGTCTGATATCGAAAATCGATATTGGTCTCAATTTACCGCTATGGAAAAAGCTATGAATCAAGCTAATTCTCAGGCAATGGCATTTATAAATCAGCTAATGGGTACGGGGAATTAATAAATGAAAGGATGTTTTAAATTGATGCAAAAGGCCAATCATGTGTATCAACAAAATAAATTTGATACAGCTTCACCAGGAGAATTAACATTAATGCTTTATAATGGTTGTTTGAAATTTATTAAAATTGGCAAAGAAGCAATTATTAATAACAAAATTGAAATTCGAAATGTAAATATAACAAAGGCTCAAAATATTATTCGTGAGTTGATGGTCACCTTGAAAACTGAAGATGAAGTCGGCAAGAATATGATGAAAATGTATGATTATATTCTAAATCAGTTAATTGAAGCAAACATTAATAATGATCTACAAGCTTTAGAAGAGGCAGAACACTATGTTGTTGAGTTTCGTGATACATGGAAAGATGTAATTATGATAAATCGTAAGTTGCAACATGGAAACAGGGTTAAAGTTTAATGCTTGAATTGCTTACTAAAATTGATATAGTTAATCAGAAATTATTAGTTCTCTTGGTCGAACCACTTAGTGATGATAAAGAACTTTATATTGAAAAGATCAATCAGCTTCTAAATGAAAGAGAATTATTGATTCAAAAAGTAACATCTACTCAGAAACAGGAAGAAAAGTTATTAGGAAGAAGAATTATTGAAGATAATGAGAGGATAAGTCAACTTTTAAAGAAACAAACAATTCAATTGAAAACCGAGATTAATCACTTTAATCAAAAAAAGAAAAAAAATCAAACCTACGATAATCCTTATCAAAATATCTATGTTGATGGTATCTTTATAGATAAAAAAAATTAATTAAAGAGCAAACTCATTTGCTTTTTTAGAAATGGTACCTGTAGATATGACACTTGAAAATGAGTGTTTAATCTACAGGTTTTTTATTCTCAGAAATTCAAAAGTGAAAAAAGAGCAATGCGGTAATCAGAAAATTTACGTAAGTGTTTTTCTATGTGCATGCTAATCGTTTCAGTATTAGCGCAAGATTAGCTCTCTTGAATATTGAAAGGAGAAGTTTCTCAAACCAACTTAATAAACAAAGCAAAGGGTAAGGCAAGAAGGACAAGCAATGGCGGGATTTTATAAACAAATTACAAATTGATGAATAATATAATATTTTATTATCTAGTACATACTATTTAGATGGAATGAAGTGTTATGGAAACGAGTACATTGTTGATCAGTGGAAAAAGTGAAATTATATCAAGGGTTGTATACTGATTAGTAATTAGGAGTAGATATTATTATACCATATTTTAGCATGCTAATAACTTGCCATCTCTTTAATCCCTAGAGATTAGATGTGGCAATTTAAAAGCAAATTTAGTGCTATTTTATATATAGGCGAATGTTTTGGTTTTAATTATTTAATTATTTGTATTAGAAAACATAATAAAACATCATATAAATGTTACAGTACAAAAGTGGCTGAACTCGGATAAATTACCAAAAAGAATTCATAAGAGTATCCATTATTACATGGTATAATTTAAATTATTAGAGAGCTAAGGTTTTTAATGGAAGCAATTTACTGAGAAAGTCATAGGACTTAATAAATATATTGAGTAAGCTATTATAACCTTATCAAATAAGGTTCCACTAATGGTGAAAATTCACTCAAGAACAAGGAGACTAATAAATGTTAAGTAACAAAACAATTTTAATTACTGGTGGAACTGGATCTTTTGGAAAGAAATTCATAAAGAGAGTTTTAGAATTAGATGTTAAGAAAGTAATTGTGTTTAGTCGTGATGAGCTTAAGCAATTCGAAATGGCTCAAGAGTTTACTGATCCTAGAATTAGATTTTTTATTGGAGATGTTAGAGATAAAGATCGTTTATATAGAGCTTTTGATGGAGTAGATATTGTCATCCACGCAGCTGCTTTAAAGCATGTGGGTGCTTGTGAATATAATCCTTTTGAGGCGGTAAAGACAAATATCAATGGAGCACAGAATATCATTGAAGCAGCCATTGATCGTGGTGTTACAAAAATAATTGCATTAAGTACTGATAAGGCAGCTAGTCCAGTAAATCTTTATGGTGCAACAAAGCTAGCATCAGATAAACTCTTTGTAGCTGCAAATTCCTATGCTGGTGACAAAGATACTCGATTTGCTGTAGTCCGTTACGGAAATGTAGTGGGTAGCCGTGGTAGTGTAGTACCATTCTTTAAGAAAATAAAAGAAACTGGTGAGATACCGATTACGGATGAACGAATGACACGTTTTTGGATCACGTTAGATCAGGGGGTACAGTTTGTATTAGATAGTCTTGAGCGTATGAAGGGTGGAGAGATCTTTGTACCAAAAATCCCAAGTATGAAAGTGACGGACTTGGCAGAAGCAATTGCACCTGAATGTTCAATTAAAATTGTGGGCATTCGCCCGGGAGAAAAATTGCATGAGGCAATGATTACTGAAGATGATGCACGCCGTACATTAGAGTATGATAAGTATTACGTTATTCAACCTGAATTTCCTTGGTGGAGAAAAGAGTATTCCAACGGCGGTAAAACATTACCTGATGGCTTTAGTTATATCAGTAATGTAAATGATCATTGGTTAACTGTCGATGAATTAAGAGAATTAGTAAAAGAATAAAATCTATTCTTCAATCTAGTACGGGAAGGAAGTTTATTTTAAATGGAGAATAAGCCAGTGAGAGAAAGTTATTTACCATATGGGCGTCAAACGATTGAAGAAGATGATATACAAGCAGTTGTTGAAGTGTTAAAAGGTGATTATTTAACCACAGGACCAGCAGTTCAAAAGTTTGAGAAAGAATTTGCTGAGTATGTAGGTGCAAAGTATGCAGTATCGTTTTCAAACGGTACTGCCGCTTTGCATGGGGCTTGTTTTGCAGCGGGAATTATGGAAGGTGATGAGGTAATTACTACACCTATGACGTTTGCTGCTAGTGCAAATTGCATCCTATATCAAGGTGGTACCCCAGTCTTTGCTGATATAGATAATAGCACCTATAATATTGATCCCAAAAATATTGAAAAACTAATCAGTGAAAGAACTAAAGCTATTATTCCAGTACATTTTACTGGACAACCTGTTGCGCTAGATGAAGTTCATGCTATTGCAAAGGAACATAACTTAATCGTAATAGAGGATGCTGCCCATGCCTTAGGTGCTACTTACAAAGGTAGTAAGATCGGATCCACAAGTGATATGACAATGTTCAGTTTGCATCCAGTAAAGCATATTACCACCGGTGAAGGTGGCATCATTACCACCAATAATAAATTTTATTATGAAAAGTTAATTCAATTTCGTTCACATGGTATTACTCGTGACAACGATAAGCTAATGGACAATCATGGACCTTGGTACTATGAAATGCAATTTCTCGGCTATAATTATCGTTTAACTGATATTCAAGCTGCGCTGGGATCAAGTCAACTTAAAAAGATTGATCGATTTGTTGAGACAAGAAGAAAATACGTAGATATGTATAATCAAGCGTTTCAAGAAGTTCCTGAGATTACTATACCTTTTCAAGCAGATGACTGTACATCTAGCTGGCATCTTTATATCATTCGTTTACATTTGGAACAGTTAGCAGCGACAAGAAAAGAGATTTTCGAGGCTTTATCAAGTGAGAACATTGGAGTAAATGTACACTATATACCAGTTCATCTCCTCCCATATTATCAACAACTAGGGTACGAAAAGGGCATCTGCCCTATTGCAGAAGAGTTGTATGAACAGATAATTACCATTCCGCTATTTCCTGGGATGACAGAAGATGATGTAAACGATGTAATTGGTAGTGTTACCAAGGTAATTAATCATTACAGAAAGTAGGGAAGTAATGAAAGTTGGAGCAATTATCCAAGCAAGAATGGGGTCAACACGATTATCTGGCAAGGTAATGAAAGAAATAAAAGGAAAAACTGTATTATCGCATGTTATAGAAAGAGTTAAACAATCTAATTTAATAGATGAAATTATTATTGCAACAACAGTTCACGAGAGAGATTATGTCATTGAAAACGAAGCAATCAAATGTGGTGCTAAGGTTTATAGGGGGAGCGAAGAAGACGTTCTAAGCCGTTACTATTTAGCAGCAAAAGAAAACAATATAGATATTATTGTAAGGATTACATCAGACTGTCCCGTAATTGATCCATATGTAATGGATGAAGTTATCAAATTCTACTTAAAAGAAAAATATGATTTGGTAACAAATGCTGGTTCAGATACTAATCAAAGAACATTTCCAAGGGGACTAGATATAGAAGTGTTTTCTTTTAAATCATTAGATAATGCTTTTATTAATGGAAGAGAAAGGTATCATAGAGAACATGTCACTCCTTACATTTATGAACAAAGTAATAAAATATATTACTTCAAGAATGATGTTAATTATTCTAATTATCGGTGGACTTTAGATACAGAAGAAGATTTTAAGTTAATAATTGAAATATATAATAGATTATACAAAGGAAGACATGATTTTTATTTTCAAGATATAATTGGAATATTTAAGGACGAACCGCAACTTGTTAAGATAAACGCACATATTGAACAGAAGAAAATTAAATAAACAAAATATTTTTGGAGAGTACGAATGTGCCTTACTAGTGTGAACTTGAGCGGAATTAATAAACTTAACAAACTTTGCTTTTTTTGATTTAATTTAACTGTCGGACAACCCTTGATTTAATGTCACATTTAGAAAAAATATAGGAGAACTGATCGAAACATGACTGCGAGATTACGAAAGATAACTGAACATGATTTAGAACAAATTATGGTTTGGAGAATGTCCGAAGAAGTAACAAAATATATGTATACAGATCCTGTTTTAACCTTAGAAGGTCAGCACAATTGGTTTAAAAAGATTAATGAAAATGTTGATGTGGAAAAGTATTGGATTATTGAACTTGAGAATGGGACACCGGTTGGACTTATGAGTGTAAATCACATTGATAAACGAAATCATCAAGCTTCTTGGGCGTACTACCTTGGAAGTGTAGAAGCAAGGGGAAAAGGCCTAGGTCGTATCTTAGAATGCAACATGTATGACTATGTGTTTGATAAACTAGGTCTTCACAAACTATGGTGTGAGGTTTTTGAATTTAACGAAAACGTAATTGGTATGCACCAAAAGTTTGGTTCAAAAATTGAAGGAACATTTATTGACCATATTTACAAAAATGGAGAGTACCATAATGTGGTGAGAATGGGGATCCTTTTTCATGAATGGAAGGAACGAAAACCATATACTCAGTATGAAAAAATCAATATTGAGATTCAGTAAGGAGAAATGATATGTTTGGCTTAAATGGTAAAGTCATCCTTGTTACAGGTGGGAGTAGAGGAATTGGAGAATCTATTGTAGCAAAATTAGTAGAATTAGGAGCTATTGTGGCCTACATTAGTCGTTCGGACAAGGGTCGTTTTGGTCATCTTTATATCCAAGCGGATGTCTCAAAAGGAGATGAAATGAAACAAGTTGTTTCAATAGTTCAAGAAAAATTAGGCCCTATTTACGGGGTTGTTGGAAATGCTGGAATTAATCAAGATACATTCTTCCATAAAATGAGCGAGAAAAACTGGAATGAGGTCCTGGATGTAAATCTACACGGGGCTTTTAATACGTTACGTCATGTAATCCAAGGATGCTATGAGCAACAATCAGGTTCGATTGTATTAATAAGTAGCATCGTAGCTTCTATGGGGAATTTTGGTCAGGTAAATTATGCTGCAAGTAAAGCTGGTTTAATCGGTATGGCTAAAAGCCTTGCGAAAGAATCAGCGCGAAAAGGTGTTCGTTGTCAATGTCGTAGCTCCTGGTTTCACTCATACAGATATGACTGAAGGAATTCCAATAAAAGTAAAAGAAAAAATTACAAGTGGTATCCCAATGGGCAGATTTGCTAACCCTGAGGAAATAGCATGGTCAGTTGCCTTTTTATTATCCCCAACTCTGTCAAGCTACATTACAGGTCAAGTTCTTGACGTAAATGGCGGTCAATACATGTAAGAAAGGAGTGATTTACCATGAAGGTTGTTTTTCGGGTGGATTCCTCCGTAAACATAGGAACAGGCCATGTGATGAGGTGTTTAACTCTTGCACAACAGCTAAGAGAATTTGGGTGCGAGGTCTCCTTTATTTCTACTGATTTAGAGGGTAATGTCATTCCTATAATCGAACAGAAAAAGTTTCACACCTTTGTTCTCCCAACTCCTTCTGTTCCATTGCAAGAGGGAGGATGGGAAGAAGATAGTAGGATGACACTTTCGTGGATAACTCAATTAGAAAAGGTGGATCTTCTTGTTGTAGATCATTATTTGTTAGACATGAAGTGGGAGAGAGTTCTCCTTCCTTATATTGGGGAAATACTCGTCATCGACGATTTAGGTAATCGTACTCATGATTGTCATTATCTTCTTGATCAAAATTACAAACGGGATGTGAATACACCTTATATGTCACTAGTTCCTTCAGATTGTAAGATGCTTCTAGGACCGGACTATGTATTATTACGAGATGAATTCATAGATTTCGCCCCCTTTGTAACAATTCGATCAGGTAGTATTTCCCGTCTTCTAGTGTTTTTTGGAGGTTCAGACCCTACAAACGAAACCGTTAAAACACTCCGTGCAATATCGTATTGTGATAACAATTGGCATGTAGATGTAATAGCTGGATCATCTAATCCAAACATTGAAGAAATTGAGATTTTATGTGAGCGTTTTGGATATTACCTGCACATTCAAGTGTCAAATATGGCAACATTTATGCACGAAGCTGATTTTGCGATTGGTGCAGGCGGGTCAACGACATGGGAACGCTGTTTTATGGGCCTACCATCTCTAACAATTGTGGTTGCTGATAATCAAAAAGAAATTACAGAGGCAGTCGCAGACTATGGGGCAACAGTGTTACTAGGAGAGTCTGTTTCTGTAACATCTGAAGATATCAAAGATGCCCTTTTAACATTGGCGAATGACCCAGAGCAAGTTAAAATGATATCGATAAATTCTTCACAACTTGTTAAACGTGATGTGATTGCATCTTACCCTCTTCCAAGTATATTAATGAAGGGATGAACGAAATGTTTGAGCAAGCTCGCCTCCTCCCAATACAACAGCGTCATCTTGACATGATTTTAATGTGGAGAAATCAAGAACACATACGAAAATTAATGAAGAACTCTTCACTTATCACGAAGGAAGAACATCTTCATTGGTTTTCTTCTCTATCACATTCCTCTAATATGATTTCGAAACTTTTTTATGTGAAAGATGAACCATATGGGTTGGTTTCCTTTACAAAACAAGATAATATAACAAACACATGGGAATGGGGATTTTACATCGGAGTATCAGGCGCTCCTAAGGGAACAGGAACCCAAATGGGATATACCGCACTTGAATTTGCTTTCCTTGAGATGAAAATAGAGAAAGTTTTATCCTCTATACTCCAACACAATGAAAAAAGTCTACGTTTTCATCAGAAATTTGGGTTTTCATACAAAAATCAGGAAAGTCCCATAGGATTAATTTGCATGGAAATCTCGGCTGATGAGTGGGAAACCCATAAAGACAGTATTAAAGCTTCTTGGATAGGATGACCTATTGAATGAAAATAAAGTTGAACACGAAGCCGCCAATAGCACTTAAGAAAAAATTCATAAAAGAGTCATAGAAGCTATTTTTAGAGAGGTGTTTAAATATAAATGCTAATAGATAATTTTGACATAAATAAAAAAGTATTCATAATAGCAGAAATGTCAGCAAACCATGGACATGATATAACGATTGCAAAAGATACAATAAAAGCAGCCAAAGAAGCTGGGGCAGATGCAATCAAACTACAAACATACACCGCTGATACTATTACATTAGACTGCGACAATGATTACTTCAGGTTAAAACAAGGGACTATTTGGGACGGCAGAACTTTATATGATCTTTATAAAGAAGCATATACCCCTTGGGAATGGCATAAAGAATTAATGGATTATGCCAAAGAAATAGGGATCATCTGCTTTTCAAGCCCATTCGACAACTCTGCAGTTGACCTATTAGAAAGCCTAAATGTGCCAGCTTACAAGATAGCTTCATTTGAAATTACAGACATACCTTTAATAGAGTATATTGCATCTAAGGGAAAACCTGTGATTATATCTACTGGAATTGCTACTCTTGCTGAGATTGATGAAGCAGTAAGAGCATGTAAAAGCGTTGGGAATGACCAAGTAATTCTACTGAAATGTACTTCAGCCTATCCAGCAAAAATCGAAGATGCAAACTTATTAACCATGCAAAATTTAAAAGACACCTTTAATGTTGAAGTAGGTTTATCCGATCACACCTTAGGTGTAACAGTACCTATTGTTTCTGTTGCGCTAGGTGCGAAAGTGATAGAGAAGCATTTCATCTTAGATAGAAGCATTGGTGGCCCGGATGCTAGCTTTTCATTAGACAAACAAGAATTCAAATTATTAGTGGACTCAGTAAGGGATGCAGAAAAATCTCTGGGGACTGTTAATTACGAGCTTACAGAAAAAAAGCTTAAAAGTAGAGAATTCTCTAGGTCTCTATTTGTAGTGAAAGATATGAAAGAAGGAGAAGTCTTTACTACTGAAAATGTTAGATCAATAAGACCAGGTTATGGTTTGCAACCTAAACTTATCGGAGTAGTTCTAGGTAAGAAGGCTAGGATAGATATTGCTAGAGGTACACCAGTTGACTGGGGAATAATCAGTAATGAATAATAATAGAAGATGGAGTAATGTTTTTATCGGTTTTATAAGAAAAGAACAAATATTTTAGATAATAGCTCATATAGGCCTGAACTATTACCGATTTAATAAAGACTAATAAAAGTGAACCTGACTGTTTTATTCTTTGTGGGTAAGCGTAAAGTAGTCCCCACCTATTAATCAGGTGAGGATGATTACAGCCAACCAAATGTACAATCAGTGACATAGAATGTACGAGTAAATGCCACGCTGTTTACCAATATACCTTCTGTATAATTAATTAGTGAGCACACCTTCGGGTGTGTCATTATTTTTGTAGTAGGAGTGGGTATTTTATTATGCTTCAGGAAGATTTAAATTATTTGAATTGGAGTTAAACTTGGAGAAAACGAAAATTGTCTACTTTAAAGGTGATGATAAACAATGACACTATCCAAATATAGCAGGTAATGTAGAGATTGTTAAAACTGAACAGGTAAAAATAGATCAAACAGCACCAGTGACAACTGCAACTGTTCCATCTACATGGAGCAATACGCCAGTAGAAATCACGTTGAATTCTGCCGATGAGGTTAGTGGAGTGTCTAAAATCTATTATTCAATTAATGGTTCTGATTTTCTAGAAGGAACAAGCTTTGTGATTAGTACGGAAGGAATTCACGAGGTTCGTTTTTATAGTGTTGATAACGCTGGTAACGTAGAAGCTGTCCAAGCAGCAGAAGTAAAAATTGATCAAACAGCACCAGTTGTTGTATGGGATTTAGATAGTGAGATTGCTTTAGGAACTCAGCTATCCTTACAATTTGATGTAGTTGAACAACTATCTGGCATTAAGTCTGAAACAATCGTACTAAATGGGAAAGTGTATAACAGGGGAGATGTTGTAACATTCAACGAGCCTGGTACACACACGCTAAAGCTAACTGTAGAGGACCATGCTGGTAATAAGGCAGTTTTTGAGCGTGAGTTTGTAATCTACATTCCTATTGAATTCGATGTATTACCGATGGTTATTACGCCAAATACGGGAGTATTTAACGTGCGTGTTCATTTGCCAAAATCATTTAATTCTAAGAACTTTATTTTAGATAGTGTTAGGTTAAATGGAGTAAAGGCGATCACGAAAAACAACGGCAATTACAAGCAAGCTGAATTGGGACATTTCCAATTTAACAGAGATGAATTTGAATGGAATCCGAATGAGCAGTTGCTAGAATTCCGTGGTATGGTTGGTGATCATTTAGTTGTAGGTTATACGACAGTAAGAGTTCAAAACCATAATGGAAACGGCAATAAAAAGTAAAACCACAAAACCTTATCTCTCCTTGAGATAAGGTTTTTTTATGAAAAATTATGTTTTTCATACTTTCGTCCTAAAAAAAGAACATCATTCACCCGATATAATAAAGGTAGCGTGACCAATTAGTCACTTTTCTTACAGAAAAAGTAATGTGTATTTAGACTTAGTCGATTGGTGTGCAGCAAGAAAACTTACAGTCATCATGTTCTCGGATAAAGGTGGTTATATGGTATTAATAACTGAAACTCGTTATGAGTATTTTCAACAGTATCTTAATTTGCTAGATAAGGTTGAAGAGGGTATTGCTGTAGTAGATTGGAGTTATCAAGAAAAAGATTATCGTTTTGGTGATAAGATGTTAAAGGATTTATTAGATGCGTTGGGGCCGTTCCAAAGATCATTAGGTACGATGCAATTGCTCTTTTCCTATGATAAAAAAATGTCTGAGCACCTTAATAACTTTCAAAATATTGAACAGCAAGTTTCTCACCTAAAATCGATATTTCATAATGAAGAAGAAAAATCAAAGTTTATTCATGATTTTTTCTCCCCTGCATATAAACAGTGGAAAAAACAAGTGTGCCGACAAATTCTAGTGTATATATAAAATAGGATACATATGTGCCCAGAGCAAACGTACGAAATTGTACGATTTGCTCTTTTCTTTTGAGATAAAATTTATGTCAGTTAGTGCTTACTTACGCCCGAAATCCTTCTAGTAAACCAGCTTGAATTGTAACATTTTATTACCATGGAAATTATATCCATATAATTTCCTCTTGACATCAGTAAAAACCTCCAAAAAACCAAAAAAATTGGTAAATTACCATTTATATGCCATTCTGAAACTTATTGACAGCTCCTATTGCCTATTTTAAAATAATAGTTGTGGAACATACTATTATACTATGTTTATTTACCTAAAGTGTATGAAAACAAAAAGAACTAGTAGTTTTCACCTATTCAGTTGGACATAATTTTGGCTATGAAAGTAGCCCTACCTGAGGGGAAGTGAGTGGGATTGAGAAAGAAGAAAATTGACTTTTACAAGAAGTTGATGGCAAGTTCAGCGGTTACAACAGTAGCTGTTGCAGGTCTTGCAGGACAAGCGCCAGTTTCTGCTGACGTTGTCTTTAAAGATGTAGCTAGCAATCACTACGCAAAAGATGCAATTGGTGAATTAGTTACAAAGGGAATTGTGAAAGGTTTCCCTGATGGGACGTTTCGTCCACAGCAGGCATTGCTCCGCGAGCATGCTGCTGCATTACTAGTAAGATCTTTAGATTTAAAGTCTTCAACGACTAATGAACAATATTTTAAGGATGTACCAAAAACTAGTTCATATTTTGGTTCCGTATCTGCTCTTAGAGAAGCAGGTGTTTTTTTAGGTGACCACCAGGGGAACTTTCATCCAAAGACATCATTAACACGTGAGGAAATGGCAACGATTTTAGTTCGTGCCTTTAATTTAAAAGCGCAAGCTGGTGTGGAAGTAAAACTAAAGGATTTAGATAAAGTAGCTAAATCTCATAAGGAAAATGTCAATATTTTATATCAAAACGGTATTACAATTGGCTATGGCGATGGTAGCTTTAGACCAAAGAATGCCGTGAATAGAGCAGACTTTGCAGTGTTTATTTCTCGTGCGCTGACATTAGGTACACAAGGAAAAACAATTGAAGCAATTACTGACAATGGCGTAACGATTGAAGGAACTACATACCGTCTTTCTAGTAGCCTACAAGATTTATTTACTAGTAACAAAGATAGTTTAGTAGGCTCTAAGATAGCTTTTCAGACGAATAATAACCAAATTACTGGTATTACCGCTCTAGAGCTAGCAACTGCGAATAAGGCATTTGACGGAAAAGGCTACTCACTAGCTGGCAACCTTAAAGTAGCTGCTCCAAATGTTACAGTGAAAAACGTATCGGTAACAGGCAACCTAGAAGTATCTGAGAAAGCAACAGGAACAGTTTCATTTGACAATGTAACTGTTAAAGGAGCAACAGCTCTTACAAGTGCTGCCGGTACAGTTTCAGCTGCTGCAGCAGCGACGAATACTGTTACATTTAAGAATTCAACACTTTCAAATGTGACAATTGCTAACAAAGGCCTAGCAGTCAATTTCCAAGGCACGACAACTGTAAAAGCTTTAGAAGTTCAAACAGACGCGACAGTGAAGGCTGATCAATCAGTGGTATTACCGAATGTGACAGTTTCTGAGCGTGCGCAAATCGTAACTCTAGAAGCGACAATCACTGATCTGACGTTAAAAAATCGTCGTGACCTGCAGTTAAAAACGGTAGGAAACATCAACCAAATGAAGGTAGAGAGCTTACATCCGATCACTCTTGATCTTCATGGGAAAATTGAAACGTTAGCACCTGTAAAAAATTCAGCACTAACGCTTAACCTAGCACAAGGTTCTACGGTAGGCCAACTAAAGCTTCCTGAAGGCGTAGAGGCGAAAGATTTAATTAAAAACTATGACCAAGTAAAACAAGCATTTGGTGCACAACCACCTGGTGGTTCGTTTGTTCCAGGGCCAAGTATACCGGCACCGACTCCAGAAGAGCCAGCACCTACCCTAGTAGAGTGGGATAGTGCTGAGAATCCATTTGAAAATAATGGTGTCTATACAACTGATTACGTGATTACTCCAGTTGACGGTGCTACATACGGTGCTGAGGCGGCAGGTAGTGAAGCAATCATCGAAGGTAACGTGGAAATTAAAGGCGATATTGTTGAGCCGATTACGCTTAAAAACCTAGTCATCAAAGGTAAATTAGTACTTGATGCTGGTGAGGAAAGCTCTGTTGAACTAATAAATGTAATCGCTGACGAGATTGAAATTCTTTCTGGTAAAAAAGGGACCATTCATCTTAATGGCGTTCAGTCAAATGCCATTGTTGTGAAGGATGATAATGGTGTTCGTTTAAGCACAAACGGGGTTAACGTTATTTCGAAAATTGAAGTAGCTCCAACAAATTCATCTAGCGAGTCTGATGTTGAGTTAGCTGGTAATTTTAACAACGCAACAATCGTTGTCAAAGATGAAACGAAGATTACTGCCAAAGCAGGTTTCTCGGCTCAAGCGATTGAAATCGAGACGAAAAATCCAACGAGTGAAGTAAAGCTTGTCAGTACGACTGGTAGCTTTGCAGATGTGCAAGAAGTAACGGTAAAAAGAGCGGCAACTGTATCTTCTACTGGAAATACGAAAATCCAAAACATCGTTGTAAACATTCCTCAATCAGAGCAAAACAACACGGTTACGTTAAAAGGTGAAAATCTACAAGAAACAGAAGTAGCAGTGAAAACACCATCGACGTTAAACGTGAACGCTGGAATTGCCAAAGTGTCAACGGCGGCAAATGTAACGATTGGTGGAGACAGAGTTGCTGATATCAAAGCGGTTGAAACAACGAATAATGCGAGCGTTACTGCTGCGAATGAAAGTGTTCAGACGATCTTTGATACCATGAAGCAACAAACGCTTGCAGCTGCACTTGAAGAAATTCAAGAGCTTCCAGAGCGAGCAACGATTGGGTTTGACGATATTACGCGTGTTTTAACGGCAAGAAAAAATGTCAATACAGCTTTGTCATACGGTGCGACAAATGCAGATTTTATCGTAGATGACGTTAATTACCTTGAGAAGTTAGTAGAACTTGAAGATTCTCTAGCAACAATGATGTCAGCGATCGCTGAGGTTCAAAGAACCATCCGCTTGCTACCAACAGACCCTAGCAATGTACAAGCAATTGCCTTAGCAGGCTTGCAAACACGTGTTACGGCGGTAGACAATGCGATTGCAGCAGCGCTTGAAGCAGGTGTTACTCAAGAAGACATTGAACAAGTTAGAGACTACGGCCGACTAGTTGAAGCTAAGAAGCGCGTGGCATTCCTAGTAACTGAAAGAGACACAGTAAGAGACCATGCAACAGCGGAGCTAGCTAAGATCCCAGCGGTAGATGAGATTACCTTTAGCAATGTATTGGCAGTACAACAACTTCTTGTAGATGTGAGAAGAGCGATTGCCCAAGCTGCTGATAGAGGAGTGATCGTTGACGGAGGAGCACGCCTAGCTGCTGCAGATGCAAAAGTAAGACAACTACTAGCAGAAAGAGACGATGCTGTTCGTGCGGTTAGAGCTAGTATTGATCGAATTCCTAGCGAAATCACGTATAGCAACCTTGAAGCGGCTCGTACGTTAGTAGCTGAAGCAAAAACAGCGGTTGAAGCGGCAAAAGCTAAAGCGGCAGTAGAGACAGCTATTTCGAATTTACCGAAGTTAACGGCTGCCACGACAAGAATTGCTCAATTAGATCAAGGAACACGTGAAGCTATTACAGCAGCCAACGTGGCAATTGCGGCATTACCAGCTGTAGCTGACGTGAATATGACAAATATAGCTGATGCTGAAGCAAAAGTGGCAGCAGCAAAACAAGCAATTGAAACAGCGAAAGCAAAGAATGCGAAAGATGCAGACTTTGAAAATCTTCAACTCTTAACAGCAGTAGAAGAAAAAATTGCTTCATTAGTAACTGAACGCACAGCAGCAATTGAAGCTGCCAACGGAAAAATTGCTTTAGTACCAGCTGAAGTTACGTATGCAAACCTTGCAGTAGCAAAGGACTTAATTTCTGAAGCAAAAGCAGCGATTGAAGCAGCAAAAACAAAAGGAGCAACAGACGCTCATTTTGTTGGACTAGAAACATACAACCAAGCAGTGGCAAAGGTGGCAGAGCTTGAAGAAGAAAAACGTCAAGCGATTGTTGCGGTAAATGAAGCGTTAGCTGCACTTCCAGCGGTCACTGAGGTAACATACGCAAACCTTGCTCAAGTAGAAGCGCAATTAGCTAGACTTCATGAACTAATTGAAACGGCGAAAGCAAAAACAGCCGTTGATGCTGACTTTGTTGGTTTAGCGAAAACTACAGCCCTACAAGAGCGAATTGATCACTTACAAGCAACAAAGGCAGAAGCATTAGCAAAAGCAAACGAGGCAATTGCTAGTTTACCTGCATTAGCAGAAATTACGTTTGCCAACTTAGGCGATGTAAGAGCAAAACTTAAAGTAGCTGTTGCAAGAGTTGCTGAAGCGAAACAGTTTGGTGTAACCGAAGTGGAAATCACAGGCTTTGATCGTATTGCTTTAATCACTGAAAAAGTGGAAGCACTTGAAGTAGTACGAGCAGAAGCAATCGAAAAAGCAAACCACGAAATCAATGCATTGCCAGCAGTTACACAAATTAGCTATGCGAACCTATCGGAGATGAATCAAAGAGCACAAGCGGTTCGTGGCTTAGTAACAGCGGCAAAAGCAAACGGAGCAGACGACTCATCGTTTGTAAACCTAGCTAAGCTAACGGCATTTGAAGCGAAAGTGAAAGAAATGCTTGAAGCAAAAGCGACAGCTATTGCAGCTGCAAATTCAGCGATCGCTGCAATTCCAGCTGTAGAAGCAATTACTGCAGAAACGGTTGCTAACGCACAAGCATTAATTACAGTGGCTAGAGAAAAAGTAGCAGTAGCAAGAGAGCACGGTGCGGCACTAACTGAATTTACAAACTATGCAAAAATAGCTGAAGCGCAAGCAAAAGTTGATTTGTTGTTAACGACGTTAGATGAAGCAATTGAAAAAGCAAATGAACGTATTCAAAGTGTTCCACTAACAGAAGCAATTACGTTTGCAACGTTAGATGATGCAACTGAAAAAACGACGGCAGCAAGAGCAGCTGTAGAGCTAGCGAAACAATTAGGTGCGCCAAGTACAAGCTTTATCAACCTTGACCGTTTAACAAAAGCAGAAGCAAAAGTTGCTGATTTAGCGAAACAAAAAGCTGAAGCAATTGCGAAAGCGAACGAGGCACTTGCCGTTATTCCTGAAGCAAAAGACATTAACGTCGAAAACTTTAGAGCGTTAATGCCGAAGATGCAAGTAGCGGTTGACCTAGTCGACAAAGCCAAAGCAAAAGGTGCTGTAGCAGTCGATCTCGTAGGGGTGGAACGATTACAGCCTGCAAAAGACAAAGCATCTCAGTTCTTCGTCTTAATGCAAGCAGAAATTCAGATTGCTAACCAAGCAATTGCACATTTACCAGCTATCACAGAAATTACGTATTTTTCATTAGACGCTGCAAAAGCAAAAGTAGCAGCTGTTGAATTAGCCATTCAATCAGCAAAAGCGGCTGGAGCAGTTGACGCTGACTTCGTAAATTTAGGAAGCTATCAATCATTCAAAAACCGTGTAACTGAATTAGCCGAAGATCAACAAGCAGCGATTCAAACTGCCAATGAGAAACTTGGTCAAATACCGGTTCAATCATTAATTACTCCAAGCAACTTAGCGGAGACTAAGGAACTAGTAGCAGCTGCACAAGAAGCGATGGGTGTTGCAAAACACAAAGGCGCTGCGGCTACTGATTTTGTTGGTTTAAATAATCTAACATCAGCTTTAGCAAAAATCCAAGAGATCGAAGCAGGACAAGCAGAGTCGTTAGCTAAGGCAAACGCAGCATTAGCGGCATTACCGGTAGCATCAACAGTAACGGAGGCTAACCTTCAGGAAACACGCATGAAGGTAAATGCAGTACAAAACCTGCTTAAAGAAGCTCGTGACCTAGGAATTACAGATAGCCAATTTGTTGGCTTAGATCGTTTAACAGTACTCTTAGACCGACTAGGTGAATTCGGAATTTCGCTAGATGAAGCATTATCACACGCGAATGAATTACTAGTGGACCTAAAAGAATTTGGCGCAGTAACTGAAGCAAATGCTAAAGACGCGCAAGTCGTTTACCTAACTGCATATCTTGCAGTGAAAGAAGCGATGAGCCTAGGCGCCAAAGCTAGTGATTTCGATCAACAAGGCTACGAACGTTATCTAGCTTTAGAAGTAGAGTTAGAAAACTTTAAGCCGCAAAGACCAATTTATGCAGATCCGGTTAGTAGCTTAGCTGAAATTATCAACAATCCAACAGGGTTTTCTTTCCACCATTTGCAAACTGCTGTAAATCAAGCGGTAAGTACAGCATTATTTGAAGAATACCGTCGTGAAATTGTAACGTTCTTAGCTGGTGACGAGGAATTAACCTTAGCTGCTTTAAAAGATCTGGTTAAGAAAGTCCACGATCGACATATTGGGGACATCCAAGAAGTATTAAATGTCATTAATAACAATATAGAGAATTTAACTCATAGTCTTTTAGGAACTCTTGCATGGACGTATGAAGAAAACTTTGAGACTGTGCGTAATCTATTAGTAGCGGCGAAAGACCAGAAGCAAGGACCGTTAACGAGAGATGAAGTGGCAAAAATTGTCCAAGATTCAACACATGGTTATGCATTTAATCAAGTAGTAACGAATCCTGAGTTTACGCTTGATCTCTTAAGTTGGGCTGTTAATTATAAAGAACAAACACAAATTATCGGCGAACTTTTAAATCAGTATCGTCAAGCAGTAAGTAAAGCAGTCGCAAGCGGTTCATTAACAACAACAGGACTACGTCAAGTAATTGTTGGAGTAAACGAATCTGTCGAAAAAGACAAGTTGGCTTTCATTAATCAGAACCTACCAGCTGTAACTCCAGCTGATTTTGAGCCAATCATCAATGTAAACAACTGGACATTCTCGTTGTTTTTAGATGCTTTAGTAAAACGCAAGGCAGAGGTACAACGTGACGTAACTAGACAAGATCTCATGGAAGTATACCATCAAGTCATTAGAGTTTCGGCTCTTGAGGCGATCAACAACAGCCCTGAGACAATTGATTACTATGCTCTTCAAGATATCGGCTTGACTCAGCTTGTCTTTGAACGCTTCCCAGCTTATCGTCAAGCGATTGTTGAAGCACGTAAAGAAGGATTATTGACAGTTGCAGCTATCCAAGCAGTGATCAATGAGGTTAATAGCCAGACATTAGTAGTAGCGCTTGAGCGCATTAATAATAACCGTTCAGGATTTAGCTTTGCTGATTTAGTTGAAGTAATCAGCTGGGCGAAGGTCGAAAATTTAGAGGCGTATCGTGAAGCTGTTAGCTTACAAAAGACCGATATTACGTTAACACATGCGATTCTTCAACAAATCATTGGTGATGTTGATCGTGCAGTTGCACTTGAGAAAATTAATGCAAACCCAACGAATGTAAGTTTTGATACACTGCGTGATGCATTAGCATATGTTGAACGCAATGGAAACTTTACTTATTACAGTTTTTATCGTAACGCAGCAGTACGTGCAGAATTTATGACTCATTTCCAAGCCGCAATTGACGCAGCTGAGAAGCCATTTACGATTGATACGCTGGCAGATGTAGTGATTGAAGTCAATGAGAATATGGAAGCGATCATGATTGAAACGATTAACAACAATCCTTCTACAGTCACGTTCAATACATTAAATTTTGCTGGGCTTTATAATCTAAGACCTGAATATCTAGATCAATACCGTCAGGCTTTAGTGAAAGCAGTAGCAGAGTCGAATGAAGCGTTAACGAAACAAAAACTGCAAAATGTAATTTTAGAGGTAAATCAACAGCAAGCTTTGGCTAACATTAACGCAAACCCATTAACATTCGATATGAGTGATTTACACTTTGCGATTAACGTACCAGCAGATCATAACCTTTTAAGCTACTATCAACAGGAAATCCATGAAAGACGTTTAGCTAAAGGTGCTGACTTAACGAAGCAAGAAGTTGAGGCTGCAGTAAACCGAGTCACAAATAATATTCGAGTGATTGCCTTAGAAAAAGTTAACAAAGAAACAGAGACACTAAGCTTTGAATGGTTGCAACGAGTGGCCCATAACGCCCGACAAGAGTTTATGAGTCAATATCGCCAAGCCCTAGCTGACCGTATTCATACAAGCGGTTGGTTAGCTGAGTACGATGTTCACCAAGTAATTATGAACGTAGATCGTAATGAAGTAGTGAAATTAATTAATGCCAGTGCTCAGTTTACTTATGACGACCTAGCAGTTGTGTCAATTGGTCGAGAAGTTCGTAGAGAATTATTTAATCAATACCATGCAGCGATAGTTTCCCATGAGAACTATGGAAGTTTAACAGCTGAACAAATAACAAAGATCATTGAAAACATCAATGGTCAAGAAAGACTTATGGAAATCAACAATCGTCCAGAAGCATTGACATCACAACAGCTAGGACAATTATTGAATTGGTCACAATCGTTTAGAGATGAAAACTTTACTGCTTATAAGGAAGCGATTATCGATCGTGTCAAAAATCAAGGTAAGCCATTTGCGACTATTGCTGAAGTGATTGAGCTAGTCACAGAAATTAATGACAAACTCGTACTTAAGCAGATTAATGATCAGCCATTAGCTGTGTCACAAGATGCTCTTTATCTGTTGTTCCAAAATTACGAAAGCCCATGGGATTTCATCTTGTGGAATAACATGAATGACTACCGTCAAAAGTTCGACGAGTATGTTAGCAATCATGGAACATTAACAAAGGCTAAGATCGAAGAAATCATTCACCAAGTGAATCAAGAAGCAGAAGATCGCATTACTGCGGAGAGATTAGCGCCGATTGTAACTAATTTAGATGGATTTTACCTACATGAGCTCGCTCAACTAATTGGCTACGAAAATTTATTATCCAATGTTGAAGGAATTGTAGAAAGATATCGTGCTGCGTTAATTAACGAAAAAAATGATGGTCAGGAGCTAACGAAAGAATCGATCCTAGCAATTGTTCTAGGAGTAAATGATGTCGTTCTTAAAGGCTACTTAGATGAAATTAATAGTAACTCAGGAACTATAATTTATCAGCACTTAAGCGAATTAGTGAACTACAAACAAGAATATTTCAATGTGAATTATAGTAACCTCGGTTTATACCAAGCGGAAATTGCTAGACGACTGAATGCTGGTGAAACGTTAACTGCTAGTGACATTCGCGAGATCGTAATTGGAATTGAAACGGCAATTATTGATTCAAAACTAGCGCTTATTAACAATAACCCGACAGGTTTTACAATCGACCAATTAAACGAAGTTGTCGGCTGGATGGGTTGGGATCAACATTTAAACCGTTATCGTCAAGAAGTTGCTGCTGCCGTTGAAAAGCAAGGACCTTTGACACAGCAACAATTAATCGACTTGATTAGTCGTGTTAATCAATTAATTCGTGAAGAACGTTTAACTGTGATCAATAATAATCCTTATACGTTTACTAGGCATGACCTAAGTAATTTAGTTGGTACTTTTAAAGACGAGCGTTTTGAGCAGTATCGAAATGCTTTAAGTGAGAGAATTAAAGACCATGGACCTCTTCAAGAGTATCAAGTTAATCAGATTTTACGTGAAGTAGATCAACAGATAAAAATTGATGCCTTAGCAAAAATTAATAAAAATGAAGGGAATATCACAAGTGCCGATATTTCTAATGCACTTGAAAATGAATCTTATGGATGGTTCTCTTCTGGTAATGAACAGCAATATCTTGTTGTTATTGCAGATACGATTAAGAAACAAGGACCGCTTACTGTTCAAGACTTAATTAATATTGTTAATTACGTTAATCATCAAGTTGATTTCTATGCAACGATTTATACGAATGCTCCGATTATGAAGGGTGATACAATTTCTGTTTCCACTACAAGACCAGGCGTATTTTACTTCATTCGTAGCGAAGCAAATGTAAATATTACAAATGAACAAGATCTTCAAAATTTAGTGAACGAAGGCAAAGGCATTTCCCAAACGAACAATCACGGTTGGATCACGCTTAGTACAGACGGGTTAGAAAGTGGAGAATACATTGGTTATGCAGTTGATAACAATGGAAACTTATCACTTCGCACGATCCCTGTACAAATTCTTGAGCAGTACCGTGCAGTGCGGAACGTTACTACTGCCTATAACAATCATAATGAGTTAATTTCTGTTTCAATATCGACATCAAAAGTTCAAAGTGGGGAAGTAGTGAAAGTTGAGCTTGTAAATCTAGATGGAACATCACTTGTTCATCCAGTTGTAAGTACAGCAACCATGAATCAATTCACAGCCATTAATATTGAACTCCGACCATCAAATGGTAAATTCCCTCCTGGAAAGTACTATGTGAAGGTAACGATTGGTGATGATATTGAGTATCTAGAAAATAGACATGCTATTCATATTCGACCTGCAGCTCCACAGGTAACTGCAGATGACAAGAATAATACGATTGTTGGCGCTGACGGAACGATGGAATATGCAATTCACCTTAATGGTTCTTGGGTAGCGTATGATCCAGCTAGCCCTCCACTATTCGAAGGTGATCAAACGATCTATGTTCGTTATAGTGAGACAGATAAAATGCCAGCAAGTGAGTATACAACGTTAACGTTTACCGCAGATACAGTTCAAGTACCAGAAGCGATAATTTTTGCGGAACTAAACCTTGAACTAGATAAATACGAGGACACAGCAACAGTAGCTGTCACTCAGCTCGGCGACATCACAGAGCTTGTTATAAGACTTCGTGACGGTGTCGAAGTGAACAACACAATTACGTTGCAAGTGACTGGAGAACAGTTATCTTCGGATTATCTACTAGTAAACGAAACGACGAATACGGTATATCTTGAAAATACAAGTGACATAACGCATTCGCTAACTGAGCGATTAACATTAACGTTCACAAAAGATGGTCATTCAGTAAGTAAGACGATTTATGTGACGATAAAAGCTGAAGATCATTCACAAGATTTAGCACATTATGTAAAAAGCATGATGAAGTATGTTGAAGGATTTTTCATTTCAGACAATGAACTTCAACCATGGGTATCACTTGAAGTAGTGAAGAAGCACATGGACGAGGTAGATCGATTAATTGCAGCTTTCCCTGAATTAGCGGAAACTGAAAAATTACTTGACCGTGCCTATGAGATACTAATTCTTGCAAACAACTAAGTAATAACTAAAAAAGGGTCTTACCTTAGCAGAGTTATTCTGGCTAAAGGGTAAGACCCTTTTTTCACTTAAATAAGTATCGACTAAATCGTTCACTTCGCTACTAATTTCAATATTTAATACAAGGACTTCTGCTAAATGACTACTATTAATTTCAGACATATTACAATAACTCCTTAGCTATAAATTCGAACTAAATCACAGAGTTTGCCAATCTGTTGTAAACCATCTTTTCCATTCTTACTAATGTGGCTAAATGAATGAGCAATCTTTTCCTCATTTAGTTCCATTTTAATCTCGTTAACCGGCTTATAGTTATAGTCTTCTTTAACAAAAAACGTACTCTCTAACCCTAATGCTGTTGCAAGATCAATTGCAAATGGGTAAATATTATGTTTTCCTTGTAAATATGAATATACAGTAGTAGCTTTGTTTAATTTTGTTGCAATAAATTCCTTGCGATACCCTTCTGAAGTAATGTAGTCATTTATTCTTTGAACAATAATTTCTTGGTTCATAGTAACCACCTCCTTTTCTTTAATTATAAAATAATTAGCATACATGTGCATAAATTCTTTAATTGTTGCTTACAAATATGGTTTTTCAGTAACTAGTGTAGCTTTTTTGAATAGATTTATTTAATTAAAATAATCAAAACTATTATGCTAACTGAAATGTTATGCTGATAAAGTAGCGAAAATAGTTGAAGCAACCCAACATGCGGGTGAATTAGTTTTTGAAACTAATCAAATACAGTCAATGAATATCGGATAACTTCCAAGTCGACGTTGTTGTGATAGGCCTTATAGAAAAAACACAAAAAATTAAACAATCAAGGTGTTTTAATTTGAGAAATGTTCACTGACTTTGATTAATAAGGAGATGATTTTGATGACAATTTATGAACAAATTAAAGAAGTTCTTAAAGAAAAAAAGGGTGATACAATATCATCCATAGAGATAAAAGAGAAATTAATAACAAGATACAAGACAAATCCAAGTAGTATTATTCTGTCTGATTATTGTTATAACCGTTACAACAACGGGATCCCTTTTACTAAACATCTATTTGTTTATATCAATAGAAGTACATATAGATATGTAGGTGAAGATTATCCTTATACTGGACTTATCTTTCACAAAGCCAAAGGTTCAGAGTATGAGTCAGTTGTTGGCGAGTGGGATAATGGGCAACTTTTCCTCTATCCAAAAAATCAAACTAGTAACCAAATAGGAATCTCTCAAATAAAAAAGTTATATGAAGAATACCTAGAAATGCTACGATTTGAAATCAATGTACTAGGATGCAAGGCAACTGAATTAAGGCATCTCATAGGTCGACTAGGTGAATTCTTTTGTGTACTGTATACAGATGGAGAGCTAGCTAGAGTCACCAATCAACACGGCTATGATGTTATCAAAGACGGCAGAAGAATAAGCGTTAAAACAACAGCCCAAGATAACAGTTTTATATCCATAAATAAGAATACATTTGACCAATTCGATGATTTTTTCGTCGTTCAGTACAAAGATGATGATTTCAAAGTGCTATTTTATGGGCCAAAGGAAGAAATCCCAACGCCAAGAACCTATGGGAACAAATACGAGGTCGATATTAGTGCTTTGAAAAGAATATCGAAAATAGTGGAATCTTAAAGCGTGGTAGACTAAATACTGCCATGAAAATACCTCTGTTCATTTTCGGCGTTGTATATCAGTTTTTAAAATGCATTGGTGACTGTGCAGTAAAGCTCTGCATTGTGTAAAGAATTAGTGAAGAAACATATTTAAGAAAAAGAGCAATTATTATTGTAATTTAGGTAGCTTTAATTGATAACGAGTATAGTCACATCTTATTTGGTTGTTTTTTAGTCCTGTCAAACCGGAAGCAAATTGGCTTACTGAAAAACACTTAAAAGCATTTATAAATTGTTCCAGTCAATAGAAGATAGGTCTGTTTATGACTTTAGAACAATTACTTGTCTTTTTTGCTCTAATCTCGAGGGTAGGTCTATAAATATATCCATTTTATAAATGAAATTTATGTAAAAATTGATTGAAAAATGTTGTAATATGAAAAAGAAGTGTAAAGGAGGGCTAAATTGCTTTGAAATTCATGTACATGGATGAGTCGGGAAAGGGATTTATGAAATCACCAGACCAAAAGGTATTCATATTTGGTGGTGTAATTTTAGATAGAACTAATGTATATAATGCTTTGATTGATTTCAAAGAGATTTTTCAGGAACATAAAAGTCGACTTAGGGAAATAATTAATCAGAATATACCTCACGTTGAGGGCACAGAAGAAAAAAGTGACCGAATACATAATATGTTTTGGGAGTTTGAATTACATGCAGCATATCTATTTAATCCTGAGAGAGAAGATGTAAGAAAAGGAGAGATAAAAAAGGAAAACCCTTGGAAGTATTATTCTAATGATCTGAGAATGGAGCTAGTGAATGAAGTCTTTAAGAAAATAGAACCGTTCATTGAGAAAATTTATATGTTCAAGATAGATAGGCCTAATTTCACTCAATTTTGTAGAGAGATAGATCAAAGCCCAACTGATAAACTTGCATATAAGTTATTAATTCCAAAAGTACTAGAGGAATATAACACTTGGTTACAATTATCTAATAGGACTGGTGCAATTATTCCAGATAGATTAGATCCTTTTGTAAGAGAAGGCTTTGTTGCTTCGTTACAGGAAAATAATTTGGAAAACTTATGGTCTGAACCAATAACGGTAGAATCTTATACGAATGCCTTTACACAAATTATTGATTTGATCACATATTGTTTTTATGTTGTATATACAGATGCACAACATAAACAAAATTTCAAATCAATAAATAAGGCATATAAGAAGTATTTAGCAGATCATGTTGAAGTTAAAGATTTAGTTACAGTACTTAGAGAAGAATTAAATTCGGAAGAGTAAGAGTTATAATAAAATCAAAGAAAATTAAGTTTAGTTAAATTGTAATAAGGAGGAAAAATATATTGACTTTTAATTAATAACAATGTAAAATAGCAAATATAGGTTAATGTTGTGGAGGATAGCTAATTGTTTGGTGAGGCCTTTATGACTTTTAACAAGAGCAGATGGGTGGTCGAATTCGACGTTCAGAAGCTCGGAGCCGTATGGCTTTTTTTTTTGTTATTTAGTTTTAAAAATTATAAGTAGGAATATACTATATAAAGATTAGGTGATCGGTTATGATGCTTAATCAACAAAAGAGAAGCCCTAACCCGGTTTCTCTTTTTTAATTTATGCTTTATGTAAGGCTCTTTTCTAAAACATTGTTACTTTATAACCCTTAACTTAAGTTGGAAAATATTTTAGACGGAAATATAACCCTTAAATTTGGAAGAAAAGAGCACTGCATACTAAAGAATTAGTGATAAAATAGCATGGAATGTGTAAAAATCTGGATTTTGGGATTTTTACGAAAGCAACAAACTTTACGAAAACAGCCTTATGTAAAGATTCACTAACTGAATTTTTAATATTTGACAACAAATGATAGAATAACTTCATCAAATGATAGAAAGTTCTAGAATTTGATAAAAAAACCATAACCTCTTTCATTAATTATCAACGTCAAGCAATTAGAACTACTCTAAAGATGCAATTCACGATAAATTCTCCTACATGAACAACACTTTTAAAGCAACAGAAGCAAATTTTCAGCATCAAGTGGAAAATTTGCTTTTTATTTTTGCTTTAGAGCTAGCCAATTTGAATTTATAGTCCAAACTGAAGTGTTTATGATCCAAAATAGCCGGTTTATAATCCAAACTCAAGTATTTATAATCCAAAATAGCCAGTTTATAGTCCAAACACCAATTTCACTCGCAAAAACTAAATCCCCAGATACTTAAAACGTCATATTGAATGATGTCGCAGTTCCAGCATACGCATGTATCTAAAACTCCCCAAGTGAGCTTTATTAAAGCGATATCCATAGAATATGCCATACACAAAATAGGTCCCTATTTCACTAAATTCTCAATATTAACCAAGCTATATAAAATTAAAATACTAAATTCAAAGTGCAGGATAAATGCTATAATAGAGTAATATTTTACTAGATGGGGTTGGTTAAGTTGGAATGGATTTTTTCATTAATTGTTCTTATTTTACTCTTATTGTTTATTTTTATAGCTAACTTATCGAAGCAATTGAAGGATGTAACTCGTGATGTCGCAAAGAGTAAAGATATTGAACTAGCGCTTAATCAATATAATAATCAACTCGAGCGACTAGAAGAAGTGATTACTAAATCTAAAGAACAAGATTTCTCGATATTTTTATCACCATTACTTACACAAGTGAAGGAAAATAGATTAATTTTAGAAAAAATCAATGTTAAGTTCGATAACCTTTTAGGAGGCACGACAAATGGTAATGAAATAAACGTTTGGCTAACTAAGGCAAATGAAGAGCCTTCTTTACCGAGAAGAGTTGAAATCATAGAATCAGCACTGACAAGGTTTCCAGGTCATCGGCCACTGATGGAATTATACGAAAAAGTTATTATGCAAATGCATTCTTCAAACCTTAACGCTATTCAAAAGCAAGTCATTGAACGTTTTAACCGAACTGCTAGAACCTATAGAAGTTATTGTGAAATTGAAGATTATCCTTATGCTGATGAAATGGTTGATAAAGCAATTCAACTGGGTAACCAATTTATAAATGATTTTGATGAGAGAAGAAAAAATCAATTAATAAAGTCTATTACAGCTTTGGAAGAAAAGTTTAAAACGCTAGAAAATAATCAAGTTATTTCTAAAGATGAGTTGAATGAATTAGAAAAGCTGGATCAACAAATTGATAAAAGTCTACTAAGTAGGGAAGCAGCATTGCAACAGAAATATTCTTCAATTTCTAAAAAAGTCGTAAAGTTATTAACAAATGATGTTTCTGAGATGAGTTTGAATGATTATAATTTACGTGCACTTGAGGCTATTAAGAAAGCACATCTTCATTTTATGAAAAATGAAAAGATCCTTAAATCCGGATCGCATTTAGGTGACTTAGTAGTATTATTAGGCGGATGGGATATGAACGCATTCCATCTATCAACACAAGTCTACTATCAATCTATATACTCTGACATATTTACAAAACTAGAACCAAAGGCAAAAACCACTTTTACAGAATTGATGTTAAAGTCCAATAAAAAGGAAGTTAGTTAAATGGTTCTTTCACAATCTATTCGTACACCTTATCATAATCGGAATGGGGAATTAGTAGCGGCGAGTTATCTCGGTACTCAATGGATGGTAGATAAGTTGATATATGAACCAAAGGAACTTGAATATTTGAATTATGAGGAAAGCGCAATAAATGGTTATAACGACTTATTAGCAAGCTTTAGTAACGATTCGATTACATCAATGGATACAGCAAGAAGAGTTGGTGTTGAACGAGAGTGGGAAGTAAATCGCTTTTTGGCTAGTGATGATGTTGCAGCACCTAATGAAGTTTTCCAATATATCAATGATGAAGGTCAAGTCGCTCTTTTCTCCGAGCAAGAAATCAAAGCTATTTCGGAATGGGAGAAAGGGTCAGCATACCCAGTTCACGGTATTGAAGGACACCATATGGAATTAGTTAGTCATAATCCTGAAAATATATATCTAGCAGCGGACCCAGATAACATCTTATTAACGACTTCAGATGGTCATTTATATCATCTACATAGTGGACATTATCACAATGCAACTGATCCTTACTTCTATACAGTACAGTTATCGGTGGAAGATCGATTTCAAATGGCACTAGACCATAATCAAAGTGAAATAATGCTTGGAGATCTAGAATATGGAATGTTGGCAGTAGGAGGTTCGGTCGCTACTTTTACTACTTTAGGACTCGCATTAGAGTGGGCAAAACTAAAAAGTGCCCCTTTATCCTTTCATGAAAAAAAACAACTTCTTATGAAACAAGGGAAGAGCTATGGGATAGTCGGGGGTATTTTAGCCACTGTTGGATTTGGATCAAAAAAGATGATCGACCATCTTTTTGAGAATACACCATTCCCTTTGGTAGAGGATGTATTTTATGATGTTCTAGCATTGAATGGAGCATTTTTTACTGTGACAGCAACGAGTGGTTTGATTAAATATCTAAAGGAAAGACAGAGCGGTATTGATAAAGCTATAGCAGACCGAGAGTTTGCGAATTTCATGAAAGTTGCAGCGGTTGAGTTTGCTGTTTTCCAAGCGATTGGTCTTGGAGCTGGTGTTTTAACAGAAGCAGCTGCTGATACTGTTATAGATGCCCTAATTCCGGATCCAACTTTAATATTAATAGGGGCTAGAGTATTATATTCTCTTTCTAAAGTTGGTAAGCAACTACATCTTGCAAGTGAACATAAGTTGGCCTATCAATATTGCCATAAGCTTCGTTACACACATTTATATACGAATGGTCTTGTGGAATTTAATAACAGAATGAAATTACAAACAGAGTAAAAAGGAGCCACTATGTTTAGAAAAAAGAATTTAACAGAACAAAGCATGGTAAGGAAGTTAGTAAGGAAAGAAATAGAAGTTAATAAACAATCCTGTACGATTGTAATAGAGGACGTACCATTCAGTGAAGTTAATGGTACCGAAGTTATGGTGGACAAACCTCAATTTAACAAAATAATTTCAGATATAAGTAGGTCACTTGAGACTTACAATACTACAACTTACAAATTACCTAAGACTATTCATCTTTCTCAAAAAGACTATAAAACGTTATTAACAGGTAGTGATGATGCTACTGAAACCGAGGATACTAGTTTTGTTGAATTACACCAGCCAAAAGTTAGGCTGTCTGATGTATATATAACAGAAAAAATGAAAAGCCAGCTTGAGACGTCCATTACCATATCAAAGCATCGTGATGTTCTATTCAATGAATGGGGATTAGATCACAGGGGTGATCAAGGAAGTAGTATAGTTTTGAATTTTTATGGTCCTCCTGGTACTGGAAAAAGTAGACTGGCGGAAGCGGTTGCCGGTGAATTGAATCAGAAACTTCTTCTAGTAAATTATGCCGATTTGGAATCCAAGTATGTTGGTGAAACCCCAAAAAATATTAAAAAAGCTTTTCAAATGGCTTCAGAACAAGAAGCAGTATTAGTTTTTGATGAAGCGGACTCATTTTTAGGTAAGAGACTAACCAATATTAGTCAATCAGCGGATTACGGTGTTAATATAACTCGAAGCGTAATGCTAATTGAGCTAGAGAAATTTAGTGGGGTCGTAATTTTTACTACGAATTTAATTGAAAATTACGACGAAGCATTTAGAAGAAGGATTCTCGCCAATATCCCGTTCTCCTTACCTGATTTGAAAGGTAGAAAAGCCATTTGGGAGCTTCATCTAAAAGATAAAGTACCTCGTTCGAAAGAGGTTTCTTCTGCAATCTTAGCAGAAAAATATCCTAAGCTATCAGGTGCGGATATTAAGGATATGCTGCTTTATGCAGCTGTACTTTGCTTACAAAAAAGTGAGATAGAACTCACTATAAACCACTTTGATGAAGCCTATCGATATATAAGGAACAGATACGATGGCTACTCGATGGACAATGTAAATATTACCCATGAAAAAATTTCAGAAGAACAATATCAAAAAGAGGTGGAATCATGTTAGATCGTGTTATTTCAGGTGTAAAAAGAGCGTTTTGGTTTTTTGTAGATACAATTAAATCCATTGGAAGATTTATAGCAAAAAAACTGGTCTCGTTTTGGGAAAAGATTCGTACTTGGTTAGATAATACCGCTGCTGATTTTGTTGAGAGAGAATTAGGATATCCAGCTCGTGATAAATTACACAGAGCAACAACGACAATCGATAGAGGAGTTGATGTAATTCGTAACTTTACAGTTGTTTATTTAAAAGATAATGATTTGGATACAACATATGATAAAGTAACGATGGAAGCAAAAGCAGACTATTATACGATTGATGATGAAATTTTAGAAGAGATAAAAAAGAATAAGAAACTAGTACGTACGCTAGAGTACCGCAAGTAAGTATAATGGAATGGACAACAACGTCAATTGAAACGGAAAAAGAAATTGATACTAATCCTGACCTCTACATGAGAAGAGCAGAGGATGCTTTGAAGAGAAGTGATGTAAGCGCAGCGCTAGATGAATGCGATAAGGCCATTTTTTACAGTAATAATAATAGTGCTTACCTATTTGAAAAAGCTCGTATTCTCCTCGCGTGCGAGCTGTATGAACAATGTATGAGTCTAATAAAAAAACATATGTATTCCTTCAAAAAAAGTTTTAATAAAGAAAAGTTAGCTATGGTTTATCTTTATCTACACTGTTGTCATTTTTCTAAGCCATATCAAGAAGGCCAAACTTATACTACTAAAAAATTTCATCAATACACTTATTATGTTGGGAAAATAGGTCAAGGTGTACCTAATCAGCACGGAGTTATGTATTATGAGGATAATTATGTGTATGCTGGTGACTTCTGTTTAGGAAAGAGAGAAGGTCGTGGGACATTATTCCATGACGGAGATATGGTTTATAACGGTAGGTGGAAAAAAGATAGGAAATACAATCCTATATTTGGATTTCTGAACATTATATTAGTGATTGGTTTAATCATTGGATCATTATATTACTTACACTCTAAACAAGATATGATTATAAATTGGGTATTGGATAAAGGTGATTTTACTTCATCACAGAATTTCGTGGAAGAGACACCACCATATTATGAACAGTTATTTATTACTGTCAATGCTGCAAATATAAGGTTTGGACCGAGTCTAAATGCAGAAGTAATTACTGTTGTTTATCCGAATGAGGTTATTTTATATATAGGTGAAGACCAATATGATGTCGAAGGACAAATATGGTACAACGTTGTTCTTGAGGATGGAACTTTAGGGTGGATTAGTGGTTCTATAGTTGATCGACAATACATTTATCATGAAGATGAAAGTGATTATTTCTATCCAGAGCATGGTGAAGTATATGAAGAAATTAACTATGATAGTGGTGTTCGTTATTATGGCGAATTGGTAAATGGCATTCCAAATGGCTATGGGACATTTTATTGGCCGGATGGTACCGTTTATGAAGGAGAAGTATATGAAGGTCAGATGTATGGGTATGGTCAATTAACGTGGAATGATGGTTACTATTACTCGGGCCAATTTGTAAATGGGATCATAGAAGGGTATGGTGCATACTTTTATTCCAATGGTGAACTTCATTATGAAGGTTATTTTGAAAATGGCGAGTATGTAAATCAATAAATAGCAAAAATAATTGATGATGAGCTGTTTGCTAATGAATAAGTGATGTTTATTGGTAAACCTCTCTTCGTTCATATTGAACTAGTGTAGGAGATTATTAACTACTAAAAAAGTCATCCATTTATTAAAAAAACAGCTAAATCACAAAGAATGGGATTGTTTATTTATAGGCTAGTACAACAATACTAGTCAATAGAGGTTGATACATCTCTAGCGATCATTAAGTCCAAAAGCCTAATATCCTCTCCGTAATTTAGAGGATATTAGGCTTTTTTTATTTTGAAAATTCCATGTCGACTTCTTATCGCAATCAAAAAAATAATATTACTAGCAATTTACGCAAACTTAGAGTTACTACCACATCTAAAGTGTAAGTTCCTAGTTGATAGAAAACTTCCACCATTTGATAGAATAATGGCTTCAAATGATAGAATAACTCAACGAAATGATAGAATAATTGCGTCAAATGATAGAAAACCGCCACCAAATGATAGAATAACTCTACAATTTGATAGAATAAGGCCGTGACCGCTATCTTTTATCATTAAAATCCTCGTATTTACTACGGAAAACCGTCAATCAACGACCTAAACCCCCATTTCCCTGTACCCCTCCAATAAAAATCCAGAAAAACGATAAATTCTATTACATGAAAAGTACACTTTTAAAGCAACAGAAGCAAATTTTCCGCATCAGGTGGAAAGTTTGCTTTTTCTTTTCGCTTTTGCGCTAGCCAACTTGAATTTATAGTCCAAACTCAAGTGTTTATGATCGAAAATAGCTGGTTTATAATCCAAACTCATGTATTTATAATCCAAAATAGCCGGTTTATAGTCCAAACTCAATTTTCACTCGCCAAACCTAATCCCCCCAGCTACATAAAACATCAAATTGAATGATGCCTCGGTTCCAGCAATCGCAGGTATCAAACTCCATTCCACGTGAACTTTATTAAAGCAAGATGCCATACATAAAATAGGTCGCGATCTGGCTAAATTCACAATTTTAACCAACTATATAAAATATTGACAGTAAATTAAGAAAATTCTATGATAGAAAAGTGCGCAATAATACTTTATTACTAGATTTTTTATATATGTGTATTTATCTAATCGAAAAGTTAAAAAAGTAGCAATATTGACCCGTTTAATTGGTATGACAATTTAACCGTGACCATTAGTAATTAGTACCTAACCTAAAGGAGAGTGTGTGGGATTGAGAAAAAAGAAACTTGATTTTTACAAGAAGTTAATCGTAAGTTGTGCGGTAACAACAGTTGCTGTGGCGGGTCTTGCTGGACAAGCTCCAGTATCTGCTGATGTTGTATTTAACGATGTTTCTAGTGATCACTATGCGAAAGAGGCAATTAATGAGTTAGTTGCAAAAGGAATTGTAAAAGGTTTCCCTGATGGGACGTTTCGACCGCAGCAGGAATTGCTTCGTGAGCACGCTGCAGCATTACTAGTAAGGTCTTTAGAATTACAGTCTTCGACGACGAATGAGCAATACTTTAAGGATGTACCAAAAACTAGTTCTTATTTTGGCGCTGTATCTGCATTAAGAGAAGCAGGTATTTTTTTAGGTGATCATCAAGGAAACTTCCATCCGAAAACGTCGTTAACTCGTGAAGAAATGGCAACGATTCTTGTTCGTGCATTTAATTTAAAAGCACAAGCTGGTGTAGACGTAAAGTTAACAGATTTAGATCAGGTTTCTGCATCCCACAAAGAAAATGTGAAAATCCTCTATCAAAACGGAATTACGATTGGTTATGGTGATGGTAGCTTCCGACCAAAGAAGGCTGTAAATCGAGCTGATTTTGCAGTGTTTATTTCTCGTGGTCTTACTTTAGGTACAAAAGGAAAAACGATTGAAGCAATTACTGACAATGGCGTAACGATTGAAGGAATGACATACACGCTTTCTAGTAGCTTACAAGACTTGTTTACGAGTAACAAAGATAGTCTAGTAGGTTCCAAAATACATTTTCAAACAAGCAATAAGCAAATCACTGGAATTACATATCTAGAGCTAGCAAAAGCGTCAACAGTATTTGACGGAAAAGGGTTTTCTTTAACAGGAAACCTAAAGGTAGCAGCACCTAACGTAACCGTGAAAAATATTACGGTAACAGGAAATCTAGAAGTGTCAGACAAAGCTACAGGTACCGTCCTATTCGACCAAGTTGGGGTGAATGGCGCAACAGCACTCACAAGTGTCGCCGTCCAATCAACAGCTACTACAACTGCAAACTCTGTCTCCTTTAATAACTCAACACTTACAAATGTCTTAGTTGACCACAAAGGCGTAGCTGTCAATTTCCAAGGCTCAACAATAGTCAAATCATTAGAAATTCAAACAGACACGACAGTGAAAGCAGATCAATCAGTGGTACTTCCAAGTGTGACAGTTGCTGAACGCGCGCAACATGTGACTCTTGAAGCTACAATGACTGATTTATCGTTAAAAAACCGTCGTGACCTCCATTTAAAGACAGTAGGTAACATCAATCAATTAAAACTAGAGAGCTTACATCCAGTAACGCTTGACCTAAACGGGAAAATCCAAACGTTAGCACCAATTAAAAATTCAGCTTTAACTCTAAACGTAGCAACGGGATCTACAGTTGCTGAACTTAAGCTTCCTGAAGGTGTACAAGCAAAAGATGTCATTAAGAACTATGAACAGGTAAAACATGCATTTGGTGCACAACCTGGTGGTTCGTTTGCTCCAGGACCTAGTTTCCCATCTCCAAATCCTGACCCAACACCACCAGTAGTGGAATGGGATAGTGCCGAAAACCCGTTTGCAAACAATGTTGTTTATGCAAGTAATTATCTAATTACTGCTGTTAATAATGCAAACTACGGAGCAGATACAGCTGGTAGTGAAGCAATTATTGAAGGAAACGTAGTAATTAAAGGTGATATCAACGAGCAAATTACACTGAAAAACTTAGTGATTAAAGGAAAACTAGTACTTGATGTGGGTGACCAAAGCTCTGTTACTTTGCAAAACGTAAAAGCAGACCAAATCGAAATTCTATCAGGAAAAAAAGGAACCATTCACTTAAATGGCGTTCAATCAAAAATAATCATTGTTAAAGATGACAACGGTGTTCGTTTAAGCACTAATGGTGTCAATGTCATCGACAGAATTGAAGTGGATCCGACTAATTCATCAGCTATTTCTGATATTGAATTAGCGGGTAACTTTAACCATGCAAAAATTATTGTTAAGAATGAAACGAGAATTACTGCAAAAGAAGGTTTTTCAGCTCAAGCAATCGAGATCGAGACCAAGAATGCGAATAGTGAAGTTACGTTCGTTAGCTCAACTGGAAGCTTTGCTGATGTCCAAGAAGTAACACTGAAAAAAGCAGCAACCTTAAACTCTAGCGGAAATACACAAATCAAAAATATTGTCTTAGCTATTCCACAATCCGAGCAAAACAACACAGTTACTCTAAAAGGTGAACATTTATCAGAGACTGAAATAACAGTAAAAACACCTTCTACATTAAACGTGAATGCTGTGGTTGGAAAAATCCTAGCTGAAGCCAATGTGAAAATTGGTGGCGAAAACGTTGCAGAAATTCAAGCATTTGAAAAGACAAGCAACGCGATTGTCACAGCCGCAAATGAGAGTGTACAAAACATCTTTGATACGATCAAGCAACAAAAGGTTGATGTCGCGATTGCTGAAATTAAAAAGCTGCCAGAACTTTCAGCTGTGGCTTTTGCTGATATCGCGAGTGTTCAATCAGCGAGAAAAAATGTTAACACTGCGATTTCATTTGGCGCAACGAACGCCGACTTTGTTGTAGAAGATGTCGATTATTTAGAGCAATTAACAAAAATTGAGGCTTCTATCGCAGTGCGGATGTCAGCGATCACTGAAGTTCAACAAGCGATCCGTGCGTTACCGACAAACCCAGGGAATGTCCAAGCAATTGCTCTTGAAGGATTACAAACTCGCGTAACTGCGGTAAACAAGGCGATTGCAGCAGCCAAAGATGCAGGCGTATCCCAAGCTGACATTGAAAAGTTGAAGGACTATGCTCGAGTAGAAGATGCAAACGTACGAGTAGAGGAGCTTGTTGCTGAAAGAAACTCGGCAAGAGAGCTTGCGACTACGAAGTTATCCGAAATTCCAGCTGCAGCCGAGATTACCTTTAGCAATCTGTTAGAAGTACAGCAACTTCTAGTTGATGTGAAAAAAGCCATTGCCGAAGCGGAGGATAAAGGGGTAACGATTGAAGGGCTCGCATCGCTAACAGCAGCGGAGGCGAAAGTAAAGCAGCTATTTGCTGAACGAGACGAGGCTATTCGTGTAGCGACAGAAAAAATTGAATTAATTCCAGCAGAAATTACTTACAACAACCTTGAGGCGTCGCGTCGTTTAGTAGAAGAAGCGGCTGCAGCCGTTGAAGCGGCAAAGGCAAAGACTGCTGCTGATCACGATATTACGAACATCACGAAATTAACATCAGCAATGACAAGAATTGCTCAGTTAGATGAAGGAACTCGTCAAGCAATTACAGTGGTAGACGAAGCAATCCGTGCATTGCCTGCTGTTACAGAGATTACGTATTTAAACCTTGAAGAAATGAATGAACTAGCCGAAACCGTTCGGGCTTTAATCGCGGCTGCGAAGGAAAAAGGTGCGAACGACGCATCGTTTGAGAACCTCGCAAAGCTAGTAGCTTTTGAAGCGAAAGTGAAAGAAATGCTTGAAACAAGAGCAGCAGCCATTGCAGTTGCGAATACGGCAATTGATGCTATTCCTTCGGTCGAAGCAATTACGACAGGAAACGTCGAAGAAGTACAGGAGTTAATTGCAACCGCAAGAGAAAAAGTAGCTGCAGCGAAAGAACTCGGGGCAATACAAGCCGACTTTCCTAACTATGCAAAAATTGCGGAAGCACAAGTGAAAGTGGATTTATTACTAGCGACATTAGAAGAAGCGATTGAATATGCGAATGAACTGATTAGACTTGTTCCACTAGTCGCTGACATAACATTTGCAACGCTAGTCGAAGCAAAGGAAAAAACAGCGGCAGCAAGAGTGGCGGTAACCATCGCCAAAGAGCTCGGTGCTACGGATAGCAGTTTTGAAAATCTAACTCGTTTAAAAAATGCTGAATTAAAAATTGCGGAGTTAAAGAAAGAGAAAAACGATGCTAGGAATGAAGCAATCGAAGCGGCAAACGTTGCAATAGCCAATATTCTACCGGCTTCAGAGATTACGGTTGAAAACTTCCGAAATGAATTCGAGAAGGTGAAACAGGCAGAAGTATTAATTGCTGAGGCAAGAGCAAAAGGTGCCACCGATAATGACTTTGTTGGCATAGAAAAGCTTGCCCAAACTCAAGAAGCTATTGCCAACTTCTTTGATGAGCTTTATTCATACGTTGTATTAGTAGACTTATTAATTGCTGAATTACCAGCTGTAACAGAAATTAATTATGCAAATCTTATTGAAGTAAAAGAGAGAGTTGACTTCTTAGAAGGTGCTATTGAACGAGCGTTTGCCACAGGGGCTTATGAAAGTGATTTTGAAGATCTTGCAAAATTTACAGCTGTCCAAACGAAGGTAACGCAGTTAGTAGAAGAGAAGTCTACAGCGATAAAAATTGCTAATGAAAAAATAGCGTTAGTACCAATTCAATCACTGATTACGCCTCAAAATTTAGCTGATACGAAGACGAAACTAGCAGCAGCACAACAAGCGGTAACTGATGCCAGAGCAAAAGGTGCCGAAGATAAAGATTTTATAGGGATTAGTAAGTTGGCATTAGCGGAATCGAAAATTAGAGAGATTGAAGCCGCACAAGTTGTAGCATTAGCGAATGCAAATGAGGCATTAGCCAACCTACCATTAGCTTCTGAAGTTAATGAAGAGAATGTTCAAGAAGTCCGGTTAAAGGTAAATCTAGCGCGAAATTTAGTGAAAGCTGCACGTGACTTAGGGGTTCAAGATAATCAGTTTGTTGGGTTAGATAACCTAAATGCTTTATTAGAACGTTTAGAAGAGTTCGGATCTTTTTTAGAGGAAGCCTTAGCCCGTACGAATGAACTACTAGTAGAACTTAGAGATTTTGGAGTAGTAAATGGAGATAATGCAGCCCAAGCGCAAGTCGTCTACTTAACAGCTTATCTAGCGGTTACAGAAGCATTGAATTTAGGCGCTAAAATAAGTGATTTTGACAAAAAAGGTTATGATCGATACCTAGCTTTAGAAGCTGAATTGGAAGCATTCAAACCAGAGCGACCAAGACAAATGGATCCAATTAGCAGTTTAGCGGAGATTGTGAGAAACCCAGAAGGATTTGATTACTACTACTTGCAAACAGCTGTTAGCGTGAGAGTGGAGCCAGCGTTACTTGAAGATTATCGTCAGGAGATTATCGAATTCTTAAAGAATGATGAAAAATTAACATTAGCGATCTTAAAAGGACTTGTCGAAAACGTTCACGAACGTAAGGAAACGAATGGTCAAGCAGTAATCGACCAAATTAATAACGACGTAACAAAGTTAACTTATAGTTTATTAACAACTCTAGTATGGACGGACGAAGAAAACTTCGAAACTGTTCGTGAAAAATTAGCGGCAGCAAAAGCTTTGAAGTCATTATTAACTAGGAATGAAATTATCAGTATCGTCCAAAACGCTACTCATGCCTATGCGTTGGAACAAGTGTTAACGAATCCTGAGTTTACGTACAGTCACCTTAGGTGGGCAGTTATTTATCATCAACATCTCTCACTCTTTACTAGCTATATAGAGAGTTATCGTCATGCTATTAGGTCAGCTCTAGAAAACGGACCATTAACACCTTTAAAACTAGCTCAAGTAATTGTCGGCGTGAACGAGGCGATAGAGAAAGAAACGTTAGCGAAGATTAACCGCAATTTACCATCGGTGACACCAGCTGACTTTGAACCACTGGTTTATGTGAATAACTGGATGTATCCACTATTCTTAGATGCCTTAGTAAAATTCAAGGTTGAAGTTCAACGAGACCTAACAAGAGAAGATTTAAATCAGTTATACAATACTCTATCTAGAAAATCGGCTCTTGACGCTCTTAATAATAATCCTGAAATCATTGACTATTATGCGCTTCAACAACTTGGTATTACACAACTGGTACTTGAACGTTTTGCTGAGTACCGTACAGCGCTTATTGAAGCTCGTAAAGATGGTGTGTTAACCATTGAAGAAATTCAATCAGTTATCATAACCGTAAACGGTCAATCAGTAGCTTCTGCAATAGAACGAATAAATAACAATCGTTCGACCTTTAGTTTTACTGACTTACAAGAGGTAGTGAGTTGGGCCAAATTAGCTAATCTAGCTAGATACCGTGAGGAAATGACCGCTAGATTTAGCTACATGACTTTAACTCTTGCGCTGATTGAAGAGGTAGTTAATAGCGTTGACCGTAGTGTTGCTCTTCATAAAATAAATCTAACTCCCAACAACGTAAGCTTTGAGTTACTACGTGATGCACTAGCGTTTATGGTTCGTGATGGAAACTATTCTTATTACTTCTACTATCGTAATGCAACTGTACGTGAAGAGTTACTTAGCTATTATCAAGAAGCAATTCATCAGGCAGCAAAGCCATTTACAATTGATACGTTAGCTGATTTAGTGCTGGAAACGAATCATACTATTCAAGCGAAAATGCTAGATCAAATCAATAGTAAACCAGCTGAAGTAACTGCACAAATGCTCCAATTAGCTGGAATTCATAGCATTAGTTATGAATATCTCTATTTTTACCGGTTGGCACTAGTTGAGGCTGTCGATGCTTCAAACATTCCGTTAACGAGACAACAAATTCAAGATGTCATTTGGTCTGTTAACGAAGCGCAAGCATTAGATAGAATTAATGCAAATCCATTAACGTTTAGTATGAGCGACTTATTTTCTGTGATTAGCGTGCATGCTGAGCAGGGTTTATTAAGCTACTACCAGCAAGAAATAAATCAAAGACGTACTCAAAAAGGTGCAAACTTAACAAAGCAAGAAGTTGAAGCGGCTGTTAATGCAGTAAACAACAATATTAGAGCCATTGCTTTACAAATCGTAAATGACGAGACCCAAACAGTTAGCTTTGAATGGTTAAATCGTGCCGCGTATAATGTTCGTTCACAGTTTATGAGCCAATATCGCCAGGCGCTACTTCAACGTAAGTCTAGTCTCGGGTGGTTAACTGAGCAAGCAGTTCAAGAAGTAATTACAAGCGTAAATAGTACTGAAATGGCAAAGTACATTAATGCCAACGTTCATTTTACCTATGATGATTTATGGGATGTCGTACAAGGCTATAACATACGAAGAAATATGTTTCAGGTATACCATGAAGCGATTACTTCTCATGAACAATATGGTAGCTTAACGGTGGAACAAATCATTACGATTGTCCAAACGGTGAATGACCAGAGTACACTTGTTCAAATTAATAATTATCCAGAACTACTAACAATTCACGAATTACGTCAGTTGCTTAATTGGTTACCAATTATTAGAGAACAAAACTTTGAAGCTTATAAAGCAGCGATTGTGGATCGGATTAGAAATCAAGAAGCTCCATTTGTAACAGTTAAAGAGCTTGAAAATCTAGTAATCTCAATTAATCAGAATCTATTAATAGAAGCATTAGCTGAAATTAACAGCAATCCTAGTGGATTTTCTTTTGAGGCGTTAACAAAGCTTGAGATTTATGTTGAACTAATTGAAGAAAATCTTGTGTACTACCGTCAAGTAATTACAGAGAAGCGTAATCATAAAGGTGCTGATCTCACTTTACATGAAATTCAGGATGCAATTGTTGAAGCAAATCAACTAGCTCTTGAGGCGATGGAACTAAAGCTCGAAGTTGAAACGTATGAAGATATGGCCACAGTAGCTATAGGTGATGTTGGCGATATAACTGGGCTTGTCCTTAAGCTTCGAGAAAGCATGACAGTGAATGAAACAATCATGCTACAAGTACATGACGAACAGTTTGAACATGAGTATCTTTATGTAAACGAAACAAACAATGCTGTTTTTCTCTCTAGCGCTGCAAAAGAATTACCTCACTCTCTGACGGAAAAGCTACTTGTTACATTTACGAAAGGCAATCAAACAGTTAGCAAAGAAATCACTGTAACAATCAACGTTGAGGACCAAGCGCATGAATTAGAAGTTTATATCAAGAGCTTAGTGAGAGAAGTGGAAGAGCTCTTTAATATCAATGGTGAACTTCACCCAGGTATTACGTTAGAAATAGTAAAGACGTACATGAAAGAAGTAGATGCATTTATCGCAACCTTCCCTGAGCTAGTTGAAACAGACAAATTACTAGATCGTGCTTATGAGATTTTAATTCTTGCAACAACTAAGTAGTAAACGAAAATAGGGTCTTACCTTAGCAGATTTATTCTGACTAAAGGAAAGGCCCCTTTTTTTTCTTCTAGTAATTTTACTATTTACACGCGGATGTTGTGAGATCATTTTAGAAAATAACCCAAAAAGAAACAGTTGGAGCATATCAAATAAAAATGAATTCAACTAGCCTAAACGAATATTTAATCGAAAATACCAAATGATAGAAAAAATCAACCAAATGATAGAATAATTGCTTCAAATGATAGAAAAACTTCAACAAATGATCGAATAACACTACAAAATGATCAAATAAACCCATAACCTCAATCTATAACCATTAGCATAGTCTGTTTTCTATCAAAAACCACCAACCCCGGCTCTAAAAACCCATTTTCCATTCATCCCCTCCAATAAAATTCCGAAAATCAATACTAAAATCGGTCACTCTATGTTATTGTAAAATCTGAATACTAGACAGGGGGAGATATACAAATGAGAAAAATGACAGCTACATATATGAAGCTCATTATGGCTGTAGTGTTATTGTTACCAATCATGGCTTGGTCTATTCCGGCATCTGCGCAAGCGAGATTTACGGATTATAAACCAGGTGACTTTGGGTATGCGAATGTTATCGCTCTTGCGGAGCAAGGGATTATTAGAGGATATGATGATGGAACGTTCCGTCCAACGCAGCGGTTAAATCGTGCTGACTCGGCAGTGTTGTTCCAACGTGCGTTAAAACTTCCAGCGCCACAAGGGACAAGCTTCAAGGATGTACGTCCGGGGCTTTATTACACAAGTGCAGCTGCAGCAACTAAGCAAGCGGGAATTTTCCGTGGGAACCCAGATGGCACATTTGGTCCAACTGATCGTTTAACGCGTGAGCAAATGGCATCGGTTTTAGTTCGTGCCTTCGATTTAAAGGCAGTACCGACGACATCAGTAAAAATTAATGACCAACGCCAAATCTCACCAGCGCATCTTCAAGATGTCATTACGCTTTATCAAAATGGCGTAACAAAAGGGAAACCTGGTGATGTTTATGATCCAAAAGGATTTGTAACGAGAGCAGAGTTTTCTGTATTCTTATTCCGCGCAATGGAATTAAAACCATCTCAAGGTGGAACAGCACCAGGAGCGCCAGGAGCACCAGTGCCAGGAGCACCTGCCCCTGGAGTTCCGGGAGCACCTGGAGCAGGATCTTCATCAAAGCTAACAAGTATTGTGACGGTAGATGGTAATGATAATGGTAGTATTGATGCAATTCGCTTACAGTTTTCTGTAGCCATTGATGCAACATCTGTAGAAACCAACAAGTTCTCTGTTAGCGGCTATACGATTTCTACTGTTCAAACAAGTGGCTCGACGATTACATTAAACCTAAATGAGCGTACAACCCTGGATACAGATGCTCAACCTACAGTAACGTATACAGGGACGCTAAAGGACACGTCAGGCGAGGATGTTGGCCCAATTAATGCGACAGCAAGAGACATGGTCCGCCCGAGGATCTCTGCGGCTCATTTAGTAACCTCCAATAGGCAAATTAATGGTTCAGTTTCAAACTCGTCAACAGGAACGACGATCATGTTTGATCTTAGTGGTGAGGATGGCGAGCATACTCTACGTGATGGCAAAATGACTCTTTCCGAAGCTGTGACGATGACACTTTCTAACCCGCTAGGTGGCACAGAAACAGAGTCACTTACAAAAGGTGAAAACAATATGTCATTTGCAAGTGTACTTGCAGGTATTAAACTCGAGACACTTCGATTAGCAGCATCTAACGTTACCGTTAATGGTAATTACGTAGACAGCAATGGTAACTCACGCACGATTACGATCACTGTGAAATTGAAGTAACAAACCACATACAAACTAGCATTTTTATGAAAACAGAATGCTAGTTTGTATCTTTTTTTCTAGTAAAATTACTCACAATCTACTAAAAATAGGGTGTTTTTCAAGTAAAATGTTAACGGGAATTTAGTAAGAATTATTGAAACGGCAATTTTATTCAAGTATGATAAACGAAGAAAAAGTTTTGTCGAAGGGGAGTAGAAATGAAAAAGGTATATCGAAATCTACTAGTAGTCACTACATCAGTTGTTGCGATTTCCGCAGTTGCTTTTGGTAGTACGAAGTGGAGTGAAAAAGTTGAGTATTCAGGTGCCGAAGCAGCTCTTGCTTTAGAAAGTGAGGGAATTAACATCCGGACCGTTGATACATCAAAGTTTCCAACAAACAATAATGGTGAAACTGAGACTGCAGAAACAGCTACAGACGATCCAAACGAAACAACAAGTAACCAATCATCAACAGAAGTAGCTAGCAGTAAGCCTCTCACATCATCAGATACAACAACAAGTTCAACGGGGAACAATACATCGAGTCCTACTACCGAACAGCCACCAACAACAAATGTAAGCTTAAGTGACATCAAGCAAGAATATATGGCAAGCTTCCTCGCTCTTGAAACAGAGATAAGCGGTCAACTTGAAGCTGTCTTAGACAGTGCGATTGCCGATGTAAGAGCGAAGCAAGCAAATAATGAAAATATAAGTATGAGAGATCTTCAAAATAAATTAGTCTCAGATCTTCAAAAATTAGAATCGAATTCAGATCAACGCTTTAATCGATTATATCAAGAACTTGAAGTTGAATTGGTCGCAAATGGCTATTCGAAAAACGAAGCCAATCCGTTTCGTGCGCAATATAATGCTGAAAAACGACTACGTGAACAAAAAGCGGTTCAGAAGTTAGCAGAACTTGCAAAGTAAATAAGTGGTAAAGTTCGACACTTTACCATTTTTTAATGCGAAAAAACGCGAAATTCCACGAAATACTACGAATAGTATTTGTAAAACTTTGTAGTTCTATGAACATGCGTGTCTACTATTGTGGTATAATTCTACTAGTTTTGCAAAAAGAACATTGACGGAGGAAATTATGGAAGAAACAATTAGCTTAAAAGAGTTGTTTGAAACGTTAAGAAAACGTATTGCGTTAATCATATCGATTACAATTTTAGCTGTAGGTATTAGTGCAGTAATGAGCTATTTTGTCATTACACCTAAATATCAAGCATCTACACAAATACTTGTCTCTCAGGCAGCGGCTGGGTCTATTTCTTCATTACTCTCGAGTGGAAATCCTTTTGACTCAGACTCAAAATATATCGACACATATAACGTAATTATGAAGAGTCCTTATATTTTAAACCAAGTAAAAGAAGAAATTGGCATCGACAAAAACATCGCAAGGCAACTAACGGTTTCTCAAGAAGGACGTTCTCAAGTGGTAAAAATTACAGTTGAAGACACCAACCCAGTACTTGCAACTGAAATTGCCAATGTGACTGCTGAAGTATTTCAACGTGAAATTCAATATCTACTAAAAGTAGATAACATTCATATTTTATCGCCGGCGGAATTAACTGCGACACCAACACCAGTTTCACCAAAGCCAAACCTTAATATGGCCATTGCTTTTGTTGTTGGTTTAATGACAAGTGTCGGATTAGCATTCTTATTAGAATTCTTAAATAATACAGTTCGTACTGAAGAAGATATCGAAAAATTATTAGGAGTACCTGTATTAGGTGCGATCCCTGAGATTGACGAAGAGCATGTAAATGATGGCTATGGCTACGGTCAGAGCGAACAGGAAGCGAAAGGAAGTGGCAAACGTGGCGCGTAAAGATAAAAACTCAATTGATCCAAGACGACGCAGTATTATTACACACTTAAAGCCAAAGTCACCGATTGCTGAGCAGTACCGTACGATCCGAACGAATATTCAATTTTCATCATTGGATAATGAACTGCGCACGTTGGTTATTACATCATCAGGTCCTGGTGAAGGGAAATCAACGACAGCAGCTAACCTGGCAGTAGTATTAGCACAACAAGGGAAAAAAATTCTACTAATTGATGCCGACTTACGAAAGCCAACAGCACATTATACGTTTGGTAAAAAGAACACCATGGGATTAACAAATGTTTTAACAAAGCAAAATTCACTTACGTCAGTGACGCAAGAAACAGACGTAGACAACTTATCACTGTTAACGAGCGGGCCAATACCACCGAACCCAGCTGAGTTATTAGCATCTGCAAGTATGGATGAATTAATACAAGAGGCATTGCTGGAATATGATACGGTAGTATTCGATACACCACCAGTACTTGCTGTAACGGATGCCCAAGTACTTGCCAATAAAGCCGATGGGGCAATTTTAGTAGTATCCAGTGGTAAAACAGAAAAAGAGGGTGCTCTAAAGGCGAAAGAACTATTAGTTAGTGCAAAAGCAAAGCTATTAGGTGTTGTACTAAACCGCAAAGAGCAAAAACAAAGTGAATATTACTATTATTACGGGAAGAAATAGTTCTATATACCTATAAAATTTTAGGTATATAGTTGCTATAATTAGTGTGCGAAAGCTGTAAAACTAGTACAAAATTAGTCAAAATTTGTAAGGGGGTAAGGTGATATGATTGATATCCATTGTCATATACTCGCAGGGATTGATGATGGCCCGAAAACGGTTGAACAATCGTTGGAAATGGCTAGGTTAGCTGTTGAAGAAGGGATTACAACCATTATTGCCACGCCCCATCACTTAAATGGCAGTTATGAAAATCCAAGACAAACGATTTTTGCAGAAGTAGATAAGTTAAATCAAGTTTTAAACAATGCCAACATACCCCTAACAGTTTTACCGGGTCAAGAAACACGAATACACGGAGAAATGGTCGAGAACTTTGAGAAGGGTGAAATTCTTACGTTAACGAATTCAAACCAATACGTGTTTGTTGAACTCCCTTCCAGTCATGTTCCAAGATATACAAACCAACTCCTATACGATATCCAAATGCTAGGGCTAACACCAATAATAGTTCATCCAGAACGAAATAGTGAAATCATTGAAACACCAGACTTATTGTATAAGCTTGTGAAAAGTGGAACTTTAACTCAAGTGACGGCCTCAAGTGTCACTGGCCGGTTTGGTAAGAAGATTAAAAAGTTTACAAACGATTTAATTGAACATAACCTAACTCACTTTATAGCATCAGATGCTCATAATACAACAAGTCGATCATTTCACCTAAGAGAAGCCTATGAAACAATTGAAAAGCAAAACGGTGCTTCTTTTCGGTACCTTTACCAAGAAAATACAGAGTTGTTAGTTGGTGGCAAGCACGTTATAGGAGAACCGCCGGAGAAGATTAAGCGGAAAAAGTTTTTGGGTCTTTTTTAGGAACAATATTGTATTTAGCTGAAAACCACTCGCTTGATTAACAAGATGCAACAGACGCTGAGTTAGAACAATGATTAAACAAAACTTAAGCACGTTTGGTGATGTCTCCTTACCGTTATCAATGGAGATACTCGGTCACGCTGTGGGTGTAAAAGCCTTAGACGTTGTGTCGTCGTCGGTGTGATGTGAGGGGGGGTTCGATGCCTCATACTTTTACTTTAATCTATTAGATTAATAAAAGGTCAAAACTTGTTACAGCGATTGCTGCAATTAATTTAACTAATAAAGGTTTAAGCAAGTGAAGTTACAGGTAACTTGTTTGCTTAAATCTTTATTATGTATTTTTATCCTTGGAGGTGTAGGTTGTGTCATTGAAAAGTAGGGTATTTTATTTAGCTTTATTGGATTCTTTTATTGTCATGTTTTCAATTTTTATTGGTTATCTTATCCTTGCTCCTACTAGTAGCTTTATAACAACTATATTATTTGTAAGTTCAATTACGTTGTTACTATCGCATCACTTTTTTGCAAATCGTTATAAAATCTATAATCGGGTTTGGCAATATGCAAGTATGGGAGAGTTAGCAGCGATTTTTAAGGTGGTCACATTTTCAATCTTAGTGACAGCTATTGTTCAATTACTATTTAATCAGAGTATTTTTATAAGAACACTATTAATTACTTGGATGCTTCATATTTTGCTTATTGGCGGCTCAAGGTTCTCTTGGAGATTGTATCGTGATACGTACATTAAACGTAGAGATGATCAAATACCGACACTAATCATTGGTGCAGGTTCTGGTGGAACAATGGTAGCTAGGCAACTATTGCAAAACCCTGAAGCCGAACTTACTCCAGTAGCATTTATTGATGATGATGAGCGTAAACAAGGTTTAGAGATATTAGGAATTCCGGTCCTTGGTACGAGTGCTTCCATTGAAGATGTTGTTAAAGAAAATCAGATTAAGCACATTATTATTGCAATACCTTCTCTAAGTAAAAAAGAATTGAATACGATTTTTATGGAGTGCTCGAAGACAAAAGCGAGAACACAAATTATCCCGAAGTTAGAAGATTTAATGGTAGGGAAAGTTTCAGTTAATTCCTTTCGTGACGTTGAGGTTGAAGATTTGTTAGGAAGAGAGCCTGTCGAACTTGATACCGAACAGATTGTCGAAAAGTTAACTAGAAAGACGATATTAGTGACAGGTGCCGGAGGATCAATTGGATCAGAGGTATGTCGCCAGGTTTGTCACTTCAATCCTGAAACAATTGTTCTATTAGGTCATGGAGAAAATAGCATTTACTCGATTGAACTAGAATTGAAGAAGCAATACCCAACGATAAAAGTTGAGACAGAGATTGCTGATGTACAAGACCGTGAAAAGATGTTTTCAATTATGGATAAATATAAGCCCGATGTTGTTTACCATGCGGCTGCACATAAGCATGTTCCGCTCATGGAACGTAATCCAGAAGAAGCAGTAAAGAACAATGTCGTTGGAACGAGAAATGTTGCTGAAGCTGCTAGTTCGGCTAAGGTAGGAACGTTTGTAATGGTATCTACTGATAAAGCTGTAAACCCAACAAATGTTATGGGCGCAACGAAACGGATTGCTGAAATGATTGTCCAACATATGGACATTGTTAGTGAGACTAAGTTTGTGGCCGTACGTTTTGGAAATGTGTTAGGAAGTCGTGGAAGTGTAATTCCACTATTTAAAAAGCAAATTCAAGAAGGTGGACCTGTGACGGTGACACATCCTGAGATGGTTAGGTACTTTATGACGATCCCAGAAGCTTCAAGACTCGTGCTCCAAGCTGGTGCTTTAGCACGCGGTGGCGAGGTATTTGTTCTTGATATGGGAGAGCCAGTGAAGATTGTTGATCTTGCGAAAAACCTGATTAGGTTGTCTGGATACACAGAAGAAGAGATACCGATTGTGTTTTCAGGAATGAGACCAGGTGAGAAAATGTTCGAGGAGCTATTGGGAGCAGATGAAGTACATCCGGAGCAAATTTATCCGAAAATTTATATTGGAAAAACCCCTCTAGTCGATATTAACGTCTGCTTTGATGTTGTCCAAAATCTTGATAACTTAACTAAAGAAGAATTAAGAGAGCAACTGCTTGATATTGCCAATTTTAAAAATAAGAAATTACAGATTGTTGGGTAGCATTATAGTCATTTTAACAGTAGAAGAGCTTAGGTGCTCTTCAAGCTGTTTTCCATGGTTGATATACCAACAAAGCACTGCTTGTGTAGTGGATTAGGAGGACTTATACGATGAAGAAGGTAAGAAAGGCGATAATACCAGCTGCTGGACTAGGAACGAGATTTTTGCCAGCAACAAAAGCAATGCCGAAAGAGATGTTGCCAATTGTAGATAAGCCAACAATTCAATATATCGTAGAAGAGGCAGTAGCTTCAGGTATTGAAGACATTATTATAGTAACGGGTAAAGGTAAACGTGCAATTGAAGATCATTTTGATATGGCCTTTGAACTTGAGCAAAACTTAATGGAAAAAGGAAAGGTTGAATTGCTGCGTGAAGTAAGGAAGTCCTCAAATATGGTGGATATTCATTATATACGCCAAAAAGAAGCAAAAGGTTTAGGTCATGCGGTTTGGTGTGCACGTAAATTCATTGGTGATGAGCCGTTTGCGGTTTTACTTGGCGATGATATTGTACAAGCGGAAACCCCGGGATTACAGCAGTTGATAGAACAGTATGAAGAAACAAGAGCATCTGTAATTGGTGTACAAACTGTTCCTGAAAATGAAACTCACCGTTACGGAATAGTTGATCCGTTAGCGCAAACTGGTAGACGATATAGTGTTAATCAATTTGTAGAGAAACCTGCTCAAGGCACAGCACCATCAAACTTAGCAATTATGGGTCGATATGTGTTAACTCCAGAGATATTTATGTTCTTAGAACAGCAAGAGCTAGGTGCAGGTGGGGAAATCCAGTTAACGGATGCCATTCAAAAATTAAATGAAATACAACGAGTGTTTGCTTATGACTTTGAGGGTAAGCGGTTTGATGTTGGAGAGAAGATAGGGTTTGTTAAGACAACTTTAGAGTTTGCGTTAAATAATTCGGAGTTGAGGGATGAGTTAATTCCGTTTTTGGAAGAGATGTTGGAGTTAAGTAAGTCGAAGTAACAACTTTTGAATTTAGCCGGTTAGTGGAACGACTTGGGCTAGCCGGCTAAATATTATAGCAATTTAGCTCTTCGAGCTGTACTTTTTAGTTTAGTAAATAGGATAGATAGCACACCTAGAGATTATCATAATTACTAAACTGTATGGGATATTATTGTTGGAATAGTTGTACCCTCGGAACTAGGAATAATTGATAGATCGAAAGCAGATGTCTAAGAGGCTATTCTTGCTAGTTAGAGATAATGTATGAAACATATCTAATTCTAACTAACCTAGACCATCCGAATTAATATTTGAAATTTATGTTAACGAGTATGACGCAGAGCTTTGTTCAGTAGGTGTTTTTTATTCTTATTCAGATGGAGATGTTCTGTGTAGTGTACACTATTTAGTGGATGTTGGTGAAGAGGAGGAGAGTCCGGGAGTACCGTTTTTCTAAGTGAGTATTTGAAAAGATTGAATGTAGATGTGGAACTGACTTTCGTAATTAGATAACATGCTGGAAGCCTTGTGGCATAAGGGTTTCGATTGTTTTTGTTAGTTTATAAGGTTTGATTGAATGGTAGTTTAATAAGAAGAAAGACGTTTGAAGTTAGTATAAAAATTAAAAAAATTAATGATTGAATGTTGTTGATTGAATAAATATTACGAGGTAGCTATCGGATATAGATAACGTTTAGTAGGTTAGTAGTTAGTTGGATTGAGTCCAGTTAAGTACTAACAAACTAAAAATTTTTTTCAAGGAGTGTAACGAAATGTACATGAAAATAAAAAGGTTAATAGATATATTTCTATCAATTATAGGGTTGATTGTCCTGTCCCCAATTTTTTTAATACTTATTATAGGGATTAAGTTAGATTCCAAGGGTCCGGTAATGTTTAAACAAAAGCGTGTTGGAATAAACAAAACATATTTTAATATCTTAAAGTTTCGCACAATGAGAATTGATACTCCAAAAGATACACCAACTCATTTATTAGATTATCCTGAACAATACATTACTAAAATGGGTAAATTTCTTAGGAAATCCTCGTTAGATGAACTTCCACAGATTTGGAATATTTTTGTTGGCCATATGAGTATCATTGGTCCAAGGCCAGCTCTATGGAACCAATATGACCTTATTGCTGAGCGTGACAAGTACGGCGCGAACGATGTGCCACCGGGGCTTACTGGCTGGGCCCAAATCAATGGTAGGGACGAACTTCCTATTGAAGTGAAAGCCAAGTTAGATGGAGATTATGTAGAAAAAATAGGCTTAGGTATGGATGTGAAATGTTTTTTAGGAACAATTGTGAGTGTAGTTAAAAGCGAGGGTGTTGTTGAAGGTGGAACAGCTACAACAGCCAAGAAAGAAGCTACTAGTACTAAGGAGAAGGTTAATTAAATGAAAAAAATTCTAATTACTGGTGTAAACAGCTACGTTGGTAAAAGTTTTGAAAGTTGGGTGCAATATTACCCTAATAAGTACTTTATAGATTCTATAAGTTTACGAAGTGAATCGTGGAAGGGTATGGATTTTGCTAGCTATGATGTAATATTGCATGTTGCAGGAATAGCACATGTTTCTACTGACCCTAAGATGGAAGAACTATATTATAAAGTGAACCGTGACCTTACAATTGAGGTTGCTGAAAAAGCAAAGGCTGCAGGAGTAAAGCAGTTTATTTTTTTGAGCAGTATCATTGTATATGGTGATAGCAGTAGAGGTAAAAGTGTCATAGATGAAAATACAGTACCTATACCAAGTAACTTTTATGGAAATAGTAAGTTACAAGCTGAAAAAGGTATAAGGCCATTAGAGTGTGATGAATTTAAAGTTGTAATTATCAGACCTCCTATGATTTACGGAAAAGGTTCAAAAGGAAACTATCCGAAGTTAGCAAAGGTTGCTCAGAAGTTACCATACTTCCCTGACGTTGATAACCAACGAAGTATGCTTCATATTGATAATTTATGTGAGTTCATTCGATTAATGATTGAGAATGAAGAAAGTGGTTTGTTCTATCCTCAGAATAAGGAGTATGTAAAAACAAGTGATATGGTAAGAATGATAGCTGAAGTTCATGGTAAGAAGATAAAACTTACGAAATTATTCAATCCAACTTTGAAAATAATGGGATTAAAGATAGGGATAATTAATAAAGTATTTGGTGATTTAGTATACGATAAAAGTTTATCTAATTATGAAGATTATACCTATCAAGTAGTTGATTTACAAAAATCTATTCAAAAAACGGAGTTTTAGTTATGAAAAGAGCATTAATGTTTGCCTCTGTTGCCTCGATGATCGACCAATTTAATATGGGCAATATAAATATATTACAAGAATTAGGTTATAAGGTTGATGTTGCTTGCAACTTTGAATTTGGAAGTACAACTTCTCAAGAGAGAGTAAATGAACTAAAAAAAGAATTAGAGACAAAAGGGGTTAATACTTACCACATTCCTGTACCGAGAAAGATAACATTATTAAAAGATATGTTTGAAGCATTTAGGTTAACTAAAAGATTGGTAATAAAAAATAAGTATGATATTGTTCATTGTCATTCTCCAATAGGAGGAGTTATTGCAAGAATGGCTTGCAAACAATTAAGAAAAGAGAATACTAAAGTAATTTATACTGCGCATGGATTTCACTTTTATAAAGGTGCACCAAAACTTAACTGGGCGATATTCTATCCTATTGAAAAGTATTGGGCAAAGTATACAGATACTCTTATTACAATTAATAATGAAGATTTCAATCGTGCTAAGAATTTTAAGGCTGAAAATATTACTTATGTACCTGGAATTGGGATTGATGTTGAAGAGTTATCTAGTGTTCAAGTAGATAGAGATGAAAAGCGAAAAGAATTCGGTATATCAAATGAAGAAGATTGTATGATTTTGTCTGTTGGGGAACTTAATGATAATAAAAATCATGAAGTAATTATAAAGGCATTAGCTAAAATTACGGGGTCATACAAATATGTTATTTGTGGTAGAGGAGATAAAAAAACTGATTTAGAAAGGCTAGCTCAAGATCTAAAAATCAGAGATAAGGTAATTTTTGCTGGTTATCGTAGCGATATTAAAGAATTGCTAAAAGCAGCAGATATATTTTGTTTACCATCAAAGCGTGAAGGTCTTTCTGTTGCTCTAATGGAGGCCGCAGCGGCCGGTTTACCTTGTATTGTTAGTAGTATTCGTGGAAATGTAGATCTTATTCAAAATGGTGAAGGTGGATACCTAGTGGCTAGTTCTGATATTAATGGTTTTAAAGATAGTTTGGAACGACTTATAAATAATAAGAAAACTAGAGAAACATTTGCTGAATCTAACCAATCTTATATAAAGAAGTTCAGTGCAGAAAATGTTAGAGCCTATATGCTTAAAATTTACAACTATTGAGATTAAAGCTTTTCTATACGTTCTGAATGAATGATAATATAGTTTTCATTTTAATATTAAATTAAGACTCAACCAATAAAAACATCATCTAGAAAGTAGATTTATATAAAACGGATGAATATTACTAGCAAAGAGAAACGGGGGTTGTGAATATGTTATTTAGTGTAATTATTCCTTTATATAATACAGAAAAATATATAAAAGAGTGCATAAATTCTGTGTTAGAGCAAACGGAACGTGATTTTGAATTATTATTAATAGATGATGGATCATCTGATAATAGTGGTAATATAGCGAGCTCATATGCTAAATATGATAATAGAATTAGGGTGATTCACCAGAATAATAAGGGTGCTTTCTATACTAGGTGTAATGCTGTTAATGAGGTTAACGGAGAATATATAGTCTTTTTGGACGCAGATGATACCCTAGAATCAAACTCACTTGAAATCCTAAGGGAAAACTTTGAAGAAGATACTAATATAGATATGGTAATATTTAGAACGAGAGTGTTTGGGGAGTCAGTAAAAATTACCGAGTCTGAAATTTTATATAGTAATAATACTATATTTGTGGGTGAAACAAAAAATAGGTTATATGAAAAATTACTTAGTAGTTCTTCTATTAATCCTATGTGGTTAAAAGCATATAAAAAACAAGTACTTAAAATTGAGAATATAAATGATTATCCCAAAATAACTATGGGGGATGATATAATACAAAGCTTATTTCCATTAACTCATTCAAAAAAAATCAAGTACATTACTGATATTTTATATAATTACCGAATTATAAATAGCAGTATGACAAGGACTTTTAACCCAAATGTGTATGAGGGTTTCCAGTATGTGTATAGGGACCTGTGGAATTATTTAGAAGAATGGAACTTGGCAGATGAAAAGCATATAAAAATGTATTACAAAAGATATCTAAGTAGTGTTAGCAGTATCTCACTGTTTGCTAAAAATAGTATTGTCTCTAAAGAAACAGAATATGTAAAAATGTTAAATGATATATATAATGACAGTTTATTTAAAGAAGCAGTAAAAAATGCTCATATAAGCATCTTGCAAATATTACCAATTTACTTGATTAAGAAAAGAAGATTTAATATTTTGATGATAATTAAAAAGATACTATCAAAAGTTAGAAAATAAACGGTTTGTCAATATAAGATAGTGTAAGTAATAAATTCATAAAGTAACCAGGTCAAGTTTCTGGAAAATTTAATTTAAGCAGAATAGATGGGACGTAAATGTTATGTTATACAATTTATTAGTTATTTGGATCTTACTATTAATAATACTATTTCAAGGAATTCTTAAACAAAATAACACAACAAAATTAGCATTTCTGACTCTATCTGGTTTATCCCTCGCTTTACTAACAGGATTTCGTTTCGAGACAAGTGGTGATTTTTATACCAACTATGTAAATTTTACAAAAACAGCTAGTATGAGCTTTAGTGAAATTTTATTTAGTTATAGTGAATTTGGTCATATGCTTTTTAGAAAGGTAATTTCTTTATTCACCGATAACCCTCAATGGTATTTTTTAATAAGTGGATTATTTATTATAGTTTCTTTTCTAATATATATTTATCGCTACTCCTATAATATTTATCTAAGTGTATTTCTTTTTGTTACTATAGGGGGATACTTTGTATCACACAATATTACAAGACAATATATTGCGATTGCTATTTGTTTATATGCAATCCCATATCTAATTTCAAGAAAACCTATAAAGTATTTATTAATAATAGTAACTGCAATGACTTTTCACACAAGCTCATTTATTATGCTCCCTATTTATCTTGTAGCGAAAATTCCCGTTAAAAGAAATATTATACTATTGTATTTAATTGCAGTTACACTTATTACATTAACTTTTGATAGAGTATTTTCTATTGTGCATAGTCTTCTTTATTCAGAGTATTACACAGAGGGCAGTTACGGAACAATCAGTGCTGATATTTTAAATATAATATTGCCTACATTTTTACTAATGTTTTTATTGTATTTTTATCTTATTTGGAAAAATGATTTAAATAAGTCGAGGGAATTATGTCTTACTACATCAAAGGAATATATTCTGTATAATTCAATGCTACACATGGGGATATTAAGTTTCTTCTTTAGCCTTTTGAGTATAACAAATATGCTAATTCTGAATAGATTAAGTGATTTTCTTATGGTCTGTTATTTAATAATTATACCTTGGGCATTGAAGCATACACCTAAGAAAAACAGAATAATAATATATTTTGTTATTTTCATAGCTTCTTTGACTTATTTTTCTATTAACAATTACTTTGGCCGCTTAATACCCACGCCATACACACCATTTTGGTTGCACTAAAAATTTTATTATTCTCCCTTCTTCTAGCAGATTGGGTAACAAACGAAGTACTTATTATTAAGTAAAAGTGTTTAGAACACTTCTTTAGACAAGGTTGTTGAATTCATAATGATAAAAAAATTATTTTCAGTATACAGTAGTAATTTAGTGCTAGGAATTTTAGGGATAATTACTGTTCCTATATTATTAAAGAATATTGGGGTTGAGGGCTATGGATATTATGGTATTTATCTAACGTTGTTTTCGTATTTTACCCTTTTTGAATTAGGTATTTTAAAACATTTTACTAAACTATTAGCACAGAAGAAGAATACAGATGTAAATGAAATTATCAGTTGTTTTTATTATTTTACTGCGTTAGTGATACTGTTTTTTACTCCAATTACTGTTCTTTCTACTAACCTACTTTTTGGGGTAGATTTACAACTTGCAATAATAATAGGTGTGATAGCCTCATTAGAATATATATTTTACTTACCAACTAAGATAAATTCGTCTTATGCAACAGCTAAAAAAGATTTTGAGAGAATAAGTATTTTTAACTTTATATCCGGGCTAATTAGATATACTATAATTATTTTTGGCTCTATAATAACACAAAACGTTATAATTATTATTATTTTGCTTGCTATACGAAGAATTTTTGATATTAAGTTATCAAAAAAAATAACAAAGGTAGAAGTTCAAATTTTTGATATAAAGAATGTAAATAAAATCAATCTAATTAAGATTATTGGATACTACAAGGAATCCATATATCTTTCTGGTACACAAGCCTTACAAATCAATTTAAATGGGATGGTTTCGTTAATAATATCGAAACTATTTGGTGTTGAAGGGTTAGGTTTTTTTAGGAGTACGTATGATTTGTTGTCAAAAATATGGTTTTTTTCAAATGGTTTAGGGTTAGTTGTTTTTCCATACTTTGCGGGAAGTTCAGTGGGGGTTAAAAAATATAAAAGATATACCCTTGTAAGCTGGATTTTCTACACTTTTATATTCATCTCTTTTGTACTTTTATTCCCAATAATAAATGAGTTTCTATTAAATAACTCTTTAAATAAGAACGAGGACATGCTTCTTTTTCTATTTATGTTAATTTCAATTCTTTTACTAGCGCAAGGTAATCTAAGTTTTGAATTTTTACAAGCAAAGGGTAACTATAAGTATTTAATGTTAATAACGGCTATAACTAACTTTACTTTTCTTATACTAATATTTCCCGTGAGTAAAATTATTCCGTATACCCTCTCAGTCATTATTTGTTGGATGTTAGTCTTAATTATTCAAACTTTAAGCTTTGAATATAAGTCATTACAGGGAAGTAAATTATTTACATTGTTTACATTGGTTTTAATAATCCTTTGGATATTTATTGGTGTTAAACGATTTGGTTTATACCTTTGGTAAAAAATAAAATTGTATCATTTAAACTAGAATAAAACTAAGAAAGAGGAAGGTGAGAACTTAGAAATGGAACAAGTAAACAATGTTGAGTTTGACTTAAAGGATTTACACAAAAAACAAGTTGAAATATTAACGATTATTCAAGGACTTTGCAATTCAAATAATATTAAATTCTCTATTTATGCTGGCACTGCTCTTGGTGCAGTTAGGCATAAGGGGTTTATTCCTTGGGATGATGATCTTGATATTGCAATGAGTCGAAATGATTATATTAAATTTAAAGAAATTTGTAGTACGCACCTTCCAGACAAGTATTCCTTTCAAGACTATCATTCAGAACCCGATTTTCCTATGTGTTTTGGAAAAGTAAGAGATAATACAACAACTTTTATAGAGAAAGAAACTATTGGATTAAACATAAATAAGGGAGTTTTTATCGACATTTTTCCTTTTGATGTTGTGCCTAAAAATAAAATTTTAAGAAAAACTCAATTTATATTTGCTGCATTAAACCTATTACTTGCAAGAGGCTATCCCTCAAAAAAAGATGGAATGTTATTATATATGATTAGTAAGTTAGTCCTAATACTCTTCCCAAAAGTATGTCGTCCTCTATTTAGAAGCTTTTGTGAGAAACAGATTTCTAGATATAGGAATTCCAAGGAAGAGAATGTTGCTTTTATGATTGATAGATTTGGGAACCTAGGAAAGCATTTTTCTTATGATTTGTTAAATACTTATACGATGATTGAATTCGAAGATGTCTATGTTCCAATATTTCAAGATTACCAAAGCTATTTGACTATACAGTATGGAGACTATATGACGTTACCGCCTAAAGAAGAGAGAGTAAATAAGCATAAGCCCTTAATATGCGATTTAAATAATTCATACAAAAAATATTGCTAATAACGATCTTAGGAATTTAGCAGGATTAATTTTTATTTTGAAACTTGTTATACGAATGGATCTAGGAAATACAGAATTTATTATTTAGTAATTCAAATTATTGAATTACTGGAGCCATGTTACAAGGTTATATATTTTTTTCATATATTAATATGAATAGCATTTTATATAATCTTAGTTTATTTTTCAATGAAGGGAAGGTATTTATATGCAATCAATTATATTAGCTGCAGGAATGGGAAAACGATTAAAAGAGTTAACAAATAATAATACTAAAAGTATGGTTAAGGTGAACGGTGTAACAATGATAGAAAGGATGCTTAAACAGCTAGATAAACTTGAATTGTCAAAAATTATTATTGTTATTGGTTTCAAAGGCCAAGAATTAATTGATTATATATCAACATTAGAAATTAACACACCTATTGAGTATGTAGAAAATAAAATTTATGATAAGACCAATAATATCTATTCACTCTATATGGCGAGGGATTATCTAACAAAGGAAGATACGCTTTTGCTAGAGTCTGATCTAATTTTTGAAGATTCTGTATTAAATAAAATAATCGAGGATCCGTATCCAAGTCTTGCTTTAGTTGCAAAATATGAAAGTTGGATGGATGGTACAGTAGTTACGTTAGATTCAGAAAATAATATTAAGAGCTTTTTAGGGAAAAAGGATTTTAAATATGAAGATATTCAAAGCTATTATAAAACAGTAAATATTTATAAATTCAGTAAAGAGTTTTCTACCACTCATTACGTTCCCTTTTTGGAGGCTTTCAGTAAAGCACTAGGAAACAATGAATACTATGAACAAGTTCTTAAAGTTATTACATTGTTGGACAAACCAGAAATTAAAGCAACTATCTTAAGTGATGAGTCTTGGTATGAGATAGATGATGTACAAGATCTCGATATAGCGGAATCAAAATTTACAACAACTACTGAAGAGAAGTTAAAGAAAATTCAGGGTAGATACGGTGGATATTGGAGATATCCAGGCTTAATAGATTTTTGTTACCTAGTAAATCCATTTTATCCATCACCAAAACTATTAGATGAAATAAAGGCTAATTTTGAACGGTTAATTTGTGATTATCCTTCAGGTATGAGTGTTAACAGCTTACTTGCTGCAAAGTATTTTGGATTAAAGAAAGAACATGTAGTTGTAGGGAATGGAGCAGCAGAGCTAATTAAATCATTAATGGAGAAACTTCCTGGGAAAATTGGTATAGCTCTTCCGACATTCGAGGAATATCCAAATCGAAAACGTCCAGATGACATTGTTCCTTACTACACTAATAACAATGATTATTCTTATACAGCTAAAGACTTAATGGATTTCTATGTGGATAAAGATATTTCAGTTCTATTGCTAGTTAATCCTGATAATCCTTCCGGAAACTATATAAAAAAGGCTGATATATTAAGAATTGCAGATTGGGCAGAAAGTAGGGAGGTTACCTTTATTGTTGATGAATCTTTTGTTGATTTTGCGGAAGAAGAAAACGCCACTCTATTAAATGAAGAAATACTAAATAGTTATCCTAATCTAATCGTTCTTAAAAGTATATCAAAATCATTTGGAGTTCCAGGACTTCGCTTGGGAGTATTGGCTTCAATAAACTCTGAACTAATTGATTTTATGAAGAAAGATATAGCTATTTGGAATATAAATTCGTTTGGAGAATTCTATATGCAAATCTTTGAGAAATATAAGGGCGACTATGAAGAAGCTATGAGAAAGTTCATAGATGTTAGAAGAGATTACGTTGAGGAACTTTCAACTGTTAAGAATGTTCGAGTTATACCGTCGCAGGCTAACTATTTAATGTGTGAAGTTGTTGGAGACCATACAGCAAAAGAAGTAACAGAAAAATTATTAGATCAATACGATTTGTTAATAAAAGATTTATCTTCAAAAAATGGCTTTGATGGTGAATATATACGAATTGCGGTAAAACGTCCGGAAGAAAATAAAAAATTGGTTGCAGCACTAAAAGAGATATTAGACTAGAATTTAGTTATGGGGGAGGAAATGAAATGAAAATATTAACACATAACGACATTGTGAAACTAAATATAGAACCAATTCAGTGCTATACCTGGGTAGATGATATGCTCAAAAACAAAGGGAATGTGTTGTTACCTGCCAAAATTAGTATGAAACCAACAGAAGATGTTTTTTATAATGTGATGCCTTCTATACTCCCCCAAGATAATAGTGGGGGAGTAAAAGTAGTAACTAGGTATCCTTCTAGAAATCCCGCTTTGGATAGTCAGATTTTGCTCTATGACTATGAAACTGGTGCCTTGAAATCTCTGTTGGATGGAAATTATATAACGACCATGCGTACTGGGGCAGTTGCTGCGCATTCGATAAAGCTATTAAGTAAAAAAGATTTTAATAAGATTGGAGTTATAGGTTTAGGTAATCAAGCGAGGGCTACATTGAAAGTATTACTCGCTTTATTTCCTGATAAGGATATTGTATTAAAACTACTAAAATATAAAGATCAACATCTATTATTTAAAGAGTATATTAATAGTCTGCCAAATTCGGAACGTGTTGAATATGTATTTTGTGACTCTTATAAAGATACGGTAAAGGGAAGCGAAGTAATTATCTCTTCTGTCACTTATTTAGCTCAAGATATTTGTGAAGATGATTGTTATGATGAAGGTTGTTTAGTTGTACCAATTCACACAAGAGGATTTATGAATTGCGATTTATTCTTTGATAAAATTTATGCAGATGATACAGATCATGTTATGGGTTTTAAGTATTATAAACAGTTTAAAAACTTTGCAGAAATATCGGATATAATTAATGGAACAGCAGAGGGGCGTCGCGATGATTCTGAGAGAATTATGGTATATAATATTGGACTGTCCATGCATGACATCTACTTCTCGGAAAAAATATATCAGTTTGCGAAAGCTAAGGGAATTGGAAAGAAGTTCTCATTAAGTGCGCCAGAAGATAAATTTTGGATATAAATTAGTGTTTTTTGCTTTGGGATTTCTTTATTCCCAAAGCTATTATTTTATACAGTTTAACAATATTAATAACAAATTATGGGTAGATCGTAAAATGAGGTGAAATATTTTTGGAAATTAATGTACTCAAGAAATCGTTTATCAATATCAGTGGAGATATCTATGATTCAGAATTTATCAATTTAGTTAATATAAAAGATAATAAATTAGCACTTGACGAAAGAACCCTGTTTCTTACTCAAAAGGAAAAAGATAAGTTAAATATACAACCAATTAGAGATTATGAAAATGCTATTTATATCTTTAAATATAGGAATGTATATGGCTTGATCGGGGATGTGCCTATCAAGGAATACGACTCTGGAAGAATTAAATGTCATGAACTAGTTATACCTGACACTGTTCAAGGGATGCTAAGTAACCTGCATGGTTACAATTGTGAGGCAGCTCCGATCTTACTTGCCCATAGGAAAAAGATAGACTATAAAACATATATCGAAGAGATGAAATACATGGAGAGTTATAGTCTGGGTGAGGATTTAGAGATTTTTGTATATTGTGGTGAAGAAGCCCTTAAGATTACAGAGGAATTTGCTGATGAAGAAAGTATGTATGTAGCGGATGGGCACCATCGTTTATATACAAGTTCATTATCAAGCTTTAAGAATTCAGTTCTTTCCTGTTTGATTAGTTTTGAATATCTAGATATTTTGTCAATACACCGATTAATACCGAAGGTAGATGCACAGCTATTTGAAAAGGCTAAGGATTTCATTTTTAAAAGATTTGAAGTTACGCCTGAGGACACACCTCTTTCTAAAGGTAAGATTCGCATTGAATATGAAGGAGATAGTTTTGTAGTTGATCTTATAGACTTAAATTCTGATGCTTTTTGGAATAACGATATATACCGACTGAATACACAAATCATTTCACAAGCTTTCCGTATTTTTGACACAAGCAACCTTGAGTATCTTTCAGATGCTGAACTAAGTAAATATAAGCTATCACCTCGAAAAAAAGACGTTATAATTGAAACCTATCCAATAGCTAGAGAAGAATTCATTGAATGCGCAAATAAAAATTCTATCATGCCGCCAAAGTCAACATGGTTTTCTCCTAAATTTCCATCATTTTTAATTTTTAAACAGTATAAATGAAAAAGAGAAAAGAGTTTCTAGTTGACCATTTCTCTGTAGAAAGGGGCATAACCTAATATGAACATACTCGTAACTGGTGGTGCTGGATATATAGGATCTCATACCTGTGTTACATTGTTAAAAGCAGGACACTCAGTAATTATTGCTGATAATCTCTGTAATAGTAAGCGTGAGAATGTGGATAAAATCATAGGAATTGCTCATAAAGATATTTCCTTTTACCAAATTGATGTAACGGATGCAGAGGCAGTTGACGTTATCTTTAGAAATTATAGTATTGATGGTGTCATTCACTTTGCTGGCTTAAAATCTGTTGGTGAGTCTGTAGAAAAGCCATTAGCTTATTATTACAACAACATTGTAAGTACAATGATTCTAGCAAAAGCTTGTGAGAAGTATAATGTAAATAAATTTGTGTTTAGCTCATCAGCGACAGTTTATGGAGACAACACTGTCCCGTTTATGGAGACTATGAATCTATTACCAACAACTAATCCATATGGTGAAACAAAGGCTATGAGTGAAAGGGTTTTAACTGACATAGCTAAAGCCAATCCAGCTTTCTCTGTATCATTGCTCCGTTACTTTAACCCGGTTGGTGCTCATGAGAGTGGAATGATCGGAGAAGCACCTAACGGTATACCTAATAACTTGATGCCTTTTGTGACCCAAGTCGCTAAAGGGAAATTGGACAAGCTTCGTGTTTTCGGAAATGATTACCCAACAGTAGATGGGACAGGCGTTCGTGACTATATCCACGTAATGGATTTAGCTGAAGGTCATGTATCAGCATTAAATAATCTCACCGAAGGCGTTCATATCTATAATCTAGGTACAGGTCAAGGTACTAGTGTGCTGGAGCTAGTAAAGGCTTTTGAAGAAGCTAATAACATTGAAGTTCCTTATGAAATTGTCGATCGTAGACCTGGTGATATTGCTTCTTGTTATGCAGATGCTTCTAAAGCTGAAAGGGAACTCGGCTGGACTGCCAAACGTGACATTGTGACTATGTGCCGTGATGCATGGCGGTTTGAGGAGAATTATAAAGAGTAATATTTATTTCCCTAACCCGCTGGGCCAATGATGGCTTGGCGGGCTTATTTGTGTTTGTTTTTTGCTAAAAATGCAGTTCTTCATATTCAGATCCTCGTAATATTATAATACTCACTTCAATGTTTAAGTGAATTGGTTTAAATTTGATAAATTGCTCAGCTATTTCACGCCTATCCAAAATTATTGAATATTTAGTAATAGGTTTATTGTAAATAGCAAGCCTTCCAAACCTTAGTAGAAGCTGTTGTCGCCCCATTCCCATTCCTGTTGGATATTTACTTACTTCTCTTACATAAAGGAAATCAATATGCCATATTTCTTTCCCCTTAATTGCAAGAATATCTCCGACAGAACCATGGCTGTGTCGTTCTATATTATAGCCCTGTGAAATTAAACTCGGTGTTATATATTTGTAAGCGTAAAATAATGCCCACATTTTTATAGAATGAACCATATGCGATAATCTCCTTAAGTAATTAACTTAGGGAGGTTTTTTTCATGACCGCAACTGAAAAAGAAGAACGAAAACGCCTTTGGCATGAACGGGTTGTTTCTTACAAGGAAAGTGGGCAAACAGTTCGAGCATGGTGTATGGATAATGATGTAAAAGAGCACCAATTTCGCTACTGGCTTAAAAAGGATAGTCCAGTCTTTAATCATGTAACTAACTCAAAATGGCTGGCAGTTCAAGTTGAAGATGAACCATTTAACATATCGGTTAACAGCCTAACAGTGGTAGTCAATGGTGCCACTATTGAAGTAAAGCCAGGGTTCGACCACAATCTACTAAGAGATGTAGTGAAGGCGTTGAACACGTAATGCTTAGTGAAAAAAATATAGAACGTGTCTACCTCGCACGAGGTAGTACGGATCTTCGTAAATCCATTGACGGGTTGGCAGTTTTGGTTCAAGAAGGGTTCGATCTCGACCCCTTCTCTCCCAGCCTTTTTGTTTTCTGTAACCGGAAACGAGATAAGCTTAAAATATTACAATGGGAGACAAATGGTTTTTGGCTTCATTACCGAAGATTAGAGAAGGGAACTTTTGAATGGCCAGATGAAAATACCTCTCCGACTTTGAATATTAGTAAGCGTAAAATAGTCCCCACCTATACCTTAGATGAGGACTATTTTATGATGTAGTTAATTCTTTTTTATACGGCAGCTTTCAGGTAAACTTTCGGACCAAGGAAGAAGCTGATCAATTGCGTTGACATCTTCTTTGTCA